>Ga0114983_1000089_pt1 | contig 33615 bp, 28 predicted proteins | sample Shrwel_input2_RT_FD_87182 | JGI IMG/M metagenome (GOLD analysis project Ga0114983, IMG submission 87182) | Subsurface microbial communities from deep shales in Ohio, USA - Utica-3 well 1 S input2 RT | ecosystem: Environmental > Aquatic > Deep subsurface > Shale gas/oil reservoir > Produced... | reverse complement strand
GGGGGCATTTTTCAGGCTGATGCGAATAGCCTACGCTACCTGTTGGGAAAATCACCTCGGTAGTGTTGTGACATATCCGCTTCGGTCAAACGCCCGTCCACCCTCGCTCTTGGGAGAATTTACAGTGACAGCAGGAACAGGATCAGCGGCGGTGAAAGCAGCGATAGGATGAAGCCGCTGACCACGGCGATGGGCACGCAGGCCACGCCGCCATGCTGCTGGATGACCGGCAGGGTGAAGTCCATCGAGGTAGCGCCGCCATAGCCGATGGCGAGCGGTGTGGCGCGATGAATGACCAGCGGGATCAGAATGAAAGCCATCAGTTCCCGGGCCAGGTCGTTGAAGAAGGCCACCCCGCCGAGTAGCGGACCCAACTGGTCGCCGATCAGGATGCCCGACAGCGAATACCAGCCGAAGCCGGCGGCCATGGCCAGCCCCTCGTTCCACTCAAGCGACATCAGCGGGGCGGCGATCAGGCCGGCGACCAGTGAACTGACCGCGACCGTGGCGGCGATCGCCAGGCCGTGGCGGTTGAGCAGGATCTGCCTGAGCGACATGCCGGAGTTGCGCAACTGGCAGCCGATCAGGGCCAACAGCACATAGAGCACCCACTCGGCGAGTGTTTCGGCGCCGCCATGCAGACCGTCGATGGCCAGTGCCTTGCCGGCCAAGCCTAGCAGCACCCCCGCGATCACCACTGCGACCAGCAGCAGCGAGCCACCCATGGCCGCCAGCTTGCTGGTCGGTGCCCCCTTGACGACCGTTGCGCCGTTAGCATGCAGGGCGCTGCGTCGTGACAGCCACCACAGCGCAGGCAGATTGCAGGCGGCGGTGATCAGGAACAGCAGCAGGGTCTGGCCCCCCAGCCGTGACAGCTGCCCGCCCAGGTTATCCAGGCCGGCGAGGCCAACGCCCATCAGTAGCAGGATGACGTAGATGGCGCCGTTGACGGCGCGGTTGACCGCCGCCAGCAGGCTTTCATGTTTCAGCGGCACCAGGTAGCCGAGAATCAGGGGCAGCAATACGATAAGCAGGCCGGACAGCATCGGTCCTCCATTAACCAGCGGGTCGCCGATGTGGCGACCAGGAGGCGCTACTGTAACCAGACTCTTATATGAGGAGAAATGATTTTCGCTGATGGGGAATCAGCGAACGTAATGATCGTGAGCGTTGCTTAGCGGGATTGTCTCTCTGTAGCTGGCCAGCCCGAGTTGGCCGCTCCTCAGTTGGCCTTGGCCAGGTCGTTGAAGCGCAGTCTTCTCAAACGCAGGTGGCTCGTGCGTTCGCCGTTCTTGAAATAGTCGGCCGCCAGCAGCAGGCCCGGCACCTCTGGGCTGAAGGTCAGGCGAAGATCGCGATCTGGATGTTCGCCGCGCCACAGGGCAATGGTCACCGCCGGGAAGTTGCCGGCCGGCAGCTCGAGGGTGCTGGTCTCAAGGCGGCGGTAGTGAAAGCTCTTCGTCTCGCCCTTGTAGTTGGTATACCTCAGGGTGCAGGGCGCTACCTGAGGGTGCCAGCACAAGACCTGGTCGGCCTGTCGCGAGAGCTCGAACAGTGCCGCCTGGCGGTCGGGCCAGGCGGCAAGCTCACTCTGGCCCATATGGTAATCCTCGCCGATGCCGAGCAGCGAATAGCCGCCGGCGTATTCGCTACTGGTTACTCCGTCGTCACCGAGGGTGAAACGGCCACGCTCCCAGCCGTTGGCCACGGCAACGGAGGCGCGCATCTCACTGACCCAGGCCCCGCCCTGACGCTTGAGGGTGTGGCTGATGTCGGCATCCGGCCAGCCGTCGATTTCCAGACGGTAGGTGGCCTCGAAGGTGCGCGGCGCGGCCGCATCGTCGGCCGCAAAGGCATTGAAGGAGGCGATGAGCAGTAGAGCGAACCCTGATAGTAGTCTCATCAGGTGTCGTTGGCGCCTCGGTGTGGCGAGGTTCATCTGCATCTCTCCCGAGTCGGGGCTTCAGGGGTGGTAGTCGAGCCGTCATGCTGAAATCATCATGGTTGTGATAGGTAGTGGGGGGAAAGGTTCCGCGGCTATCGTTGTAATGAATTGCGCGCTAACCTGATTCCTCAGCACCGCCGACGGCTGCGCGTGTCTGCGGTTGCTTGATGCTCCGTCACTTATGGATAAGAGGATGCTCTCTATGGCCAAGCTATTGTTGATTGCCGGCGACTTCGTCGAGGACTACGAAATCATGGTGCCCTTTCAGGCCTTGCAGGCCATGGGGCATCAAGTCGACGCCGTCTGCCCGGACAAGCGTGAGGGCGATAGCGTCAAGACCGCTATTCACGACTTCGAGGGCGACCAGACCTACACCGAGAAACCGGGACATAATTTCGCGCTTAACGCCACTTTCGCCGAGATCGACCCCGCCGACTACGACGGCCTGGTCGTGCCGGGCGGTCGGGCGCCGGAATACCTGCGTCTCGACGAGCGAGTGCTTGAAGTAGTGCGCCACTTCTTCGATACCGACAAGCCGGTGGCGTCGATCTGCCACGGTGCCCAACTGCTGGCAGCGGCGGTGTCTCTCGACAAGCGGCGTGTCTCCGCCTACCCGGCCTGCGCTCCCGAGGTTCATCTGGCCGGTGGCGAATTCGCCGATATCGCGGTGACCGATGCCATCACCTGCGGCAAGCTGGTGACTGCGCCGGCCTGGCCTGCGCACCCGGAATGGATCAAGCAGTTCAACGCCCTGCTGTAAGCACGTCACCCTCGGGCCACACTTTATGACCAATCCCGCCCCGCCGGCGCCTGCTGCCGGGGCGGTTCGTATCTCCCGGTTCCCACCTTCCCGGTGCCTTGCGTATCATGGTGTTGTACGGTCTATCTGTGCTGTCCGCTTGTGGACAGTTTCCCCTGTTTCATCCTTTCATGACTGCCCGTTCGATGACCTCCAAGCATGCCACTACCCGCGACACCCTGATTCAGGTCGGCGCCGAGCTGATTGCCGAACAGGGCTACCACGCCACCGGCATCAATGCCGTACTCAAGGCATCAGCGGTGCCCAAGGGCTCCTTCTATCACTATTTCTCGAGCAAGGAAGATTTCGGCCTTGCCGTGATCGAGGCCTTTGCCGACACCTATGAGCAACGTCTGGACGAGCTGCTCGACGATGATCGCCCCCCGCTTGAGCGGCTGCAGCGCTTCTTTGCTGCAGGGCGTGCCGACATGGCCGACTGCGACCACAGTCGTGGCTGTCTTATTGGGAATCTGGGCCAGGAACTGTCGGCGCGGAACGCGCTGTTTCGCGAGCGGCTGGACGGCATTCTCAAGGAGTGGGAGCGTCGGCTGGCTGTCTGCCTGGAGAAGGCCCGGAGCGCAGGCGACATTGCGCCAGACACCGATAGCGAGGCCCTGGCGAGCTTCATCCTGGCCGGCTGGCAGGGGGCGCTGCTGCGTGCCAAGACTCTCAAGTCGGTGACGCCCATGCAGCACTTCGAGGATATTCTTTTCGCCCGAGTGCTGTGCTGACCCCTATGTTTCTTGGCGCCCGTTTCTAAGCCCCCGTCAGGCCGATAGTGACCTTCAGCTTATTTTCGTTCAGGTTCTTGGACGGGGTCGCCGCTCTGGCTCAGTAGCCCGCGGCGGGGTCGACGCTTGGCACCTGTTCGCCGGCCTGCCAGGCCTTGAGGGTGTCTATTACCTGCTCAAGGGCTGCATCACGCGGCGTGGGGGCGGCCATGTGCGGGGTAATCAGTACGCGCGGGTGTCGCCACAGCGGGCTATCGGCAGGCAGCGGCTCGTACGCAAAGGCGTCCAGCACCGCGCCCCGTAGCCGTCCGGTGTCGCCGTTTCCGTCATCTTTTCCGGACCTGGTCTCGGCGTCGACGGGCCCCAGCGCTTCAAGCAGGGCGGCCTCGTCGATCAGGCTGCCGCGTCCGGGGTTGATCAGGCTGGCGCCAGGGGGCAGGGCGGCCAGGGTCTCGGCGTTGATGATGTCCCGGGTCGCTGGCGTGTTCGGCAGCAGGGTGACGAGGCTCTTGACCTGGCCAAGCAAGGTCGCGAGGCCTTCCTCGCCGTGATAGCAGCGGATGCCGTCCAGCGCCTTGGGGCGGCGGCTCCAGCCGTGAACCGGAAAGCCATCGGCAGCCAGCGTCTGTGCCACTCGCGCGCCGATAGCGCCAAGCCCCAGTACGCCGATGCCCCATTCGGCCTTGGGGGCCAGTGGCTGTTCCTGCCATTGGATGCGTGCCTGCTGGCGAGCGTAGCGGTCGAAATCGCGCTGGAAGTGCAGCACGGCGTAGCGTACGTAGTCGATCATCGGATCGGCCATGCCGGCATCGCGCAGCTTAACGATCGGTACACCCGCCGGCAGGGCCGGGTTGTTGAGCAGGGCGTCCACGCCAGCGCCGAGGTTGATGATGCCCTTGAGCCCTTTCTGCTCCTCGAACAGCCAGCCGGGTGGCTGCCAGGCAACCAGGTAGTCGGCGTTATGGCGTGCCTCCAGGGTGACATGGCTGGAGATGACCGTGGCCGTTGGCAGAGCCTTGGCGATGGCTGTTTGCCACTGCTCGGCATCGGCGGAGTGGATGAGAATCTGCATGGCAATCGGCTCCTGTGCGGTGGCTCTAATGCGGGGCTTGGGCGGGCTTTTACGATCCGGCAAGAAAAGACAATAAAGCCTTTGACGGAGGGCTCAACGCCGGTGCTAGTATCAGCACTAGGTCAATGACCGATGATTGTCATAATCGAGTGTCAAGCACTTGATAGCAATCACTGTTTGTCAGTAGCAACGACATGTTGGTGGCGATAACACGCCCTATGGTCCCGGCCTTGGTCAGCAAGGCCGGTTTTGGTGATTCTTTGATGGCGAATGGCCCATGATTCAGGTATCCCTGCCCTTCACCCGTGAGGAGTACGCAAGCCGGCTGTGGAAGGTGCGTGCCGAGATGGCCAGCCGTGGTATTGACGTAATAATCGTCAGTGATCCCTCCAATATGGCTTGGCTAACCGGCTACGATGGCTGGTCGTTTTATGTGCACCAGTGCGTGCTGGTAGGGCTCGAGGGCGAGCCGGTCTGGTATGGCCGGCGAATGGACGCCAACGGCGCCCTGCGGACCTGCTGGATCGATCCGGAAAATATTACCTACTACCCGGATTACTACGTGCAGAATCCGGATATGCATCCCATGGACTACCTGGCTCAGACCATCCTGCCGTATTACGGCTGGCATCAGGGCGTGGTGGGCATGGAGATGGACAACTATTACTTCTCGGCCAAGGCCTACCAGAGCCTGCTGCGCGAGCTACCTCACGCCCGCTTCATCGATGCCAATGCGCTGGTCAACTGGTGTCGGGCCATCAAGTCGCCACAAGAAGTCGAGTACATGCGCGTGGCGGCGCGGATCGTCGAGGGAATGCACTCACGTATCCTCGAGATGATCGAGCCGGGGTTGCCCAAGAGCAAACTGGTCTCCGAGATTTACCGGGTCGGTATCGAAGGCTGGCGCGATGACCAGGGCAAGATCTTCGGCGGCGATTATCCGGCCATCGTGCCGATGTTGCCGACGGGCAGCGATGCCGCAGCACCGCACCTGACCTGGGACGACACCCCCTTTCGCAAGGGGGAAGGCACCTTCTTCGAGATCGCCGGTGTCTTCAAGCGCTATCACGCGCCGATGTCGCGTACCATTTATCTGGGCACACCGCCGCGTGACTTCATTCGCGCCGAGTCGGCATTGCTCGAGGGCATCGAAAATGGTCTGGCCGTCGCCAAGCCCGGCAACCGCTGTGCGGACATCGCCATGGCCCTGGGCTCGGCCATGGACAAGTACGGCTTTGACCGTGGCGGCGCTCGCTGCGGCTACCCCATCGGCATCAGCTATCCGCCGGACTGGGGCGAGCGGACCATGAGTCTGCGCCCGTCTGACGAGACCATTCTTGAGCCTGGCATGACGTTCCATTTCATGCCGGGGCTATGGGATGAGAACTGGGGCCTGGAAATCACCGAAAGCATTCTGATCACCGAGACAGGCTGTGAAACGCTGGCCGACTTCCCACGCCAGCTGTTCGTCAAATAAGGAGACCTTCATGAGCATGTCAGCCAGCCGAGTGCGGCCAAGCCCCATTTCCGCCACGGTCGACTTCGAGGCCGAGGGCGTTCAACACGGTTTCCTCAAGCTGCCGATCTCCAACGACGAGTCGGCCTGGGGCGCGGTGATGATCCCGATTACCGTGATCAAGCACGGAGAGGGCCCCACGGCGCTGTTGACCGGCGGCAATCATGGCGATGAGTACGAGGGCATGACTGCGTTGATGAAGCTGGCCAACGGGCTGGATGTCGAGCAGGTCCACGGTCGGGTGATCATCGTGCCGATGATGAATACCCCGGCCGCTCAGGCCGGCCGACGGACCTCGCCAATGGACAGCGGCAACCTCAATCGCAGTTTCCCGGGCAATCCGGATGGCGGAGTGACCGAACAGATCGCCGACTACTTCACCCGCTATCTGGTGCCGATGTGCGATGTGGTGCTGGACCTGCACTCGGGGGGGCGCACCCTGGACATCGTGCCCTTCGCCGCCTCGCATCAGCTCGAGGACCAAGACTTGCAACGCCGCGCCCTGGATGGCGCCAAGGCCTTCGGCGCGCCCACGGCGATGATGATGTTCGAACTGGACGCCGAGAAACTCTTCGACACGGCCGTGGAACGCCAGGGCAAGGTGTTCGTCGCCACTGAGTTGGGCGGTGGCGGCACCACAACGCCGGAGCGCCTGAAGATCGCCGAGCGTGGCGTCAACAACTTCCTGATTCACTTCGGTCTGATCGATGGCGAGCTCGAGGGGCCGGCCGAGCCTCAGGTCTACGTCGATATGCCGGATGCCTCCTGCTACGTGCAGAGCGAGCATCAGGGGCTGCTGGAACTGACGCTGGCGCTGGGTGAGCCGGTCCGCGAGGGCGAGGTAATCGCCCGGGTCTATGACATGAGCCGCACCGGCACCGCGCCGATCGAGTACCGCGCCGAGCGCAGCGGCCTGCTGGTGGCGCGTCGCTTCCCGGCCCAGGTGTGTATGGGCGATACCATCGCGGTCATCGCCGATATCGTCGACGCCCTGGACGGATGAGACCACGATGAAGCTCGATCGTTATGATCTGAAGATCCTCGAGATCCTGGCCGAGGACGGCCGCATTACCAAATCGCGACTGGCCGAGGCGATCAATCTTTCGGTCAGCCCCTGTTGGGAGCGGGTGCGGCGACTGGAGAAGGCCGGCATCATCGAAGGGTACGGCGCGCGCCTCAATGCCCGGATGGCGGTGCGCCGGACGCCGGTCTGGGTGCAGATCGAGCTCAAGTCGCATCATGCGGGCGATTTCCAGCGCTTCGAGGCAGAGGTCATGGCTACCCCCGAGGTCACCGAGTGCGTGGCCGTGGGGGGTGGTGTCGATTATCTGATCAAGGTCGAAGCAGAGACCATCGATGCCTATCAGCGGCTGATCGACGGCTGGCTGATGTCGGAGATCGGTATTCAGCGCTATTTCACCTATATCGTCACCAAGACCGTCAAGCATACGGCCCCACCGATTGAGCTTGCGTCTGATTAAATGGCGCCCGTGTAAATCTCGTGGATTCCACTTCACGCAAAACTGACATAAGCTGGAAACGTAGCGAGCAGTTTGGCGATATCGCCTACTACGAGGGTGATTGGCGCACAAGGCGACCAATCGTTTTTAGGCTATCGCAATGCAGAGGTTCGCATGTCTTATTTTACGATTGCAGGGGTTCAGCTCCAGGCACCCCACCACGGTGACAACACCGATGCTATGCGCGCTCGCATCGAAATGCTGGTGGCGCGCTTCCCCCATGTTCAGATGGTGGTGTTCAGCGAGCTGATGGCTCATGGCGCTTCCCCACTGAACGCGCAGCCCATGCCCAGCGGTACCGAGGCCATGTTCTGTGAGCTGGCCGAGAAGCATCGCCTGTGGCTGATTCCAGGCTCGATGTTCGAACAGGTCGGTGAGCTGGTCTATAACACCCTGAGCGTGATCAATCCCCAGGGGCAGGTGGTCAATCGTTTCCGCAAGATGTTCCCCTTCCGTCCCTACGAGGCAGGTGTTGAAAGCGGTACCGAGTTTGTGGTGTTCGACGTGCCTAACATCGGTCGCTTCGGCGTCTCGATTTGCTACGACATGTGGTTCCCGGAAACCACGCGTACCCTGGCAGCCATGGGCGCAGAGGTGATCCTGCACCCGACCATGACCGACACCATCGATCGTGATATCGAACTGTCCATCGCGCGCACCAATGCGGCGGTCAACCAGTGCTATTTCTTCGACATCAACGGTGCTGGTGCGCTGGGTAACGGCCGCTCGATTGTGGTCGGGCCGTCGGGGGATGTCATTCACCAGGCGGGCATCGGCGAAGAGGTCATGCCGATCGAGATCGATATGACACGGGTGCGTCGCGAGCGTGAGGCGGGGCTGCGGGGACTGGGTCAGCCACTCAAGAGCTTCCGTGACCGTCAGGTGGACTTTTCGCTGTACCGGAGCGAGACCCGTTCCACTCCCTTCCTCGACACTTTGGGCCCGCTTGCGAAGCCAGCGCGTCAGGATATCGAACCATACTGATCGCCTCTCGCGTTGATGGGCGGCGTGTACTGAAAAGGAGTTCATGGTGGTAACCCCTATTATTCAAGGTTTACGACGTCTGTTTTCTCGCCTGATGAGTCACAAAAGCGCCGCCCAGAGTGGCGGCGCTTCACCCTCCGCCTCGCAAGCAGCGCAGGAACGTCACCCAAAAGGAGCCAGCTCCATGACAACAACACTAACCAGCATCTCCGATGTGCGCCGTTTCTTTCATAACAACAAGGAGCCGGTCTACTTCATTTCGGCGACCAACTTCAACCTGCTGGGGATCGGCGACTGGGTGGGTAATTTCCGCCACATCAATTACATCAACTGCTTCGATGACAAGCAGAAGAACGTTTTCGTGCCCAAGGAGAAGTTCCCGCGCGACTTCGAGAGCATCGAGGACATCAACAACTATCTGCTCGAGCATAAGGAAGTCATCGACTATATCCGTTCTCGTGGCGAGCAGGGGGTGGCTGCCTTCCTGATGTTCGACGAGCACACCGAGGAAATCTGCGAACAGCTGGGGCTGCGGGTGGCCTTCCCGCCGGCCAAGCTGCGTTCGCGGATGGACAACAAGATCGAAACGGTGCGTATCGGCAACAAGGTTGGCGTACCCAGCGTGCCCAACGTGCTGGCCAAGGTCGACAGCTATCAGCACCTGATGGAAGTCAGCAAGGAGCTGGGCACCAACGATCTGGTCATCCAGTCGGCCTATGGCGACTCCGGCCATACGACCTTCTTCGTTTCCAATGAAGACGAGTACTACCGCCACGCCGAAGAGATCGAGGCCGAGGAAGAGGTCAAGATCATGAAGCGCATCAACTGCCGCGGCTCGGCCATCGAAGCCTGTGCGACGCGCTGTGGCACCGTGGTGGGCCCACTGATGACCGAACTGGTCGGCTTCAAGACGCTGACACCCTACAAGGGCGGCTGGTGCGGCAACGAGATGTTCGCCGGTGCCTTCACCCAGGAAGTGCGTGACAAGGCCCAGGAATACACCAACAAGTTTGGCGAGGCGCTGCGCGAGGAAGGCTATCGTGGCTACTTCGAACTCGACTTCCTGATCGACATGGACACCAACGATGTCTATCTGGGCGAACTCAATCCGCGGGTTACCGGTGCCAGCTCGTTGACCAACGTGGCTGCCTTCGCCCATTCGGATGTGCCGCTGTTCCTGTTCCACCTGCTTGAGTTCTCGAGCCAGGATTTCGATATCGACATCCAGGCCGTCAACGATCGCTGGGCACACCCTGATAGCATCGATAGCTGGAGCCAACTTGTGATCAAGCACACCGATGAAACGGTGGATCTGCTGACACAGGCGCCGCAGTCCGGCGTCTGGCGCATGGCGGTGGACGGTAGCATCGCATTCGATCACTACGATTCCCACCCACATGCCGCCGAGAGCGAGCAAGAGGCCTTCTTCATGCGCATCAGTGGCGTTGGCGACTTCCGCTATGAGGGCGCGGACCTCGGCATCCTGATCACCCGTGGACGACTGATGGATGATGACTTCCAGCTCACCGAGCGCGCCAAGGCCTGGATCGATGCCATTCGTGGGCAGTATGCCGGTCAGTCGGTGCAGGATCCGGTGGTGGAGCAGGTGGCCGTGAATCATGCGGTGGGCGGCGGCAACTTCAAGATTCTTTGATGAAGGATACCGCTATGGGACGGGCCGGCCGCCAGTGGGGCGCTGACGCGGTCAAGCAGCTGGCCTTTCGCACCGTCCATGAGCCGCAGGCTGGCGTGAAGTGGCAATCGCTGTTTGACCTCCACTGGCCGGCTTATGAGCGCTGGTTCTTGTCGGAAGGCGAACGGGAGCGGCCAGGGTATCTGGCCGGCTTCAATGCCATGCGACGCCACATGCCCGAGCTGCTGCCGACCTACGAGCGTTTGTGTGAGCTCGCTGGCGGCGGTGATCTCTCCTCGCGCATGCTAAGTCTCTATCGCCCGCCAGCCTATATCACCGGTTGTTCACAGGCCGTGCTGGCCAACGGCAACAGCAATCTGCTGGTGCGCAACTACGATTACCCGCCCGAGCTGTGCGAGGGCACCATCCTGTCCTCGTGCTGGAACGGGCGGCAGGTGATCGCCATGACCGACTGTCTGTGGGGTGTGCTTGACGGCATGAACGACAGCGGCCTGGCGGTGTCGCTGGCCTTCGGGGGGCGGACCGTGGTTGGCGACGGCTTCGGTGCGCCGATGATCCTGCGCTATATCCTCGAGTTCTGTGATACCACCCCCGAGGCGGCCGAGGTGTTGGCGCGGGTGCCGACGCACATGGCCTACAACATCACCGTCGATGATGCCCAAGGGCGTTACATCACGGCGATGATTGCGCCGGATCGCAAGGCCACCATCAAGCGCGTGCCGGTGGCGACCAACCATCAAAAGAAGATCGAGTGGTATGCCCACGCGTTGGCGTCGGAAACGCTGATCCGCGAGCGACAGCTCTCGATCCTGGTCGATGACGACGCCACTACCGAAGAGCGTCTGGTCTCTGCGTTCTTCGCACCGCCGCTTTACCGCACCGACCACCGTCGCGGATTGGGCACCGTTTACACCTCGGTGTACCGGCCTCTACAGGGGCGCGTGCAGTTTCATTGGCCGTCGCACGACCTAGACCTGAGCTTCACGCATTTTCCCGAGACCAATTTCATCATTCACTACGGGCCCCGGCACCACGGTGCCGGCTAGCCTCTCTATAACGCTGCATGCGGGCAGGATGCTTGTGGCGGATGTAATAATGACAAGCAGCACTGCTGGGGAAGGACCATGAGCGATACGATTGGAACAGACACGCCGTATACGGCCCTGGGGTTCTACCACAAGATCTCCCAGCTTCGTGCCGATACCTGGAATGCTCTCAAGCGGGATCTTGGCAAGCTGATCCACCTCAAGGACGACGCCCAGTCCCGAAATCTGGTCAAGGCCGTCGACATCAAGCTGACCCGCCTGGAGATCATCGAGGACTACCACGCTTTCCCCTCCAAGGAAGATTTTCGCCACCTTTGGCACCTGTTCAACCGCCAGGAATATTCGCTGCTTGAGAAGGTGGTCAAGCGCCTGGTGCGGGCGATGATCAGCGAGTCCTACCGTCGTCGCCAGGTCGATCTCAGCGAGACCGACGCCGATGCGGAAGACCTCGAGACCCTGGATGCCCTGGCGCAGCTGCGTCGCGGTCACCCGACCTCCAACAGCTCCTCGCAGCCCTACTTCGAGGTGTTGATCGTCGATGCCATGTCACTGCAGGAAGAGGAAGTGGTGCGCGAGGCGTTCCATAACCTGCGGCGCCCCGAAGACAAGTTCGTCTACGATGTGGTGACGGTGCGCAGCTTCGAGGATGCGTTGATCGCGATCCTAGTCAACCCGAACATTCAGGCCTGCCTGATTCGCTACGAATTCCCCTACAAGTCGAAGTACAATCTGAGCGCGCTGCGCAACTATCTCGAAGGTATCTCCGAAGTCGAACTCGAGACCAAGTCCGAGGCCGAACGCAGCATTCTGCTGAGCTCAATGATTCGCGAGATTCGCCCGGAGATCGATCAGTTCCTGGTCACCAGTGGCGATGTGGAAGTCACCGCCAGCCGAGATATCCGTCACTTCAACCGGATTTTCTACCGCGAAACGGACTATATCGAGCAGCACCACACCATCCTGCGTGCCATCGACAACCGCTTCCGCACGCCGTTCTTCGATGCGCTGCGGGAGTATAGCCGCAAGCCCACCGGGGTCTTCCATGCCATGCCGATCTCCCGGGGCAAATCGATCACCCGCTCCCACTGGGCGGGGCAGATGATCGACTTCTACGGCATCAATATCTTCCTGGCGGAGACCTCGGCGACGTCCGGCGGGCTGGATTCCCTGTTGCAGCCCTATGGGCCGATCAAGAAGGCCCAGGAGTACGCGGCCCGCGCCTTTGGTTCGCGGCAGAGCTTCTTCGTCACCAACGGCACCTCGACGGCCAACAAGATCGTCGTGCAGGCGCTGGTCAAGCCGCGCGACATCGTGCTGGTCGATCGCGACTGCCACAAGTCGCACCACTACGGCATGGTGCTGAGCGGCGCTCACGTGGCCTATTTGGATTCCTATCCGCTCAACGATTATTCGATGTACGGCGCCGTGCCGCTGCGCGAGATCAAGAAGACCCTGCTGGAATACAAGCGTTCGGGGCAGCTCGACAAGGTCAAGATGCTGCTGCTGACCAACTGTACCTTCGACGGCGTGGTCTACAACGTGCGTCGGGTCATGGAAGAGTGTCTGGCCATCAAGCCTGACCTGGTCTTTCTGTGGGACGAGGCCTGGTTTGCCTTTGCCACCTTCAACCCGACCTATCGCCCGCGCACCGCGATGCATGCCGCGCGCCATCTGCGCGACCGCTATCGCAGCGAGGAGTATGCCGCGGAATATGCCGCCTGGAAGGAAGAGTTTGATCAGCTGGATCCAGATGACGATGCCACTTGGCTCGATCGGCCGCTGATGCCGGACCCCGAGACCGTGCGGGTGCGTACCTATGCCACCCACTCGACCCACAAGACCCTGACCTCGCTGCGCCAGGGGTCGATGATTCACGTCTACGACCAGGACTATCGCCAGAAGGTCGAGGGGCCTTTCCACGAAGCCTACATGACCCATACCTCGACCTCGCCGAACTACCAGATCCTGGCCTCGCTGGACGTGGGGCGGATGCAGGCCGAGATGGAAGGCTTCGAGCTGGTGCACTCCCAGGTCGAGGCGGCGCTATCGTTGCGCGAGCAGCTCTATACCAACCCGCTGTTGAAAAAGTACTTCGAGGTGCTCAAGAACAGTGATCTGGTGCCAGCAGAGTTCCGCCAGTCCGGAGTCGATACCTACTACGACCCCAATGCCGGCTGGAACAAGATGGAAGAGGCCTGGGCCCAGGACGAGTTCGTGGTCGACCCGACGCGCATCACCCTGTCGATCGGCAAGACCGGTATCGACGGTGATGCCTTCAAGAACGACTACCTGATGAACCAGTACGGTATTCAGATCAACAAGACCTCGCGCAATACCGTGCTGTTCATGACCAACATCGGCACCACTCGCGGCGCGATCGCCTATCTGCTGGACGTGCTGATCAAGCTGGCCAAGTCTTTCGACCGTCGCTGGGAGGAAAGCAGTCGCCCTGAACGCAAGATCATCGAGCATCAGGTCAAGTCGCTGACCCACGACCTGCCACCGCTGCCGGACTTCAGTCGCTTCCATGATGCCTTTAGGCCGCATGTGGAGGCTGGCACGCCGGATGGCGATATTCGCCGTGCCTACTTCCTCAGCTACGATGAGGAAAACACCGAGTACCTGCGCTTCGACAATGGCGAACTGCAGCGTGCCATGGTGGCGGGTCGCGACGTGGTCTCGGCGAGCTTCGTGATCCCCTATCCGCCGGGCTTCCCGGTGCTGGTGCCGGGTCAGGTGATCAGCGAGGAAATTCTCTACTTCCTGCAGGCCCTCGATGTGAAAGAGATCCACGGCTATCGCCCGGAGCTTGGCCTGATCGTGTTCACCGAAGAGGCGCTGCTGGCGACTTCCGAGGGTGCCGACTGACGCCTACTGATCGTTCTTAGACCCACCACTGACTGCCAAGCAACGCCTTCGCCCCGGCCATTCGGCCGGGGCGAAGGCGTTTCTGGCCCCCCCTTTTTTGCCCGGCGTATGTCCGCCTCTGTTGCCCAAGAGAGTATCCAACAGAAGATTCTGCTGCTTTCGTCCTTAACACGAAAAAAACCTGGCGCTGACGGCAGTCCAACAAAAAGTCTCGTCCTCCTCTACCCCTTACGCTGTAGGCATCAGGCGGCGGCTGCCGTCCGACCCTATTGCATGCGTTAGCGCCATGGGCGCTGCTTTTCCAGGAGGTGTTTCATGAAAGTGTCCACGACGGTGACTCAGCGACTCGACGATCCCCGCCTGTTCCGCCAGTACGCCTATGTCGACGGCAAGTGGACCCATGGTGATGGTGGCCGCGAAGAGGCCGTGACCGATCCGGCCACTGGTGAGGTCCTGGGCCATATCCCCTGGCTGGAAGCCGACCAGATTCGCGGCGCAGTGGATGCCGCCGAGCGTGCCTTCGTCCAGTGGCGTGCGCTGCGTGCCGACGAGCGCGCCGACCGTCTGCTGGCCTGGTACGACCTTCTGCAGGCGCACCGCGAAGACCTGGCCATCCTGATGTCCATGGAGCAGGGCAAGCCGCTACCGGATGCCCGCGGCGAAGTGGAATATGGCGCCAGCTTCATCAAATGGTTCGCCGAGCAGGGCAAGCGTACCTTCGGTGAAACCATTCCGAGCCACATTCCCAATGCGGCCCTGGGCACCATCAAGGAGCCGATCGGTATCGCCGCCCTGATCACGCCCTGGAACTTCCCGCTGGCGATGATCACTCGCAAGGCGGCTGCCGCCATGGCCGCCGGCTGCCCGGTGATCGTCAAGCCGGCCGGCGAGACGCCGTTCTCGGCGCTGGCGCTGGCCGAGCTTGCCGAGCGGGCCAGCATTCCCGCGGGTATCTTCAACGTGGTACTGGGCGAGCCTGCCGAGGTGTCCTCGATTCTGTGCAAAGAGGAGCGCGTCAAGGCGCTGTCCTTCACCGGCTCCACCCGGGTTGGGCGGCTGTTGCTCGAGCAGAGCGCCGGCACCGTCAAGCGTGTCTCGCTGGAGCTTGGCGGCAACGCGCCCTTCATTGTCGGCCCGGATATGGACCCGCATGAGGCCGCCCTGGCAGCGGTTGCTGCCAAGTTTCAGACTGCCGGCCAGGATTGCCTGGCGGCCAACCGCATCCTGGTACACGAGTCGATCCATGACGCCTTCGTCGAGCACTTCGCCGAGCGCATGGCGGCGCTGACCGTCGGCAACGGCCTGCAGAGCGAGGTCGATCTCGGCCCGCTGATTCACGGCCAGGCGGTCGAGAAGGCCTCGAGCATTGTCGACGACGCCATCTCCCGGGGCGCGACCCTGGTGGCCGGCGATCAGTCGGCGGCGCCCGGACCCAACTTCTTCATGCCGGTGCTGCTGACCGGTGTGACCCGCGAGATGAAAGTCTGGCGCGAAGAGAACTTCGCCCCGGTGGCCGGCATCACCGCCTATAGCGACGACGATGAAGTCATCGCCATGGCCAACGACACCGAATACGGCCTTGCCGCCTATGTCTACACCCACGACATCCGCCGCATCTGGAAGCTGATGCGGGCGCTGGAATACGGCATGGTCTCGGTCAACTCGGTCAAGATGACCGGGCCGCCGATTCCCTTCGGTGGCGTCAAGCAGTCAGGGCTTGGGCGTGAAGGCGGCGTCAGCGGCATCGATGAGTACCTGGAGACCAAGTACTACTGCCTGGGCGCCCTGGGCTCAGTGTCAGGAAGCTAGCCAGGCCATCGAACGCACAGCACTCAAGACACAGCTCTCAAGACAGAGCTCCCAAGATTAGTGGTCTTGAATAATTGATCTGAACCTTCTCCCCGGTGGGATGCCGGGGAGCACGAGAAAAGAGAGAACGAAATGAGCCAGCAGCACCAGGAGCTGATCGATCGCGACCGCAAGGTCACCTTCCATGCGTCCACCCACCTGCGTGACTTTGCCCATGGCGATGCGCCGGGCCGAGTCATTACCGGTGGCAAGGGCATCAATATTGTCGATATGGATGGTCGCGAGTTCATCGACGGCTTTGCCGGCCTGTACTGCGTCAACATCGGCTATGGCCGCACTGAGGTGGCTGACGCCATCTACAAGCAGGCCCTGCAGATGTCCTATTACCACACCTATGTGGGGCACTCCAACGAGGCGCAGATCGAGCTTTCCGAGAAGATTCTCGAGCTGGCCGGTCCCGGCATGTCCAAGGTCTACTACGGCATGTCAGGCAGCGATGCCAACGAGACCCAGCTCAAGCTGGTGCGTTATTACAACAACGTGCTCGGCCGCCCGCAGAAGAAGAAAGTCATTTCGCGGATGCGTGGCTATCACGGCTCCGGTATCGCATCGGGTTCACTGACCGGTCTGAAGGCGTTTCACGATCATTTCGACCTGCCGATCGATACCATCCGCCACACCGAGGCGCCGTATTACTACCACCGTGCCGCCGAGCAGGAAGGCATGAGCGAGCAGGAATTCTCGGCCTACTGCGCGACCCGGCTCGAGGAAATGATTCTCGCCGAAGGCCCCGACACCGTGGCCGCCTTCATCGGCGAGCCGGTGCTCGGCACTGGTGGCATCGTGCCGCCGCCGGAAGGCTACTGGGCAGCGATCCAGGCGGTGCTCGACAAGTACGACGTGCTGCTGATCGCCGATGAGGTGGTCTGTGGTTTCGGGCGTATCGGCACCAACTTCGGCAGCCATCACTACGGCATCAAGCCGGACCTGATCACCGTGGCCAAGGGCCTGACCAGCGCCTACCAGCCGCTGTCCGGGGTGATCGTCGGCGATCGGGTATGGAAGGTGCTGGAGCAGGGCACCGGTGAATACGGCCCGATCGGCCACGGCTGGACCTACTCAGGTCATGCGCTGGGCTGTGCGGCGGGACTTGCCAACCTCAAGATCATCGAGCGCGAAGGCCTTACCGCCAACGCCGCCGAGACCGGCGCCTACCTGCAGCAGCAGATGCAGGCGACCTTCGGGGACCACCCGATCGTCGGCCAGGCTCGCGGTGTGGGCATGCTGGCCTCGCTCGAGTTCTCCGCCAATCCGGCCAAGCGCGCTCACTTCGATCCGAGCCTCAAGGTTGGCCCGCGGATCGCCGCGGCGGCCTTCGAGGAGAACCTGATCGCGCGTGCCATGCCGCAGGGCGATATCCTCGGTTTCGCGCCGCCGCTGATTACCACCCGCGACCAGGTCGACGAGATTATCGCTCGCGCCAAGCGTGCCGTGGACAAGGTGACCGACGAGCTTACCGCATCGGGCGATCTTCGCTGAGCGAGGCCGGTCAGGCAAGCGCCGACTGAGAACCAAACGCGCCGCCCACTGGGCGGCGCGCTTGGTTATGACGGTTGCTATGACGCTGGTTATGACGGTTGCTATGACGCTGGTTATGATGTCGGTTACCGCTATGGTTATGGTCATCCGGTGAAGGATGAAAGGATAAAGGAAGAACCCATGTCCCACCCCATTCATGGCGTTACCCTGGCCGAGCTCTATAAGGATGAAAGGATAAAGGAAGAACCCATGTCCCACCCCATTCATGGCGTTACCCTGGCCGAGCTCTATAAGGCTCGCAAGCGCATCGCCGGCCAGGTGGTGCGCTCGCCGCTGGTGCGCTCGGCGCCCCTCTCGCGGCGCTTCGAGGCCGAAGTGCTGCTCAAGCTCGAGACCTGCCAGCCCACCGGCGCCTTCAAGCTGCGCGGCGCCACCAACATGATTGCCGCCCTGATCGAGCGCCATGGCCGCGAGGCGTTGGCCCGCGGCGTCACCACCGCGTCTACCGGCAACCACGGCCGGGCGGTGGCCTTCGCCGCGGCACGCCTGGGCGTGCCGGCGACCATCTGCCTGTCGACTCTGGTGCCGGCCAACAAGATCGCCGCCATCGAGTCCCTGGGCGCCACTGTCACACGCATCGGCGCCAGTCAGGACGAGGCCTTCAAGGAAGTGGCGAGGCTGGTCGACGAGGAGGGTATGACCCTGGTCCCGCCCTTCGACGATCCGCTGATTGCCGCCGGTCAGGGCACCATCGGCCTCGAGCTGCTGGAAGATGCCCCCGGTCTTGATCGGGTCTTCGTCGGGCTCTCCGGTGGCGGCCTGCTCGGCGGCATCGGCGCGGCCATGAAGGCCATTCGCCCCGAGGCCCAGATAACCGGGGTCAGCCTCAGTCGCGGGGCGGCGATGTGGAAGAGCCTGGAAGCCGGCCATCCGGTGACGGTCGAGGAGGCCGAGAGCCTTGGCGATTCGCTGGGTGGCGGTATCGGCCTGGATAATCGCTGCAGTTTTGCCCTGGTCGACGAGGTGATGGACGATCACTATCAGGTCTCCGAGGCCGCCATCGCCCATGCCATGGTCGACATGCTCGAGAACGAGAAACTGCTGGTCGAGGGCGCTGCGGCGGTCGGGCTGGCGGCGATCGAAGAGCACCACATCGATATCCGTGGCCAGACGGTTGCGCTGATCGTCTCCGGCAACGGGGTGTCACTCGAGACCCTTGATCGGGCCCGGCGTCTCGTAGGACGCTAGTGCACTTGATTCCCTCATCACGACATTCCCTCATCAGGAGAGGCTCATGCAGCTATTCGACCGGGCGGCGATCAGCGCGGCCGTGACGCTGGATCAGGACGCCCTGAGCGCCGTGGAAGCGGGCTTTGCGGCCCTGGGGCGCGGCGAGGCGGTGCAGCCGCCGATCCTGTCCATGGCCATCGAGGAGGCCAACGGCGAGGTCGACGTCAAGACCGCGCATATTCGCGGCTTTTCCCGTTTCGCGATCAAGGTAAGCCCCGGATTCTTCGATAATCCCAAGCGAGGGCTTCCCAGCCTCAATGGTCTGATGATGGTGTTCTCGGCCCAGACCGGCTTGGTCGAGGCGGTGCTGTTCGACGAGGGCTATCTGACCATGGTGCGTACCGCCCTGGCAGGCGCCATTGCCGCCAAACACCTGTCGCGGACCGACAGTCGCCGGGTCGCGGTGCTGGGAGCCGGTGAACAGGCTAAGCGGCAGGTCGAAGCGCTGCGTCTGGTGCGCGATATCGAGGCCGTTGATCTCTGGGCGCGTCGGCCGGAGGCGGCGAATGACTGCGCCGAGCAACTGCGCGCCATGGGGCTTGCGGTGACGGTGCATGAAAGCGTCCGGGCCGCCTGCGCCGAGGCCGACATCATCGTCACCACCACACCGTCCCAGCAGCCGATTCTCAGTGCGGCGGACCTGCCCGAGGGTGTGCACGTCACCGCCATGGGCTCGGACAGCCCCGAGAAACGCGAACTCGATGCCAGCGTGCTGACCCGCGCCGATGCCTTCGTTTGCGACAGCCGAGCCCAGAGCGAACGTAACGGCGAGCTCAAGGCCTTCGCCGGGTCCGCTGATGGACCTTCGGCCGGGAGCGGGGCCGATGGAGAGTTGCCTTTCAAGGTCTTCGAGCTGGGCCAAGTGATTGCCGAGGGCCAGCGCCTGAGACTGACGCCGGCGACCATTACGGTCTGTGATCTTACCGGCACCGGTGTGCAGGACACCGCCATCGCGGATTTCGCCCTCAGTCGCTTAACCTGAGCCGTCTGGGCTTAGCCGTTTGGAATGAGTCCAGCGCTGGGGATATCTGCTAGGCCTTGGCTTGTCGCCAAGACTAAATGCTACCAAGCTGTTGATCCGCTATTGATGCTGAACGGTTCTTCAGGACGCTTCTTCAGGTCGCTTTCTTAGTATTAAGTACAAGTTCTAAGGTCTCTTTTTAAGTACTAGACACAAGGATGCACGATGAGCAAACGCGTATTGGCCTTCGACGTCTATGGCACCCTGATCGATACCCACGGCGTGATCGCTGAACTGGAAGAGGCCCTGGGTGAGCGGGCAGCGGCCTTCTCTCAGCGCTGGCGTGACAAGCAGCTGGAGTACAGCTTCCGGCGAGGGTTGATGGGGGCCTATGCGCCTTTCTCCGACTGCACTCGTGAGGCGCTTGAGTTTACCGACCGTGCTCTGAGCGCTGGCCTTAGTGAGGGGCAGAAGGATCGCCTGATGGCTACCTACGGCAAGCTGCCGGCCTTTCCCGACGTCGCCGAGGCTCTCGAGCGCTTCACTCGGGCCGGGGTGACCTGCGTGGCCTTCTCCAACGGCACCCGCGAGGCGGTCGATGGGCTGCTGAGTCAGGCCGGGCTGCGCGATCACTTCGACGACATCGTAAGCGTCGATGAGATCAAGCGATTCAAGCCCGATCCTGCGGTCTATTCCCACCTGCGCGACCGCATGGAGAGCGAGGCCCAGGACACCTGGCTGATTTCCAGCAATCCCTTCGACGTGATCGGGGCCCGCCATGCCGGCCTGCATGCCGCCTGGATAAGGCGCAGCGCCGAGGCACCCTTTGATGCCTGGGGCGGCGAGCCCGACTTCACGGTCGGCGATCTCTGGGAATTGGCCGATCGGCTTATCTAGGCGTCATGCAGCAACGACCGCCCCGGCCTCGCGCCGGGGCGGTCGCTCAGGCTAGCCGTCAGCCATCGACGATGGATCAGCGCCGGGTTGAGGTGTCGTCACCTTCGTCCGCGGGCGGCTCATCGTCGAAGCGACGGCCGGCCTGGTGCAGCAGGTCGAACTGGGCATTGCAGTGGCGACAGGCACGACACATGCCCAGGTGAAAGCGCAGCGAAAAGCGCTCGCCAAGGCTGAGTGTGGCGTCCAGACGCTTGGACATCAGCCGGGTCGCTTCCCGGCACATCATCACCTTGATCATTTTTCTTGCTCCGACAGGCCGTGCTCCGAGAGATAGCCGCGCTCGATGCAGGCCCGCAGGCGCAGGCGAGCACGGTGCAGGATCACCCAGCAGTTGTTCTCTTTGAGCCCGGTCTCCTTGCAGATGTCCGCGGTGGAAAGTCCCATCAGTTCGCGCAGCGAGAAGACGCGGGCGATGTTCTCCGGCAGGGCAATCATGCAGGTGTCAAAGACCCGCCAGAAATGCTCGTTGGCGAAGGTGGCTTCCGGGTCGCCCCAGTCCGAGGGGCGGGCGGCGAGCTGCCAGTGCCCGCTCTGTTGAAACTGCCGGTCGATGGCCTCGTCGTCGCTTTCGTCGTCGAAGGGCTGCCACTTGCCCTGGCGGCGCTGGGCGCGCAGGGCATCTAGGATCTTGTACTTGAGGATGCCGAACACCCAGGTCTCGTAACCGGAACGCCCCGCGAAGTCGTCGTCCTTCTCGATGGCTGTGGCCAGCGCTTCCTGCACGGCATCCTCGGCCAGTGCCGGTTCCCTGAGCTGCAGCCGTGCGAAGGACACCAGCCGAGGCCGCACGGCCGCCAGGCGCTGCATCCTTGCGTTGGTGTCTTGCGTTGTTCCCGCCGCCATGTCATCCCCTGTCGTCGATCGCTCTTCGTAGCATGATCCGCCGATGCGAAACATCAAGGCGAGGTGTCTTGGTTCTGCCAGCGGGCCACATCTTCGGGCCGATCGACGTCCCATACCTTGGCAGGCTGCGCGAGTCGCCAGCCCAGGCTGTCGGCTCGGGTCAGCGTCTGGGCAAGCACTCGATCACTGCCCCAGGCGATATCCGTGAAGAATGCCTGACAAGGCGCCCGCAGCCCCACCAGTGCATAGCCGCCGTCCTCGGCGGGCAGTAGCACGCCGTCATGGTGGGCCAGTGCCGCGTGACAGTCGGCCAGCAGTTGAGGCGCCAGCACCGGGCAGTCGCTGCCCACCAAGAGTCCCGGGGCGCCCATGGCCTCGAGCGCCGTGAACATGCGCACACCTAGGTCGCCCTCAGGCTGGGGGCGCAGGCTGATGCCATGGCGCTCGGCGAATTCCACGAACAGCGGGTGGTCATGCTCGAGGCTGGTCCACAGCACGATGCGGTGGGCCGGAGTGGCGGCCAGTGCGACCTTCAGGGTCTGACGTAGCAGCTGCTCGTGCAGCCTGGCCGCGGTCTCGGGGGCGAAGGTAGGGGTCAGCCGCGTCTTGACCCGTCCCGGCACGGGGGCCTTGGCGAGAATCGCCAAGGGGAAGCCGTCGTTAAGCGGATCAGCGTGCATGGCGGTACTCCTCGGCCAGCCGTTGGCAGTCCTCGCCGCGCCAGTAGCGATAGCGCAGCCGCCACATCAGCAGCATGGTGACCCACAGGCCGTTGTTCTCCCAGCGTCGCCCGGAACTCACCACCCGCGCGCGCAGGCAGGCCGGCCTCGATAGGTGTTTCAAGCGTTTGCTGATCTCGATGTCCTCCATCAGCGGTTGATCGGGATAGCCGCCCACGGCCTCGAAGGCGGCGCGGGTCATGAACAGGGCCTGGTCGCCGGTGGCGATGCCGGTGAGTCTCGAGCGCCAGTTCATGCAGAAGGCGATGACACCCAGCATGCTCTGCTCACCTGATAGGCGAATGTCGAAGCGCCCCCAGCAGCGTGAGCCAGACAAGGCCTTGGCGATCAGTCGGTCGGCACGGCGGGGCAGTTTCGTATCGGCGTGCAGGAACAAGAGCTGCTCGCCACGACTGGTCCGGGCGCCCAGGTTCATCTGCCTGGCGCGGCCCGGTTCGCTGGATAGCACTCGGCTGGCGTGGCGCTTGGCAATCGCCACGGTGTCGTCCTGGCTGCCGCCATCGACGACGATCAGCTCGACGCCGCACACCCACAGGCCGAGCAGGGCGGTCAGCTGGCTTTCGATGCTGGCCGCCTCGTTCAGGGTGGGAATGATGATGCTCAGGCGCGGGGGGCGGGAGAGGACTATGGATACGGGCATGGTCACTGGCTTGGACGAGGCATGGATAGGGTCAATGCATGGATGGGGTCAAGGCTGGGCTCCCAGCTCGATGACCGGACCGCCGGCGGCCTTCGCATCGGCCGCATCGTGGGTCACCATCAGCGCCGGGAGGCCAAGGCGCTGCACCCGCGTGAAGACCAGCGAACGCATTTCTTGGCGCAGCGAGGCATCGAGCTTCGAGAAGGGCTCATCCAGCAGCATGGCACAGGGCTTTGAGAGCAGCACCCGCATCAGCGCCACCCGTGAGCGCTGGCCGCCAGATAGCGTGGTCGGGTCGCGGTCGGCGAAGCCGGCCATTCCGATTTCTTCGAGCGCTGCCTCTATTTTCTCGTGTCGTGCCCGCCGAGTCTCTTTCCGGGACCCTTTCCCGGATGCATTCAAGGACTCCTTCCGGGGCATGCCGAAGGCCAGGTTGCCGCCGACGCTCAGGTGGGGGAAGAGCAGCGGGTCCTGAAACAACAGGCCCAGCTGGCGCGCCTCGGCCGGCAGGCGAGTCAGGTCGCTGTCATTGAGCAGCACCCGCCCCTGGCCGGTGAAGGCGGGCGCCAGGAAGCCGGCCAGGTAGGCAAGCAGGGTCGACTTGCCGACGCCTGACGGGCCCATCAGCGTCAGCACCTCGCCCGGGGCGATGCGGGCATCCAGCGATAGCAGCGGGCGGCCGCCCTGGTCGATGCGTATGTCCTCGAGGATCAGGGCATGCCCGGTGGAAAGGCGGCCGTCTGACGTGCGCTCAGCGCTCGTATGGATAGCCCCGCTAGGGGAAAGGGTATCGAGAGGGGTCACGGATTGAGTACTCCACTTCGGTGACGCATCAGCAGGCGGGGCAGGGCCAGGGCCAGGGTGAAGCCCAGGGCCGGCAGCAGCAGCTGCATCAGTGCATAGACGGCGGTCAGGCGGCGGTCGCCACCGCTTGCCAGGCTTACCGCCTCGGTAGTCAGCGTGGACAGGCGACCGGCGCTCATCAGCAGAGTCGGCAGATACTGGCCGACGCTTACCGAGAAGCCGACCGCCGCGGCGGTCAGGATCGGAACCGTCAGCAGCGGCAGGCGTACGCGCACAAAGAGGCTGGCCGGGGAATGGCCGAGGCTCGCCGCCACCTGTGCCCAGCGAGGGTCCAGACGCCGATAGCTCTCGGCAAGCGACAGGAAGACATAGGGCAGCACGAAGAGGCTATGGGCCAGAATCACGGCCAATGCTCCCGGGGCCAGGCCGGCCTGAACCTGCAGCTGGACCAGACCGAACAGGAAGGCGACCGGCGGTACGACTAACGGCAGATACAGCACCAGTTCTGCCCAGGCGGCCATGCCACGGTTGCGCAGATGCTCGGCCTCCAGAGCGCCGACGGTCAATACCAGCGACAGCCCGGTGGCGGCCAGGCCGATCAGCGCCGTCTGTGCCAGCGGGTCCTTGAGGCCGGGCAGCGCCCCCTGCCAGGCGTGCAGGCTCAAGGGGTTTGGCAGCGCTGCCGGGAAGGGCCACCAGGCGGCCAGTGACCACAGCACCAACCCCACGAGGCTGCCGCCGAGCAGCAGGACGGCCAGCAGGGTGGTGAGCCCGCCGGCGCCGGCCCACAGACGGTCGCCGGCCTGGCGGCGGCCGCTGGTCAGGGCGGTCCGGGTCAGGCGTGCGACCAGTCGTTCGCCGAGCCACCACAGGCCGAGCGCCGCCAGGGTCACGCCGAGCTGCAACAGGGCCGCCGCCGAGGCGACGAAGCGCATGGAAAGGTCCGGGTCGTTGATCCAGCGCACCACCGCCACTGCGAGCGGCGGCGGGGTGGTGGGGCCGAGGATCATGGCCACTTCGACATTGGCGGAGGCGAAGGCGATCACCGCATAGATCGGCAGGCGAATCAGTGGGTAGAGCCCCGGCAGCACCGCCTTGGCGAAGGCGGTGACTGGCGCATAGCCCAGCGAGCGGGCCAGCCGCAGCCGTGCCTGGGCCTGGCACTGGGGCAGGGCGGCCAGGCTCATCAGTAACAGAAAGGGCACCTCCTTGATGACCAGGCCGATGGTGAGGCCCAGGCCCCAGGGGTCGCCGGGGAAGAGATAGTCCGGCGGCGTGTCCCAGCCGCTGGGCCAGGGGGAGATCATACGGCTGGCGAGCCCCGAGGGGGTAAGCAGGAAGGCAATGCCGATGGCGGCAGCGGCATGTGGCACCGCCAGCAGGGGCGACAGCAGTCGTCTCACCAGGGCCAGGGCCCGTGTCTCGGCGAAGGCGCCGAGAAACAGCATGACGATGGCCAGCGAGATCAGCGAACTGGCAAGCCCGGCGCTCAGGCTCAGGCGCACCATGTCGGCAAGTCCCGGCGTCGCCACCAGGGTCCGCCAGTGCTCAAGGGTCAGTTCATCGCCGCCGAGTGCCGGCAGCCAGCCCAGCGCCGGGGCTAGAATCCCGGCGAGTCCCCCGGCCACCGGCAGGCTGAGCAGGGCCATGGCGAGCCAGGGGATGGTGCGGATGGTCGGTGAGAAGAGGCGCATCGGGTCACTGGCTGCCGTAACGCTCGAGCCAGGCCGCCTCGAGGCGTTCCATCCAGCTCGGGTGCGGCTCGGGAAGCGTCTTCGACAAGGCGCCGGCGGGCAGGGCGGCCGGGTTGTCACTGTCGTCGATGAAGGTCGCGCGCACCTCGTCGCTCACTGCGTCCATATCGAGTACCGTGCGATCGCCCCACACGGCCGGGTCCTGCTTGTGTGCCTGGGCTTCCGGCGAGAGCAGGAAGTTGGCGGTCACCAGGGCGCCGGCCTTATGGCTTGCATTGAAGGGAATGGCGACGAAGTGCACATTGCCCAGGGTGCCAGCGTCGAGCACGTAGCTGCGGGTGGTGGGCGGCAGCTGGAAGTCGGCCACGGCCGCGGCCGGCTCGGAGGGGATGAAGGTAAAGGCCAGGCTCAGCTCGCCGTCGCCCATCAGGCGCTTCATTTCGGGGCCGCTGGTCGGGAAGTTGCGTCCCTCGCGCCACAGATAGGGGTGCAGAGCGTCGAGATAGTCCCACAGCGGGGCAGTGACGGTGGCGAAGTCGCTCTCCTCTACCGGCTGATAGAGCGGCGCGGTGTCCGGGGTCAGCTCGATCAGGGCTTGTTTGAGGAAGGTGCTGCCGGTGAAGTCGGGCACCAGGGGATAGGTGAAGCGACCCGGGTGGGCGCGTGCCCAGTCGAGCAGTTCTGCCATGGAGCTCGGCGGGGTCTCGACGCGGGCGCTGTCGTAGTAGAAGGTCAACTGCGCCTTGCCCCAGGGCGCCTCGAAGCCTTCGGTGGGCACCGTGAAGTCGACGCGCACTTCCGGGTTGGCATCGGCACGAGTCAGGGCGTAATGAGGCAGGGCCTCGGCGAAGGGGCCAAACAGCAGGTCGTTGTCCTTCATGGCGGCGAAATTCTCGCCGTTGATCCAGATCAGATCGATGGCACCCTCATCGAGGTTGCCTGCGGCCTTCTCCGCGATGACCCGCGAGACCGCCGTGCCGGTATCGCTGAGCTTGACGTGTACCAGTTCGATGTCGTGGCGTGCCTCGAGCTCGTCGGCGACCCAGGACAGGTAGTCGTTGGTGCGGCTATCTCCGCCCCAGGCGTTCCAGTAGACCGTCTGTCCCTGGGCGGCCTGTTCGATGGCGGTCCAGTCATCCAGCGCCAGCGCGTCGTCCTGGGCGAGGCTCGGCAAGGCGGTGGCGAGGGCAGTGGCAGATAGAGTAGCCACGGCAATCGAGCGGCCGAAATAGCCAGTGAACGAGCGCGAGCGGGCAAGGGGGGCAATCCGGTGCATGGCGAGAGTCCTTGTGTTGAACTGATACGGCGATGATCTTTTACGGTGATGAGCATTGCACAGTAAGGCGCTTGGTCAGGCGCTTGAGAAGGCGCGTCAGGCCAGGCCGCTGTCATCGGCCAGTGCCCGCCACTCATGCCGAACCCGGGCAATGACATCTGGCGACAGATAGTGCTCGACCCGGTCGGCGACATGGGCGATCAGCGCTGGATCACTGAGTTCCGATGACCAGTCTTCACCCGCAGCGCTGGCGTCTCGGGCCCTTCGCTGCTCGGCCTGCCACTTGGCGCACCAGGTCACCGACCACAGCCACATGGCGCGGCGACACTGCAACAGCTCGTCGGCGTCGATGCGGGCGCCGTGCTCGGCCATGGCGGCAGCCCAGGCACGGTGGAAAGCGCGCACCTCGCCAAGGCTCAGTTCGGCATGGCTGTGCGGGTCCCAGGTGGTCGAGGTGTAGAGGCTCGCATGGGCCAGGTCGAAGCCGGGCAGGCTGTAGCGGCATTTTTCCAGATCGACGAGCATCGCGCGGCCGTCGTCCTGGATCAGGAAGTTGCCGGGGTGGGCATCGAAGCTGATCAGCGACTGACTGGCTGGCGGTGCCCGGCGGCACCATTGCTCAAGGTCTGCCAGATCATCAGAGAGCTGACGGCGAACCTCGGTGGTGATCTTGGCTCGATCAAGATACGCCGCCTGCTGATGAAGTTCCGTGAGCATGGCCGCCCAGGGGTCGGTCGGTGCCTGCAAGGGTATCCGCTGAGAGGCCGGTGGCAGCGGCTGTGCATGCAGGCTGGCCAGGGCCTTGGCGATCGCCGGCAGGTCCTCGGGCAGCCGGGCGTGGCGGCCGCGGATCGCCGACACCAGCAGGCCGCCTCGCGGCAAGGCGTCGCTTACGGGGAGCACGGCCTTCAGGGCCGGAGTGTGGCCGCCCTGGCTCGCCCGGGTGAAGCAGGCCGCCTGATAGGCGAGGTTGTCATCGGCGGCAAGGCGCATCTGGCTCTGCTTGGGCAGCCGCGCCACCCAGTCCTCGCCGTTCTGGCGGGAGAGCCACAGGTGGGCGTGAGCCAGGCCGGTGTCGGCCATCGGGGTCAGCGCCGTTAGCTCACCATCGAGGCCCGCCTCGATGAGCGCCTGACGCAGCGGCTGGCACAGCGAGGCGATGGCCTGTGTCGAGGCAGCGGTGTCCGTGTCGAGCATAGCGGTCTCGGGTCAGGAAAAGAAAGGGTAATGGCACTTGGTCGGCCGTCGTCGGGCAAGCTTACAATCTTTTTGTCACAGGACCTTACCCCATGCCAGCGGAGTGGATCACATAATCTTGGCGCCGTCTGAGGTGAGCCCCGGACTGGTGTTGTTCACGATGCTTGCCGGGCGATGCGGGAAGGCCCGCTGGTCGTGGATAGGTAGTGGTGGGCAGTGGTAGGTAATGTAGGTAGTGGATAGGTAGTGGATAGAAGACAGTGAGCGATCACCAGACCGCAGGACAGCGCGGTCGTCCTGCATAGAAAACCGCTGCATGAAAATCCGGCGCATGGAAATAAGCGCCGCGACGGCATGATGATCCAAGCTTGAGCCGCGTGAAGCGACTAAGGTAATGGCATCACCCCCGGTTCATGGATGTCGCCATGTCGTCTGTCTCTTCAGTGTCCTCACTACCTCACGTTGCCGTTGCAGATGATCGCGCGCTGGCCTTTCAGCGCTATAACCGACCGGAGCTTTTGCGCATCGGCCTGGTACTGCTCGATACCGACTACACCCTGGAGCGTGACTGGCATCGGCTGGTCGGTGACGACATGGAGCTGTTCTGCACTCGCATGCCCACCCACGCCGAGGTTACCCCAGCCGCCCTCAAGGCGCTCGAGGCGGGCATTACCCCGGCGGCGGCGACTCTGGTGCCGGGGCTGCCGCTGCACACCCTGGCATTTGGCTGCACCTCGGCGGGGCTGTTGATTGGCGATGTGCCGATCGCCGAGCGCCTGCATGCAGTGCGCCCGGAAGTGGCTGTTACTCATCCCTGGCTCGCCATCCGTGCCGCCCTGGAGGCCCTGGAGGCCCGACGCATCGCCGTGCTGACGCCCTATGTGCGGGAGGTCGATGACGCCTTCCTTGACGCCTTCACGGCGCTGGGAATCGAGGTCGCGGCCATCGGCGGTTTCCGTCTTGATCATGATCCGGACATTCCGGCGGTGGACCCCGCCTGCCTGGGCGATGCCCTGGCGACGCTGCTCGACGGCGCGGGGCCAGTAGATGCGGTGGTTCTGCCCTGTACCAACCTGCGCGCGCTGGATGTGCTCGACGAACTCGAGCAGCGCTTCGGCGTGCCCTGCGTCTCAAGCAATCAAGCGCTCTATTGGCATGCTCGATGGATCGCCGGCCGGCCTACCTGCCAGGCGGGTTTCGGCCGGCTTTTGGCTGGAGTTTGAAAGTAGGGATATGGAAGTAGGGATCTGAAAGCAGGGTTATGAAAGTAGATGAAGGCGAGGCTATGAGGATGAGTCTATGCAAGAGAGAGGCATGAGGACGGCGGGCATCGCGCGGCTCTGAGCCTGACTATTCGGCCCGGGTCGGGGTTATCTTGACTATGTTGTAAGGGGGCTAGCCGGATGTGCGGTACAGGCAGACGGTGAAGGAAGCCTTCGCCTGGACCGGAGCCGCTGGATGCCAGGGAGCAGGGAAGGGGGCAGGTGTCATGCAGGTCATTACATCCCATCGCATACGACGCCGTTGGCTGTGGCCGAGCCTCACGGCTCTGCTGCTCGGGGCGATGCTTGCCTGGCTGGGGCCGGTTCTTGCCCAGCAGGATGCGCGTGATCGTCTGGGCCTGGTGATGACCCTGGATGGCGCCGTTGGCCCCGCCACCGCCGACTACTTCATTCGTGGCCTGCACCGGGCCCGGGATGCTCAGGCGGAGCTCGCGATTCTTATCCTGGATACGCCCGGTGGGCTCGATGCTTCGATGCGCGACATGATCAGCGAGATGCTCGCCTCACCGGTCCCGGTGGTGGTCTATGTCGCACCCGACGGCGCGCGAGCGGCCAGTGCCGGCACTTATCTCTTGTATGCCAGCCATGTGGCGGCCATGGCGCCCTCGACGCATCTGGGGTCGGCCACTCCGGTGAGTATGGGCGGTGGCGGTCTGCCCGGCCTTGGCGACGAGGCCCCCGCGACCGGTGAGGAAGATGCAGGGAATGCGGCGCCGGACAAGACCAAGGGTGGCGAGGCCGCGACGAGCGCCGGTGCGTCGGGCGGTGCCGGCGCTGCCAAGAGTGCCGATACTCAGGTTTTAGACGCCCGGGCTTCAGACTCTCAGGCCTCAGGCTCTCAGGGCTCAGGCTCTCAGGGCTCAGGCTCTCAGCCGGCAGAGGACTCCGCCGCCGACGCCCCGAAACGACGGGGCACCACCGCCATGGAACGCAAGGTGCTCGAGGATGCGGTGGCCTATATCCGCAGCCTCGCCGGGCGACACGGGCGCAACGCCGACTGGGCCGAACTCGCCGTGCGCGAGGCTCGCACCCTGACCTCCCAAGAGGCTCTCGAGCAGGGCGTGATCGATGTGCTGGCCCGCGACCTCGACGACCTGCTGGTGCAGATCGATGGTCGGACCGTGGTCATGGCCAACGGCGAGCGGGTGCTGGACAGCGCCGGCCTGACCCTCGAGCGCTTTGATCCGGACTGGCGTACCGAGCTCTTGTCGGTAATCAGCGACCCCAACGTTGCCTACTTCCTGATGATCATCGGCTTCTACGGGCTGATCTTCGAACTCGCCAACCCTGGCAGCCTGGTGCCAGGCACCATCGGCGTGATCTCGCTGTTGCTGGCGCTGTTCGCCTTTCAGGTGCTGCCGGTCAACTTTGCTGGCCTGGCGCTGATCCTGGTTGGTCTGGGGCTGATCGCCGGGGAGGCGCTGATACCCAGCTTCGGCATTCTCGGCATCGGCGGCATCGTGGCCTTCGTGATTGGCTCGGTGATTCTGATGGATGCCGAGAACCTGAGTGTTTCGCTGCCGCTGATCGGCGGTGTGGCAGGGCTCGCCGCGGCCCTTTTGCTGTGGATGATGATCCATTTCATGCGCCTGCGCCGGCGCCCTGCGCGGACCGGAAGGGAAGAGATGTTGGGCGCCGAGGCCAGCGCGCTGGAGGACTTCGATGGCGACGGTCATGTGTGGCTGCATAACGAACGCTGGCGGGCTCATGCATGCGAGCCGGTGCGTAAGGGGCAATCGCTCAGGGTGGTGCGCCTTGACGGCCTGACCGTTGAGGTCGAGCCGATCAAGGAATCATCACCCGAGACCTAGGTGTCGTCTGAAGGAGCGTCGAGCCTAGGCATTCATCAGATGGAGCCGAGCCATTGGGGCCGGTTTCATCCAAGGAGGTGTGAGCCATGTGGATTTCTTATCTAGTACCGGTGGTGCTGCTGATCATGCTGCTGGCGGCATCGATTCGCATCCTGCCGGAATACAAGCGTGGTGTGGTGTTCTTCCTGGGGCGCTTCCAACGGGTCATGGGGCCGGGGCTTTTATTCATTATCCCCGCCGTCCAGCGGATGCAGGTGGTCGATCTTCGGGTGATCACCATGGATGTGCCGGAGCAGGATGTGATTTCTCAGGACAACGTCACCGTCAGGGTCAATGCGGTGCTGTACTTCCGGGTAGTCGATCCGGAGAAGGCCATCATCCAGGTCGAGCACTATGTCAATGCCACCAGCCAGCTGGCCCAGACCACCCTACGCTCGGTGCTTGGCAAGCACGAACTCGACGAAATGCTTTCCGAGCGCGACAAGCTCAATAAGGACATTCAGGAGATAATCGACAGCTCCGCCGAGGGGTGGGGCATCAAGGTCGCCAACGTCGAGATCAAGCACGTGGATCTCGACGAGAGCATGATCCGCGCCATCGCCCGCCAGGCTGAGGCGGAGCGCGAACGGCGCGCCAAGGTCATTCATGCCGAGGGCGAACTGCAGGCCTCGAAGAAACTGGTCGAAGCCGCCAATGTGATGTCTGAAAACTCGGCAGCGTTGCAACTGCGCTACCTGCAGACCATGAGCGACATGAGCAACAAGAATGCCTCGACCATCTTCTTCCCGCTGCCCATGGATGTCATGCAGGCCTTCCGGGACATGGGTGAGTACCGGAAGCCCCCGGCACCGCCCCGGTCCGACTAAACAAGCGAGGTCGGCAGTCAGTGAGTGGCGGGCAAAATTTTGAGCAAGTGTTGAGTAGGTATTGAGTAAGTGTTGAGTCAACCGTGAGCTAAGCGGCCGGTGTGGCGAGCCCCCCGGCTGTCACGTTAGCCCAGGTCGTCACCTCTCCCAGGGGTGCAGGTCGCGCAGTCAGCTGGTAGAATCCGCCGCTTGTCAAAAGACGTTGATAACACCAAGGTCGAGGGTCGCCGAGACGGTCCTTGCCTGCGAGTGACGGGATGATTCACTGTGACAGCAGATACGATAGTTACTACTTGGCATAGCCTGCCAGTCACTGGCAGCACCCCGCCCTAGCGTTCCCTTTCCCATCCTGTCGCTGTCTTCATGGCAGCGTCATCGCTTGGCGTCATCCTGACGCCAACCGTGCTGATTAGCGACACGCTTCGCCGCGTCTCCGGTCTGCCCTTGCTGGCAGGCCGAGTTTAGCGTCGCGCTTCAGGCGGCTCCCATATCTCGACGTCATCGCGCGCCACGCGCTCCGCGCCTTCGGGCATGACATGGACCCACGACTGGACCGCAGAATGATCCGATCAATCAAGCAAGACTGGTTTTCCAACATCAAAGGCGATTCGCTATCAGGAATCGTGGTGGCGCTGGCGCTGATTCCGGAGGCCATCGCCTTCTCGATCATCGCCGGCGTCGACCCCAAGGTCGGCCTCTACGCCTCCTTCTGTATTGCCGTGATCATCGCCTTTACCGGCGGTCGGCCGGGCATGATCTCGGCGGCGACCGGCGCCATGGCGCTGCTGATGGTGACGCTGGTCAAGGAGCATGGCCTTGAGTACCTGCTGGCGGCGACCCTGCTGACCGGGGTGCTGCAGATCGTGGCCGGCTATTTACGGCTCGCCGATCTGATGCGCTTCGTGTCGCGTTCGGTGGTCACCGGCTTCGTCAACGCCCTGGCGATCCTGATCTTCATGGCGCAGCTGCCTGAGCTCACCGACGTGACCTGGCATGTCTACGCCATGACGGCCGCGGGGCTCGGCATTATCTACCTGTTCCCGCTGATCCCGATGATCGGCAAGACCCTGCCGTCCCCGCTGGTGTGCATCCTGGTGCTGACCGTGGTGTATATGGTCTCGGGCATGGATATTCGCACCGTCGGTGACATGGGGGATCTGCCGGATACCCTGCCGGTGTTCCTGTGGCCGGACGTTCCGCTGAACCTCGAGACGCTCTGGATCATCCTGCCCTACTCGGTGATGCTGACCGTGGTGGGTCTGCTCGAGTCGATGATGACCGCCACTATCGTCGATGACCTGACCGATACGCCTTCCAACAAGAACCGCGAGTGCAAGGGCCAGGGTATCGCCAACATCGGTGCCGGCCTGCTCGGCGGCATGGCGGGCTGCGCGATGATCGGTCAGTCGGTGATCAACATCAAATCCGGCGGGCGTGGGCGCCTGTCGACGCTGGTGGCCGGCGTGGTGCTGTTGATGATGGTGGTCTTCCTGGCCGACTGGGTCTCCCAGATTCCCATGGCGGCGCTGGTGGCCGTGATGATCATGGTCTCCATCGGTACCTTCAGCTGGACCTCGATCCGTGATCTGAAGAAGCATCCGCTGAGCACCAATATCGTGATGCTGACGACCGTGGTGGTGACCGTCAGCACTCATAACCTGGCGATGGGGGTCTTCGTCGGTGTGCTGCTGGCCTCGCTGTTCTTCGCCAACAAGGTCGGCAACATTCTCTACATCGGCTCCGAGGCCACCGAAGACGGCCGCGGCCGTC
>Ga0114983_1000085_pt1 | contig 34350 bp, 49 predicted proteins | sample Shrwel_input2_RT_FD_87182 | JGI IMG/M metagenome (GOLD analysis project Ga0114983, IMG submission 87182) | Subsurface microbial communities from deep shales in Ohio, USA - Utica-3 well 1 S input2 RT | ecosystem: Environmental > Aquatic > Deep subsurface > Shale gas/oil reservoir > Produced... | reverse complement strand
AGATCGACAAGCTGACCACCGCCCTGGGCGCCGCCGAGGGTGAGCGTGACGCCGCGAAGACTGCTCAGCAGGAAGCCGAGCAGAAGCTGTCCGAGGCCCAGGCCGAGATCGACAAGCTGACCAAGAAGTAAGCAGCACCAGCAACAGAAGACGGCGGCCTACGGGCCGCCTCTTTCCACCAGGGGGCGCACCATGCCGGTAACGCAGACACCATGGGAAGAGATGGTCGACCGCGCCATGCAGACCTGCATCAGCGTGTTCGGCGACGGCCCCGCATCGATCATCGTCACCCACTACGGCGGCGCACCTTATGCCGTCGACGGAATATTCGAGGCGCAGTCCACGGTCGTGGACCCGTCCACCCAGCTCAAGATCATGAGCAACCAACCACAGGTCAGTTTTCGCGTGTCGCAGCTGCAGCAGATGCCGGACGTCGACGACGAGTTCCTCATCCGCGGCGTTTCGTATCGAGCTGACACGCCGATCTTCGACGGCCACGGCACAGTGACCGTGCCGCTGACCAGGAATTCGTAATGCACCCACGCCAGCAGATCCGCGAGGCAGCAAAGGCCATGCTGCTGAACCAAGGGCCGTGGCTAGACCGCGTTTACACGAACCGCATGCGCGCGCTGTCGCAGCGTCCGGCGCAACGGTCGGACCGTTCTCAGCTGCCGGCCCTGGTGATCTACACCCGCGACGAGAAGGCCGAGATTTTCAACGTCGCGCCACGCGAGTACAAATGCGTGGTCGACTTGGTGTTCGAGGTAATCGCCGACTCGACCGACGACGTCGACATCGTGCTCGACGACATGGCTGTGCTGATCGAGCGCATCATGGGCCGCGATGATACAATCGCTGAGACTGCCGACGACTGCGTCTACAGCGCCTCGCAGATGACCATCATCGCGGACGGTGTCGAGCGCCCGATCGGCGCCATCGCTGTGACGTTTCAGGCCACCTACTACCGGAACGCGCCTGACGGCCCGGCCGAAGGTGCACCAGATGGCGGGTACAATGCTACCCTGCCGGAAATGACCAGCGTTTACGTCGACTACAGTCTCGACAACCAGCAGGACGATCCGCGCGATCGAGCACAAACTCACATAGAGGGTCTGGACCAATGAGTAACCAACGGAAACTGAAGCCAGTCGAGGGACGCCTGGTGCGCCACCCTGGCGAGGACAAGCGCCCGCTCGATCCGCAAGGCGAAGTGGTCGAGTTCACCACCTACTGGCGCCGCAAGCTGAACGCCGGCGACGTCGTCGAAGTACCTGCCGAGCAACCGGCACCAGCAGCTAAAGGAGGCGCCAAGTAATGGCCATTTCGTTTGATACCATTCCGGGCCCGGGCACGCTCCGGCTGCCGGGCGTCTACAGCGAGATCGACAACAGCCAGGCGATCAGCGGCCCGCAGACCATCCAGTACCGCCGCCTGATCATCGGGCAGAAGCTCGCCGCCGGCACCGCCACCCCGCTGGTGCTGGACCGCGTCACCAGCCCTGAACAGGCTGACGCTCTGTACGGCCGTGGCTCGATGCTGGCGGGCATGGTCCGCGCGGCGCTGACCCAGGACTCGTACACCGAGCTGCAGGTCATGTCGGTCGAGGACGATGCTGCCGCCGCCGCTGCAACCGGTACCATCGTGTTCGGCGGTGCTGCTACCGCAGCCGGCACCATCAACCTGCTGATCGCGGGCCGTCGCGTGCGTGTCGGTGTCGCCTCTGGAGCCACCCCGGCGACCGTTGCCACCAACGTGGCCGCGGCCATCAACGCGAACCTCGACCTGCCGGTAACCGCCTCGGCCACCACCAACACCGTGACCATCACCGCCCGCAACAAGGGTGAGGCTGGCAACGGCATCGACGTGCGCCTGAACTACTACGTCGGCGAGGAAACGGCCGCAGGCATCACCGCCACCATCACCGCGATGGCCGGTGGCACCGCGAACCCAGACCTCGCCGATGCCATGGCCGCCCTGGGTGATAGCTGGCTGCACACCTGGGCCATCCCGTACACCGATGCCGCGAACCTGAGCATCGTCGAGGATGAACTGGCCAGCCGATTTGCCTGGGATCGCGAGATCGAGGGCCACGCGTTCACCGCGTTCGACGGCACCCAGGGCCAGCTCGGCACGCTGGGCGACAGCCGCAACAGTCCGCACCTGAACATCGTCATGGCGACCAATGAGCCGATGCCGGCCTACGAGAAGGCAGCCGAGACCATGGCAATCGGTGCCTACTACCTGTCGATCGACCCGGCACGCCCGGTCCAGACGCTGGAGTACAAGTGGTGTCTGCCGGCCGTAGAAGGCGATCGCCTGACCAATCAGGAGCGCAACCTGCTGCTGTTCGACGGTATCTCGACCACCTACGTGGATGCCGGCGGCGTCATGCGTACCGAGCGCCTGGTCACCACCTACAAGACCAGCGCGAACGGTGCCAGCGATGCGAGCTATCTAGACGTCGAGACCCTATTCACCCTGATGTTCATCCGTCACGACTGGCGCGACTACGTGAAACGCAAGTATCCTCGCCACAAGCTGGCAAGTGATGGCACCCGCTACGGCGAGGGCCAGGCCGTGGTCACCCCGAAGGTGATGAAGGCCGAGGCCGTGGTCAAAGCGCGCGAGTGGGAAGAACTGGCGCTGGTCGAGAACATCGACGCGTTCAAAGAGAACCTGATCAGCGAGCGCAACGCCAGCGACCCGAACCGACTGGACATGCTGCTGCCGCCTGACCTCGTCAACCAGCTGCGCATCGTGGCCAACAAAATCCAGTTCCGCCTGTAAGGGCGGAGCTGCACCCATACGGAGAACATCGACATGGCACGAAATCGAGTTGCTGGTCTCATCGCCCTCAAGATCGACGGCGATATCTACAAGGCGAAAGGCAACTTCACCTACAACCTGGGCAAGCCGAAGCGCGACGCGGTGGTCGGCGCCGACGCCGTGCACGGCTACAAGGAAGCGGTGCAGATCCCGTTCATCGAGGGCGAGATCACAGACACCAGCGAGCTGAGCCTAGAGGCGCTGGTAAACATCACCGACGCCACCGTAACCCTCGAACTGGGTAACGAGAAGGTCATCGCCCTGCGCCAGTCGTGGTTCGCAGGCGAGGGTACCGGCAACACCGAGGAGGGCAATATCGCCGTCCGCTTCGAAGGCATGAGTGCAGAGGAGATTCGATAAATGGCTGCAAAGGAACGGGTGCTTCAACTCAAAGAAGCCGTGCACATCGGCTCGGAAGAAATCACCGAGGTAACCATCAAGCGCAAGCTCAAGTACCTGCGCGGCTGCAGCGTGAAGGCTGGCTCTGATGGCGACGGTGGTGTGTCCATCAACTTCGACTTCGACACCCTGATCAACCTGGGCTCCAAGATGATCGGCCACCCGGTCTCCACCCTCGAGGAGTTCGACGAAGACGACCAGTCGGCAATCCTGCAGGAAGCGAACGATTTTTTGTTCAAGCACCTCGGGACTGGCAAAGCGCAGTAACCGTCATCGTCAAGGTGATGCACGTTCAGCCTTCCGAGGTCTGGGAGTTTGATTTGGAAGACCTCGAGTTCTGGCTCGAGCGTGTCGAGGAGTGGCTGGAATGGCAGAAAAAGGCTTCCCCCTAAACGTTGTCCTGAAAGCAATTGACAGGGTCAGCGGTCCGCTGAAAGGCATTGCCGGCCGCATCCAGGCGTTCGGCAATACCGTGTCGGCGGTGCGGGGGAAGTTCTCCGACCTCAGTGAGCGCAGCGGGCTGACCAACCTGACCGAGAAGGTTGTAGGCCTGGGCGGCGCATTGAAGGGTGTGGGGGATGGCGTCACTACCGCGGCGACGCGGATAGCGGGGCTGGCGGCAGCGACAGGTATCGCCTCGGGTGGTCTGGTGGTGATGGCCCAGGCCTATGCCGACGCCACCGGTGCCATCGGTGACACCGCCGAGCGCACCGGCATCAGCCGCGAGCGTTTCCAAGAACTGAGCTTCGCTGCCCAACTGAGCGGGTCGTCTGCCGAGACCCTGGGCGGTGCCCTGCAGAAGATGAACCTGGCGGTCGGCAAAGCGGCCGAGGGCTCTAAGGACCTGAAAGAGATGTTCGCGGGCCTGGGCATCCGTCTCAAGAACTCGAACGGCACCCTCAAGACAACCGACGAACTGTTCAACACGTTCGTCGACCGTATCTCGAAAATCAAAGACCCTTCGCTGCAGGCCCAGGCCGCGGTGAAGGTGTTCGGCAAGAGCGCCACCGAGCTGCTGCCGCTGATCCGTGGCGGTACCGCAGGCCTCGGCGAGATGGCCGACCAGGCGCGCAAGCTGGGCGTGGTCATCAGCGACGACGCCGTGCGCGAAGGCGAGGAGTTCGGCGACGTGCTGGACATGGTCAAGATGGCCATGGCAGGAGTGGGCAACACCGTCGCCGGCATTCTGGTCCCGCAGCTGAACAAGCTCGGCAACACGCTGATCGAGACGATCGTCAAGTACCGCCCGCAGATCGAGGCGTTCGCGACGGCCTTCGCCGAGAACCTGCCGGGCAACATCGAGCGCGTGACCAACTTCCTCAGCGACTTGTACAACGGCATCCAGCCGGTGGTTACCGCGGTCGACTGGCTGTCGGATAGCATCGGCGGCGCCAACGTGGTGCTCATTGCCCTGGGCCTGTACATCGGAGGGCCGCTGCTGGTCTCGCTGATCAGTCTCGGCACCTCGATCGTGTCCGTCGCCACGGCCATGAGCGGCCCGCTGATGTTCGCCCTCAAGGCCGCCGGTACCGGGTTCCTTACCCTGGGCAAGGCGATCCTGACCACGCCGCTCGGTTGGTTCCTGGCGGCCATCGCAGCCGTGGGCGCCGCGGCCTACATCATCTACGACAACTGGGAGCAGATCGGCGACTTCTTCACCGAGAAATGGGCGTCGGTGAAGGCAGCGTTCTCGGACGGCATCATCAACGGCATGGTCAAGGTGTGGCAGGAGTACAACCCGGCCACCTTGATGATGGAGGCCTTCAACGGCCTTATCAAATACCTGACCGGGTGGGACCTGGGAGCCATCCTGCGCGAGAAGATCACGGCCGCAGTCTCGGCCATCAGCTCGTCACTGCCGGACTGGGCCAAGAGCTTGCTGGGCATCGACGGTGCGGCGGTAACAGTGGCCGCGACGCAGCCCGCGCCAGGTCAGCCCGTGGCCAGCCTGGGCCAGCAGGCCGCCACCGCCGGCGGCGCCACTCCGGTTGGCCAGCGTGCGGCCGCCATCGGCCAGCAGGCGGCCCAGACGGCCCTGGCGCAGCAGCAGGCTGTGCGGGTCGAGGTCGACATCAAGAACGCCCCGCAAGGCACCCGCACCACCACCAGCGGCACCCCGGGCGCCAAGTTCGACACGAACATCGGCTACGCGATGGGCGCCCCGAACTAAGAGGAAATCCGCATGACGTGGAGAGACGAGCTGCGCCCCGCATCGTTCCGTGGCGCTGCTTTCAAGGTAGACAGCGCAGACAGCTCGCACGGCCGTCGCCAGGCGGTGCATGAGCACGCGCAGCGCGACGTGCCCTACACCGAGGACCTGGGGCGCAAGGCGCGCGAGTTCACGGTCGAGGGCCTGATCATAGGCGCCGACTACTTCGGACCCCGCGACGCCCTCATCGCCGCCTGCGAGACTGCCGGCCCGGGCATTCTGGTGCACCCGTACCGCGGCGAGATCAACGTCGTCTGCCGTGGCCTGGCGGTGCGCGAGAGCGCCAAGGACGGCGGCATGTGCATCGTGTCGATGACGTTCCTCGAGGCTGGCGAGGCCTCGTTCCCGAGTGCGTCCGTCGACAGCGTGAACGCCATCAGCAAGGCGGCGAACACGTTGACCGTGGACGCCGAGCAGGGGTTCATCGAGAAGTACGTGACCGATGGATTCCCTGCGTTCGTGCGTGACGCTGCCGCTGCTCAGCTCAAGGAAATTGCCGATTTTCTGGCAGACCCAGGCTTCAACCTGGCGGGCGAGCTTGAAGCCGCCAGCGACTTCTACTACTCGGTGCGGGAGCTAGCGGCCGACGCCTACGATTTAGTGATGGAGCCGGTGAAGCTGGCGCAGCGCGTTATCGGGGTGGTGACCAGCATCCGCTCGGCGTTCGGATCGTTCGCCAGCTTCCTCCCTAGCCTTAGTTCGTTGTCGGGCTTTGGTTTCGGATCCAGCAGCAGCTCCAGCAGCTCCAGCAGCTCCAGCAGCGGAGGGCCCACCGGCGCCAACTCGTACAAGGTGCTGACCAAGCTGATCGGCCAGGTGCAGGACCCGTACACCTGGCTCACGCAGACTCCAAGCCGTCAGCAGCAGTCAACTAACTACAACGCCTTGAACGAGCTGGTGCGCCAGGTGGCGATCGGCGAGTTGTCGAAGGAAGCCGTTGTGACCGACTTCGAGAGCATTCAGGACGCGACGAAGACCCGGAACGAGATCGTCGACCTGATCGACGTCGAGTCCGAGCGCACCCTCAACGACAACGCGTACATGGACCTGGGCAAGCTGCAGACCGAGGTGGTGCGCGGTATCCCGCCAGCAGGGCAGAGCCTGCCGCAACTCGTCAGCTACACGCCGAGGGCAACCGTGCCGTCGCTGCTGCTGGCCTATCAGGTCTATGGCGACGCCAGCAGGGCCGACGAGATAGCCCAGCGCAACAAGCCACGCCACCCTGGCTTCCTGCCTGGCGGTGATGCGCTAGAGGTGCTGGCTGATGGATGACCTACAGCTGCTGGTCAACGGCCAGATCTACGCCGGGTGGACGTCCCTGGGGGTTACCCGGGCAATGGACGCAGCCGCTGGCGCATTCACTGTCAGCCTGACTGAGCGCTGGGAAGGCCAGGAAGGCGCCGCCGCGCAGATCGAGCCATGGCCAATCCTTCCTGGCGATTCCTGCGAGGTGCGCCTGGGCGGCAAGGTGATGATCAACGGCTACGTCGACATCTTCAAACCGTCGTTCAGCGCCACTGATCACACGATCAACATCCAGGGCCGGGACAAGACGGCGGACTTGATCGACTGCTCGGCCATCCACAAACCAGACGAGTGGAAGAACATAACGGTCCTCAAGCTGGCGCAGATCCTGTGCGAGCCGTTCGGCATCAAGGCAAAAGCAGACGTCGACGTCGGCGCGCCGTTCCCCGTGGTTAAGCTGCAGCAGGGCGAAACGGCGTTCGAGGCGATCGAGCGCCACGCCCAGCAGCGCAAACTGCTGGCCATGCCGGACGGTGCTGGCGGACTGCTGCTGACCAGAACGGGCACCAGGCGCGCGTCGACCTCGCTCGAGCAGGGCGTGAACATCAAGACCGCGAACGGGTCCATCGACCACTCGCAGCGGTTCGATCAGTACCTCGTCAAAGGCCAGACGGCGTACAGCGAGGACACCGATGGCGAGACTGAATCGCACGTCGAGGGCCGGGTCACCGACAGCGGAATCAAGCGGTACCGGCCGATGCTCATCGTGGCCGAGGCAGACGGCAGCACCAACAGCGCGCTCGAACGAGCAACCTGGGAGGCGAACACCCGCCTCGGCAAGTCGGCGACCGCGCAGATAACCGTGCAGGGCTGGCGCCAGGTGCCGGGCGGCGAACTGTGGCTGCCGAACATGCTGGTCTACGTGCGGTCGCCATGGCTGCGCATGGACGGCGAGATGCTGATCCGTCAGGTGACGTTCAACCGCGACGGCGCGGATGGCAGCGAGGGCACCACCTGCCAGCTCGATATCTGCAGCCCGCAGGCCTACGCACCGGAACCGCCGGACAGCAAGAAGAATGGCGCCAAGAAGGGCAAGAAGGGAAAGAACGGCGGCCGCAACATTTGGGCCGAGGCGATCGGCGAGGAGGATCCACCGGAATGAACCAAGTAGCCCGCACCCTCAAGCAGGTGCAGCAGCGCGTGATGATGGCGATTGCCCGCGGCGTCGTGAAGGCGATCAGCGACGGTGGCAAGCGCCAGACGGTGCAGGTCGAGCTGCTCAAGGACGAGCTGCGAGACGGCGTGGAGCGCATGCAGAACTACGGCCTCACCTCGCACCCGCACCCGGGAGGCGACGCGGCCGTCGTGTTCGTCAACGGCAACCGCGAGCAGGGCATCGTGCTGGCATTCGAGAACAGGCAGTACCGCGTGGTCGGCCTACAGCAGGGGGAAGTGTGCCTCTATGATGATTTGGGTAATCGCGTGAGCCTGCTGCGCGAGATGGTGAAAATTGAGGCCGTCCAGCATTTAGAGGCGATCGCGCCTACCATGAAAATCGTGTCCGCTGTTACTATTGAGGGCAGCCTAACGGTGGATGGGCCGAGCACGTTAACTGGCGACATCGAGACCACTGGCACCATCACGAACAACGGCAAGAACATCGGCAGCACTCACCGCCACGGCGGCGGACCGGTACCAGACTGAGGACTGAAAATGGCAGACATCGCGCTGGTGATGGGGGAATACGGCGGCGACATCGTCATCGACGGCCTCGACCTTGCTCGCGACGACGGCCTCGAGACGTCGGTCGTCATCAGCCTGTTTACTGACCGACGAGCGACCCCCGACCTGATCCCCGCCGAGCTGCCGAAGGATGACCTGCGCGGCTACTGGGGCGACCTTGGCAACGAGCCGGGCGATCAGACAGGATCGCTGCTGTGGCTGCTCAAGCGCGAAAAACAGGTCGCCACCACACTCTCCAGGGCACGCCAGTATTGTCGCGACGCGTTGAAGTGGATGATCGACGACAAGGTATCGCCGCGCATTGAGGTCGCGACCAGCTACATCGCCACCGGATGGATGCTGATCGCGATCGATATCTACCGTCCCAACGGCGAACTAGTTCGCTACCGGTACAACTACGAATGGGCGGCTCAGGCCGCTAAGAGGGTGGCCTAATGCCGTTCGCGCGTCCCAGCCTGACGGAAATCATCGACCGCGTTATCGCGGACATCAGCAACCGGATCAGCGGCGTCGACAGTTCCGTCATGCGTCGTTCGCTGCTGGGCATCCTGGGCCGGGCAGAGGGCGGTGTCGCCCACCTGCTGTACGGTTACATCGACTGGGTAGCCCGCCAGGTAATCCCCGATACCGCGGAAAGCGAGTACCTCGAGCGCTGGGCGGCCATCTGGGCAATCACCCGCAAGCCGGCCGACTTCGCCGCCGGGTCTGTGACGTTCCCGGGCACCAACGGCAGCGTCATCCCCGCCGGGACCGTTGTGCAGCGCCAAGACGGCCTCCAGTACGAGGTGCTGACAGGCGCGACCATAGCATCGGGAACCGCCACCGTCAGCGTGCAGGCCCTGCTCGCCGGCGTCGATAGCAACCTGGCGGCCGGAAGCCGCGTAACCCTGCTGTCGCCGATCGCAGGCGTCCAAACGAATGGCACCGTCGCGGCAGGTGGCATCGCTGACGGCGTGGACGTGGAGAGCGACGACCGACTGCGCGAACGCCTGCTGCAGCGCATCCAGAACCCACCCCAGGGCGGCGCCACAGCAGACTATGTCCTGTGGGCGCTGGAAGTGCCTGGCGTTACCCGAGTGTGGGTCTACCCCATGCAGATGGGGGCTGGCACGGTGACCGTGCTGTTCGCCACCGACGACGACCCAGGCGGAATGATCCCAGACGCGGCCAAGGTCGCGGAAGTGCAGGCCCATATCGACGAGCTGCGCCCGGTGACCGCAGAGGTGTTCGTCGGCGCCCCGATTGCCGCCCCGATTAACCCGAGCATCGCCATCAGGCCGAACACCGCCGAAGTGCAGGCCGCGGTGATCGCAGAACTTGAGGACCTGCTGACGCGAGACGCCGTTCCAGGCGGAACCATCCTGATCAGCCGCATGCGCGAGGCGGTCAGTATCGCCGCCGGCGAGGAGAACAACGCGTTCATCTCGCCGACCGCCGACGTCACCAACGCCACCGGACACATCGCGACCCTCGGCACCGTCACCTTCTCCGGCCTGGGGACCTGACGCATGGCCAGGACAGCCGATGATTACAAGCAGCTGCTAAAGTCGCTGCTGCCGCCCGGCGAGGCATTCCCGCGCGACGTCGGGACGAACCTCGACGACCTGCTAGCGGCACTGGCCGAGGAGTGGGCCCGCATCGATGCCCGTGGCGACCAGCTGATCGTCGACGGCCTGCCGGCCACATCGAGCGAGCTGCTTTCGGATTGGGAGCGCGTGCTGGGGCTGCCGGACAAATGCGCCGGTACGCTTGAGACAACCATGCAGGGCCGTCGCAACGCAGCCGTATCGAAACTGACCAGCACCGGCGGCCAGTCGAAGGCGTACTTTATCGCCGTTGCCAAGGCCCTGGGCTACGAGATCACGATCAGCGAGTTTCGTCCGTTCCGCGCCGGGCTATCGCAGGCAGGCGACCCGCTCACGAACGGTGACTGGGTGTACACTTGGCGTGTCAATGCGCCCGAGACGACGATCATCGATTTTCGGGCTGGGCGATCCTCTGCCGGCGAGCCGCTGCGAACCTGGGGCAACGACACCCTGGAGTGCAAGATCAATCAGCTCAAGCCTGCCCACACGATCACGCTGTTCGGCTACGGCGCGCTGGAGGCAGAAGACCAATTCATGGCGGCCGACCGGCTGTTCTTCGCCGCCAACTACGTGATCCCTGGAGACTTGGAGACTTTATGAGCGACCCCGCAGACATCAATGACAGGCTCGAAGCCGCGGCGATAAAGGCCGAAGGAGCAAGCGAGATCATGCGCAGGGTGGCGAATGACCCGGCGGGCACCACCATACCTACCGAGTCGGGCGGCCTCCCTTCTATCGCCGAATGGTTCGAGCAGATTGGTGGCGGCATCGATACTGTGCCTGCGCGCGTTGACGCTCTTGAAGAGAGTGTCGCGCCTTTGACCGGGCCCAATAGTGCTGATGCCATTCAAAATGACGGATTGCCAATTTCCCAGACGCTTGACCGTGCAGGGGTGGAGAACGAATTTGCCTGGAGCAACGTAAAGCAGAACGAAGAGGACTATGCGCTTCTCGGTGCAAGCCTCGGCCCTGACATGGGAACTATTACCCGTGTTAATTTTGATTCTGCTGGAGTCCACGGGGCAGGCACCGTAGCCACCATGACCGGACCGGTTCCAGGGCCTGATCTGTTTGGGCATTACCTAGTCGAAATGCGCATAAGGACAACCGCCAGGGGGAGCGTAAACATAAAGCTCGGTGGGATTTCCCTGTGGCCAGACCACCCAGATGGCTACCCCTTCGTGGTGGGCGGGGTCACTACGAACGGCATTGAGAACAATCGCCCAATTGACGACGAAACCTATCAATTCGTTTATTTCACCTCCGGAACAAATTTCAGCGAAATCGTAGTATCCACCGATACTTCCTGGGCTGGCCAGCTGTATTACGTGAAGGTTTTCCCGGTTGTCCGGCCAACCAAGTTCTCGGTTGCCGGCATGGCCACAGGCGCAAACGGCCCGCATGCTCCGGCTGGCTTAAAGACGGGCGCCTATCTGAGTAATGACCTCGCCCTGGGCGATCCGAGGACTCTCGGCGTAAAGATGGACGATGGCAATCCGCTACCTGGTGCGCACAACCTGGCAGAAGGCGCCAACGTTCTGGCCAGCTGCTTATTTGGCGACCAGAATAGGGGCTCCGGCCCTTATGCGTTAATGTACAACAACACCAGCAACAACGACGCAAGCGGATATTCCGCACTGAAGATGAACACCAAGGGCCGAGAGAATACAGCTAACGGCTACAAATCCTTAACTTCTAACACCGTTGGCAGCCGATTAACCGCTTCAGGATTCCATTCCCTTTGGTTGCATATCGCCGGTGACTATTGCTCGGCAGGCGGATGGTGCGCGGGTCAGAATGACATTTATGGTTCGGCCAACAGCTACTGGGGCGCCAACTCTGGAGCCATGAACTCAGGCGGCACAAGCTGCACGTACACTGGCGCATTTGCTGGATACGGCACGGGTGTTGCTGTCGCCAACTACAACAATATCACCTGTACCGGTGCTGAATCCTGGGTGTATGGGGACGGCGGAACCGCTACCGGGGTGCAGGCTCGCATTGGAACTGCAGGCTCACCAGTTTTGAACGGCACGGCCAACGGATATCAGGCACGGGTTCTTTCCGACCTTGGGACGGCGAACGGCTACATGGCGCTGGCCCAAGGCGTGCGCAGTACCGCGAACGGTGAGGAATCAAAGGCTATTGGGCAACAGAGTGTCGCTGACGGTGCGCTGGCTGAGGCTAACGGAGACTACACCGTATCTAGTGGCGCCCAGGCAGGAGTCGGTAACACGGGTACTCGCAATACCTTTACTGGGCCAAGCGCCGGGGCGATGGCTAACAACTATTCGAATGTTAGCTGTGTCGGCAGTTTCTCCGTCACCACGGGGAGCAACCAGGTTCAGCTCGGCGATTCGGCCACCACCACCTATGTCTATGGCACTGTGCAGAACCGCTCAGACGCCAGAGATAAGGCCGATATAGAAGACACTGAATTAGGTATCGAGTTTATCCAAGGGCTGCGGGCCGTTCAGGGCAGATGGGATATACGAGAGGACTACCGCGACCGGAACGAGGATGGCACGTTCACTGAGTTGGAGCGGGACGGGAGCAGAAAACGCACCCGGCTCCACCAGTGGTTCATCGCGCAAGAAGTGGCCGAGCTGTGCGAACGGCTGGGCGTTGACTTCGGCGGCCTGCAGCATCACGCCCATAATGGCGGTGACGATGTCTTTTCCCTGGGGTACGATGAGTTCATTCCGCCAATCGTCAAGTCATTGCAGCAATGCTGGTCGCGCCTGGACGACCTCGAGGCGAGAATCGCCGCACTCGAGACGAAAGACACCAACTCTTAAGGGGCCACTTATGTACCGAATTGATGTTCCGTCCGCGACCCCGGACCATATGTTCACCGATGGCAGCCCAGCAGGCGGTGTGCCGGCCACGACCGTGCCCGCGGACTGGCTGAACGAGATCCAAGAGGAGCTGATGAGCATCCTCACGGCCGCTGGCGTCACGCCTGTGAAGGGTGATCGCGATCAGGTGCTTACGGCTCTGGGCAAAGCTCTGGGCACTCTTCCAGAGTTCGCCTGGTCCGATGGTGAAAACGGCTATGAGAAATCCCCTTCTGGGGCAATTCGCCAGTTTGGACAGACCAATATCCCAGGGGGCGCTGGCGGCGTGATCATAACAATGCCAATTCCATTCCAGGTTGCTGGGCGCAGCATGCAATTTCTTTGGAGGCAGAGCGGGCAAAATCCAACAAACGTGACATTCATGGGCCAGTGGATTTCAACTACGCAATTCCAAGTATGGGCTAGCGCTGCGAGTGGTACGTTCGGAGTCTACTGGGAAGCTGTAGGTCGCTGACAATACAAAAAGTCAACCCTAAGATCCCTGAATACCCCGCCAAGTGCGGGGTTTTTACTATCTGCCCCAGGTAAGCAAACAACCAAGAGGGCAGCACAATGCACCGTATCGACGGCCCAGGGGCCACCACCGAAAACCTGTTCACTGAAGGCGATCCGATCAATGGCGTGCCGGCCACCACGGTCACCGGCGCATGGCTCAACGCCGTGCAGGAAGAAATCGCGAACGCGGTCGAGGAATCCGGCCTGGTGCTGGACAAACCGACCAACGACCAGCTCGCCCAGGCGATCAACATCATCGCCGCCCGCCACACCGGGTGGAACACCGGCGATGTGAAGCTGACGCTCAAGGGAACCGCCGACGCCGGCTGGATCCTGGCCAACGACGGCACCATCGGAAAGACCGGGAGCGCGGCCACCGCGCGCGCCAACGACGACTGCGAGGCGCTGTACACGCTGATCTGGAACGGGGTGAACAACACGCACGCGCCGGTGACTGGTGGCCGCGGTGCGAGTGCCGCTGCTGACTGGGCTGCTGGTAAACCGATCGCGCTGACCAAGATGCTCGGCCGATCCCTGGCCGTCGCCGGCAGCGGATCCAGCCTGACCGCCCGCCTGCTCGGCGAGGCACTGGGCGCCGAGACGCACACGCTGACGCCCGCGCAGATGCCAGTGCACGCACACGGCATCAACGACCCGACCCACGCGCACAGCGTCTACGACCCGACGCACACTCACGGCGTGTATGACCCTGGTCACTCCCACAGCTACAACCGAGTGTTCACGTCGAACGGCCAGGGCTCCGACATCGGTACCGCGAACAACCACGCTGCGACGACCACCGGAGCCAGCGCAACCGGTATCAGCCTGTACGGCGCCGGCACCGGGATCGGCATCTACGCCGCTGCCACGGGCATCAGCATCCAGAGCGCAGGCGGCGGCGCTGCACACAACATCATGCAGCCGACGAGCTACCTGAACGTAATGATCAAACTCTGATCTACTGTTCTGCACCAGCAACTCACGCGCGTTCATCCGAGCGCGCGTGAACCCAACTTGAGGCAATGTTATCCTTCGTCCAGACTGAGCAACTGGCAATATGCAATCAGCAAGTAAACCGGGCCATAGGACGATGAGAATGCCTGAAAAAGACCCCCACCTTTGGGCTGCGATCTGGGACGCTCTCGGCAGCCCATCCTGGCAAGGAGCGATCATGGCGATCATAATTTCCGCCCTGCGCGTGCTGTACGACGCGAAGGAGACCAGCAAGATTCGCATCCTCCTCGAGTCCCTCATCTGCGGCGGACTCAGTCTGTCGGCAAGCAGTGTGATCGAGTGGATGAACTGGCCGTCGAGCCTATCAGTCGCTGCCGGCGGCGCCATCGGCTTCATCGGTGTGACAGCCATCCGCGAGCTGATCCTCAAGTTCCTCGGCAAGAAGGTGGACGCAGCATGAGACTTTCCCGAAACGGCATCGCTGTCGGCCACTACTTCGAGAGCTGCAAGCTCGTCGCCTACCCTGACCCTGGCAGCCGCAACGGCGAGCCATGGACGATCGGCTGGGGCCACACTGGACCCGAGGTGCACAAGGGTCTGGTCTGGACGCAGCAGCAGGCCGACGCGCAGTTCCTCGTCGACGTCGCCAAGTTCGAGCGCGGCGTCGAGCGCCTGGTCACGGTGCCGCTCACCCAGGGCCAGTTCGATGCCCTGGTGCTGTTCGCGTTCAACGTCGGGCTCGACATCGACGACGACAAGATCGCCGAGGGCCTGGGCGACAGTACGCTGCTGCGCAAGCTCAATGCCGGCGACTACGAGGGCGCCGCGCTGGAGTTCCGCAAGTGGAACAAGAACGACGGCAAGGTCATGCGCGGGCTGACGCGCCGGCGCGCCGCCGAGGAGTGCCTGTTCCGCGGCATGGGCGGTGCCGAGTCTATCGCGAAGGGAGTGAAGGCAGCATGAACCTGCTGAGATCGTTGGCCCTGGCTGCGGTGGTCACGCTGGTCGGCCTGCTGCTGGTGGGCATCCAGCAGTACCGCATCCAGACCGTGCGGGCCGAGGCCGCCGCATACGCCGCCGAGGTAGAGGTGCAGAGGAAGGCCAAGCAGGATGCCGTCGACGCCAACCTCGTCAGCCAGGCGACGATCTCGACGCTGCAGCAGGAACTCGAACGCAACCGGCAGTACGCCGCCGACCTGGCGGACCGCATAAAGGTAAGCGAGGGCAAAGCCGAGAAGGCGAGGAAGGACTATGAAAACCTCAAGAGGAACAGCAAGCCTGTTCGTGATTGGGCTGCTCAGCCTTTGCCTGACGGCCTGCGCGGGAAAGCCGCAAAGCCCGCAGGTAGTAACAAAGACAACCGCAATTCGCCTCGAGGGGCCTGAGATGGTGCCGTGCAAGCGGGTCAGTGATCAAGAGAACGCCGGCCTGCAGACGAACGACGACCTCTGGCAGCTCAAGGAACGCGCAATCAAACTGCTGGATACCTGCGCCGATCAGGTCGACGCCAGGATCAAGCGTGGAAAGGGTCAATAAACGGAAGCCTGCAGACTATGTCCAGTGCGCATGTGGTTCCGCTGCAAAACGGTGAGCACGTCGTCGACGTGTTCGGGCAGATCGACGGGTACCATGTGCTCACGTTCGTCTATGGCACGCTGCCAACGGCCGGCAAGATTGCCGTGTTCGCCCGATACCTGGGGCTCGGCTGGGCCCCCGTGAATGAGGCGGCCACCCTCGACATGACCAGCACCAAGACAGCGGTGGCCGTTGGCCCGGTCGACGCCTACCGCTTCGTGATAAGCGGGCTGGTGGACGGTGCTGACCTCACGGTGCACGTCACCGATCTGGCCGAGTGGCCTGGGCCTGGCATGCCGGCCGGACTGTTCGAGGGCACCAGGGCGATCACGGTGCAGCCGTACACCGAGGCGAACGTGAAGAACGGCGTGCAGTTCAACCTGCGGGCCGTGTGGCCGATCGGCGACGTAATCCCCAGCCTGGCCTCGCGCAAGATATGGGTTAAGACCAACGCCAAGACGGTGCTGGTCAAGCTGCGCGAGCTGCAGTACCTGGCCGAGGAGTTGAAGATCGAGCTGTTCAGGGCGCCGACCGGTGTGACTGGCGGTACCGACCTGTCGATCCACAACTACAACGGCGTGAGCCCGGTGGCCACCACGGTCCAGGCGAAGAAGAACGTCACCATCGCCAACAATGGGGTGCAGTTCGACAACGGTGACCCGGAATACTTCTTCGGCTCCAGCAATGCCCCGCAGCGCCAGACGTCATCCATCCCCCAGGGTCGTGAGCGGGTGCTGCCGGCCAATACCGAGTTTGCGGTCGTCATCACAAACACCGGTACCGGTGACGCCCGCGTGCAATACTTCCTCGATTGGTACGAGGGAGGAACGGACCTGCCGGTAAATTGATCCACCCGGAGCCAAGGACGGCACTCTTGCCCCGCCTCACACGCGGGGCTTTTTTATGCGCGTGCCGTCGTCGGTGATCACCAGTTCATCACGACGGCGCCCGGTTCGTGGTACCCGTGCTTCGCCAATCTCGCCGGCGCATGCCTGGGCCAGCACGGACAGTAGCAGGATCATGCGCAGGGACGGCGCCAGGATGCCGGTGACGAATGCGCGGGTGATGAGGTGCGCGCGGTTCGAGGCGCTCAGCTTTGCGGCCGCGCTGGCGATGTGTGCGTTTGTGGTGGCTTCGGTGATGCCGAGGATGGTGCCTGCTTCCCAAGCTGTTTTACCCTCGGCCACCCACAGCAGCGCCTCCCCCTCTCGCTGCGTGAGCGGGCCGAGGTCCTTGATGATGACCTCGCGCCCATGCACGGTTGTTCCCTATCCGGTCTACGCCGGCGTCAGTTGTTGTTAGACCAATTGCCCCTTGCAGATCTCGATCGCCTGTTGCTCGGTGAACCCCTGCTCGACGAGGGCCAGGTACTGAGCACGGCGGATCTGCGCCAGCAGCCGTACATGCTCGATCGCGGCCGGCATGTTGCGGCGCATCTCCTCGACCGCGGCCATCGACTTGTCCTTGTCTGGCATGGTCAACAGCTTGAAGTCTGGGGCCGGCTGCGCAGATGGAGCCGATGCCTTGCACGCCTTCGAGCAGAACCGCCCCCAGCCTCTTTTAACGTCCGAGGCCCTGGCCTTGAACACCTTCCCGCAGGTGCAGGTCACATCCGTCATTGCTGCCATCACATCACCTCGATTGCATCCAGAAGCCAGAGTCGACTGCCGCGTTCTCGCCGTGCTCGTCGATCAACTCGGCAAGCAGCTGGTGGAGCACGGTCTGCGCCTGCTGGCGCGTCATGCGATTGTTTGCCCGCCAGATGCGGGTGTCCTTCACGCCACCAGGCAGGACGAGCCAGATCTCGCCGTGCCAGATGACGGGCTTCTTCGGTACGCTGCGCGAATTATCGACGACAGGCACGCGCATGCCGTTCCGCCAGTGCACGCGGCTCAAAACGGCAACTCCCAGTCGAAACCGCACTTGCTGCAGGTGGTGGTTCCCCAGGCAGTTCTTGGTCCTTCACCGTCACATTTGTGGCCGTCGTTCGGTGGCGACGGGTAGAAAGGGAAGATCTCATCGGGCTCGGCCACAGGTGATGGCTGTTCTGGCGCCTGCTCTGGCTCAGCGGACTCGATGATGGCCTCGGCGGACGTTGCCATGCCGTGATCGAACCCGGCCTCGAAGTATGCCAGGTAGGTGCGCGTGTGCTGGTGGAAGTACTGCCCATCGGCGCCACGCACCAGGGCGTCGCGGGTGATAGGCGAATTCGGGTCGCGGTCGCGCAGGTAGAACCGCTCGAATGCTTGCTCAAGTGGGGTCATGGCAGGAACCTCGCGATCTCAACGGCAGATCGGAAGATGGCCATGCGGATCGCCGGCATCAGGCCCTGAACGTCGGGGCCCTCACTGAACCGCACAAACCGAGCCTTGCCCGGGTGGAAGAACACGGCCGCCGGTTTCTGGCCAGCCAGGTCCAGGCCGATCAGCAGGGCGCCGGCCAGACGCAGGGCTTCGCCATCGTGCAGGCGCGGGTCCCATTCATTCGACAGGTGGTCAAAGGCCTTGCCCGACTCGGCGTCGAACTCGACGTCAAGTCCGGCGACCTTTGCGGCCTTTGCCGCTAGCATGAGGTCGTTCATGGCGCCTCCTGCTTGCGATAGCCGGCGTCAAGGATCACTTTCGCCAGGGTCATGTAGCAATCTTTGCTACGGTCGCGGTGCCCGGTCATAACCTCGGCCAAGTCAGCAGCATCGGCTTCGTAATTTTCCGCCGCAATCTGCTCTGGCGTGCGGGCGGCGCGGAACTGCACGGCATGGATGTAGGCGGTGCACAGTCCGTTGATCTGGCTTTCACCTTCCCAGTCCCAGACAATCACATTTCGGGAAGCGAACTTGATCTCAGCTATGTGCCAATCGCTGCCGGCGGCTGTCATGCGCAGTTCACACACAGTTCCGGCAGGCGGCAGACCCTCGCCGTCCCATTCCGGCTGCTTCGGCGCAAGCAGCATTTCCTTGAGCTTTAGGTCATGCGCGTTGTCCAGGCTGGTCCGAGCGTACTGCCGGATGCCGTCGACGGTCGTCAACTCTCCGGTGTTGGCGATGCTATCCATCGCCATGAGGAGGAAGTCACCGTAACTCATTGCGCACCCCCGTCGTGCTGGAGCAGAACCGGTTTACGGGCGGCCAGGATGGCAGCAAAAGAGCCTTCTTCGGCGCGCTGGAATGCTTCGCGCAAAGGCATGAACCCGGCCTCGCGCAGACGACGGGTATCGATGACCTCGACGCGCTCTCGGCGGGCCTCGATGTGGCTTTCACGGGTGACGGCGTTGTCGGGGTGGAGCACCCAGCGGGTGCCGAGTTGCTCGATCGAGCACTGGACGCGTGCGGCGTTGCGCAGGCGCTCGGCGGCGATGTAGGCGTCGGTCATCGGTTCTGTGTGTCGAGACATGATCCTTTCCTCTGGTGTGGGTGGTTGGGCGCCGAAGCGCCCGGTGAAGCGTCAGGCCGCTGCGTAGTGCGGCTGGGTGTTGCGGGCGTAGTGCCGGATCAGCAGTGCGGCGATCAGGATGCCGCCGGCGATGGCAACGGCAACCAGCAGGATCACCATGGCGACCTTGCGTTCATCCTTATCGCCGCTGAACAGTTCGCCTACCTGATCGAAGGCGTCGGGCACGTTGCTGGCTGCGCTGTACAGGTTGTAGCCCGAGGCCATGGTATTCCACGCTGCGGCGCCCATGCTGGCGATGCTGCGCTCGCGCCATGCCTGAATCAGCGAGTGCACGGTGATGATCAGCCCGGTGCCAATGGCAGGGAAGATCACCAGCAGGTACCAGAGGCTCGACGCTGCGTTCGCGTATTCCAGCGGCAGGTGACCCGTGGCGTAGCCGGCGAACACCAGAACCAGCATGATCACCGAGCTGAACCCGACTGCGGCCTGGACGGCACCGCACCACGCGAGCACGCGCATGAACCCGCCCACTGCCTTGGTCTCGTTCCAGATGCCGCCGACGACGCGGCAGTTCCACCAGCTGATGACCAGGTTCAGCAGTACCAGGGCGATGATGATGAGTGATGTCACATTGTTTTCCTTCTTGGTTGGGGTGCCGACCAAACCGGGCCGGCTTCGGGATCGGCGCGAGGCGCCTATTACTCGTCTTCGTCCTCGTCATCCTTCGGTTCGAGGATCGCCAAAAACTCGTTGTCTGTAGGAAGTGCGGCGAGGTCGAAGGTATGGACGTGCTTGACCGGGTAGTAGCCGCGCTCGGACTCGACCGCCACGACGTGCTCATGGTTGATCCACGGGCAGGCTGCCAGGAAGGCCTGCAGGTGGAGACGGCTCGGGGCGAGGATCGGGATGTTCTTCATAGTGCATACTCCACTGGGCCGACTGGCGGCGGTGTGTTGTCGTTACTGACTTCGCCAGGAAGCGGCTGCAGGCCGTCGTTGAATGCCCGGCGGATACTCTCGAGGTTCGAGCGCAGGCGCTTGACCTCGTCGTCGTTGAGCAGGCGCCAGCGAGCGTCGTGGACCGCATCGGCCAGCTGCGAGGCCGTGGCGTCCTCACCCAGGCCCAGGGCCTGGGCCAGCGACAGGAACTCGCGGTCGAGCCGGTCCTGGCCTTGCCTGGCGAACTCGATGGCGTTCCTGAGCTGGCGCTGGGTGCCGGCCTCGATCTCGCGAGCCTGCTCATGCGCCCGCTCGATTGCGACCTCGATAGATGCCTCGGCACTCCCCAGGTTTGAGAGCAGCTGCCCAATGCGGTCGCCGTGGCGTTTCCGCACCGCTTGGGCCGCCTGCCAGTGATTGACGGCGCGAGAGCGCGGCTCGGCCGTACGCTGGCGAGCCACCTCCCGCCCGATGCCGTCGATCACCAGCTTGACCCAGGCCTCATGGGGCAGGGTCTCCAGGCGCTGGAGGGTCGGGTTCTTGACCGTCCGCCAGATTTCGTCATGGCGGACGATCAGCCCGCACCCGGCCGGGACGTCCTCTTTCTTGATCAGCCCGGCGGGCACGGCGAACACCACCGCGCTGCAGTACTTGAGGTACCGCTGCCACTTGCCGCTGGTGATATCGCTGCGGAAGTCCGAGACCGAGACCTTGACCTCGTAGACCACCGGCACGAACCGGGAATAGCTCTTGCGGATGGTGTAGACGTCTGGCCGGGCGCTGCCCGCGGGCCCGAGCTGCATATCCTCCCAGGCGATGATCTCGGTGTTGCGGCGCATGTGTTCCGCCAGGTCGTGAGCCAGCTCGTCGTGGCCCCAGCGTTTCGTCTCAGCCATGAGTCACAACCTCCCATACGTCGGCGTTTTGCAGGTCCTCGAGGCGCACCAGGCGGCGGCCTCCCATGATGCCGGACAAGGACGCAGTCGTGGCCGACACGGTGTCGACCACGAACGTGCGGCCTGTCGGGCGGTGACGCACCGTGGTGCGCCCGGCGACAGGCCTGTTCATTACTGAATCACCTCGCGGTGGCCGTTGCTGTTGGCCGCGGTGAGCACGCCCTCGGCCTCCATGCGCTCGACCATGCGGGCAGCCCGGTTGTATCCGATCTTGAGCTGACGCTGGATGCCGCTGATGGTCGGGCTGCAGGCGCCGGCGCGCAGGTAGCGCACGCCATGGGCGTACAGCGGATCATCCTCGGGGTCGAAGTCCTCGTCGTCGGACAGCGCGCGCTGGTCCTCCTCGCCCTCGACGTCATCCATGCCGGCGGCGAACTGCTCGGACGGCATGATGCACACCAGCACCTGCTCACCGACGTTGTCGGCCAGGTCGAGGCGGTGGATGTTGGATTTCGACAGGCCGAGCGTGGCCTTGATGGCGCCCTTAAACGTGACCTGCTCCAGGGTGGCCACGACGGTCACGCGGTCCTCTGCGGCGATCAGGGCCACGGCCTGCTGCACGTTGGTCTTCACGCGTTCGCGCAGGCGGTCGATTACTTCGTTCTGCTCGTCCTTTGACATCATCGGCCAGACCTTCGGCAGGGCCTTGATCTCGTCGAGCAGGGCGCCCAGCAGGTCGACGCCTACGGTCTCGGCGGCGTGGATGCGCGGGAAGTCGCCCAGGGTTTCTAGGTCATTGAACATGGTTGTCTCCATGGTTGTCGTTTTGGGATTAGTGAGTCGGCGCTGGCGCTTCGGAAGGCAGGCCGATCAGTTTATTGAGGTCCTCGGTGCGGATCGCCGGGAAGTTCACCACCGCGGCCTCGGAGGTCTCAGGGATCAGCTCGGCGGCCTCCGGCCAAACTTCCAGCAGGCGCTTAACGGTGTTGACCTTCGATACAGCTGCAGCCACTTGGGCGCGTATCAACTTCCTCCTGTCGTCCAAGGCCTTCTTCTCGTCCTCGATTGCGTAGAACTCCGCGACAACTGGGTGGCCCTGCTCGAACACGAACTGTCCATCAGGAGAGAATCGGGCCTCATGGTCACCGTTGGAATCGTGGAAGTAACGGCGCAGGGTGATGCCTGCCAGGTTCACTCGAAGTGAGGTTTTGCGAACGATCAGGTGCTTGCGATCCGACTCGGCATAGCTGCCGGCCTCGGCGAACAACTTCTTGTGCTTCGCGTCGAGCAGCATGAGGCGAGCGTAGTTATCCTCCCCGCCCATGGCCGCGATGCGCATGGCCTCGGTGAGAGCTTCGTCACGCGCAGCCAGATCGGCCTTTGCCTTGTTGATGCCAGCCTTCTCTACGGCTTTGTTCTGCATGCCCTCGATCAGGGCTTTACTGATTCTGGTCATCGGGTGTTTTCCTTCTTCGTTATTGGGGCTTGGCCCGGTAGTTAATTCAGGTGATACCCGCCGCACTCGGTGCAGCGCTTGGGGATGCGCTGGACTTTCTGCCGGCGCCATATCGCATCGGCGGCAGCATGGGCGCCGAACAGGTTATTGAACCGCTTGCGCGGGTGGCACGCCGGCTTCTCGGCCGTCATGGCTTGCGCTCCAGGGAGGAGCGGGCTTGCCAGCCTGCCCACTTGCCATTCTTTCCAAGAGAGCCAGCGCCGTAGTCATTGCCCTTGCGGGATTGCTTCATGGATTCAGCGGTAAGAGGCTTGGTTGGCTTGTACAGGTCGTTAAACCAGTCTGCATACCACGCCTCAAACGCCGCCCGCTCATCGATCTCAACCGGCGCGCTAGGCTCTGCGCTGGCTGGCTTGCACTTGCTGCACTTGCCGCACTCGGTTCCCCATTCGTTGGGGCCGTAACACGGCCGGCCAGCCGAAACGTTGCGAATTTCCTCTGCCAGATCTTCGGCACCGTGCTGCACAAGGTCTGGCGTGTTGCTGAGGTATGGCAATGTGCGGGCCAGCAGCGCATCCCGCTCGGCCAGCTTGTCGTTCAGCTGCTCGATCACTGACAGGTTCTTGATTCCGTGGCTGCGAGACTGGAAATCATCCACCCTGCGGCGCAGGTCGTCACGCTCCTCACGCACCTCGCGAAGCTCTTTGCCGATCCGTTCGACCTCGGCCGTGTCCGCCCCGATTCGGTGATTCAGCTCTTGCGCAAAGGCTGCGCACCAGTTGGTTGTTCCGCGCAGATGATTGGCAGGCCCAAATGATGCGAATTGATAAGCCCCCAATACCTGTTCGGCATTGATCACTGGCGCCACCGGATCGCCCTGGTGCTGCTCGGCTGGCTTGATCGTAACCGGAACTGGGGTGCGTGCTTTGCCGGCGCCAAAGCGGCCAGGGCAATCAGGCGCGTGACGCTCAGGTTCTGCGCTGAATCCTGCCGGGCAGTTGCAGAAGGTGAACCGGCTCATGGCTGCACCTCGACCGCTGGCTCTGGGTAGTTGTCAGGCTCCTCGAAGATGACGGGGCGAGGCGCATAATCGGCGGCCTTCACCAGCGTGCGCCCGAATTCCAGCGCCGGCACGCGCTCGGCACGACCACCGTTAACGCCGTCGTCGAACTCATGGAGCATGCCGGCCAGAGCCTGCTCCAGATTGGCGATGCGCACACGCAGGGCGCCATTCGACTCTGTGAGGTCTCGCACGCGCTCGGTCGACAGGTTGAGCTGGGTTAGCAGGTCGTCGGCCTTCTGCTCGATATCGGTGAGGCGAACGTGCAGTTGATCGCGCTCGGCGGTGACGCGGTCGAATTCCTTGGCCAAGACAACGTCTTCATTGCCATATCCGTGTGGACCAACTGGCCACAGCACTTTTAAGCGTTTAACGTCCACCTTCCTTTCCTTGCCCGGTCGCGCCGGGTCGTCTCGTTGATCAGAACACCCACCGGTTCGGGCCGCTCGGGCGCACGATTGGTGGCCTTGGTGCGGGCCTGCAGGTGCGGGCCTGGAATTTGTCGGCTGCCTGCATGCCGATGCTGAGCGAACACAACGCGATCAGCAGTAAGTCGAGAGGTCGCATAGTCGTCCCTGCGTCATTAACTGTTGCGCGAAGTATTGCGCAAGTATTCGCGCAACGCAACTATTTCAACGCCATTCGATTGCGGTACGCCCGCACCCAGGCGGCCAGCTGCTCGCCCTTGATGGTGTCGAGGTCAGTACCCGCACGGCGGTGGAACTGGATCTGCTCGCAGAAGATGCGAGCGTGTGCCCTGGCCAGGTCGCGGAAGTTCGCGGGCATCCTGGCCAGGATCGGCGCCGGGTCCTCGCCGCGCACCCAGGCGTCGACGAGGTCCACGGCATAGTGGCGAGGGCGCTTGTCGGAATTCTTCATGGCATGTCCGGCCAGTAGCGGTTGGATTTTTTCAGGTTCTCGACCTGGGTCAGGATCTGCATGTTGGACTCGCAGTGCAGCCCGCAGACCAATTCGGACTTGAGTGGCACGATGTGGTCGACCTGATGCTTGATGCCGGTCACCTTCGTGAGGCGCGCGGCTTCGGCGAACAGAGCCTTGATGGCATTGTGGTCAGCCCATCCAGGCGTAGCCATGCGTTTGCTCGCACGCCTGAGCGATGATTCCTGCGCGGACTTCTGTGGGTTGTTCGCCTTCCATTCGCGCCAGTTCTTGCGCTTCCTGTCCGGGTTGCTTGCACGCCACAGCCTGTCGATTTGCTGCTTTCGTTTAGGGTTACGCTCCCGCCATTCCCGCATGCTTTCGAGACGCCGATCACGAACAGCCGGGTACCGTTCCTTACTTGATGCCAGGGCGCGCTCGGTGTTGTCCTTGTACCATGCAGACGAACGGGCCTTCGCACATGGCTTGCAGGACGAGCTGACACCGAGCCTCTTGGTCTTGTCCTTGTGGTAGTCCGCGAGCGGCTTTGACAGGCCGCACGCAGAGCAGGTTTTCAGTTCGGTCATAAGTTACCGTCAGCAGCGTCTGCCGTAGTTGCTGGTGCTTTCCACTGTCCTGGCTTTCTCCCAGGCCAGCACCTCGCTCATCAAGTAAAGTATCCGGCCTCCGATCTTGGTGAACTTCGGGCCGTTGCCGGTGCAGCGCCAGTTGGCGAGCGTGCGGATGGCGATGCGGCCGTGGTAGCGGGCCGACAGTTCCTCGGGGGTCAGGTACGGATTGTTGTCGTTCGACGGTGTCACGATAGCTCGCGGGGTTGCGGCCGGCGTCCTTGCCGGCCTGGGTGGTTAGTTCTTCTTGTCGAGCCCGACAGGGCACGGGTCAGCCACGCAATTCGGGCAGTAGCGGAACGGTGCTGCGTGCGGGCAATCACGCTCCTCCTTAACTTGCTCGATCTGCGCTGGCTTATCCAAAGCGGCGCGAACCAAGCAATCCTTGGCCTCGAGCAGCTTGCGCAGGCCTGCGCTTTTCTCGGGGCTATCCGGCAGGCTTTCGTTCATCTGCTGAGCCAACTCGCCGATCGGGCGGCTGACTTCCTGCAGGTGCGGCGGCAGGTGGGCGAACTCGAAGTATTTCATGATGGAGTTTTGCATCGGGTGTTACCTCTCGTTATTGGGCGCCGATGGGCGCCAGGACGGATTCATTCAGCCAGTACGACGCGCCCAGACCAGCGCCCGCCAGGTTCGGCACGTCCTCGGCCTTGTTCATCGTCATGCAGACCAGAGAGCGCATGCCGGTGCTGTTCAGCAGCTTGAACAGGCCGTTACGCCCGCCGCGGTCGAGGATGTCCGCGGCGTCGACGATCACTAAGTCGCTGCCGTCGAGGTCGGCGATCGCCACCTGCAGCACAGTGCGCACTCGGAACTTCTCTGACTCCGACAGCAGGATGTACGGACGATCACCAAGGCTGGCCGCCAGTTCGCCGTCCAGCTTCACCGCAGGCCACCCAGCAGCACCGGAAAGGCGCTCAAGCATGCCGTTGAACTCGGCCATCTTGTCGGCCAGCACGCGCTGGCGCAGGCCATCGGGCGCCAGCTCGGCGAGAATCCCCATGTTGGTGATGATCTGTTCGTGCAGCTTGAGGGCATCGTCCTCGGCCTTGATCGCGGCCTTGCAACGCACGACCTGCTCGTCGGCGCGCTCGGCATAGGCCCTGGCCTCGGCAACGTCGTCGGCGGTGACGCTGCCGCGCGGCATGGCGTCGAGTTGCTGGGCCGCTGCGCTGCCTTCCTGCTGCTGACGGCGCAACACGCCGATCTCTTGCGACAGCTGCGATGTGGCCTGGCGGGCGGTCTCGTACTCGTTGGTCTTGTCGGTGATGGCCTTGACGCGAGCGGCGTTCTCCTCGTCGCTGATGCCAGTGGCGGGCGGTCGGACCTCGGTGCGCGACACGATCACCAGATGGCCCTTGCAGTGCGGGCACTCGACGTAGGACTCGCCGTTCTCGGGGCGAGGGAGCGCGTTCAATTCCTGGGCGATCTTGTCCTGGGTGGCCTGCAGATCGGCCAGCTGCTGCTCGGCACCCGCCAGGGCCTCGGCGGCACGCAGGCCGGCGGCGGCCTTCTCGCTGAGCCGGTCGATCTCGGCCTGAGCGGCACCCTGGCCACTGATGGCCTTCTCGAGTTCGGCCTTGGCGCTGGCGGCCTCGGCCTCGAGGTCCTCCAGCTCGACGTCATCTGCCAGGGTGGCGAAGAATGCCGGCTGCCACTCTGCGCCCTTGGTGGTCCCGTAGCGCTCGCCGGTGACGTGCTCCCATGCGCCCTTGGCCTTGGCACCGCGTTCCTGCGAGCGCTTGTGCGCAGCGTCCCAGCCATCTGCCTGGATGACGCCCCAGATCGCCTGCAGCATCTCTGGCGATACCTTCGGCAGGGCGGCCTGCAGCTGCTCGAACGTCGGCATGGCCTCCATCGCGCGGATCAGCAGCGCCGACGCATCCTTCGGCTTCATGGCCACCAGGCTGGTGATGCCGGCAGCGATGTCGCTGGCCCAGGGCGGCGTGCCCTCGGTGCTGACACTGGCGCCCGGCCAGTTGGCTGTGGCGTTGCCGGTGTCGTCACCGACCACGCAGCGCCCGCGCTTCTGGCCATCGCGCAGCAGCTGCCCGGCGGCGTTCTTGGCAATGCCGTCGATCGGCGCTGCGTTCTGGGTGACAGCAGCGGCCACCGCCTGGGCAATGGAAGACTTGCCCGCACCGTTGATGCCGGCGACCAGAGCGATAGGCGACAGCGCGAGGTCGGCCTGGGACACACCGCGGTAGTTCTTGATCTCGATTTGCATGATGGCTCCGAAGGGGCGGTCGGGCCGCCCCAGTGGTCGGTATTAGAAAAGGTCAGGGTTGCCGCCGGCGTTTGCCTGGGTCTGATGCTGTGGCTCTGGGTCGGCCTGCTGCTCGACCTCCTCGAACTGCGCATCCTCGACATGTTGCTCGGGCTCTGGGTCCGACGCCTGCTGCTGTTGTTCCTGCTGCTGTTCGGGATCTGGCGTGGTCTTCGCAGCCGAACGGCGCTGGCGACGCTGCTGCGTAGGTGCCGGTTCGTCCTTCTTGCCCTCGGGCGGCAGCACCTCACCGTCAAGCACCTGGGTGGCGCTGGCGGACTGGTGCGAGTGGGTTCCGCCGCCGAACGAGTTCAGGTCGTCGAGCGGGCTCCCCTTCGGCGTGTTGTCATTCGCATGGCGAGTGGCGAACCGATCCGGGTTTGCCTGAACAATTGCCTCGCCGAAGTCCTCGACCTCGTCGGCGCTGTGCATGCCCATGAGAACGTCCGGCGCGTACAGGTTGCCGAAGAACTTCGCAGACCGGTAGCGCAGCATCAGGTCGGGCATGGTTACCCACTTGCTGCCATCCTTCGTGTACCAGCCTTCGGACACAGCCATGGCGATGGTCACTGGCGGGCCCTCCAGCACATCGCCGGTGGCCTTGTCGTAGGCCCAGGCGACGCACTGCTTGTTGTGCACCTTGATGACGCGGCTCGACTTGGTCCGCTGGCCCTTTGGCCCACTCCACTCCTCGATCTTGGCATCGGTCTCGCCCAGGTCCTCGACCTTGAAGCGCAGTGGCGAGAAGCGGCCGCAGCTGTTGAGCGCGGCGATCACGAACTGCGACGACCAGCTCGGGCGACCATGGATGATGTGCAGGTTCTGCATCACCGCCATCGGCGATGCGCCAACGCGCTGCGATACCTCGAGGGCGATCAAGGTGTTCGCGGTGTTGCCCTGGTAGGTGTCGGGCACCAGCGACGATGCCGCCAGGGCCTTCGCCATGCGCTGCGCATCCTCGAACGACTGGATACTGCCGTACACGCCGCCGACTGCTGGCAGGCTGTTGTCGCGCTGGTCAATGGTGGTCAGTTGATTGGTCATGCTCAAAAGTCCTCGTTGGAAAGTTTTTCATCAATGCGGCGACGCGCCCAGATCGACAGCTCCAGTTCGCTCGCCTGCGTGCCGTAACCCGGCCATTCGTTGCGCTCTAAGCAGTGCGCGTAGAGGTTCAAGTTGTTGCGGTAAGTGCGGCGCCCGCGGTGCCGGTCGTCCTCGCTGAGGTAGACGACGTTTACTGCGTGCGGGAATTCCTCCTCGACGAACACGAACACGAAACCGCGAGGAGGCTCGCCACCGGCCAGCGTGAACACATCGAGATAGAACGGGTCCTGCTGCCAGTAGCCGTAGTTCTCGATCGCCTTCCGGCACCCGGCCTCGCTGGCGTCCTGGCACTTCTTGAGGTCGACGATCCAGCCGCTGTCGGACATGAAGTCAGCACGGGCGCGCACCAGCACGCCGGTCTCGGGGTCTTCGGCGTATGCCGAGAACTCGTACTGGCCACCGCCACGCAGAAGGCCACCGGCCACAGGGTGCGCGTACAGGCTGCGGCGCATGCCGAGCACGTTCGACATCTCATGAGCCATCAGGATGTGCTTCGACTGCTGCTCGGCCCAGGCCTTGTAGCCAGCAGCTCGCTTGTCCTTGAAGTTCGCGACCACGTACTCGGCCTCGAACTTTTCTGGCTCAAGCGACGCCGCGTGGAAAGCGGTACCGGTGAACTGCCCGGGCGTGCTGGCATGGCGATTGCGATTAGGTGCAAGGTAGCGGCCCCAGAAGTGGAACGGCGTCTTGTCGCCGATCAGCTTCAAGCCCGAGTTACTGACACCGGGGCCCGCGTGATAGGCCTCGTTCGACAGCTGATCAGCAGTGTAGAAGCCGGGCGTCACACGGCACCGCCTTCGCGAGCAGACAGCATCGCGTCGGCGTACTCGTAGCGCATGCGCACCAGTTCCTTCATCAGCAGCGGAAGCGGGAAGACCTCGCCGACTGGCTTCGCGAACGTCTGCGGCTGCTGGTGCATCGCCTCGTTCGCATCAATAAGCGATATCGGCGCATGCGCTGCCAAGTAGTCGCGCACGCTGATGCCGTTAAACGCCTCGTCATGCTGCAGACCTGGCACCGGAAAAGCCGGACCACCATCATTATTTTTCACTGGACTGCCCTCGTTTGCAGGTCTTTCGACCGGTTCGTGTCATTAACATGGGTTAATTGTTGCGCAACACAGACAGCAACGCAACACCCTGCATTGCTTTTCACTGGAAATCACAAGTATTCACGGCGAGCGGCAAGGTATTGCGCAAGCAGAATACTTGCGCAACAATGCACAAAACCACCAACCGGGGATTCAACTCATGGAACAAAACACAGGCCAGGCCACCGCAGAGATCGTCCGCAAGCTGCTTGTGCAGTGCGACTCGAATATCTTTCAGGCGTGCAAGAAGTCTGGCGTTACAGCGAGCACTTTCTATCGCTGGCAGTCCGGCAGCGAGCCAAGTGCGACAACGGTGGGCAAGATGCGAGAGGCCATCGTCAGTCTCTATAAAACATCCGGCAAAAGTCTGCCGGCGGCACTTGTAGCCGAGCTTGACCGCATCCTGTCAACGCTAAAATCCAAGGATTCTTCACAAAAGCTTGACGTATCTGCGCGCCTTGATCGCCTTGAGAAAGTAGTCACAGAGCAGCTTGGTGCCGAGCTATGACTTCCGCCATGTCGCCGCTCGCGACAGGCATCAAACTGGCATTGCGCGATTATCAAGATAAGGGTCTCAACGACATCAGGGCAGAGATGCGTGTGGGGCATAGCGCAGTGCTGTTCGTGCTCCCAACAGGCGGCGGAAAGACCGTGACGTATGCCGCCATGAGTCAGGGAGCAGCCTTGCGCGGCAACAGGATTTTGATTCTCGAACACCGCAAAGAACTGATCCGGCAGGCTTCACTCGCTGTCGGCGGTTTAGGTGTAAACCATCAAGTGATCGCGCCGGCGGACAAGGTCGCGAAGATCCGCGCGGCGCACGTCGAGAAACTCGGCTGGCCGATGATCGACAAACACTCGCATGTGGCCGTGGCCAGCGTGCAGACGCTCGCGCGCCGGTTCGACTGGCTAAAGGCATTCGACCCGAACATCATCGTCATCGACGAGGCACACCACGCGGTGGCTGGCACCTGGGCCCGCATCATCGAGGCCTGCCCGAAAGCGAAACTCGTCGGCGTGACCGCGACCCCGGTGCGCACAGACGGACAAGGCCTGGGCAAGGGATGCGGCGGATGCTTCGACGCCATGGTGCTCGGCCCATCCATGCGCGAGCTGATCCAGATGGGCTATCTGGTACGACCCCGCGTGTTCTCGCCGCCGGGCTACGACCGGGAAAACGCCGCGCACAAGGGCGACGACATCGACCTCCAAGCGGTGGCATCCAGCCCAGACCGCAAGGCCATCATCGGCGACGCCGTGCAGCACTATCGCGAGTTGGCCGATGGCAAGGCCGCCATCGTGTTCTGCTGCAGCGTCAAGGACGCGGAGGACACAGCTCAAAAGTTCCGTGACGCCGGCTATCGCTTCGAGGTCGTGCACGGCGACATGGAAGACGAGGACCGCGACTACCGTATCGCCGGCCTGGGCGACGGTCGCATCCAAGGCATCGTAACCGTCGACGTCGTCAGCGAGGGCACCGACATACCGGCCGCCGAGGTGGCGATCCTGCTACGCCCGACCGAGTCCGAGTCGCTTTACCTGCAGCAGGTTGGCCGCGTGCTGCGTACCGTGTACGCGCCTGGCTTCGACCTGGGCACCGAGGAGGGCCGGCACGACGCCATCGAGGCCAGCGGCAAGACCTACGGCCTGATCATCGACCACGTCGGCAACGTCGACTACCACGGCATGCCGGCAGCTGACCGCGAGTGGACGCTCGACGGCAAGAAGCGCGGCAAGCGCGGTGCGCTGATCAAGGAGAAGGCCGAGCGGGTGCTGCAGTGCCCGAAGTGCCATTACACCGAGGAACCCAGGGCGGTGTGCGGCGGCCCGAGACGCGACGGCACGTTCTGCGACCACGTCTTCGAGGTGCAGAGCCGCACGCTCGAGGTGCGCGAAGGCACCCTGCAGGAGCGCACCGACGACACGCTGCCACCACCACGCATCAAGACCGGCGCCGCGAAGGACATGGCGCAGCTCAAGGCCATGGGCGTCAGCACCGGACGAGCGCAGCACATCCTGCAGGCCCGGGCCGAGAAGGAAGCGCTGCAGAACGAACTGCGCGAGCTGCTCAAGAAGTGGAGCGCCAGCACCGGCCGCGGCATCCGCGACGCCTGGGGCTTCACCATGGCCGACGTGCGGGACATGAAGCCCAAGGCGCTGAAAGACAACATCGAGAAGGTGGGCGAGGCCCTGTTCATGGACAACGCCAACGACAACGAAAAACAGTCCAGCCTCAAGCTGGCATAGGGAGCGACAATCATGGGTATTCGCGAAAACGCTGTGTACAAGAAATGCCTGGTTACCATCAGCCGGCTGAACCCGTTTGCGCGGGTATACCGAAACAACGTCGGCAGCGGGTGGCAGGGCCCAGGGTTCACGCTCAAACCCGGGCAGATCTACAAGGCCGAGGGTGGCGAGCGCGTCATCACGCGCCCCAGCTTTATCGAATTCGGGTTGATCAAGGGTTCGGGCGACGGAATCGGGTGGGACTCGCAAATGGTCGACGACGAGTGGATCGCCAAGAACCGCGGCAAGCCAATCGCCGTGTTCCTGTCCCTGGAAACCAAGGCCAAGGGCAAAGCAACCGACGAGCAACTCGCGTGGTTCAAGCAGGTCAGGGAGGCCGGCGGCATCGCCCTCATAGTAAACGACCCGGATCAGATAGATTTGAGTTTGCCCGAAACCTGATTTGCTATTGCGCAATACTTCGCGCAATAATGTCACTATCTGAACCGCCTGAGAATTCCCCATATGAAGCGCGTATACATCGCTGGACCAATGACTGGCGTGCCCGAATTCAACTACCCAGCCTTTAACGCCCTTGCCGCTGAGCTGCGCACCGAGGGCTTTCATGTCGAGAACCCCGCCGAGAACCCAGAGCCCGTGGGCAAGACCTGGGCGGGCTACATGCGGATGTCGATCGCCCAGATGCTGACCTGCGACTTCGTCGTGGTGCTGGATGGCTGGGACCAATCGCGCGGCGCCCGCATCGAGGTAGAGCTCGCCGTCGACCTCGGCATGACGGTCATCCGTGCCGGCAGCAATGAAGCCATCGAACTGCACGCAGTCTAGGAACCACCATGGCACGCCACGACATCGCACAACTCAAAGAACGCCTACCGCTCGCCGACCTGATCGGCGATGTGGTGGACCTGAAAAAGAACGGCCAAGAGTTCAAGGGCCTGTGCCCGTTCCACAAGGAAAAGACCCCGTCGTTCGGCGTCTTCTTCCGCGACGGGCGAGAGGGCTACTACTGCGCTGGGTGTGGCGCCGGTGGCGATCACATCCAGTTCATCCAAGACTACTGGCAACTGGACTTCGTCGAGGCCCTGGACCGCTTCGCCGAACTGGCGGGCGGCGGTACCGCGGTGGCCAACGACAACGCCAAGCAGCGGCACGGCAAGGCCAAGCAGCTCGTTCGTGACGAGTGGAAGCATGCTGTAGCACCGGCGAACGCCAAGGCACCGACCACCCTGTACGTGAACCGAGACGGCGAGTGGGTCGAGCAGCGCGTTGTGGCGTCCTGGCCATACAAGGACCTCGAAGGCAACGTGCTGGCCTACACCTGCCGCGTCGAGCACACAAAGGCAGATGGCAGCATCGGCAAGGACGTGATCCCGGTGTGCTGGAAGAGGAACACCGTCACCGGTGAGGAGAAGTTCAAGCAGGGCGCGCTGATAGAACCTAGGCCGCTGTACGGGATGGAGCTGATCGACGTTTCCGATGCTGCCCGGGCTGCCAACATCATCCTCGTCGAGGGCGAGAAGGCATGCGACGCAGGCCGCCGGCTGCTGGCCGACTATCCGGTAATCGTCATGACCTGGCCGGGAGGGTGCAAGGCCGTCGACAAGGCACTGTGGATGGCGCTGACCGGGCGCAAGATCGTCGGCTGGCCGGACTGCGACAGCCAGGCATACGCCGAGAACCACGACATGGCCGGGCAGCTCAAGGCCTACGACGAACAGCCTGGCATGGGCGCCATGCTGCGCATTGCCGAACTGACGGCCAAGCACGGCGCTGCCATGCGCATCGTTGCCGTACCGCGCCCCGGTGGTGACTGGCCAAACGGGCACGACCTGGCCGACCTCGAGGCCGAGGGATGGACCGGCGCCCAGGTGATGGAATACCTCAAGGCCAACATCGCCACGCCGGAACAGATCCACGAAATGGCGCGCGCGGACGAGCTCGCCGAGCCAATGGTCGAGGACGTGCCACTGGATGCATACGAGCAGTACGATCACGCGCCGGCCAACGACAACGAGCCGCCCATGGAGTACGACGAGCGCCCGACACGTCCGCCGGAACAGCGCCCGTTTCGCATCCTGGGATGGGACCGCGGCCGCGCCTACTACCTGCCGGACGGAATCCCCCAGGTGACAGCCCTGGCGCCGAGCCAGCACACGAAGTTGAACCTGCTGCAGCTGGCCACCCTGCTGTACTGGAAAGACAACTTCCCGGCCGAGAAGCGATCGGGCGACGGGGTGAACTGGGACATGGCCGCCGACGCGCTGATCCAACAGGCGCAGCGCAATGGCATCTGGGACCCTGAACTTATCCGCGGCCGCGGCGCCTGGTGGGATCGCGGCAAGTGGGCGGTGCACCTGGGTAACCGGGTGGTGCTGGGCACGCCAGAAGGCGACGCCGAGGAGTTCAACTTGCGCAACGCGCCGAGCAGCTTCGTGTACGAGGCGGGCAAGCCGATCAAGCTGTCGTTCAACGACCCGCTGGTCAACAGCGAGAGCGTGAAGTTGGT
>Ga0114983_1000084_pt1 | contig 34705 bp, 39 predicted proteins | sample Shrwel_input2_RT_FD_87182 | JGI IMG/M metagenome (GOLD analysis project Ga0114983, IMG submission 87182) | Subsurface microbial communities from deep shales in Ohio, USA - Utica-3 well 1 S input2 RT | ecosystem: Environmental > Aquatic > Deep subsurface > Shale gas/oil reservoir > Produced... | reverse complement strand
CCCCACCCCACCGCCAGCATCGCGTGATATTGGTTGGGAATGACGTTTACGTCATGGGCCACCACCCCTTCGGCGGGGCTGAACAGTCCGTAGGTCACCCGCGTGACGATGCCGACGACCTGGCCCTGGTCAAACGTGCCGATGATGGCCTGCATGGCACCGGCGCAATGCTTGAAATGGCTAGCGAAAAGCGCGCGGCCAGCCGGCGGCACCGGATGATTGACGGTCGTGGGATCGGCGACCTCGTAGGGATAGTGGGCTTCCAGCGGTTGACCCGGCGCGAGAGTGGCCTGCATTGCTTCCACCGTCCGGAGCCCGTTGCCAGGGACCCAGCCTAGCGTCAGTGCGCCTGCAGCTCGATAAAGGAACTCGGCACTCAGCACCTCGGGTGCGCCACACGCCGACCTGTTCAGGTCCGACATGGCGAAGGCCATGCAGGTGCTGCGCTGCCCTTGGTTGCGCGCTGGACCGAGGGACGCGGACAAGTCGACGATGGTGTTGACGGGCATCTCAGCGGGCCTCCTGGAGGTGCCGCTGCCGGCTGCCAGGACTCAGGCCGTTAGCCAACGTCTCGTACTGCGCGCGCAGCCCCACCGTGTCGCGCGGCGACGCCGCGTTCCAGGGTTGCGATTCTTCGAGTTTCACCGCCTGAACCTCTTCAGCGGCAGCGGCGGCGGCGGAGGGCTGCAATTCATACGCGATGCTGCCGCCCCCACCCACCACCACCGGGGCCGTCTCGATCGCCTTGCTGGGGTCGACAACAACAGGCTGGATCGAGAAGCCGGCGCTGGCCACGTCGTCCATCTTCCAGATGTAGCCGGCACCGGCGTGATTCGGCAGTCGGAGAATGAATCGGTCACCGGCCCGCGGCTCGATGACGAACTCCTGGTCCCTGGGATCCAACACCCAGACGTCGCCGCGCTCAGCCGGCGCGCTTTGATCAGGCGACGCCGCCTCCTTCAGCGCCTTGGGAGCAATGGCGACGATCTGCGACGCGTCGCTCTGGCTCAGAAAATTGATGCGCTTGAGCGACCACACCATCGCCCGATAGCTGACACCGAGCCGCAACGATAGCTGGTAGACCACAAGGGGAAGCCTCAGGTCTGCCGCTCCCCAGCCCTTCTTAGTCATCACATGCACGACAAGCCATCTGGGCATCAACAGGTGATAGGCGAACTCGTTGGCGGCCCTTTCATTTGGGGAGGCGCTTTCACCGTAATCAATGTGCTCATCGGCCGTGGTCTCATGGCCGAGGAAGTGATGTCCCAGCTCATGAGCACAGGTCAGGTGGACCATCCCGATGGGTCGCTGGGAATTGACTAGGATGCCAGGTGACCCTTCAGGGTTCAGATAGGCGCCCAACAACTTTTCCAGCGGGCGGACCATCACGGGCACGCCATCGCTTTCCGCGATTTTCACGGGATTAATGCGCGTGTAGCCTGACGTGCGCACTCGATCTCGCGCACCGGTGGCCGACAGCACCTCGCCGGCACGCCTGGACGCCTGAAGGAGGTCGTCCCGCAGGCTCATCGCTTGCCTCGAGGCGTACGGTTGGCTGAGCTGCGCAGGAACTCAGCGTAGCGGACCACCTCCTCGAGGTCCTTGTTCGACAGGCCATGAAGCGTGCGAGCAGCGAATGCCACCTTGGCATCGGCCTTCGGCTCCTCCCCACGCAGGAAGTAGTCGACCGTGCGGCCGTACAGCGTGGCCAAGCGTTCCAGCTCCAACGCCTCAACCTTGCGGCTGCCGGACTCGATGTTGGTCACTGCCGGACGCGACAGCTCCAATGTGGCGGCCACCTCTTCCTGCGACAGCCCCAGATACTCACGCGCTTCGCGCAATCGGGCCGCCATCTCCAAGCGCAGGACCGCAGCATCGTCTGTGCTCATGTGTGCTCCTCGACGTACTTTTGCACGCACGCGGTGAGATGCTCAACGAACTGGTCCTCGCTGTCATAACCACCGGCCCGGATCACTTCACCGGTGGGCAGCTCCATACCAACGATCTCTTCAATATCGATCAGCACCGCCACAGCGGTCATCGAGTCCATTGCTGCCACCAGATCGTCAATGGATGCCGGCGCTCCGCCCAGGTCCAGCGACTGTTCGCTCCAGAACTTTCGCAGCGACTCCTGAATCTGCATGACCTTGTCAGCATCCATCAACTGTCTCCCCGTCTTCTGTGTACAAAATTGCAACTATGTTTGGTAACAATATCGTACATTTTCCGCGCATGTCAATTCTGCTGATCGGAGCAGGCGAGCGAGACAGCAACGGCGGTCGATGAAATCGACGACACGCTACTGGCCAGCGCTGATGACCAAGAGCAGCAGCAACGCCACGAGCGCATGGTGCAGGCCGCTACGCAGCTGTGGACGCTGGCATACCGCGAGATGCGAGTGGCGTTGGAGCGCAAGCGCTGGCGCTCAATGCGTGCGTGAAAGCGCTATGTTGCGCCTTGTCAACAGCAATCTGGAATTGAGCCATGGAAGTTGCTGATCAGCAACTCAGAACTGACCCACCTCGATGGAATCCACCGGTAGGCGGGGGTTTGATGATTCCGGCTTTGCGTTTGTCTTTGAGTCGGTAGCTCTCTCCTCGGATCTGGATGACGTGGGCGTGATGCAGCAGGCGGTCGAGCAGTGCGGCGGTGAGCGTACGGTCGCCGGCGAAGGCTTGGCCCCACCGCCCGAACAGCAAGTCGCTGGTCAGCAACATCGTTACCTTTTCGTAGCGCTTGGCGAAAACCTGGAAGAACAGGTTGGCCCCGGTCACTGCGAACGCTTATTTGTCGACCACAGAACGAAAACTACCAATTCTGCTCAGCCTGAAGCTTGAGACGGTTCCGCGATTCGGTCCTCGAGGTAATAGCTAACGGCCGTCACGCTCAGTGGAGCCGTTACGACTCGCCCCCGAAACAGCCAATCGGACAGCGACGCTGAAGTGGCATCAAGGTCTCGAACCTGAAGGACCCAGTGGGCGATGTCGTGACGCAGATCGAGCCAACCACCGAGATTTATCTCAACACCCTGCGGCATAGCGTGGACATCTCCCCGCTTGAGGTTCAGGACGGTTTTGAGACGCACCCCGAACAGCGTGGCCAGCAGTTCGGCGGTGAGGGCAGTACGCTGACGCTGGTGGACGCTCTGCTTGAGCTTCTCAAGGAGCTTGTCGATGGATTGCCTAGCGACATGGATCGACTCGGCAGGTTGAGCCTTAGATGGGATCTGTAATCGCTTCGCGGTGACGTTCGTCTCGCTCAGAAACCCTAGGTAGCGCGAAATCGAGTTGCGATACCCGGCATTCCGTCGCAGAAAAGCGTCCACTTCTGCCTGAGTGATTGATGTGGCTCCTCGGGAATAGATACTGGCCCACAAGCGAATCGCCGCTCCGACATACGTGCGAACGCTGCGTCTTGATAGCCCGCAATGGGCCAGTTCCAGGTGCGCGACATACTCGCTTACCTGCTTTTCAAAATTTTCAGCGCGAATGCCAGCGAGCAAGGAATCGAGCTTCAAGTTTTCAGCCTTATCACGCAGGACTTGGGCCGAGGGGTGCAGACCTGTTTCCGCGAGGAACATCGCCAAGAGGCCAAGACGCCGCAGCCCCTCCTGGCCGAACTGAGACGCCACGAACAAGGGAGTCAACTGCGAGCCGGGCGGTAACGCGGCATCCAGCGTCGCGATGGCCTCCGCGTAAACATCAAACCTTGCAAGCGCCTTCGAGGTCCGGTTGGACCGGATACACCAAGCTACAAATGCGGATAGCAGCGCTTGGCAGGGCGCGCTTCTAAGCAGCGGCGCGAGTCCTGTTCCGCGGCGACGAAATGATCGAGCGAAGCCGCAAGGCACACACGGTGCATCGCCAATACCACCGACGGGTTCACCACAATCCGGACAAGAGTGAACAGCGCCAGGAGCCGACGCACAGGATTTGCAGGCCGCTTGCCCCGTAGCGGTCAGCGCATACCGTGGCCGATACTTTCCGCAGGACGAACACGTGACGTTCAAGTCGCGCGTTCGACATGTCGGGCAGATTCGCTGCTCGGTAACGCCAAGGATCCTCGAGAGCTTCGACGATGGGGTACCACAGCGCTCGCAGGGCTCCTTGGCCCGGAAGTACGGCGCGCAGCTCTTGCAGGCCACTTGGTTCCCGACCCGAATGCCAGCACGGGGCACCGGCTTTTGGCAGCGGAGGCAGGTCCGCCCTTCACGTGAGCATGGGCCGCAGATGGGCGCAGTATCGTTGCGCAGTGCGCGGACCGAACCGCCACACCTCGAACATTCTAATTTCACGAACAGCCGGAAGTAGCACTTTTCACAGTAAGGCGAGCCATTCTGGATCTTCCGGGCGTTCTTGATGCTTTCGCCGCAGTTGCAGCAACAGCGGGGCGGCGTCTTGGTCTTTCTGAGCTTCATGCCAAAGCCTCTTCGACGTTTACTGCTTCACGTAGCAGTAACTGGGCTCGGGCACGACGGTAAGTCAGCAGTGTGGGCGCCTGTCGCCGCAGCAGCCGCAGCGGCGCTTTATCCCGCTTCCGGGCAAATCCAGTCGGGCCAAGACTGAAGGGAAGCTGAAAGATTGCTGTCCGAACCCATAACGGCCAGGGACCGAAGCGCTTATCCAGTTCGTTCTGCGTTAACTTTTCTCCTTCCAGCCACGAGATCCAGGCCTGCGGCCAATTCGCCAAATCTGCCGATACCTGTTCCAGCACAGCGGCCCGCTGATGGATCCTCAGTCCGGACCACTCGACTCGATGCCAGCCCCTTTCGTGACGAAGCGAAGTGGCCTTCAGGCGGCTCAGCTTCCTAAGGCCATCCATCAAATCATGATCACAGCCCGCCAAACCCTGTAAAAGCTCGTTCGCGGAACAAGAGCGGGAATCATCCGGAAGGCCGAGCTTCGCGGCTATCGCCGACTGGAAACGCAGCAGTTCGTCATTCGCCTTACGGGCGGGTTGGTCGCACAGCGATGCGAGACATCGGTGGCAGCGTGCCTGTAGCAACGACCGATTTCGATGCGGAATAAACGGCGCATCGCAAGCCGGGCAAGCATCTTTGAGCAGGATTTCGTGCTGCCGGCAGGCGACCGCGAACTCGGACCGCCACTCTCGTCGGAGGTAGGGTGTTGGCTGACCCAAGCACTCGGGACAGAACTGCTGTCCATGCGCGAACCGAACTCGATGATAAATCCCAACCGGTAAAATTCCGGCCTGCCGGCCGACGTTATGCTCGGAAGAGCTATACCGGCGCGCCATCCCACGTAGCGTCATCGATTCTAACGTCTCGAACTCGAGGCCGGTAACTTCGGCAATTGCACGCAACGTCGAATTTGCTACGGTTCGGTCAAAGTCCCGGTTCCAGATCGAGCATCTAGGCCACAGCAGGTGTCCAAGCGACTGTGGCTTCGCTCCGTGATTCCTACACAAGATCAGGAGCCATGATGTCAGCGTTTGGTCTGGTCGGAGAACAGGGAGATAGGCGAGCACGAGTCACTTGATCCTGCGTTTGTCGCGCTCGCTGATAGCAAGATCCACATGAGTCCTCGTGATCGCCTCGCTCCCGTCTCTGATAGCGAGCTCGGCTGAGCTTTTTATGATTGACACGAAATCTCCGACCAGATTGCAGCGAGCCAAAAATGCAGGGGCAATCTCCTTCATGTGAAGCTCAGAGGGCTTACGAAAAGGTAGCCAAGCGCCGTAACCCGCCAGCAGTCGTAGGCCCTGGAGGGGATAGTCACGCCAAGTCGGCAGATGGAGACTCTGAAAGCGCGACGGAAATTGTCGATCTGCAGCAATCACGGCTACAGCTTCCTGAGTACCGGCGGCAATCAAGGGGATGCACAGCGTGTTGAGCAGCCCCTTGAGCGCGATCAGAAACTCGCGGGTAAGCTTGTCTCGGTACGAGCTAATGTTGTGGAACTCGTCGGCCAGCAGCATCCGAACCTTCAGCTCGGTAATCCGCTCGACCAAAATAGTGCGCAGTAACTCTGCCGGAGCGTTCGGCCGATGCGCAACGAACAACCCCGTGAGAATACTACTGTAGAGCAGACCGTCATCCGGATAGTTCGGCATGTCGAATCTAACAACGGGTACGTGCGGATCATCAGATTCTTCTGCGGCGATCGAGTGCTTAGTCACGAACCGGTTCAGCAGCGCCGTCTTTCCATTGTCCGAATCGGCCGTGATGATGCGGCAAGGCATCTTGAGTACACGCGGGTGAACGAGTAAATCGTCCAGTTCCTTGAGTACTGCAACAGCGGCGTCGTAGCCCAGCCATCGATCGGCTTGGATATAGGCAATACGTTCCGCGTCTGATGCCCCGATGAGCCTGGCAGTCTCTTCGTTAGGAAGTATCGGCTCCGACTTACTCACGATCAGCTACTCGAAAGGAACGATGTTCTGCTCGAACAAGTCGTCGTAGCTGGTCACGCGCGGTTCGGGTGGTTTTGATTCCGCAGCCGTCGGCACTATCGCGTACTTCGCAGCGCCGGGCGCAAAATTGTCTCGACTGCGCTGCGCGCTTGATGCAGCTTTGCCCAGCGCCGGCTTTCGCGCGTTGTAGGTGGCTTCGATAGCCTCCTGTTCCCGTTCGCGTGCCCGTCTTAGATAGGCGTTGACCGAATCGTAATTTGTCGCATCAAGTCCCTCCTTCCGCATCCTTGATCGAATTGCGTTGTATTCCGACCACGACATGTCCGGTAGGTCGCGTGCCTTCAACGGCACCTCGAAGTATTTCCTTGCTAGATCGTCGTAGAACCAGATCTTCTTGTAGGACCGAGGGTCAATCCGAAAGATGAATTTCTTCTTCTTCTTCCGGTCTTCAGGATCTGGCGCATTGATATGTCCTTGCAGGCAGTCCGCGCTGAACTCCTGGACGTCGATTTCTACGCCATAGGGATGAATCATCCGCCGCTCGAATGGGAGGAAATCCAGCCGCAGCTTTTCGGGGTCTTTCGGAATGACTGGTAGACCTACACCCGGCGTCTTGGCGTCGCCGATAATCGAGCGCTCCCACTTCTGCAGCGGGGTCATGTTCAAAGTCTTGTGCTTAGTGACCAAGTAGCAGTTCACGATCCAATCGACGATATCCGTCTCGGTTTCTTCAAGGGTGTAGACCGCGTTCTTGACCGGATCATAGTCGGGGCTCACGTTGGGGTTTGAATGCGTCGTCCCTCGGCGCTTGTGAAGCTCTTTATTCACTTTGCCAACCAGACGCTCAATGTACGCGCCGTAGTGAGGCCGCTTGGTGGGACGTAGCTGCAGATCTATGCCGTGCTCTTTTGCCGCCATTTTGAGCATCTCGCCCTTAAACTCCTTGGCGTTGTCGGAATGGATCTTTCCCAGCTTTCCGTATACCGGCCATTGGCCGGGAAGTTTCAGCGTTGCCAGGAGTTCGCGTTTCGGCATGATCGCCATGTAAAGGCACACACCCACACCGAAAGCCGACGGCGCATCCAAGGAGAGGTAGTAGCCGAGGATCATCCGCGTGTGGATGTCGATCGCGAGCGTGAGCCAAGCTCGCGTCTTCAGAGGCGTCCGCGTTTCCTTATCGACGATGATCCTGTCGAGCTTCACATGGTCGATCTGAACTACCTTCAGAGGTGCGTTGGCTTCGTTGTATTCCCCATCGCGTTGCTCGTACAACTGGCCCGCGAGTTCGCTGTTCCCGCGCGACCTCAACTCAACTTTCGGGGATATCTCCTTCAGTCGATTGCGGATGGTGTTCCCGTGAACCTTCGGCAGCCCCTTCTCGTCGAGAAGCAAACCGATTTCTTCGATGATCGCCTGCGGCGTGAGCTTGATGGCGTTCAAATACTTATCGTTCACGACCAAATCGATGACCGCCTCCACTTCAGGCGAAAGGCGGTGACTCCCTGGTCGTGGACCGCGTGCGGCCGGAACAAACGCGGACCAGTGGCCCGAGTTTCTATAGTCGCGGATGAATTCGTAAACCCTGGAAACCGAATAGCCGTTCGCTTTCGCAACCTTCACCACGTCGTCGCGCGTGCGTCCGCGCTTAGCCATGAGCGGCTCGATGAATTTCAGAATTGCCTGGGCTCTTTCCACCTCGACTTGCGAGTAGCTTTGAAGGTCGACCGTGCTCCTCTGGTGCTTTCTCGGCTCGGTCGAGCCCTGCAGCACCAAATCGGTGCATGGAGGGTCTGCTGCTTCAGAAACAGGACGAAGATCACTGACAAATACCCGCTTGGTTTCTCCGCTCTGGAAGTGGATCAGTAGCTCTTCCGCAGACAAGATCCTCCGGAGATGGACCAGTTGCCCTTCAAACGAGTAGGCCTTCCCGACCTGGATTTCGGACCAACCCGGGGTTGCTTGAGCAGGCTTAGGGGCCGGCATGATGTTTCCACCAGATCGGGCTTTCCATTGTGAGAGGCCGGGACAGGTCGGTGGCGATGTGCCGCGAGCCGACCAACATCCATAGGAAGCGAACTGCCTCCATGCGGGTGTCGAGAGGCGAAAAGCACATCGCGAGAAGCTTCGAGGGGGTAGTTACGCCCATTGTCTTGATCCGCTCGTACATCACGAGACCCAGGTAGTTATCGTCCACGAATGCCCGGTACTGCCTGAGAAACTTGATGTTTTGAAGATAGCCAGTGCGGATGTGATTCTCGGTGGCCAGACGGAAGCGCCAGTTCCGGTCGCGACACAAAGCCGCTGCCCTCAAGAAGCCGGGCCGTAGCTCCTGCCAGCGCTCGCGAAGCTCAGCCTCCGGCTTGACCTCCCAAAGGATGGGGGTGGGCGTCGCCCCTGATGGCGCCGGGATAAAGCGCTGTAGGAAATCCGGGGTGTACTGGCGATGCGGACCGTCTCGAAACTGGAGCCTGACAGGCTGGGAGCCCAGATACGCCGCAGTTCCATAGAAGTCCTTGATTTCCAAGAAATCTCTTTCGAGCGGGCCTTCGTACGGGACCATGCCGACGCCACGTACGTTGACGTAGCCCGTGATGTGTCTCGGATTTGACAGAACATCGCGTACACCTTCAATCCCGGTCGCTTCAATTACTGAGAAATCAAGGGGCAGTCCGATCATTTAATGTGTTAATCCAGCTAGCTGTTGTAGAGCAGCGCCCTAAACGTGCCCTAAATGAGCGTCGTAGTCCAGAAAAGTGATGAAACCGACAGCGGCGGCAATCCGCGCCCCGGCGAGATCACGCTTGCCCATGGCGGCGTGCTGTTTCTCGACGAGCTGCCCGAGTTCGAGCGCCATGTGCTGGAAGTGCTGCGCGAACCGCTCGAAAGCGGCCGAATCACCATTTCGCGCGCTGCGCGGCAGGTCGATTTTCCGGCCCGCTTCCAGCTGGTGGCTGCCATGAACCCCTGCCCCTGCGGCTACCTGGGCGATGCCGGGCCCGGCGCCGGACGCTGTCGCTGCACGCCGGATCAGGTCACCCGCTACCGGGGCCGGCTGTCCGGGCCGCTGCTCGATCGCATCGATCTTCACGTGTTCGTGCCAAGGCTTGCGCCAGCGGCACTGGCATCGGCAGCGCCGCCGGACAGCGAATCGAGCGCCGTCGTGCGGCAGCGGGTCTGCGCCGCGCGCGGCCGGCAACACGCCCGCGCCGGCAAGATCAATGCGCTGCTCGGTCCGAAGGAGCTGGATCGCGATACCGTGCTCGATGAGCCGAGTCGGCAACTGCTGCTGACCGCGATGAACCGGCTGGGTCTTTCCGCCCGCGCCTTCCATCGGGTGCTGAAAGTCGCGCGAACGATTGCCGATCTCGCCGGGGCCGATGCGCTGGCCGCGGCGCATGTCGCCGAAGCACTGCGCTACCGGCCGGTCGATCAGGGCAGCTGAGTTCCCCAGCGCCAGCGCAGTCCGATCAGGCCGCGCGCCCGCGCCGAATCGTCGAGGCGCTGGCTGGCGCCGCTGATCTGGCCGTAGATCGCGAAACGGGCCGGCAGTTGCCGGGTCAGCACCAGGCTGTAATCGGCATACGCCGCGCCACCCCCACGGATCGCCGTGTGCCGGCGCACGCCATCGCCGTCGTTCCAGCCGAGCACGGCGGTTGCGTCGAACGTCGGCGTGAACGGCCAGCGCAGTTGCCCGGCGGCGCGCCAGGCAGCGGCGCCGGTACCGAAGTAGTCCGGCGCGAACGCCAGCGTGCCGCGCAGCGGTCCGGAATCGACACTGAAATACGCTTCGGCCCAATCGAGATCGCGTTGCTGCGGGCCTTGCCGGTCGCCGCCATAGGCGCTGACATTGATGCCGGCATCGAGGCCAACCGGAATCAGGTCGAACAGCACAACGCCCTGCGCGTATCCGGCATAGGCATCAAACTGCGCGCCACCGGCGCTGCGATTGTTCAGCAGCCGGCTGCCGATGTAGACGCGGCTGGCAAAGCGGTAGTCCGCGCGCAGGATGCCGGTGGCGCTGTTGTTCTGGACCACGCCGCGGAACAGCTCTTCGCTGGCCGCCGCAACGCGCAGATCGAGCGTGCCGGCGTACGCCGGGGCGCTGAATACCGGCAGCAGCAGCGCCAGCGCGCAACGTTTGAATCGTGATCGGATGGGGATCGGCATCAGCATCGGCCCACTGTAGCTGAGCGCAGCGCAAGGCCGTGGCGGCTACCCTGCCCGCGGGCAAACACAGGCGAAGAACGCAACCATGGCGCAGCAGGACTTCCAGATCGTCGCCGCCGTGCTGTTCGCACTGGCGGTACTGCACACCTTCGCGGCGAAGTCGGTCGAAGCGCTCGGCGACCGGTTGCCGCGCCATGCCGGACTGTTCCATCTGCTGGGCGAGGTCGAGGTGGTGTTCGGCCTGTGGGCGATGGTCCTGATGCTGGCGATGGCCTTCATGGTCGGCGGCGATGCGGCCATCGATTACGCAGAGTCACGCCAGTACACCGAGCCGCTGTTCGTCTTCGTGGTGATGGTGGTGGCGGCGTCAAAGCCGATTCTCGAAACGGTACGCGCTGCCATCGCGATGCTGGCCCGCGCACTACCGCCGCGCACCGTACTGGTGCAGGTCTGGCTGTGTCTGGCGGCCGTGCCGCTGTTTGGCTCGCTGATCACCGAACCGGCGGCGATGACGCTGGCCGCATTGATGCTGGCACCGATCGTCTTCCGCTCCGAAGTCCCCGAGAAGCTGCGCTATGCCGCGCTGGGCGTGCTGTTCGTCAACATCTCGATCGGTGGCACGCTGACCTCGTATGCCGCGCCGCCGGTATTGATGGTGGCCAGCGCATGGAACTGGGACACGACTTTCATGCTGGAAACCTTCGGCTGGCGATCCGCTGCAGCAGTCGTGGTCAACGCCAGCGCGATCACCGCGCTTTTGAATCGCCATCTGCTCGACGCCGCCGATGACGCCCCGCCCCCTGCCGCCATGCCGGTCGGTGTTGCGGTCGTGCATTTCGCCTTTCTCGCGGGTGTGGTGCTGTTTGCCCACCACCCGGTGATCTTTCTTGGCCTGTTCCTGTTCTTTCTCGGCTACGCGCAGGCTTATGCCCGCCATCAGAACCCGTTGATCGTGAAGGAAGCTCTGCTGGTCGGCTTTTTCCTGGCCGGACTGGTCGTGCTCGGTGGCATGCAGCAATGGTGGCTGCAGCCGCTGGTCTCCGGCATGAAGCCGGACCTGCTGTTCTTCGGCGCGCTCGGACTGACCGCGATCACCGACAACGCTGCATTGACCTATCTCGGCTCGCTGATCGTCGGCCTGAGCGATGAGGCGAAGTACGCCCTGGTGGCCGGCGCGGTCGCCGGCGGCGGGCTGACCGTGATCGCCAATGCGCCGAACCCGGCCGGCGTGTCGCTGCTGCGCAGCGGCTTCAGCGACGACTCGATTCGTGCCGGCGGTCTGCTGCTGGGCGCGCTGCCACCGACCCTCGTCGCTGCGATCTTCCTGCTGCTCTGAAACAGCGCCGGAAAAGGAAAAGGCCGCACGAGGCGGCCTTTTCCATGCATCAACTGCGGCAGATCAGAACTTGTAGATCGCCTTCACCGCGAAGTTGCCGCCGGTGTCCTTCGGTGCGTTCAGACCGTTCGGGAAGACGTCATCGTTCGAAGTGTCGTAACGAACTTCGGTGATGATGTCCATGTGCTTCGACGGCGAGTACACGCCGGCCACGGTGTAGATCTTGAACGACGAGCTACCGCCGCCGGCCGCTTCCTTCACGGCAGCTTCAGTCAGCTCGATACGGGCGCGGGCCGCGAACTGCTCGGTGACCTGGTACATGCCGTAGAACGCCACGCCCTTGTTGATGTACAGATCCTTCGCGTCCTGCAGCGTGCCGTTCAGCGCCAGCGTCAGCTTGTCGATGCCGGTGAACTGCACGACCACGTCGGAGATGTTCGTACGCGTGGTGAACGCGCCGGTCCCCGGACCGTTGATCGGGAACAGCACCGTGCCATCGAACTCGTCGACGCCGAGGTAGTTGGTCAACGAGACCAGCAGGGTCGACGTCGGCGTGAACATGACGTTCGCTTCCAGCGTCTTCTGCTTGTTGGCGTCGATCGTCGACGCCTGCGGCGCGCTGTTCACGGCACCGAGCGTGGCCGACAGCATGTCGCCGAACTTGTAGGTGGCACGCAGACCGGTGTGGAAGAACGGCTGGGTGTTCTGGAACAGCCACGAACGCGAAACGAACGGCGCGGCGTTGTCGGCGGTCACTTCGTAACCGGCGAGCGAGCCGAAGCGGCCGGCGATCACCGTGAAGCCACCACCGGCGTACGACACGTAGGCGGTCGGCAAGCTGAAGATCGAATCGCCATCGCCGTAGTTGGCGTTGATGACGTTGGAGTCTTCACCGGCCAGGAAGTTGACGGTGGCGCCGAAGCCCGATTCCGGCGCGTAGGCCAGCGTGATCGAGGCCTGGTCGATCGTGAAGGTGTCGCTCTGGGCGTCGTACGCGCGGAAGCCAAGCGTCTTGCCGTCGTTGAAGTTCACCGAGTACGAGGCGCTGGTGTAGCCGGTGACCGCGATGCCGGAGGCTTCAAGGATCGAACCGATGGTCGGGGTGTCGGCGAAAGCCATGCCGGGCAGGCAGGCCAGACCCGCGACAGACAACAGCTTCTTGAAATTGCTCATGACTCTCCTTCGAGTAGTAATTGCGCTGAAAATGGCCAGCGGCGACGGAAAAAGCATGGACCATGCCATTCGATTCAAACAATTGAATTCGTTGGATTTGTCGGGACCGTTCGAGCCTCTGGACCGACACCGGCAGCATGCCGATGTTGCAATGCATCGAATCAGGGGGCGTTGAAGACGCGGCCGCACCAAGTTGGGGCAATCGCCGCACCTCTACACAGGCCCTTACGCGCAGACATGAAAAAGGCGGCACCGGCGAGAGCCGGTGCCGCCTCTGATTCGCGCGCCGCGAATCGTTCAGCAGCAGGCGTCGTTCAGACGCCGGCGCGCTGCAGCATCAGTTCGACGGCCGCCTTGATCTCGTCGTCGCTGAGATCAGCCTTGCCGCCGCGAGCCGGCATCGAGTTCTTGCCCTTGATCGCGGAGGCGGTCAGGCCATCGGCGCCACCGGCGGCACCCTTGCGCGTCGTCCACGCAGCCTTGTCGGTCAGCATCGGGGCCGCCAGCACGCCCGCGTCATGACAAGCCGAGCAGACCTGCGTGTAGACCTGCTCGCCGGTCCAAGGCTCGCGCGCGGCAACGGCGGCGGTCTTGACCAGCAATGCCGGGTCGGTGACGACCGTGCCGAGCGGCGCCGTGCGGGCGGCAACCTTCTTCTGTTCGACCTCGCTGGCGTTGTCATGCTTCGGGGCCATGATCATGGCCAGCACGATGATGCCGAACGTGATGCCGAACAGCAGCGCCAGCACGCCGGCAAACGAAATCATGAACTTCTTGTCCTGGTCTTTGCTCACAACGGTCTCCGGGGCCGGCAGATGGGTAAAGGCGAAATATGGGGTGTCGGTTGCCAGCGCGACGCAGTGCATCGCCGCCGGACACTGCAGTCAGGCCAGCCTCATTTCAGTGCAGGAGGCCGACCATGCGTCAAACTGGCGCATCTGCCGCTGTCGATTCGGGGGCATCACGCCAACCGGGTCGCGAGCAGCGCAAGCGCCAGCCGTTGCAGCGCGAGATTATAGAGAAGCCTGTTCGCTCGCGTGCCTTTGCTGGCAACGCTCCGGACCGCAACCGGACGCTCAGTTACGATAGCGGCCTCATGGCAGATTCCACGCTCCCCTCGCCGACCGACGATACGTCGCTGCAGGTCACCGCTCGCCGCGTGCTCGGCATCGAACGCGACGCGCTGGACGCGCTGCTGCCGCGCATCGACGCTGGCTTCGCGCGCGCCTGCCGGCTGCTGATCGGCTGCCGCGGCCGGGTCGTGGTCACCGGTATGGGCAAGAGCGGCCACATCGGCGGCAAGATCGCCGCCACGCTGGCCTCGACCGGCACCCCGGCGTTCTTCGTGCACCCGGGTGAAGCCAGCCATGGCGACCTCGGCATGATCACCCGCGACGATGCCGTGATCGCGATCAGCAACTCCGGCGAAACCGCCGAGGTGCTGACCATCCTGCCGCTGATCAAGCGCATGGGCGTGCCGCTGGTATCGATGACCGGCCGTCCGACGTCGACTCTGGCGAAGGCCGCCGATGTCCATCTCGATGTCTCGGTCGAACAGGAAGCCTGTCCGCTGAATCTGGCGCCGACGGCGAGCACCACCGCGACGCTGGCGATGGGCGATGCGTTGGCCGTTGCGCTGCTGGAAGCGCGCGGCTTCACGCCGGAGGATTTCGCGCTGAGCCATCCGGGCGGCACGCTCGGCCGGCGCCTGCTGCTGAAGGTCGGCGACCTGATGCATGCCGGCGAGCAGATCCCGCAGGTTCGCGACGACGCCACGCTGTCGGCCGCGCTGCTGGAGATGACCCGCAAGGGACTCGGCATGACCGCCGTCGTCGACACCGATGGTCGCGCGCTCGGCATCTTCACCGACGGCGACCTGCGTCGCGTGCTGGACGCCAACCTGGATGTCCGCACGTCGCCGATCACCAGCGTGATGACGCGCGGCGGCAAGTCCATCGGCGCCGGGCAACTCGCGGCGGAAGCCGTCCATCTGATGGAAAAACACAGGATCACGGTACTGATGGTGCTGGACGAAGACCGCCGGATTGCCGGCGTGCTGCACATGCACGATCTGCTGCGGGCGGGCGTGGTCTGATGCGTACTCTGAGCGAGCGCGCTCGCGACATTCGCTGCGCGGTGTTCGATGTCGATGGCGTGATGACCGACTGCAAGCTGTATCTCGCGCCGGATGGCAGCGAACTGAAGGCGGTCCATGTCCGCGATGGTCTGGGCCTGAAGCTGCTGATGCAGGCCGGCATCGAAGTCGCCGTGATCTCCGGCCGGCCCTCGGCAGCGATGCAGGCGCGCTTCGAATATCTGGGCATCAAGCGGGTCTGGCTGAATGTCGAGCACAAGCTGCCGGCCTGGGAAGAACTGAAGGCGCAGCTCGGCCTGCGCGACGAGCAGATGATGATGATGGGTGACGACACCCCGGACCTGCCGCTGATGCAGCGTGCCGGACTGGCGATGACGGTCGCCGATGCGCATCCGAAGGTCCTGGCGATCGCCCACTGGGCGAGCCGCTTGAGCGGCGGCAACGGCGCGGTGCGCGATGCGGCGGACCTGATCATCAACGCGCAGTCGGCCGGATCTCAGCCGTGACGCGCATCGTCGTCGCCAGCATTGCCGTGGCCACGCTGGCCGGGCTGCTGTTCACGCTGACCCGGATCGATGACATCGCGCTCGAACCGGCTGCCGACAATGACAAGCTGCCGCGTTACACGCTGACCGGTGCCGCGCTGACCCGTTTCGATGCGGATGGCCAACCGGCGATGAAGGCCACGGCAGCCACCCTGGAATACTTCGACGACGAATCGGCAAACGCCACGACGCTGGTGGTGGACGTGCTGTCCGGCCCGAAGACGCCATGGCACATCGAAGCTCCGGCCGGCATGCTGCGCGCCGGTAGCCGCGATATCGAACTGACTGGCGATGTCGTCGCCAATGGTCAGTGGCCGGACAACGGCGAGGCGCTGGTGCTGCGCTCGCCGACCATGACCGTCAATCCGGACACCCATCTGCTGCGCACGGCAGCGGCGGTCGAGGTCGACAGCAAGACTCGAAACGGCACGGCGGTCGGCATGAACGCCAACTGGCAAAAACAAGACCTGCGCCTGCTGGATAACGTGAAGATGCGCTATGACGTCACTCGCTGAACTGAAGGCAGCCATGCTGCTGGTCCTGCTCGCCTCGACGGCGGCGCCGCTGGTGGCAGTCGCGCAGACTGCCCCGAAGACCCCGCCGGTCGATCGCAAGGATCTGGTCAAGCTGCCGAAGCCGACCGACCTGAAGCCGACCGGACCCGTCACGCTGACCTCCGACAAGGCCGAGCTGGTCCAGGGCAATTCGGCGGTCTATACCGGCAATGTCGTGCTGTCGTCCGACACGCTGAAGCTCGAAGGCGACCGGGTGGAGCTCAAGCAGTATGCCGGCGGCCAGTACGAGGCCAAGATCACCGGCGGCCCGGCGAAGATGAATCACGCCGGCAACGGTGCCGACAATCCGCCGGTATCGGCGCGTGCCAAGACGCTGAACTACGACTCGCGCAGCGGCGTGCTCGATCTGATCAGTGACGCCTACGTGATGCGCGGCAACGACGAGATCACCGGCGACACCATCAAGTACGACGTCAACCAGCGGCGCATTCAGGCTTCGGGCGGCACCGGCGGACAGGTCAAGATCATCCTGCAGCCGTCATCCAGCGAGCCGGCCGCACCTGTAGCAGCACCGGGAGCCGCACCTTGAGCGCAGCCGCCAGCAGCGATCGTCCTGCGTCGGTGTTGCTGGCCCGCGATCTGGTCAAGCGCTACAAGAAGCGCACGGTGGTCAGCGGCGTGTCGCTCGACGTGAAAGCCGGCGAAATCGTTGGCCTGCTCGGCCCGAACGGTGCCGGCAAGACCACGTCGTTCTACATGGTGGTCGGCCTGGTGCCGGTCGATGGTGGACGCATCGAGCTCGATGGCCGCGACATCACCAAGCTGCCGATGCACGCGCGTGCCAAGGCCGGCATCGGCTACCTGCCGCAGGAAGCGTCGATCTTCCGCAAGCTGTCGGTCGCCGACAACGTGATGGCGATCCTCGAACTGCGGGACGATCTCGACACGGCCGGCCGCAAGCGCGAACTGGAACGGCTGCTCGAGGAATTGCACATCACGCACGTTCGCGATGGCCTCGGCATGGCGCTGTCTGGCGGCGAGCGACGGCGCGCGGAAATCGCCCGCGCGCTGGCAGCCAATCCGCGCTTCATCCTGCTCGACGAACCGTTTGCGGGCGTTGATCCGATTGCGGTGATCGACATTCAGGGGATCGTCCGGCACCTGTCCGAACGCGGTATCGGCGTACTGATCACCGATCACAACGTGCGCGAGACGCTCGGCATCTGCACGCGCGGCTACATCCTGGCTGGCGGCAAGGTCATTGCCGAAGGAACGCCAACGGCGCTGATGGAAAACGAGACCGTGCGGCGCGTCTATCTGGGCGAGCAGTTCCGGCTTTGAGCGGCTGCAGGCACGGCGTTTTGGTGCTGCAGAGACAGGTGAAATTCCACAGATATTCCAGCGATCTGGAACATGTTCACTTGTCGATCATAGCGGATCGCATCTTTTTTCGAGCAAGTACAATGCCAACACTCGAAATCATGAATCCGCGCGCATGAAGCAGTCGCTGTCACTCCGAACCGGCCTTGCTCTGACCATGACGCCTGCGCTGCAGCAGGCGATTCGCCTGCTGCAGTTGTCGAGCCTTGATCTCCAGCTGGAGATCCGTCAGGCGCTCGAATCGAACGTGATGCTGGAAGCGGACGGCGAAGACGCCGAAATCCAGACCACCGAAGAAGCGATGGCGGAATCGGACAGCAGCGCCGCCGTTGCCGAAGCGGGTTCAGCAGCCGAAACCGCGATCGAGATCGGCGGCGAGAACGTCATCCCCGAGGAAATGCCGGTCGACGCCGACTGGGGCGACATCTACGACAGCGCCGGCTCGGCCGGCAGCGGCTCGGGCGAGGACGACGACGGCCTGCACGATTTCATGCAGGCGAACCTGCACGGTTCACAGTCGCTGCGGGATCACCTGAGCTGGCAGGCGTCGATCGCGCCATTCGACGAAGTCGATGCCGAGATCGCACTGCACATCATCGATGCGATCAACGACGACGGCTATCTGGAAGACTGGACCGGCGTTCGCGATCGTCTGGTCGGCGGCCAGAACATCCCGGCCGAGCGTGTCGAAAAGATTCTTCGCGCCGTGCAGGACTTCGATCCGTCCGGCGTCGCTGCGCGTGATCTGCCGGAGTGCCTGCGCCTGCAGTTGCAGCAGTTCCCGCCGAAGACGCCGGGCCTGGCTGCCGCGTTCAAGGTGCTCGAAGCACCGATGGCGATGCTGGCGCGGCACGATGAAACGGCATTGATGAAGGCCACCGGCCTCGCGCTGGAAACGCTGCGCGAAGGACTTGCATTGGTCCAGTCGCTGCAGCCGCATCCGGGTCGGCCGTACCAGGCCCATGAAAGCGACTACATCGCGCCGGATGTCTTCGTCGGCAAGAAGAATGGCCGCTGGCGCGTCAGCCTGAACCCCGAGCACACGCCGAAGCTGCGGATCAACCAGCTGTATCAGGGCATGGTCAAGCGCGCCGACACCTCGCGCGACCAGCTGACGATGAAGCAGCACCTGCAGGAAGCGCGCTACTTCATCAATTCGCTGGAAGCGCGGAACGAAACGCTGCTGAAGGTTGCCCAATGCATTGTCGAGGAGCAGCGGGCGTTTCTCGACTATGGCGAGGAGGCGATGCGGCCGCTGGTGCTGCGAGATGTCGCCGAACAGCTAGGAATTCATGAGTCAACGGTATCGCGCGCGACAGCAAACAAGTACATGCTGACGCCCAGAGGCCTTTACGAACTGAAGTACTTCTTCTCCAGCCACGTCCAGACCACCGAAGGAGGAACCTGCTCCGCCACTGCGATCCAGGCCATGATCAAGCGGCTCATCGCTGCGGAAGATCCTGCCAAGCCGCTGTCCGATTCGACGCTCGCCGAGATGCTGCTGAAGGAAGGCATCCAGGTGGCCCGTCGCACGGTCGCGAAGTACCGCGAAGCGCTGCGCATTCCGCCGTCTCACGAGCGCAAGCCGATCGGCTGAGCCCCGACCGGACGCAGAACCCGAATCCGGGTTCCCGCCGCTGTTCATGGTCCGAAACCTGCAATGCATGTGTTCGACCCGCTCGTCCAGCCGGATTCCCGGCGGGCACACGGGCCGCCTTCCCTGAAAAGGAGTTGCGTGTATGAACCTGAACATTTCCGGTCATCATCTCGATCTCACGCCGGCGCTGCGAACCTACGTCACCGACAAGCTGAAGCGCGTCGAACGGCACTTCGATCACCTGATCGACGCTGCCGTGATCCTGTCGGTTGACACCAAGCTGCAGCACAAGGCCGAAGCCACCCTGCATGCCCGAGGCACCCATCTGCACGCCGAATCGGTGCAGGGCGACATGTATGCGGCGATCGACAACCTGATCGACAAGCTCGATCAGCAGACCCGGAAGTTCAAGGACAAGCTGCGCGACCACCACGCCCGCGATGTGCAGAAGCACGCTCTGAACTAGGGCGCGCGCCGCTACACTAGTCGGGCGTTCGAAAAAGCCCCGCTTTTCGAAGCGGGGCTTTTTCTTTCCCACACGCCGGACCCTCGATGAAACTTGCCGACATCCTCAGCCCGGGCCGCGTTGCCGTCGGCGTCGCCGCGACCAGCAAGAAGCGCGCACTGGAAGAGATTGCCCGCCTGCTCGCGCTTGGTGCACCGAGCGTGGCACCGGCCGACATCCTCGCCAGCCTTGCGAGCCGCGAGAAGCTGGGCTCGACCGGGCTCGGTCACGGCGTGGCGATTCCGCACGGCCGGATGGCGGGCGTGTCGACCAGCATCGGCGCCTTCGTGCGCCTGAAGCACCCGGTCGATTACGACACCCACGACGGCCAGCCGGTCGATCTGGTGTTCGGCCTGCTGGTACCGCAGAACGCGACCGGCGAGCATCTGCAGCATCTCGCGGCCATTGCCGAGAAATTCTCCGACGACGACCTCTGCGCGCAGATCCATGCCGCCAGGGACGACGCCGCGGTCTACGCCCTGCTCGCCGGCTGACCGCCGATCGCGCACCGAGCCGTCGCCCCGATCATGCGTCTGGTCATCGTCAGTGGACTGTCCGGTGCCGGGAAGTCCGTGGCCCTCAAGCAGTACGAGGACCGTGGCTATTACTGCATCGACAATATTCCGCTTGATCTGGTCCAGCCGCTGCTGAGCCATGCCGTCGACAACCCCGGGCCGCGCTACCGCAAGCTGGCGCTGGGCATCGATGCCCGTTGCGATCCGCTGGAAATCGAGCGCTTCCCGGCCGTGCTGGAAGCGCTGCGCGGCCAGGCCATCGACGTGCGCGTGCTGTTCCTGACTGCCGACGACAGCGTGATCCTGCGTCGCTACAACGAGACGCGGCGACGTCATCCGCTGGACTCGGCGGAAGTGTCGCTGCTCGATGCGATCCGGCTCGAACGCAAGCTGCTGAAGCCGGTCGCCGACCTCGCCGACGTGCCGCTCGACACCACCACGCTGAGCCTGTACGACCTTCGGGCGGCGGTCGACGTGCACCTGCCGGAACCTGGAACCCGTGGCCTGTCGGTGCTGTTCCTGTCGTTCGGCTTCAAGAACGGCGGACCGGAAGGCGCGGATTTCGTGTTCGATGCACGCCTGCTGCCGAACCCGCACTGGGTACCGGACCTGCGGGCGCTGACCGGCCGCGACGCGCCGGTGGTCGACTGGTTCCGCGGCCAGAGCGTCGTCGAAGCGTTCTTCGAGGACACCCGCGCCTATCTGGAGCGCTGGCTGCCGGCCGTCGAGGCCCAGGACCGCGCCTACGTGACGATCGCCATCGGCTGCACCGGTGGCCAGCATCGGTCGGTCTACCTGATCGAGCGCATGAAGCAGGCCTTCGATGGCCGCTTCCCGCAGATCGTCGTCAAACATCGGGAGTTGAGTGCATGAGCGCTGTGCGATGACCGTCGGCGTACTGCTGGTCACCCACGGAAAGCTGGGCCATCACCTGCTGGAAACCATGCAGGACATGATCGGCCCGCTGCCGCTGAACGCCGATGTGCTCGAAGTGCGCCGCGTGCAGGCCACCGACGTGCTGCTGCTGCAAGGCCGCCGGATGATCGAGCGGCTCGATGGCGGTCATGGCGTGCTGATCCTCACTGACGCCTACGGCTCCACGCCGAGCAATATCGCCAGCCGACTGCTGGAGGCGCCGCGCACCGAAATGGTCGCCGGCGTCAACCTGCCGATGCTGGTCGAGATCTTCAATTTCCCGAAGCGCGACCTGCCGGCCATGGTCGCCGCCGCCGTTGATGGCGGCCAGACCGGTATCGTCTCGTTCAAGCAACCGGGCTCGCCGTCATGACCGAATCACCACCGAATACCCCTGCCGCCGCCCAGACCGCCGAAAAGACGGTGGTCATCATCAACCGGCTCGGCCTGCATGCGCGCGCGGCCTCGAAGTTCGTCACGCTGGCCTCGAGCTATGAAGCCGAGCTGACGGTCGAGAAGGACGGCAAGCAGGTACCCGGCAAGAGCATCCTGAAAGTGATGATGCTGGCCGCCGCGCAAGGCACCGTGCTCAAGCTTGCAGCCAGCGGACCGGATGCCGTCGAGGCACTCGAGGCGCTGGCCGCACTGGTTGCCAACCGCTTCGACGAGGACGCATGAGTCTCTGGCTCAACGGGATCGGCGTCTCGCGCGGCATCGCCATCGGCCGCGTGCAGAAGCTGTCGGGCGGCGACCTCGAGATTCCCGAATACACGATCGCCGAAGCCGACGTCGATGCCGAACTGCGGCGCTTCGCCGATGCCCAGGCGCGCGGCCGCGAGCAGCTGCGGCAGGTCCGATCGCAGGTTCCAAGCGGCATGGGCGGCGCCGAGAACGAAATCGCCGCGTTCATCGACACGCATCTGCTGATGATGGACGACCGCTCGCTGACCGATGCGGTGGTCGCGACCATCCGCAGCAGCCGGATCAACGCCGAGGCCGCGCTGAAGCGGCAGCGCGACGCGCTGATGGCGGTCTTCGAGCAGATGGACGACGCCTACCTGCGCGCCCGTCGCGACGACGTGAAACATGTTTCGGCACGCCTGCTGCGCATCCTGCTGAACCAGGAACGCAGCCTGCCGGTCGGCGATGCCGAAGCGCCGGCCGGGCCGCCACCGGAACCGAGCATCATCGTTTCCGACGACATCACGCCGGCCGACATCATCCTGCTCGCGCAGGCCGGCGTCGCCGCGTTCATCACCGAATACGGCGGCCCGCTGTCGCACACCGCGATCCTGGCGCGCTCGTACGGCATCCCGGCGATCGTCGGCCTGCACAACGCCCGCCGCCTGTTCCGCGATGGCGAAGCGGTGATCGTCGACGGCGACCTTGGCCACGCGCTTGCCGATCCGGATGCCCAGGCGCTGCAGTTCTTCCACGCCAAGCGCAATCAGCAGCGCGAACGCCGCGCTGCGCTGTCCGGCCTGAAGGACAAGCCGGCGATCTCGCGCGACGGCGTCAAGATCCGCTTGCTGGCCAACATCGAACTCAGCGAAGACGCGACCCACGCCGCCGATCTCGGTGCCGAGGGGGTTGGCCTGTATCGCACCGAGTTCCTGTACATGAACCGCAAGACGCTGCCGACCGAAGACGAGCAGTACGAGGTCTACGCGCGAGTGGCGGCTTCGGTGAAAGGGCCGATCACCATCCGAACGCTGGATCTCGGTGCCGACAAGCAGGTCGACAGCGGCGCCCGATCAGGACCGACGCCGAACAATCCGGCCCTCGGCCTGCGCGCAATTCGCCTGTGCCTGAAGGAACCGGAGCTGTTCCGCGCCCAGGTGCGGGCGCTGCTGCGCGCATCCGCGCATGGCGACGTGCACATCATGCTGCCGATGATTTCCAGCGTCGGCGAATATCGCCAGGCCATGGCCTTCATCGCCGCCACCCGCGAGCAACTGGTGCGCGAAGGCGCGACGATGGCCGCCCATGTGCCGGTCGGCGCGATGATCGAGGTGCCGGCCGCCGCACTCGCGGCATCGCTGCTGGCACGTCACTGCAGCTTCTTCTCGATCGGCACCAACGATCTGATCCAGTACACGCTGGCGATCGACCGCGTCGACGACGAGGTCAACTACCTCTACGACCCGCTGCATCCGGCCGTGCTGAAGCTGATCCGCACCACCATCGAGGCCGGCGAACGCGCCCGCATTCCGGTGGCCATGTGCGGCGAGATGGCGGGTGATCCGCGCTACACGCGGCTGCTGCTGGGGCTTGGACTGACCGAGTTCTCGATGCACCCGGCGAGCGTGCTGGAAGTCAAGCGGATCATCATCGAAAGCAATGTCCGCGCGCTGAGAGCGCAGGCCGCGAACCTGCTCGAAACCGGCGATCCGCAGGCGCTCGAAATGCTGATGGCGGAAACCGGCTGACGCGCCTCGGTCCGGCTTCGGCCAGACCGCCGCCGTGCTTCAGCGCGGGCTGTCTTCCGGCAGCGTGATGTTCAGCTCCAGCACCTCGAGGCCATCCTCGCGCTGGACGTTGAACTGCACGGCACCATCCGGCACGCGAATGTACTTGCGCACCACGGCGAGAATTTCCTCGCGCATCTGCGGCAGGTAGTTCGGGCCGTTCATCCGGCCCTCGCGCTGGTAGGCCACGGCGACCATCAGGCGATCCTTCGCCGTCTGCGCAGAGTTCTTCTGCTTCTCTCCGCGGAAGATCTTGAGCCAGTCCATGTCAGCCTCCGAACAGCTTGGCCATGAAGCCCTTCTTCTGCTCGGTCAGGAAACGCATCGGCCGCTCTTCGCCCAGGAAGCGCGCAACCAGATCGGTGTAGGCCTGTCCGGCTTCGCTCGCCGGATCCTTGATCACCGGCTCGCCCGAATTCGAGCTGGTCAGCACGGTCGGTGATTCCGGGATGATGCCGAGCAGCGGAATGGCGAGAATTTCCTTGACGTCGTCGACGCTCAGCATCTCGCCCTTGGCGACACGTGCCGGGTTGTAACGCGTCAGCACCAGATGTTCCTTGACCCGCTGCTCGCCGATTTCGGCACGGCGCGACTTCGACGCCAGGATGCCGAGCACGCGGTCGGAGTCACGGACGCTGGAGACTTCCGGGTTGGTGACCACCAGCGCTTCATCGGCGAAGTACATCGCCAGGAACGCGCCGCGCTCGATGCCGGCCGGCGAGTCGCAGATGATGTAGTCGAAATCCTGAGCGAGATCCTTCAGCACCCGCTCCACGCCTTCGGTGGTCAGCGCGTCCTTGTCGCGCGTCTGGCTGGCAGCAAGGATGTGCAGCGTGTCGACGTTCTTGTCGCGGATCAGCGCCTGCTTGAGGCTGGCTTCGCCGTTGATGACGTTGACGAAGTCGTACACCACGCGGCGCTCGCAACCCATGATCAGGTCGAGATTGCGCAGGCCGACGTCGAAATCGATGACGGCCGTCTTCTTGCCGCGCAGCGCAAGGCCGGTGGCGAACGAGGCGCTCGTCGTGGTCTTGCCGACGCCGCCCTTGCCCGAGGTAACCACGATGATCTTGGCCAACGGTGCTCCGTGCTGCTTGTCTGGTGCTGCGTGAACGAAGGGCCGACGATCGGGACTTACGATCGCAACAGCCTAGATTTTGTGTGCCTCGATCTTCAAGCGGCCGCCGTCGAGCCAGGCCAGCGCCGGCTCGTTGACCGGTCCGGCCTTGATCTGCTCGGCCACGGCATCGCTGCCGGCGATCGCGACCAGTTCGGCGTCGAGCTTGCGGCAGAAGATGCGCGCCGATTCGTCGCCCTTGACGCCAGCCAGCGCGCGCCCTGCCAGCTTGCCGTAGATGTGGATGCAGCCGTCGGCGATCACTTCGGCACCGGGGCTGACCGTGTTCAGCACGATCAGGTCACAGTCTTCGGCGTAAACCTGCTGGCCGGAGCGAATCGGATCGGCAACCACCTTGGCCGGCTTGCGCGCCGCGGCCACGACCGGCGCCGGCGCTGTAGCCACCGCGCGTGCCGGTGCTGGTGCCGGCGCTGCCTTGCCACTGTCCTTCGACACCACCGGCAATCCCGAGGCACGCGCGGCATCGGCAAGCGGACCGTCGGAAACGGCTAGCGGCTGAATGCCGACTTCGCGAAATGCGGTCAGCAACGCTGCGAGGTCGGCATCGATATCGCTGTCGATCACCACGGCCATGCCTTTCACGGCTTGCGGCATCTGGCGAACCATTTCCGCGAGTTGGGCGCGGACGCTGGCTGGATCGGCTTCAAGCACCCGCACGCGCGTGATCGGAAGCATGCGGCCCTTCAGTTCGAGGGCGGGGCGGGAGCGGGTCATTTACGGGGGAAGAAATCCTGTCGACACAGGCGCTGCAGGCGGCGTGCCGTGGCCTATGTTTTGCTTGAGTCTGATGCTAGGTTAGACATGAACCCCTTCAATATCAATGTTCCGGCCCGGACGGCGGAATCGCGCACCACAGGATTGGAAATTCCCTGGACATCAGCATGGCATTCGACTGGCGCCAATATCGAGGCGACGCCGCCTACGACGAACTCTTCGACAACGCCGGCCTTGCAAGACCCGCCGCCCGCAGCCTCGTCGAGTACTTGCAGAGCCTGTCGCAGAAGGATCTCGCCGATCGCCGCCTGGCGGCTGATCTCGCGATCAAGGTCATGGGCATCACCTTCACGGTCTATTCCGAAGGCAAGAATGTCGACCGCGCCTGGCCGTTCGACATCATTCCGCGAGTCATTCCAAAGAAGGAATGGGAAAAGACCGAACGTGGCCTGAAGCAGCGCGTCACGGCGCTGAACCACTTCATCCAGGATCTGTACGGCAAGCAGCAGATCATCAAGGACGGCATCTTCCCCGCCGAGATCCTCGCCGAGTCGGTGAACTTCCGTAAGCAGTGCGTCGGCGTTGCGCCGAAGCACGGCATCTGGGCGCATATCTGCGGCTCCGATCTGGTTCGCGATGGCGACGGCACGCTGTACGTGCTCGAAGACAATCTCCGCGTGCCGTCCGGCGTGTCGTACATGCTGGAGAACCGCGCGGTCATCAAGCGCATCTGGCCGGAACTGTTCCACACCACGAACATCCTGCCGGTCGACGACTACACCGCGCAGCTATACGACACGCTGGTTGCGATCAGCCCGCGCCCGGGTGATGCGCCGAACATCGTGCTGCTGACCCCGGGCATCTACAACTCCGCGTACTTCGAACATGCCTATCTTGCGCAGCAGATGGGTGTCGAGCTGGTCGAAGGCTCGGACCTCGTCGTCGGTGACGACGACTGCACCTACATGCGGACCATCGATGGCCTGAAGCGCGTCGATGTCATCTATCGCCGCATCGACGATCTGTTCCTCGATCCGGAAGCGTTCAATCCGGAATCGATCCTCGGCTGCAAGGGCCTGATGCGCTCGTGGATCAAGGGCAAGGTCGGTCTGGCCAATGCGCCCGGGGCCGGTGTGGCCGACGACAAGGTCGTCTATGCCTACGTGCCGCAGATGATCAAGTACTACCTCGGCGAGGACGCGATCCTGCCGAACGTGCCGAGCTTCCTGTGCTTCGACGAGAAGCAGCGCAAGCACGTGCTCGCCAACCTCGACAAGCTGGTGGTCAAGCCAGCCAACGAGTCCGGCGGCTACGGCATGATGATCGGGCCGCGCGTGTCGAAGGACGAACACGAGAAGTTCCGCGCGCTGATCGAGAAAAACCCGCGCAACTACATGGCACAGCCGACGCTCAGCCTGTCGACCGCGCCAACCATCTGCGACGAAGGCATCGAACCGCGGCATCTCGATCTACGCCCGTTCATCCTGAGCCGCGGCGAAAGCACCTATGTCACCACCGGCGGCCTGACCCGCGTGGCGCTGGTCAAGGGTTCGCTGGTCGTCAATTCCTCGCAGGGCGGCGGCTCGAAGGACACCTGGATCGTCGACATCGACGATGACGCACCAGCCGTCGTCACTTCTCCTGCAGCCCAGACCCAGAGTCAGTCGCAGGGCCAGTCTCCAACCCAGAAGGGAGCCGCCTGATGCTGTCCCGTGTCGCCGAAAACCTGTACTGGTTTGGCCGCTACATGCAGCGCGCCGAAAACACCGCGCGCCTGATCAACGTCAACGCCAACCTGATGCTCGACCTGCCGCGCCGGATGCCGCTCGGCTGGGCGCCGCTGGTCGAGATCGTCGGCGCCGATCTGCGCTTCAAGGAGCTCTACACAGAAGCGACCGAAGACAACGTGCTGCGCTTCCTGATGGTCGATCCGAAGAATCCCGGTTCGATCCTGTCGTCGCTGCACAGTGCTCGCGAGATTCTCCGCGTGTCACGCGACACCATGCCGCGCGATACCTGGGAACGGCTCAACGACCTGTTCTACTACGTCAACGAGCGTGGGGAATCCGCGATCCTGCGCGCCAGCCGTCAGGCCTTCGTGCAGCAGGTGATCAGCAGCGCGCTGCTGGTCTACAGCGTGCTGACCAGCAACATGAGCCGCGACGTCGGCTTCCAGTTCCTGCGCATCGGCACGAACATCGAACAGGCGGACATGACCACGCGCATCCTCGATGTGCGAACCACCAAGCTGCTGACGCCGGACGACAAGCTCGATCTGACGCCGTTCGAGAACATCGTCTGGATGAGCGTGCTGCGCAGCCTGACCGCATACCAGATGTACCGCCGTCACCTGCGCACCCGTGTCAATGGCTCGGGCGTGCTGCGCTTCCTGCTGCAGAACCGGGAGTTCCCGCGCTCGGTGATGTTCTGCCTCGGCAATATCGCGTCAACGCTTCCGCACCTGCCGAGCGACCGCAAGATCGAACGCACCATCGATCGCACGCGGGCGCTGATCCGCGACGCCAACGTCGATACCTTGCTGAAGACGGCGGATGGCGTACCCGGCTTGATGGACGAAATCCAGATCGGCCTTGCCGACATGCACACGGCGGTCAGCGAAGCCTACTTCGGCGGCTGATCCGGTCACGCAGCCGGCATCGCTCGCTGCGATGCCGGCTGCGGCAAGTGTTGTCAGCTTTCAGAACCGCCGCGCACAGCCTGTTGGGCAAGCGGGCTTCGGCGCTGAGCCGGCGTCAGGATCGCTCAGCGTCGGCCGCTGTCGTCGGTGTCCGATGACCATTGCGCCGCTTGCCAGCCCTGCTGCGGGTGACTGCTGGCATCGACCTGACGCTGCTGCCCGGCAACGAAATTGCTGCCGGGATGCGGCGACAGCGGCAGCGACTGCTGCACTTCCCAGTCGAACTTCGGCAGGTTGCGAACCGCGTTCTCCAGCTGACGGCCCCAGCTGTCCTTCAGGCTCGCGTAGTACGGCGTATCGAAATCCAGGCGCAGCGAATGGCTGATCGCCAGCCCGTCGCGCGGCAGGATCGCCACATCGACCGGCGGGCCAACCGAGATGTTCGAACGCATCGTCGAATCCAGCGACACCAATGCACAGCGTGCCGCGTCTTCAAGCTTGACTTGCGGCCGCACGAAACGGTCGAGGATCGGCTTGCCGTACTTGATTTCGCCGATCTGCAGGAACGGCATTTCCGGGCTGGCCGAAATGCAGTTGCCGAGCGGGTAGATCATGTAGATCGCGGGGTCTTCACCCATGATCTGGCCGCCGAGGATCAGCGTCGTTTCGACGTTGACGTTCATGTTCGCTTCGGCCGCCTGCTTCTGGGCACGCACCGACAGCTGGCCGAGGTAGTCCGCAGCATCGAACATGTGGCGCACCGTGCGCAGGCTGGTGGTCGCGTTCGGATCGTTCATCTCGCGCCGCGCGTAGGCGAGCACGTACTGGGTGGTGGCGAGGTTGCCCGCCGACAGGATCACGAACACGCGCTGGCCGGGCACTTCGAGCACATGCAGCTTGTTGTAGGTCCGGACGTCGTCAACGCCAGCGGCCGTGCGGGTGTCGGCTGCGAAGACGAGGCCGTCGTTGCATTTGATCGCGACGCAATAGGTCATGGGATTCGGTGCGGGCCTGAATTTTTCGGTATGTGACGACGGACAGCGCGGCCGCTCGCGGATCGAAGCATAACTTGTGCCGCCACGACGCGAAGGGCAAGCTCGGCGCTTCAGGCCTTCATCCCTTTCGGCCGAGCCGCCGCAATCTTCAATGAATACACCCGTCATCGAGTTTTTCTGGGATCCGGCCAGTCCTTATACGTGGCTGGCGGCCACGCAGATCGGCGCGCTGGCCACGCGGACCGGTGCCACGGTGTCGTGGCGGCCGTTCGTGCTCGGCAAGGTCTTCGAAGCGACCGGTAACCGCGCGCCGGCGACCGTCGCCGCCAAGGCCAAGTACCTGTTCAAGGATCTGGGCCGTTGGGCTGCGCTGTATAACCAGCCACTGAATTTCCCGAAGGTGTTCCCGGTCAACTCGATGACGGCCCTCCGGATGGCCTGCGCCGCCAACGAAGCCGGCGAAGGCGGGCGCTTTGCGCTTGCCGTGATGCGCGCCTACTGGGTCGACGGCGTCGACATCAGCCAGCCGGATGCGCTGGTGTCCGCGATGACCGCTGCCGGTTTCGACGGCGCAGCGCTGTTTGAAGCCAGCCAGCAGCAGGCGATCAAGGACGTGCTGCGCGCCAACACCGACGATGCGATCAAGCGCGGCGCGTTTGGCGCACCGACGTTCTTTGTCGGCAGCACGATGTTCTGGGGCAACGACCGGCTGGTGCTGCTCGAAGACGCCCTGCGGCCAGCGGCCCAAGGCTGAATCCGCCGCGACAGCCGATTGCGCCGCGCGCGAGGCGATAATCGCGCATGACCTCGTTTCGATCCTCCAGCCGCAGCGACTTCCTGCGCGCCCGCGGCATACGCCATCACATCCGTCGCTGGGGCCAGCCCGACCGGCCGATGATCTTCCTCGGCCACGGCTTTCTCGACGTCTCGGCAACCTTCGAGCCGCTGGTCGCCGCACTGCTCGATGCCACGGCCGGCCGCTATCAGGTGCTGGCACCTGACTGGCGCGGCTTCGGCTACACCGAGTGGCCGCAGGACGGCTACTGGTTCCAGGATTACGTCGCCGATCTCGACGCCTTCGTCCGTCACTACTCGCCCGACGCGCCGCTGACTCTGGTCGGCCACAGCATGGGCGCGCAGATCGTCAGCCTGTACGCCGGCCTGCGGCCCGAGCGCGTGCAGAAGCTGGTGCTGCTCGACGGCGTCACGCTGCCGGACATGCCGTCGACCGTGGCGCCGAAGCGCTTCCGCCACTGGCTCGACCAGTTGCAGGACACGCCGCGCGAGCGTCGCTATCCGTCATTCGAGGATCTGGCCGGCCGCGTGCAGCGCCAGCACCCGCAGCTGTCAGCCGAACACGCGCTGTTCGTGGCTCGCTGCTGGGGCCGCGAGGACGGCCGAGGCAAGATCACGCTGTGCGCCGATCCTCGTCATCACCGGCACGGCCCGGGGCTGTACCACGCCGAAGACTCCAACGCGATCTGGTGCGAGATCACCGCCGACACGCTTTTCATCGATGCCGGCAAATCCCAGATCCCGATGCCACCGGAACAGCGCACTGCGCGGCTGGCCTGCTACCGGCGTCATGCGGTCGAGGTCATTGCCGAAGCCGGCCACATGCTGCACTTCGACGCACCTCAGGACACCGCGCAGCGTCTTGCGGCCTTTCTCGATCGCTGACCACCGACCATGCGCCTGACGCTGTCGCAGTTGCCGGCTGCACTGACCAAGGGACTCGCCCCGCTCTATGTCGTTGGCGGCGAGGAGCCGCTGCTGGCGCAGGAAGCGCTTGACGCGATTCGCGCCACTGCGCGCGCCAAGGGTTATTCCGAACGCGAAGTGCTCGATGCCGAAAAGGGCTTCGAGTGGGGTCGTCTGCTCGATGCCTGCAATGCGATGTCGCTGTTCGCATCGCTTCGCATCGTCGAACTGCGTCTGCATCAGGCGCCTGACGCAGCCGGCGGCAAGATCCTGCAGCAGATCGCAGCCGACCCGCCGCGCGACGTGCTGCTGCTCGTCCACGTCAACAAGCTGGAATGGCGTACCCGCAGCGGTGGCTGGTTTTCAGCGCTGGAAGCCGCCGGCTGCAGCCTGTACTTCGAGCCTCTGAAGGCCGCCGAACTGCCGACCTGGATCGCCAGCCGGCTGCGCGCTGCCGGCCTTGATGCCGATGCCGATGCGCTGCGCCTGCTCGCCGAGCGCACCGAAGGCAATCTGCTGGCCGCTCAGCAGGAAGTGCAGAAACTGAGTCTGCTGCAGCCGAAAGGCACGCGCCTCGACATCGCCGCGATCGACGGCGCCGTGGCGGATTCGGCGCACATCGACGTGTTCGGCTGGATCAACAAGATCATGGCCGGTGACGCCGTCGGCGCCGTGCGCGGGCTCGACGTGCTCAGAGGCGAAGGCATGGACGTGGTACCGATCAACCTGCTGCTGGCCATGGGTTTTCGACAACTGGCGGCCGCAACGTCGCTGAAGGCACGCACCGGCAACGCTGCCGCAGCCGTCGAAGCGGCACGCATTCACAAGGCCAATCAAGGGCCGTACACCAAGGCTGTCGAGCGGGCCACCAGCAATCAGGTGCTCGGCTGGCTGCGTCGCTGCGCGCAGATCGACCAGCTCGCCAAGTCCAGTGGCAGCCAGCCGCAGGCCTGGGAAGAGTTGTTAACATTGAGCGTGGCTGCCAGCGGCGCAGCGAAGCGAAAGGCGGCACCAGCACGGCGATGACTGCGGCAACCCACAAGGAATTCCGGAAGGACGCGGCCAGCAACGACGCCGTCAATCGCTACATGAAGGATGTCGGCAAGCGCGCGCGCGCTGCCGCTCGCGAAATCGCCCGCGCCACCACCGGCGAAAAGAACGCAGCGCTGTTTGCGCTTGCCGATGTCATCGAAGCCGAAAGTGCTGCGATCCTCGAAGCCAACGTGCTCGATCTGCGCGCCGCGCGCGATGCTCGCCTCGACGAAGCCATGGTCGAGCGCCTCGAATTGAATCCATCCCGCATTGCCGCGATGGCCGATGGCGTGCGCCAGGTCGCCGCGCTGCCCGATCCGGTTGGCGAGATGTTCGACATGAAGATGCGGCCGTCCGGCATCCAGGTCGGCAAGATGCGGGTGCCGCTGGGCGTCATTGGCATCATTTACGAATCGCGGCCGAACGTGACCGCCGACGCTGCAGCACTGAGCCTGAAGTCCGGCAACGCCTGCGTGCTGCGTGGCGGCTCGGAAGCGATGCACAGCAACCAGGCGATCGCCCGCTGCATCAGCCGGGCGATGAAGTCGGCCGGTCTGCCGGCAGATGCCGTGCAGGTCGTCGACACCACCGACCGCGCCGCCGTCGCCGCGATGCTGGCGATGCCGGAAGCGATCGACGTGGTGATTCCGCGCGGCGGCAAGGGCCTGGTGGCCTTTGTTTCCAAGCACGCCCGGGTGCCGGTGATCAAGCATCTCGACGGCAACTGCCACGTTTATGTCGATGCCGAAGCGGATCTGGAAAAGGCGGTGGCGATTGCCGTCAACGCCAAGACCCAGCGCTACGGCACCTGCAACACGATGGAAACGCTGCTGGTCGATGCTCCGATCGCGGCCTCGCTGCTGAACCAGCTGGCACCGATCTACAGCGGCCACGATGTCGAACTGCGCGGCTGCGAGCGCACTCGGCAGATTCTGCCGCAGGCCAAGGCCGCGACCGCTGCCGACTGGGATACCGAATATCTGGCACCGATCCTCGCAGTGAAGATCGTCGATGGCATCGATGCCGCGATAGATCACATTGCCCGCCACGGCTCGGCGCACACCGATGCCATCGTCACCGAGAACTACACGAAGGCGCGCCGCTTCCTGCGCGAAGTCGACTCGAGTTCGGTGATGGTCAATGCCTCGACGCGCTTTGCCGACGGCTACGAGTACGGCCTGGGTGCGGAAATCGGCATCTCCACCGACAAGTTCCACGCACGCGGCCCGGTCGGGCTGGAAGGCCTGACGTCGGTGAAGTGGGTGGTGCTCGGCGACGGCAATGTCCGTTGAGCATCCGCAGTCGTGACGGCCTCCGCGTGAGGTCGCCGCGCACCGAATGAAAGCGATCGGCTTCTTCGGCGGCACCTTCGCACCGATCCACAATGGTCATCTGCGGCTGGCGATCGAGCTGAAGGAAGCGCTCGGTCTCGATGTCGTGCATGTCACGCCCAGCGCGCGCCCGCCGCATCGTGCCCACCCCGGCATCAGCGCCGAACGGCGGCTGGACTGGGTGCGACTGGCGGTTGGCGACGAACCGGGCCTGTTCGTCGACGACCGCGAGCTGCGCCGCGCCACGCAAGGCCTGCTGTCGTACACCTGCGATTCGCTTGCGGACCTGAAGCGCGAGCAGCCCGAATCGCGACTGTTCCTGCTGCTCGGCGACGATGCCGCGAACCAGCTGCCCAGCTGGCACCGCTGGCGCGAGCTGTTCGAGCTGGCCCATGTCGTGGTCGTCGAACGTCCCGGCCAGCGGTCGGAACCGGGCGCCGAGCTGGCCGATTTCCTGCGCGGCCGGAAAGTCGACGCGGCCCGTGCATTGCATGAATCGCCACATGGTTTGTGGCTATCCATCACTGTGCCGCCGCTGGCGATCTCGTCGACCCGCATCCGATCTTTGCTGCAAGCCGGCCGCAGTGTTCGCGGCCTGGTGCCGGAACCTGTGATCCGTTCACTCACCCCAGAGGACGTTCGCGCCCTGACCATTGAGGAAGCTGCCATCCATGACTGAAACCGCCGCCGTTGCATCGACTGTCCCGTCCGCCGCGCTCGGCGCCATCGCCGTTGCCGCGCTTGAAGACCTCAAGGCTGTCGACATCCGCGTGCTCGACGTGTCGAAGCTGACCACGATCACCGACATCATGGTGATCGCGACCGGTACTTCGAACCGCCATGCCGCATCGCTGGCCCACAGCGTCATCGACAAGGCCAAGGAAAGCGGTCACCGGCCGGTCGGCATCGAAGGCCTGAACGAGGGCGAGTGGGTGCTGGTCAACCTCGGCGGCGTGATCGTCCATGTCATGCAGGCGCAGTCGCGCGCCTTCTACCAGCTCGAAAAGCTCTGGGACTTCACGACCCGCGAACAGTCCGCACGCGGCTACTGATCCTGCCGGGTTCGACGCGATGCGCATCCGCCTGATCGCCATCGGCACGCGGATGCCGGACTGGATCACCACCGGCTATCAGGACTACGCCGCGCGACTGCCGCGCGAACTGAAACTGGAACTGATCGAGCTGGCGGTCGAGCATCGCGGCAAGAATGCCGATATCGCGCGCCTGCGCGATGCCGAAGGCGCGGCCCTGCTGAAAGCGGCCGGCGATGCCCGGATCGTTGCCTTCGACGAGCACGGCAAGCAGCAGGACACGGTCGGCTGGTCGAGAGCGCTGGACGGCTGGATGCAGGGCGGCCGCGACGTCGCGCTGCTGATCGGCGGGCCGGATGGCCATGCGCCGGCGGTGCTGGCAAAAGCGGAAAGCGTGTGGTCGCTGTCGAAGCTGACCTTCCCGCATGCGATGGTGCGGGTGATCGTGGCCGAGCAGCTGTACCGCGCCTGGAGCCTGCTGAACAACCACCCGTACCACCGGGCTTGAATGACTGTCATACCGACGAAAGTCGGTATTCAGT
>Ga0114983_1000083_pt1 | contig 34705 bp, 49 predicted proteins | sample Shrwel_input2_RT_FD_87182 | JGI IMG/M metagenome (GOLD analysis project Ga0114983, IMG submission 87182) | Subsurface microbial communities from deep shales in Ohio, USA - Utica-3 well 1 S input2 RT | ecosystem: Environmental > Aquatic > Deep subsurface > Shale gas/oil reservoir > Produced... | reverse complement strand
ATATATCCAGTTGCAAAAAACGGATACCCGTTGTTTATTGCGCTGCTTAATGCCCAGCCCTTCAATGTCCAGCCGTACCAGTATGATTTGTCCTTCATTTCGGCTGTTGTTCTTCCGTATCCTGCGGCGCTGGTGCTCATCCCGGATGTTTCTGTATCCCAGAAGCATTGGGACCAGGTTCCGCTATCTAAAGCCCCACAAAACCCCCCCGCATCGGGGTTCGGGCTTGTGACGGCGCCGGTTGAATAGCAACGTTCCAAGGCTGGTTCACAGCACATGACGCCACAAAATCCGCCGGTTTTGTCTCCGCTCGGGTTGTCGACGTCGCCGTGGGCATGGCATTCGGTTACGGTGCATCCGTCTATATACCCTATTAGCCCCCCTGCCGCTGATAAATTGCCGACCGTGTCTGTTATATTAACGTCTGCGGTGCATTCTTTTAGTACACAGTCGCGTGGATACCCGGCCAGCCCGCCTGTCCTCCGGCCGCCGTCTGCAAGGGCTCCCTTGGCGTCGCACCGGGTTATTTCGGTCTCGTAGCAATACCCTATAACCACCCCGGCACCTCCTCCTCCTTCTGCATTGAGGGTTATGTCCGCCGTACATTCTGTTACGGTGCATCCGTTTGTACCGCCACAAATGCCACCGATGTCGTAATTGCCGCCCCCGTTCGTGAGCGTCCCTGTGACATGGCAGTTGGTTACATTGCTCCCGGAATCTATGAATCCGATGAGAATACCACCGTCTGTCCCCACTGTTATGTCTGCGCTTGCCAGGGTGACGTTCTTTATTGTCGCCCCCTCTGAGTACCCAAACAGCCCGACGGCCACTGTGTTTGGTCTGGCGATGGTCAGGCCTGTGATTGTGTGCTCCTGGCCGTCGAAGGTCCCCGTAAAGGGCGCATCTGGTGTCCCTATCGGCTCGAAGCCTGCGCCGCTGTTCCAGGTGCTCGTGTTGCTGGCGTCTATATCTGCAATGAGGACGTAGTCCTCCGCGAGGTTGTTGTTCATGTCCTGCAGCTGCTGCAGGGTGCTTATTTCAATTACCATTATGTTGCCCCCTCTGGTCTGTCGTAGTTTACCTTGATTGTTATCTGCAGGGATTCGCCCGGCTTGACTACCTTTGCTTCGGTGTAAACATGCCGCAGGAGCATGGTGCCTCCGCTCAGGGCGTTAAATATCCCCACCTCTGTGATCGTTAATTCTGCTGTAAACGTGAACTCGTGAGTAAAAACGGCGAGGTTGCCACTTTCATAACTGCAGGTTGCCTGGCTGCGTTCTCCTCCGCCTGTTGTTATCTCTGATTCCAGACCGGTGTCTGTTTCCTGCTCTGCGGTGGTGCCTGTGCCAATTGCCATATATTCGAAGGGGTCCACCGGTAGGCCTGCACCTATTTTTGGTAGTGCTTCCAGCGCGGCGTTTACGATTGTTGTCATTGTGCGTCTCCTTATGTCGTCTTTTGTTTGAATTCTACCGTGTATTCCAAATTTCCGCCGCCGAGGTGGCGTTTGCTGAATTTGTGAATGTAGCAGCCGGTCCACGTGGTCCCGTCCACGACCAGGTCCCCGAATGTGCCAATTTTGCCCCGTAGGTCGGTGACGTGGTGTTCTGCGTCGGTGTTGCATGTAAAAGAGACCTCGAGTGCCGTCTCCGTGCTGATTTGTGCGGTTCTCTTGCCGTTCAGTAGGGTCGTCTGGTTGGTCTCTATGCCGTAGCCTTCCTCGAATAACTCCGGGTTCTGTAGGGCTATGCCGTCGAATGTCACGCTCATGTGCGTACTCCTCTGCGGATTCTGCGGTGTTTATTATATTGGTCTATGTCTCGCATCAATTGCTCGAAGTTGTAGGCGCTGTCGAGTTTCACGTCCTTGATGTTAATGTCCCCCTGGTTGCCCGGGTTCTGGAGGGCGTTGAGGATGTCTTTGAACATGGCCCGCTCCGCCGCTCCGGGCCCCTGGTTTGGACCTATGGCAGGGACGTGGCCTGTAAAGGACCCGACCGCGGTTCCTCCGGTGCCTGGCTGCCTGGCGGCATCGTCGATTGGTTTCCGGATGTCTGCCAGGGACCTGGCTATGTCTGGGGTTATGCCGGAGACCTTGGCCACGGTGGTGCGCAGGGGGTCGGTGATCACGGTGTCCCACTGTGGTATCTTTTTAAACGGACCCTCTTTTGCCGGGCTGCTCGGCAGGAGCCTGCGTATTTTATCCGCTCCGCTGCGTACGGTGTCGTACAATCCCCTGAACCTGTCCGTGATTCCTGATGCCAGGCCGCCTATCATTGCCCGACCTGCTTCTTTGAATGTGTCGATGTATCCTGTCAGGATGTCCTTGGCCGATGTCAGGGCGTCGGTGATATGTTCCGATATCTTGTCCCAGTTTTTAAATGCGTATATTATGGCCCCTATGGGTCCCAAGAACAGGAGGAGCTTGTCTCCTGCGCTGGTTATGGTATCCTTCAGGAAGTTTACAAAACCGGTAAATATTCCCACTATGAAATCCACGGCCGCCCAGGTCTTCTCCCTTATGCCACCCCAATTCGTCGCCCATGCCAGGGCGAGAGCTGCCACAAGTGCGATTATTATCGTTATCGGTCCGCCCAGGATACCTACGATGGTCGCCAGGAGGCTGGCTCCGCTGGTGACCGCTCCAATAAAACCCGATACTGCTCCTACCAACCCGAACAATCCGACGACTATTCCTTCTATTATCAACGGTAGGGCTGCAAGGCCTACGGCCAGTCCTGCTATGATCACGATGAATTTGGTAATTGTCGGGTGTTCATCGAAGAACCCCAGGACGGCCGCGAGTGCCCCTGTCAGGGCTTCCATGCCGCCTGCTATGATGTCTATTATGGGGCTGCCGTCTTCCATGCCTCCGAACAGGTCCCCGAAAATGCCCGCGAGGCTGCCGACTATATCTTTTATATTCTCAAACGTGGGGGCGAGTGCGGTGCCCAATTCTTTAAAAAAACCGATCCCGCTGTCCACGAATTTCTGGAGGGTGGGGATGCTGGCCGTCAGGAGGTCTGCAAACCCCCGGATGGCTGGCGCTGCTGCTCCTCCTACCTCGAGCATTACCCCCTCGAATGCTGAACCGAGCAGGTCCAGGCTGCCCGAGAGGGTGTCGAGGTTTTGTTCTGCCATGGTTCCCGCCGCACCCCCTGCGTCGTTCAATGTCGAGGTCATGTCCTTGACGTCGCTGGCTTTGTCGGTGAGGGTCAACATTGCCGGTCCTGCGCGCTGGCCGAATATTTCCATTGCGTCTGCGCTGCTCATCCCTGCGTCGGAGAGTAGCTGTAAAATGTCTTTAAAATCGTTTGTCTCCGGATTTACCTGGTCCAGGGATATCCCCAAATCTTCCAGGCGGCTGGCTGCTGCTCCGGTCGGGTTTGCAAGTTTCGATAGCGCACCTCGTAGGGCTGTCCCGGCCATGCTGCCATCCAGGCCGCTGTTGTAAAGGACGCCCAGGGCTCCGCTGGTCTCCTCGATGTCCATGCCCATGCTGGCCGCCACGGGGCCGACGTAGCTCATTGATGTACCGAGTTTATCTATCGTTGCCTTGCTGCTTCCTATTGTCCGGGCGAATACGTCAGCTACCCGCTCGCTGTCGTCCATGGTCAGATTAAACTGCCCGAGCGTGCTGGTCATGATCTCCGTTGTGCCTGCGAGGTCGCTCTGGGTCCCGGCTGCAACGTCGAGGATTGGTTGCAGCTGGTCCTTCGTCATGTTCGCTACGTCGTAGCCGCTGCTGGCCAGGTCGTACATGGCGTTTGCGGCCTCGGTGGCCTTAAACGTGGTAGATGAGCCGAGTTCCTTGCTGACCGCTGCGATATTCTGTTTCGCTTTTTCGAATGCTTCCCCTGTTGCACCGGTGACGCTGGCTGCGCTGGCGACGGTCTTCTCAAACCCCACAAATTTTTTTGTGGCAATCCCTACGCCCACGGCCAATGCTCCGCCTGCTGCTACGCCGGCCATGGATAGCGCTCCGGCCATCTTGGCCATGGACTGCCTGGTGCTTGTATCCATGCGGTTTACGCCGCTGCGTAGCTGCATCTGCGCTCGGGCCATGTCGCCCTTGATGTTGCTGTGGATCCCGAGTTGGGCTGTTATCTCGCCCAGATTTGTCATTGGGTGCCTCCGTGGGTTTCTTTATTTTGATCGCTCTTTGTTCGTGCGTTTGATGTATTCGCCCCAGGCCGCCGTTATAAAGAAATATTCAAAGTCGGAACATTCCTTTATTTCGTGCGGTAATTTGCCCAGGCTCATGCACAATTGAAATAAGCCCTGTCCTTCATCGCTCTGGCCGAAAGGAGGCGGCGCTGTTGTTTGCCTCCACCTGCCTCTGCTCCTCGTACATTATCGCGCTTACCAGTTTTCCAAAATCGGACGCCAGGAATGCTCCGCTGTCCAGGAATTCTGGGGTTATGCTGTCGTCGGTGCAAAGTGCCGCGATCTCGTGCTGCAGGGATTTGCTATATTCACGGACGGTGGCCACGTTGCCTTCTTCTGCTGCGTTCTGGATCCCGATCTGCAGGTCCAGGATTTTGTCCATGGTTTCTCTAAAGGGCACACGGATTTCTATCTCGAATTGTTCCCCCTCCATGTCGAATGGGACGGGGATCGTCTTGGTGAGGGCTCTCCTGGTGAGGCGTTCTGCGATGGTCAGATTTTCCTTGTTCTTCTGCAGGATCTCCTGGTGTTTCGCGTTTGCTCTGGTGATTAGCTCTGGGTCTTCTTTTTGTCCGGTGCTCATGTGAGGTCCACCTCGAGGTAGTCGTCCAGGGCGATCTTCATGCTGTCCTTGTAAAAGTCCTCTGTTGGGAATTCCTTCCCCACTTCGGTTATCTGCGCGCCGTACATGAACCATTTATATGTTATTTCTCCGTCGGAGTTGCGGCGTTTGCCTACCATGCAGCCGATCTTCTTCATACCGCTGTACCTGGTGGTCAGTTTGGTCATGGCGGTCCCGGTGACCTGGTCTCCAAGGCATTTTGATATAAAGTCCTGGTTGTAATGGAATTCTTCGAGCTCTGCGTCCTGCTCGATTGCTCCTACGCTCTTGAGCTTGTTGCTCTGGCCGTGTACGGATGCGGACTTTGTGTCGGCGGTGATCGTGGTCTTTACGTCGGTGCAGGCTGCAACCTGTACGAGAGGGGTTGTCCCGATTGCCAGGTAGTATGCCTCCACCACGTCGCTTTCTGCTATTCCGGTATACGAGACGGTTTCAGTACCGTCTGTCTCGGTTGCGGCGGTGGTCCCGTCTGCCTGCAGTTCTTCGCATTCGGTGACTTCGCCGTTTACTCTGATTATTACGGAGCCGTACTCCGCTGTTTCGATCAGGGTGATGTACCCGTCGCTTGCGCTGGTGGTGTCTACCGTGATGGTCTCGCTTGTCTGTTCTCCGCCGGCGTACCAGCGGACCTCTTGTCCCTGTGGGACGTCGCTTCCTGTTACTGTCATTTCTGTGCCTCCGTGTCGTTTATCTGTCTTTCTTTACGTCGAAATTTACCGCGAATATGGGGCGGCCGGACTCGTCCCGTCCCATTGGAAACGGGCTTTGTCTGGCTACGATGTGGGTGTATCGTGTGCCGTTTATCAGGATGTTTTTTGTGTCGTGTAGTTCGTCTGTGATGGCCTTGGTTGTTGCTTTCCCGGTCTGGTAGTCGTTTGTTCCCTTTGTGGTCCGTACGGTGATCTGCAAACCAGGGCGCTCTGCCTCCACGAGGGTCTGTGGTGGGATACCCGCGTATTCGTACAACGTCACGGCGCTGTCTGGCTTGGGTGGCCGGAACCCGATAAACATATTCGTGCCGCGGCTCCCGTGTCCCGTGTCTTCCAGGTACGTTGCTATGTCGTCCAGGAAGCCCATTAAAATCTCCCCATGTTGCTCTTTATTTTATTTGCCAGGGTCGGGAGGGCCGCGTTCACGTTATCCTCCAGGAATTTCGCTTTTCCCGTGGTGTGATGTGCGTTCTGGTCCTCGTGTACGTATAGGGCATATTTTGTATGGAACCCGATTTCTACGGTTATGCTGGCCCTGTTGGTCTTCGGGTTTTCCACGGTGCCGCTGCGGCGTAACTGGCCGGTTTCTACCGGGCAGTCGATCATGGCGTCCTTCAGGATGTCGTTGGCAACGTCCGTGATGGCTTTCTCGGTTTTGCTGTCGATTTTTTTCGCGGTCTTGTCCATGTTGGCCATGACCTTTTTTACGCCCCTGATTCTGAACGGTCGCGCCATTAAATGAACACCTCGGTGTACGTGGTGGTTCCGTAGCGGTCTCGGTGGCGTGCCACCCTGATTACAAGGACCCGGGTCCCGTTTGGTAGGGTGACCTGGTCCTCTGGGGCGATCTGCGCGTCTCCGTCCAGTACGATCTGGGCCATGCTGATTATCTGCCTCCGGTCGGTGTCCTCGATCGATTTCACGCGGTCGAATACCCGAGCGGGATGTGTCACCGGGGTGCTGTAGGTGGGCTGTCCGTTGCCGTCGTAGCCCGTCTGGGACCTGGTTGTTATCGTCTCTGTTAGGAGGTGCCGGATGCTCATATTTTCCCCGTTAGTGTTGCCAGGAGGCCGATTATGGCCAGCAGTAGCTCCACCACTACCGCCGCCATCCATTTTACCTGGTCCCCGAGCCGGCCTTCTACCCTGATCAGCCATTCCTTTAGGTCGGTCTGTTCTTCCTGGAGGTGGTCGATTGTATTCTCAAACCGTGTACACAAGCTGTCGCGCCGTTCGTGGCATTGCCGCTGGGTCACCGGGGTCTCTTTCCATTCGGTCATTCGCCCTCCATGTCTTCGGGGTCGTAAAGGCCCGCCACGTCGGCTCCGTCCATGGGTGGGATCATGGTCGCGTCGGTGTGGACGATGCCCTCTGTGGGCTGTGCTGCCGCGCTGCGTGTGTACCTGTCAATGAGTTGCTGGTATTGAATTATAAACGAGGTCTGTCCCTCATTTTTGTTGTACCAATAATCCTTTATTTTCTCTTGTGTCAGGTCGAGTTTCCCGTCCCTTGCTACCCATGTGTGGGCTATTAGCATGACGTGCGCGTGGTCGTATTCCTCCGCGGGTAGCCCTGGGTCGTCCCGGTCCAGCTGGTTCTGGGTGAGTGCCTTGTATTTGTTAAATATCGCTGTCGTGAATGGACCAGAGTCGGATACCTCAAACGGTGTATATGCGGCGATGTCCGTTTCGTCCACGGTCATTGTTCCTCACTGTATCAGCATGTACTTCTGCTTGCCCGCCTGCATGAACGGGACCACCTGGATGGTGGTTGTGTTGTCGATGGCCTCTATTGCTGCAGCGAGGTCACCTGCGCTCTTGTATATCGTCACGGTGTAGTTCGCCATACCGGGTCACCTCATGGTACCGGTATATAGCAAACGTAGGCGGTCCCTGCGAGGTCCTGGGCTGCAGCGGCCTTTATCTGCCCGGTGACATATTCTCCGGCGGGTACCTTCTGTTTCGCGGTGCCGTTGGTCCCCTGGTCGTCCACGTTGTCGTATACCGCGACCGCGTTTGCGTTTGCTCCGTCGATTAGGTTGTCGGAGCCGGTGTCCGCGTCGGCTGCGGTGCCTATGTCCAGGACGGATGATGAGGTGCCTCCGGCGGTGGTTATGTCAACCACTACCCGTGTCACAATAACCGCGGCGCTGACTGGGTTGAGCCAGGCGATTGCGATATCGTCCGCGCCTCCTCCTGTCACGGGTACCTTTGCGACCTTCACGGTGTGACCGTCGATCTTGGCGAATTCCGCGGCCAGTTTCTTGGCCTGGGTCCCCTTCTGGAGCCTCCATTCCATGGTGGTCTTGGGTGTGTATTCTGTCATTTGTGTGCCTCCTCAAAAAAACAGGAGCGGCTTAAATGCCGCTCTTGTGCAGGATGGAATATGGCTCTTTGACAACGGTCACGGTGTCCATCCAGAATTGCATGATGACGTCGTGACTTTCTGGGTCGGTGTATTTATGGAAGTTAAACCCGAAGTTGTCGATTTCCTTCCATTTTCCGTCGCTGCCTCTGTACCTGATGGTCTTGGTTGCATACCTGGAGCTGTTGTTGTAGAACAGGGTAGCTCCTGGGTTGTTGCGGTCCATGGCCAGGATGTCGCCTTCGTCGATGCCGCTCTGCAGGCCGTGTACCCTACCAGAGACGGGGATGTCGATTGTGTCGTCGGGGTTGATCACGGGTTTGCCGTAGGCGGCGTTCTGCTTGCCGTCTGGAACGTCGAGGCCTACCAGATAGCCTTCGAGCTCCTCCATGTTGTCCATGTTTACGAAGGTGTCCGTGAGGCGGTATGGGTAGCCCTCGCGCTTCATTTCGTACTTCAGTTTGCGCAGGTCCTCCACGGGGGTGGCTTCATCTGCGCTCCATTCATACTCTGGGGTCCATGATGGTGTGGTGGCGTCGTTCGTTATCTGTGCCCCCATCTTGGTGTTGAAGTCCTCCGCCAGCCAGAACCCTGTTTTCCTGAACGCTCTTTTTATTTCGTCCACACCTTGGACGCTGTCGATTGCGTCCTCGTCGATTCTGACCGCGAAGCCTGTTTTTTGCAGGAGGGCGCTGTCGATGCTCATCTGGCTGATGTCGACGTAGGTCCAGTCGGATCCTGCGGTGCGTTTCCTTGGCTTCTCCTTCTTCGGGTCGGTGCTGTCGCTGTACTCCTCTTTCTTGTACTGAACCGCACGGCTGTCTGCCTTGACCTTCTCCACCATTGGTAAAAAGGCCAGGTACGGGTTCATGATCTCAAAAACTTTAGGGACCACGAATTCTTTTTGTAGGAATTTCTCATTCTGTCCGCTTACTTCTGGCATGTTCGTTCTCCTCTCGGGTCGTTGTGTGTGTAGTGAATGTATAGGGCCGGGTCAGGCCCTGGTGTTTACTCTGATTATGTTGCTCCGGTCATCATGCCGGTGACGGCGACCAGGATCTTCACGGTTGCCCCGGCGGTCTTGGCCTGGTAGTGCAGAGGTACGATACCGGTGCCTCCGGATCCTACGTCGTTCAGGACGATGCCGTTCTCTCCGCCTGTGCTCTCGCTGACGTCGACCTTCAATTTGCCGGCTACGCCTGGGGTCACTACGGCGGTGTCGGTTGTGACCAGGGTTGCGGGTGCTATTGCGGAGAATGTAAAGAACCGCACGGTGGCGACCCTGTAATATTCCCCTGCGAGCCGTTCTTCCAGGGTATCGGCTGCGCCGGTGCTGCCTGGCTTCTTCTGCAGGAGGGGTTCGGATTCAATAATCCCCACGATTACGCTGTCTCCGTCGGCTACGGGTTCCACAACCGGGAGGCCGGCTGTGTTTTCGTAGGTGCATGCGCTGTCCGGACAAAGAGCGACGATCTCGTTCTTGTGTAGCTCGTCTGCGAATGACAGATTAGTGGTCTTGTGTCCTACCTCGTTGTATCCCGTGCCTACGGTGATTGTGCCTTCGTTCAGGATGCATGTTATCGGGACGCCGTGGAGGAAGTCTCCGGATATCTTGCTTGTCATGTTTGTGTCTCCTTATACGTTAATTTCGGCTCCAGTTGCCTTGTCCCATTCCTCGTAGGTGGACTTCTGTTTGCCGAAATCCTCGGAGTTGGTGAACATGGCGCCCTCCTCTCCTCCGTTGGGTGCTTTCCTGGTTACGGCCAGTACCTTGGAATAGAACGCGTCCTTGTCGCTGTTGTACAGCTGACGGAGTTCCTTCTCGTCCTCTGTTTTCTGGACCAGGCCCTCGGGGATGGTGTTGTTTTTCAGCTCGTTCCATTTGCGGTCGGACTCTGCTTTACGGTATTCTTCGAGGTCCTGCTCTGCTTTGGTCTTCTGGTCCTCAAGGTCTTTGATTTTGGCCTCTTTGGCCTGGAGCTCTGCCTCCTTGTTCTGGAGGAGTTGCTGTGTGTCTGTGTCCATGTTGTTTTCTCCGTTGCTGGGTGGGTCGGTAGGTGGTGTGTTCGCCTGCGGTGGGTCGGTAGGCGGGGTGTTTGTCTGCGGTGTGCCGTTGATGGCGGCCGCTACGCTGTTCTTCAATTCACGGATTTCTGTCGTCAGTCTGTCGAGTTCTTTCATGGAGTCGTCCTCCTCCTCTACGATAATATTGTTTAATAGCATGGCTCCGCCGTCCCTGGGCTGATATTCGTTGCTGGTGGGAAATACAAGGACGTGGTTCGGTACCACCTTGCCTACCAGCCTGGCATCCGGTGCGATCTTGGTCTCCACGGCCGTGCTTACTCCCAATTTGCCGGCTTCGTAAAGGGCCCGGGTTTCTGGGTCGGTGAAGTGGATTTTGGCTGTCATCCTGGGCTGGCCCGGTGACTCGATTACCTTGGTGTTGTATATGTCCGCGGCGTAGCGCCCGTTTACTTCCTCGATCGCTTCCTCCGCATCCGTCTTCATTTTTTCCATGTCAGGGTGCGGTCCGTTGGTGAACACGACCGGGACGTCGTCCCATGCTTCTTCTGTGCCGCGGTAGTTCTCAATAGAATAATAAAAATAGACGGTTGTGGTGCCCTGCTGGTATGCGATCCAGCGCTCCAGCCCCTGGAGGATTACCTCGGGGTCGTGGGACTGTGGTGGTGTGGTCTGGTCCTCCTGGGCATGAAGCGTGGCGGCGTTATATAGCGCCGTCTCTTTGGGCATGTCGTTGTGTGGGTCGCGCGACATATATGTCTTTATTAATTTCTTTAAATATATGTATTGTGAGCGGTGTGAAAGTGTGTTTGTGGTTGTCTGGGACCGGGGGGCATGTCTGTAACCGTTGTTACCGTTGTAACCGGGGTCCCGTTTACCCCTCTTTATAATATATTGTTCTTAACTGACCCTCGGTTACAATGGTTACATTGGTTACAAAACGGTTATTGTTCGGGTAAACGGCCCGCCTTCCGCATTTTCCTCCTCAATAAACGGATGGTGTTCGTCTGCACCCCGAGGTCCCGGGCAATCATCGAGGGGAATTCGTCGCCCTGTTGGATCCTGCGCTCGGCCTCCGCGCGTGTATCGTGTGACATCCCTTTGCCCTTCATGTGTGCCTCCGTGTCAGTCTTTCACGGCGTTCCAAACCGCGAGCCCTATTTCCTGCAGCTCCTCGTTTGTCACATCTGCTCCCTGGGGTCCCTGCTTCCCCTTTGCCTCCCGGACCATGTCTATGATCGCGGCCATCTCGTCTGCGTCGGTGTTCCGGATCGCTGTGTATATGATGGGGGTGGCTTTGCTCTTGATCCATATCAGCGCCGCTGCCGCTGCGGTTGCAATCCCGGCCGCCGCAGCGTAGGCTGTGTCTATGTCGTACATTTGGTGCCTCCTGGTCGTTGTGAATGTAAAGGCCCGGGTCGTGGGCCTGGTCTTTATTGCTCTGTCATTTCGTCCCAGATCGCGTTTGCGCGTTTCACGGCGTCGGTTGGGAATGGGGCGGTGGGTGCAGAGAACACACCGTCTGCCGCCTGTGCCTCAAACCGCCCTTTTTTGTCAGCGTCCCTTTCTTTCTTGGTCTTCATGGCGTCTTTGCCTCCACAATTAAGTATCTGATTTTATCATATTTCTCACTATAGGTCCCGGTCTTGTATTCGGTGTTGTCTACCTCGCGTACCTGGGCCAGGCGATATTGTGTCCCCCTGGGCATGAGTACCTCGCTTTCGTACGGGCTGGTATAGAACCCTTTATCTCCCTTTTTCTGTTTGAAAACGAGCACGTTCTTAAACCCGTCCTCCCCCCGGTCCCCGAAGCTCTGCGCCATGCGGAGGTTCAGGCTGCTGCTCTGGTAATTGTGGGCGTCATAAATCTGGTCCTCCATGAGGCGTTTTGCGGTGGTTGGTCCGCATCCCCGGTATAGGACGGCGTCGCTCTGGAGGGGGTGGTCGTTGATCAGTTTGTCCAGGGTGTTTCGTTTCGGGATATATTCGCGCTGGGCCCGTTCCTGGAGATTCTTTGCTATGGCGGCCCGGTCCCCGCCTGTGCGCTTGACCCATTCCTCCGCGAGTTCGTCTCCGAAATCGTCCCCCTTGCGTAGCCAGAGGTTGAATTCGTGATAATCGCCGTAGATGTAGTCCTCTATTGCGGCCACGTCGTCGTCGGTGATCTGGCCCTTCTTGTGCAGCGATGTATAATCCGTCCAGTCCTGGTCCTGTGCATCGTAGGTGACCTGGGTCTTTTTGTGCTTGATTGTCTGGGCCTGGAATGGCAACCTTGCAGGTGGGCTTGCGTCCTCCATTACGTATATTCTGGCCTTGATGGTGTGCCGATATCCCGCCTGGTTGTACGTCAGGTGCTCTACCTCCTTCACCTCCTTTAGGTTGAGCCGCATGTGTCTGGGCAGGAGGATCTCGCGTTCTCCTCCCATGTAGAGCCCTGGTTTTCCCCCTGCTCGCTTGAATTGTATTATATTTTTGTAGCCGTCGTCGGCTACCTTGGCGAAGCCTTGCGCCGACCCCAGGTTGTTGGCCGTGCTCATAAATGATGCATCTGTGTATACTCCCCTTTTTGCTATATCGTCGGCCAGGTCCTGCGGTATTCCTCGATATAACTTCATGTCGGTGGGTAGGCGCGATTTTCGCACCGCGTCGCCGATGACGTTGTTCATGGCCGTGAATGTCTCCGCCTGGGATTTCTTCACCTGGGTCTGGCCTCTGTTCCATGCGTTGAAACGTTCGAATTTCTTACCTTTGTATTGGCCCAGGTAGCGGCGGTGTTCTGCGGTCAGGTCCGTACGTTCCCTGCGGCCTAATCCCAGGATGTCTTCTCCTGCGTCGTCCATCTCCATCTCGTTGACCTTGGTGTATTTCACGTCAGGCTGGTCTACGGGCATGGGTGTCTGGAAGCCTGGCGGTACCTCCTGCTCCGGGGCTACACCGATTCCTGTGTTGTCTGGGACCGGTGCCAGGGCGCACCTACAGTTTGGGTGGACCGGGACCTCCGCCGGTAGGTCGGTCGTCTTGAAAACGCGCCGGTTGTATTGTGCGCATATCGGGCATGGCTGGAATGTCAGCCACATGACCTTCTGTACCTGCTGTTTCTTGTATCGATTCAGGCTGCCACGTGTCTGTATTCGTGCGATCTCCGTCCGTGCCACCATGCTGGCATGGCTGCGTCGCTTGTTAAAGTAATCCTGGAGGTCCCCGGCGATGGTGTCTTTGGGGTATAGGCCATATTTGCCGCCCTTTGCGTACTGTGTGCTTCCGGTGTCTTTGCCTTCCAGGTAGCCTCTTTCGATTATGTTGCTTATTCGTCGTTTGTCGTCCTCTGTCCTATCCTTGAGCCAGGGTACCCAGTCGCCCTCGATGTAGCTGCCTCCGGCCTGCAGGTCCTTCTTGTATGCCTTGGCAAATTTGGCGGCTTCCTCGTTGACCAGGTCCATTTTCAGTTTCATCCGGAGGGCCTTCTGCGCCTGGATATCCCCGGCCATGTGTGCGGTCGCTGCGTTCTGTGTCAGGGTCCGCTCATATTCTTCCCGCAGGGCCTCTGCTGCGTCCTCAATTTCGCCCATGCTGCTCTCCTCAAAGCCCGCCGATTACCTTCGCCGCCATGCGGTCGATTGCGTCGACGAGTTCCTCGGTCTCCTTGGCAACCAGGGCCGTGTTCACTTCGTTCGGGTCGCGTTCTTCCAGGTCCTGGATGCGTGTGCTGTGGGCGAATTGCTGCGGGATATCCCGGGAGCCATTCTCCTCCTCCTTGGCTGTAAAGGAGCCACCGCGCTGGTTGACCGGCAGGGCCATGATCTCGTCTTCGCTCATCTCGTGCGCACCCAGCCGGGTCCTGATCTCGTTTGTGGTCAGGGTCCCGGTCTCCGCTCCCAGCTCGGCCTGTTTCGCTGCCGTCTCGTGGTCGTTCACCTTCGGGTCCGGGATGACTATTCTTACCCTGTGGTCCTCGTAGCCGTTTGCGTCCAGGTATTTCTGCAGGAGGGGTTCCCATGTGGCCTCGATGTCGCGGTGTATTCCTGCGATATATCTGTACAACAGCTCGATCTGGCTGTTGCCTGCGTTGTTTATCAGGGAGCCGTCCTTGCTGATCATGCTGGTCGGTACCCAATAATCCAGGACCATGTCGGTGAGGTGCTCTATCGTCTGCAGGGCGCTCTCGCTGTCCTTAAAATTGAACTCGATAACCTCGAAGTTCTCTCTCAAAATAAACCCGGTATCCTTGCCCCAGCTCTTCACGATCTTCTTGGCGTAGGCCACGTCGTCGCCTTTCGGTTGGACGATGCGTATCATGAACAGCGGCGCTCCAACGCGGTTTATTTTCTGTATTTGGGCTTTCCAGGCAAAGTCCAGATATGTGAGGACCGGGACGACCGGCTTTATTTCGGGTGTCCCCGCTGGGTCCGTGCTGGTTGTGTCCCGGACCAGGTGTACATTCCTGATCCTGGTTGGTTCCTTCTGGCTGACCGTCTGCCAGCATTCGATTTCTCCTCGGTTGTTGACCTCGATTCCTTTGAGGGTCCTTCCCCGTGGCCGGTCCCCGGCTGTCGCTGCCCGAGGGGTGGCAAACGAGCCGGGCGGCAGGCGCCTGATTTTGCTTATGTACCACCTGGTGCCGTCCTGCTCCCAGACGGGGTTGAATATCCCGGCCCCCATCCATAACTTATCTTGCCACCCGATTTTCATTTTGTCCCAGAGGGCTACGTCCTGGGCTTTGGCCATGTTGGTGATCTCCTGCTGCAGGTCCTCCGCTGGTTCTCCGTCTGGGGCCGTGACCTCGATTTCGTAGGTCGATCCCATGAATATTGCTACGAGTTTCCTGGTTATTCCTGCGCCGTAGTAGTTCTCTCTGTATTGCTGCAACTTCTCGCTTGTCACGGTGGGGGTTGGGTATACCTCACCCCAGCTGGTCACGTATATCTCGCCGTACTCCTTCCCGGGTACGATTGTCGGTTCTGTGTCGTTGGGCATATATGGGTCGCTCCGTCGGTGCGTCGTCGTTTGTATTTGAGTGTTTATTTTATAAAACGGGGGTGTACGTTTTAACAAATTTTAATAAAATACTTATATTACTATATTGGTTTTTATATTGTTGCAAACGTTAGCGCGTTCGACCCAACTATGCGCAACGACACCGGGGCACGGAGGTTTTTACTCGGTCTTTTCTGCATTTCCACCGGGCTTTTTACCCGTGCCCGCAACCTCCTTTACTCCTTTTTTATATCCATAATTCTGGATCGTCTTCCTCCTCGCCGTAGTCTATTGCTGCGAGCCCAGCGTCTGGCGCGTATTTTCCCGCCGTCGCGGCGTCCATGGGCACCGTCGTCCCACCAATATTGGCGCTCCAGAGGCCGTACCTCATGCCGTCCATGGCGTGGTCCCTGAATTTGACAGGCTCGTCCAGGACGTTGCCCTCCTTGTCTTCCTTCCATTTGTAATTCTGGATTTCGGTGATTAGGTTGGGGCTGCTGCGGTCGATGTGCAGGTGCATGCTCTTTACGTGGTCTATGCCTGGGACCACCTCTTTTCTGGCTGGGTGTATATTGAACCCGGCCCTGGCGATCTCCGTGATCCGGTCCGGTTCCGCGCTGTCTGCGTAGATTGGGATGTTCTTGTTGTGTAGGTTGGCCCGCATCCATTCGACCAGGTCCCCGTTGGTGTAATGGTCGGCATAAAATAGTTCTTTTATGTATGGGTCCCCGTTGATTATCCTTATTGCAACCAGGGCCGTCTGGTTGTTAAATCCGAAGTCCAGCCCCATGAAGTCTGCATCTCGTACAAAAAGGCCCACGGGCGCAGGGAAGTCCTCGACTGTGTAATTTGTATATATTTTATTCTTCAGTACGCCTGGCTGCCCGAGGCTGTATATCCGATAGAAGTTCTCGTCTCGGTTTATGAGGTCCTCCAGCTCCTCCACGTATTCTGGGGGCAGGTACGGGTTGTCCTGGTAGGTGCTGTGGTGGATCACTATATTGCGTTTCTTCGGCCCTTCTACGTAGTCCTCAATTAACCAATGGTGGGCGTCTATTGGGTTAAACGACATATATATTTGGTTGGGCCAGGGCCCTGGGTTCCTCCTCCTGACACGGAGGTTTATCTGCATGAGGTCGTCGCGTTTAAAATCGGTCGCTTCCTCCATCCAGACGTAGTTGAATTCAGCCGATTTTATCTTCTCGGGGTTATCCATGCCCGAAAAGTAGCACCTGTTCTGCCCGATGCTTATTATTCGCTCGCTCTTGTTGTGTTCGTAGGGTATCTGCCAAGCGTCGAGGGTGTCCCTGATCATTTTATATGCCGTTATCCGGAGGGACGGCAGGGTCTTCCTGGTGACCAGGATTTCTGCGCCCTTGCCCCATATCAGGATGCGGCATATTCGCTGCGCTACGGCTACGCTTTTCCCGGACCCTGCTCCTCCATATATGGCAAATAGGCGGGCGGAGGGGTTGTCGTTCCACAGCCGGTTAAATTTAGCTATCACCGGGACATTGATGGTCTTCCCGTGCTTCGGTCGTGGGGCTGGCATCTATCTCCTCAAACGTAATATTCAGGCCGCCTGTGTGGTTGATGTTTTCCTGGTAGCAGCCCTGCATCTTCAGGGATTCCTCTTTGTATCGCTGGACCAATTTCTCGAGGCCGAGGACGTAGTTCGGGTGTTTCCTGGCCTCCTCGGGTGGTACCTTTGCGATCCGTGCTTCCAATTCCCGGACCTTCAGCTCGTAAAAATTGACGCCCATGTCCCGGATCACCTCAACCGGCAGGGTGTTCAGGGGCGTTGCGCGTATATAATCCAGGTCGTTGTATATCGTCTTTATTTTCTCGCCCGTGTTGTGCGCGATCTCCCCTGCGGTGGCCCCCTTCAACCACAGCCGGAGGACCTTGTACCGGCGTTTTCTCATCCGCTCGTTCTGGCCCAGGGCCCGGAGGTCTTGTGGCATATCAGGCAGCCTCCTCTGCGTCGGTGTCTTCGGCTGTAAAGGAGCCGACCGGCGCGTCTGCTGCAGGGATCCGTTCTGCCGTTCGGCCGGTGTGCTCCTCCCACCTGTGGACCGTGACGTCGCAATATTTCGGGTCCATCTCCATGGTATAGCAAACCCGGCCGAGCTGCTCCGCTGCGATCACGGTGGTTCCGCTGCCGCTGAATAGGTCCACGACCAGGTCCCCGAGGTCGCTGCTGTTGTTTATTGCCTCCCCTACCAGCTCGATCGGTTTCATGGTGGGGTGCTCTACGTTCTTTGTCGGCTTCTTTATTTCCCATATGTCGCTCTTGCTCCGGCTCTCCAGGTGCTGCGGTGTGCTGCCCTCTACCCATCCATACAATATCGGTGTGTAGTCCGGGGTTTTGCCCTCGTCTGGTTCCTTCCAGCCGTACAATATCGGTTCGAATTTCGGATGATAGTCCTTTCTGGAAAGAACAAAGGAGCTTTTATTCCAGATGATGGTGCTGCTCCAATGGCCGCCGTTCTCCTCAAACGCAGCCATGACCCTGGGCCACTCCTTGCAGCTCATGCATATATAAAAAACGCCGTCTACCGCCTCAAACAGCCGTTTTATTATCAGGTCCAGGAACCGGCCGAATTCCGGCCGGCCCATCTTGTCGTTCATGATCTTGGTGTCTGCCGCCACCCCCTTGGGCTTCCCCATGGGACTCTTGTCCTGGTTATAGTCCACGTTGTATGGTGGGTCCGTGAATGCCATTTTGGCGGTGCGGCCGTTCATTAGCCTGGCTACCTGGCGCTGGTCCGTGCTGTCTCCGCACATGATCCGGTGTTCCCCCATGAGCCAGACGTCCCCGGCTTGTGTCACCGGTTCGTCGATTGCCTGGTATTCCTCCGGGGCATCGTAGCCGTCGTCCTCTGCGTCCTGTTCCCCGTCCGGCATGAATTCCTGCAGGTCGTCCTCGGTGTAACCCGTGGCCTCTATGTCGATAACATCGCGTAGCTCCATAAGAGCCGCCGCCAGGGCCTCTGTGTCGTTCTCCGCCAGGTCGGCCATGCGGTTGTCTGCAATGAGCAGGGCGAGCGCTCTGTCAGGGCTTATGTCCTCCAGGACCGTTGCCGGGACCTCCTCCATACCGATTGTCTTCGCTGCCTCCACCGTGGCGTGGCCTGCGATGATTGTGTTGTCGGCTGTGATTAGGATGTCCTTGCCCCATCCGTTGTCCTTTATGGATGTTGCAATTTTTAGGATCTGTTCTTGTGAGTGTATTTTAGGATTTTTGGGGTGTTTCCTTAAATCCTCAATGCGGACGGATTCGTGTCTCCGTCCCTGTAGGTCGGGTGTCGTCGTGGTGGGTCCTCCATTTTCCGGATTCCTATCTTCCGGGATTCGTCGTTTATATATCGGGTTCAGAAATATAAAAAGGTATGAGGCAGCGGTCAACGGCCCCATGTCCTTGTGGTGCGGTTCCGTTTTGTCTTCGCTGCGGCTGCCTCTGCCAGGCCCATGCCGTCATATATGTCTGCCTGTCGCTGCCTCTCTGTGATGGTCAGGTTTTCGGGTGGTACGTGCTCGATCCGGTTGCTCCGGTTCCGTCGTCGGCCCATCTCAATCCCTCCATATTCTCCTGATTGCCCTGGTGATTCCTTGCAGGATCCTGGCCAGGGCCACGATTGCCCGGGCGGTGATTTTCTCCGCCTGGTCTCGTGCCCTCATTCCATCCCTCTATGCGCGAGCAGGTCGTCGGCCCACAGCGCTCCTCCTGGTCTGCCCTGGAGTAAAACCTGGACGTCGGCCTCTGTTAGACCGGGGTAGTTGGCCTGTTTTATGATCGGTAGCGGGTCCACCGCCGTCACGTTGTCGGCGAATGTGTCCGGGTTGAACCTGCGCAGATGGTCCTCAAAAAACACCACCCTCTCGTGTTCCTGGGCCCAGGCGTTGACCTTGGTTGTCTTCTGTTCCGCCATTTTGGCCATGAACGCCTCGAGCCTGGCCGAGTCGGTGTTTATCTGCTGTATGTCTGCCCATTCCAGGTCGTGTTCTCTGCAATGGACCGGGACGCCCCATATATGCTCCAATTCCGGCCCCACAGCGGGATGTCTGTTGGTCAGGATGACCTTGTTCGGGCAGGCGTCGAAAAGGTCCACCATGGGCCCTATGGGCTCATATCTGTGGACCTGGAAGAATGAGGAGCGCTTGTTCGCTCCTGCGTCCGGGACCACCAGGGTGTAGTCGAGGTCGAAGACGTGCAGGATGTCCGGCATGGTTATGTCCTCCTGCCGTAGTCGTCGTCTCCTCCTCCGCTGCTTTGCATCGGTATCTTCCAGCCGTTCTTCTTCAGCAGTCGTATCAGGGGCGCGACCACCTCCTCCTCCGCGTAGGGGTGGTTGCGCATGTACTCGTCGATGAACGCCTGCGTGTCCGGGACGTAGCCTCCTGGGTATTGCCGGCCCACCTCTTTTATTATTTCCTTACAAAGCGTCGGGTTTGTAACCGTTGTTTCCGTTGTAACCGGTGTCCCGTTTAACCCTCTATATATACTATTATTCTTAACTGACCCTTGGTTACAATGGTTACATTGGTTACAATTTGGTTCATTCTCGGGCTGTTCGCCCGGGTCCCCGTTCTCCTCCACCGCGAGGTTTGTTTGTGGGCCAATTTTCTTTAGTCGTAGGCCAATAAAATACACGCCGTTAAAATCTGCGATCCTGCCCTTTTCCTTCTCATGTCCCAGGTCCTGTAATTGTGTTGAAAATTGCCGCTTTGTTAATTTCCGGTGGCCGTGCTCTGCCTGGTAGATGTCGTACCTGTCGTACAATTCGTAAAGGGGCGCCCACCCGTCCGGGTCGTCCGTGACACATTGTTCCTTGACGAATGCTGCGACCGGGTTGCTCTTTTCCTCGTACTTGCGTTGCCGCTCCTCGATGCTTCCCTCCTTGTAAAACTTCCCTTCTGTCAGGAGGTCTCGCAGGATCTCGATTGATTTCAGGCCGAGGTTTTCGTACTCCCATTCTGGTATTGGGTCGATCAGGTCCTTCCCTTCTGGAAACCTATGTATAAAATCGATAACCAGCCACCTGCTGTAGAACCCGTCGGTCCGGTCCTGTGTCTGCGGCAGGCTGTTTGTTGCGATTATTATTTTTGCGCAATTCACAAAATCAAACGGCTGTTTTCTCTTGTGTTCTCCGGTGACGATGTCCTCTCCGGATAGCTGCTTCAGGCGGCTCGTTTTGTTCAGGGTACTAAAATTGGTCTCGCCCATAAACACCGCGCGGCGGCAGTACAATTTCGCGGTTTCAAACCTGCTATCGGCCAGGCGCTCCATCTCCGTGCTGGTGCAATTGTCGACCCCTACAAATTTCCGCATGAGTTTCATGTACTGTCCCTTTCCGTTCCTCCCGCTCCCGTGCAGACAGAATATCCTATGCACCGGGTAGGATGGCATGAGGGTATATGCGAGGATCTCGTATAATTGCCGCTTCAGGTCGCTGTTGGTCCATTCCGCCAGGAGCCTGTCAATGGTAGGCGTCTCTGTGCTGGTGCCGAGGTTGTGTGGCACCGGGCTTGTGTAGAAATATTCCGGCGTTGCGGTGAATGTTTCCCCTGTGTGCAGGTCCACCACCGTGTCTTTAAATTGTATCCATGCCGGGTCCGGGTCCTGCACCGTCGCTGCTCGTTCTCGGCCCGTGATCCTGATTGCCTCTATTATTCCCGCTTTAAACTTCTGCCTTGTGACGCCGCGGAGGCCGAGGCTGTTTTTCAGCCCGATCAGGATGTCTGTCTCGTCGATCATCCTGTATCCGGTGCCCTGTATCCAGACCCAGAACGTCCCGCTCTTGTCATATAGTATCGGCGTGCGGCTTTGCATTTCCTCCGCCATGGCCAGCATGTCCTTGAACGATTCCCCTGCCTCCTGTACGGCCTTGACGGCGGTGCTCTTGTCCCTGCCCTGCTCCTTATATTTGCAATCGTCGCAGGCACATCTATCCCAGAATTGCTCTTTTAAGGTTTCGCATTTCCACGTTTTATCCGGGTCGATGTTGTTGAGCTCCTTCTCGGCCCTCTGGTGGTCGTAGTCGTGTTTGTATATTAACCGGACCGTGAAGTATGCCACCTTTTCCTGCTCGTCCTTGCTGTACTTCAGTTCCCTGCATGCCGCTGATATCTCGGTCATTACCGCGAGCATGTAAAGGCGCCCATCTGATCCGTGTAAAACCTCGGGCTCCTTCAAAAATTCCCGGATGCATGGCCTGCATTTGCTCCGTGCTTTTTTGTACATTGCCTCCAATTTAAACGCCCCCTGTAGCCTGCGTTTAAATTCCAGGGGCATGTCTGGGATCCCTTCCTCTATTGGTCGATTAAATTCGTACTTGGTTCCGCTGTAGTGCTGGCTGGGGGGCATTACACAATTGTTCCCGTCCGCCAGGACCTCTATTCCCAGGACGTGGTGTTTCTGTGCCTTGAGGTCCTCCTGGTACTTAAAGTACAAGTGGCACCTGTGCTCGCTGTTTGGTCGTTTGCTGATCAGCCAGCCGTCTGTGTCTATTCCGCCGAGGATATCCGCCATAAACAGGTCGCTGTCTACGTCGATGACCGTGATGTTGCTGGCCTTGCCGCACAGCAGGCCGATGTTATAATCGCCATTTAAAAAAAACTGCTCCAGCTCCGCGTCTGTCCTGGGTGCGGGCCGGTTCTGCCACCCTGCCTCGATTGGTGCTTTTCCTGTTCTGCTGTTCCCGTCCTCTGCTGCTTTGAGCGGATGGACTATTAGTCCTTGTTTTGTATATTTTCGTGCTTCGTCGAGCATGTCGTTGTGCCTCCATGGGGTCGCCTGTTAGCCCGTTACCATTGTAATTGATTATATTTAAAAGAGCGGGTTTTTGTCATGGTGTCGGTCGTGTTTGGTTACAACGGTAACGTGGCCGGACCGGCGTTCTCTTTCTATTTATAAATTAGAAACTATTATCAGTCTATATATTCCAAACATAAAACTTATAAATGCACGTGTCATTATTCCATTTGGGTCGAAACGCCGATTTTTGGGACGAGGTTAATTTCTATTCTACCTACGTGCCTCTCGGTGTGTCGTTGTGTGCCCCGGCTCGTCACCGGGGCTTCATATTCATCGCTTTCTTTGCCGCTCACAGTACCGGGCACGGTAACGTGTGGCCCGTTCTCTCGCGTGCATGACATCGTGTCGGAGCCTGGACCGGGCTCTGTGGTCCGTTGCTTCGTTTGACCTGGCGATTAGGTGTGATGCTATATCTGCCCAGCCGTTCTGGTCGAGGTGGATCCTGGCCGCTAACATCTGCACCTTCCTGTGGTGCGCTACGTCGCGTATATTGTACCCGGCCATTTGTAGCGCCTCCTCCACGTGCATTATTGTACCACCCACTGGTCTATGTTCCGAAATGGCAGCATCAGGTCCCGGACCTGGCCGTCCTCTGTGACCTGGACCCGGAACCCCCCGGGGTACGAGCCCACGATCGTTGCCTCTGTGGGTTGTGACCGGTGCATGATCTTGGTCCCGGTCTTCTCGCAGGTGGAGAGGGGTGTGCTCATCTCCATTGCGCTGATAAATTCCTGCATTCTCCTGCCTCCGTGTTTTATTCCGGGCCAGCGCTTGGCCCCATTTTTTCTATTGCGTCGTTCAGTTCGTGTATTGCTGCGTCATGTTTCTTTGCCAGGTCTGGTCGTCCCTGCTTCCAGCATGCCATCATTCTGCTTCTCTGGTCCGCTCTCTCCGTGGCAAGTGTCCGCCTGGGCACATCAGGGAAGTCCTCGGGATCACGTAGTTTCGTGTTTGAAATCCCGACACCGTCTTTAAAAATTCCGCTTTCGTTTGTCTGCAGTTCTCTGCCGTCTGTCATTGTAAAGGCTGGGAACCTGTCGCCGTAGCTGCTGTGGGTGTGCTCCTCTGCTACCGTGCCATATTCCCCTGATCTGATTATTGCCGCGTAGGTTTCGGCCTTGGCCTCCCACCAGGTTGCGCGTCCTTCGAGGTCTGCCATTAGCACTTCTGTCATGTAGGTTACTCCGGGTTCGTTGTTGTCGTTGCTCATGTTGTGTCGTCTCCTTTTATAGGCCCTTTGCCTCTATACCGTACTACGACCCGTGTATATATAAAACCTTCGGTACTACATGCCTTTATGCGCGGCTTGTCTGTTTATGCCTCCTCCTCCTCCCCTGTGCATGTCAAATATTCCCCGTTGTCGTCCACCCAGACGGCGTACAATTGCTGCAACCGCTCGGGGTGCTCCTCCAGGTGACAATCTATGCAGAGGACCTCGAGGTTGTCGCTGCGGTTGTTCTGGATGTCCCGGTCTATGTGGTGGACCTGCAGGTCCAGGGTCTTGCCACACCTGTTGCAGGCCATTTCCCTGGTCCCGCGCTGTGCCTCGACCTCCACCACCCTGCGGGCCCGGTAGAACCATGCCCGTCTGGTGGTGGGTACGTAGTCGCTGTAGTATTCCAGGAGGCCCTCCTCGGCCTCTCTTACCTTTGCCACCATGCCGGGACCACCTTATTCGAAGCATCCCGCTTCCCTGGCGGCTTCCAGATCCCGTTCTAAAAATGGCCGCAGGTTCTCAAACGCCAGCGCGCTTACTTCGAGGTACGTCTGTGTTTCGTCCGGGTGGCCCTGGGCTGCCCGGATCGCTGCCTCCTGGTCCCCTGGGACCCAGTCCTCGTTGTAAAGGGCCTCTCGTCCACGGCAGTAATCGCTGTCTTCTATGTCCGGCATGGTTATTTCCCCATGCCGTTCTCTTTCGCCCATTCCAGGTCTGCCTTTTCCAGGTCGTTGCTGATTTGCGCTTTCCTGGTCCCGCTGGCTCCGTGTGAGCGGATTGCTATTGCGTGCCTTATCCGGTCCCATGTGTGGCCCATTGCACGGGTCTTTTTCATGGCTGCCTCTTTGTATTCCGCCGGCAGCCCTGCATCGTACCCGTTCTCCATCAGGTCACTATATGTCCGCCTGTCCTCCGTGACCGTGATGTGTGCCTGGTCCGGCGTTGGCAGTACATCGATGGTGATGATTGCGCTTTCGGCGGTGCTACCGATCAGGTCCTTCGCGATTGCCGCTGGGATCCTGGTCCGGGCGGGCACTACCATCAGCCCATCGTCTGTTTCCTGTTCTACGTCGTTCATTATCATGTAGCCGATTTCCCCGTTTTCGCGGGTGTATTTTCTCAGTTCGATTGTGTTCATTTGGGTCGTCTCCGTGTGCGTTGTGTTCGTGGGCTTACTCTCCCATGTCCGTGTTATCTGTCATTGTGTATCCTGCGCGCTCCCATCTGGCAACCGTGCGGATTTCGTAGACGTCGTCGCGTACCACCAGGGCCCGTAGTCCTTGGTGGTCGTCCATAATCCTGTCCAGGGCTGCGAGGATTTCGTCCCAGCTGTTCCCGTCTGCCCTCTCTGCCATGATGGCGTGGATGCGTTCGTTCTGTGGGTTTGCTGGGTGGTAGCCGTTCTGTCTGAGTTGTTCGATTGTGTTCATTTGGGTCGTCTCCGTGTAAGTTGTGTGAGGCCCTTTGCCTCTATACCGTACTACAACCCGTGTATATATAAAACCTTCGGTACTACATGCCTTTATAAAAAAAATACCGAAGAACACACACCCTCGTCACGGGTGTTCTCCGGCCTACGCGGGTCATTGTTCGCGGCCGTCCCCGTTCGGCGTGTGACCGCCCAATTCCGCCGGTCTCAATCCCAATATATGCCCGTAGTTGTCCCTGCACCATGCGCGGATCATGTGTGCGTACAATAGCGCGGCTGCTTTCCGGGATCCGCACCAGAGCACAGGCGTGCCCTTAACCGCAAGCGCGGCGATCGCTGCTCTTTTTTGTGTGGTGTTCACCGGGTCCTCCCGGGCGGCATTATATTTCTTTGTCTCTGGGTGGAACCGGGGCACGTAGCTGAGGAAATCAAATAAATTACATTCTGCAAATACGGCGAAGCGATTAAACCGTTCATCTGCCTGGAACCGGTCGACCTCCCTGGCAAACCTGGCGCGCTGCCAGTTACGGTTTTCGTCGCGTGAGAATAGCGTACCGTAGAGGTCGGTCGCTGTTTTCCGTTCTGCAACCATGCCGCCCCATTTCTGGTATGTTTCAATAAAAAAATTATAGTCCCCGGTCTGGTCGTAGCCGGTTTTGCTTTTCGGGGGCATGGGTTGCGTGTCGACGGTGATCGTTTCTGTTGCGGTCGTGTATTGTATCAGGTCCGCTGTCCAGGGCTTTTGTTCGTTGTTTGCAACGTGGACGGTGATCTGTAGCCGTTCTGCCCATTTGGCCCTGCGGTCGCGTAGTTTGTCCACCAGCTCGGCGTATTGGTCCCCGTCCTGCTTGCCCCGCCGCTCCAGGTCCTCCAGGCGGTAGTGCAGGGAGGTTATCTCCTCCCCGTACTCCTCTGCTGTTTTACGCCTGCCCATGCCCTGCCTCCGGGTGGTCCCAGCTAAAAATGTAGCATTGTACCTGCACCAGCATGTCTCCTTCGTATAGGGGGCATTTGTGTGGCCGTGTAAACATCGACGTGAGGGTCCGTGTAAAGGACCGCTGCCCTCCAACCTCGACGATTTTTATTTTTGTTAGGTGGTCCCATGCTGCAACCAGGCACCTGCGTTCCCGGCCATGTACCGGTAAGAACCGCACGGTGTTGTCCTTGTCTCCCCTTGCTTCGGCTTCATATAGCTCTGGCGTTGACTTCCAGACGATTGTGTCGCCGTCGATTTCCATGCCGTTCACCTGGTCTCCATTTCCGTCCGGATGTTTACGCGGGCGACCTGTCTGATGGGATAGGTCCCTGGTTCCCCGTGTGCCGTCTCTGTCCAGATGTCCGTGACGTGCAGCCCGGTGCCTTCCTCAAACCTCGCGACGGCGCGGTGGATCTCCTGCTCCAGGTGGTCCTTCTGTTCCCTGGCGCGGTTGATTCCTGACCGCGTACTTGTGCTCATTCTGCTCCCCCGGGGGTGCTGTACTGCAGCCCCCCTGCGGCTTCTGCGTCACTGATTATTGTTTCCCTGCTGGGCATCTCGGGCAGGTCGATTTTGACCCGTGGTTTGCCTGGTTTGCCCTCGGTTCTGAATTTCATTATTTCGGGATGATCGATTGCATATCCCTGCAGGGCCTTGTCGTCCCATTTTATGCTGGGTTTGCGGGCCTTGTAGTAGGTGGCTTTGCCTGCGTCCGTCTTTTCGCTGCTCTGCCTATACATGACCGCCTTCTCGATATCGTGCTTGAGGCGCTCTATTTCCTCCGCGTATGGTCCGATTGCGTCGCTGATGCGGGCATTCACGTTGTTCATCTGCTCCTCTATTTCCTCCCGTTCTGCGGTCAGGGCGGCGCTGGCGATCACCATCTCCCTGCGTAGGGCGTTGATCTGGTAGAATGCGTCTTCTATTCCCTGGGGGTCAAGGAGGCCCGGGACATGGTCATCTGTGCCGGCGGGGGTGAGTGGGGCATCCACGTGGTCCTGGTCGCTCATCTGCTGACCTCCGTTGCATTGTGTGCTGCCTCCTGCGATGCCCATTGCTGCAGGACGGCTTGGTTGTCCTCAATGGTCACGGCTACGGGTCTGCCTGGGTATATTGGCGCGATTTCCTCTATCATGGCGAGTTCATCCGATGTCATCTCCATTTTGATGTCTATTCCATGCAGGCACCCGGTCATGACGACCTTATGTGTGTCTGCTTTTCCTACCTCGTGCTTCGATGTAACTTTGCTTATTTCCATTTCGATTTTTGTTTTCATGTGTCTGTCTCCGTGTGTGTTGTGTGGGGATCAGGCGGTTGCGCCTGGGCCGACCACCTTTGCGTCGTTGCTCTCTATCTCTGCGCGGTCGTAAAGGCCACCCAGGACGGATGGGAATGATTCGCGTAGCGCCTGTACGAGTGCTACCTTTCTGATCATCGTGCCGGGGATCTGTTTCCATGTGCTCATCCCCTTGTTGTACTCTTTCATGCTGACCTCGGTCCTGAATGGTAGGGATTTGTCTATCCGGTGGACCTCCGCCCAACCGCCGATTATTTTCTCGTCGTCGAGTACAATTGTCCCCTCGCGGTACGTCAGGTCAGCGCTGTTGTCCTGCATGACGATTATCCCGGCTTTGAAACCATCAAATGCCGCATGTTGCTCCGCGCGGCTTGTGAACGCATCTTTTCCGATCACCATTTCTGCCGGCTTGGCAGGTTGCCCGCTGCGCGGCTTGTATTTTATCGCGTAGCATTCCTTGGTAAACGGGTTCAGACGCCGTGCCTTGCAGAGCATTAAAAACCCGTATGCCTCCCGGTCGGTCAGCTCCGGGTTGATATATTGCTTGATTATGTCGACGTTGAGTTCCATGTCGCCCTGGTAGGTCAGCTCCTGGGGCGGTTGGATTACCTGCCGTGTCTGGCCACGGACGGTGACCTGTTGCGGTGGGGTCTGTGTAGCGGGTGTCTGGGTGGCCGGGACCTCCTCGTACTCGGTGTACTCGGGTTCTGGTTCAGCGGGTGCCTCCTGTGGTGGCGGGGTGTTCGCCTGGTCCGGCTGTTCCGGCGTGTATATAAAAAGCGTGTATTCCTGCCCGTGTTTCTCCGGTCTGACCATACCCTGCCATGTGGTCCCTTCTGGTCTGCCGACATTCTTGGGTACCATGTATATGTCCCCTTTCTGGGGGTCATGGCGGTATATTTGCGGGGTTGCTGTGGCCGGAGCCGGGTCATGTGCGGCCTGTGTGGGGGGTGTTGTTCCGTCCCGTTCTGCCTGCTCCGTCTCGGCGCATTTGCCGCACAGTATCCGGTCGTATTTCATGAACGTCTGCTTTGCTTTGGTCTCCGTGACCTCCGCGTCGCAATCTGCGCAGTATCTGGTCACATTGTTGTCGGGGGTTGCTGGGTCTCCTTTTCGTACCATGTTGGGTCGTCTCCTGTTGTGTCGTTGTGGGTCTGTGATGTTTGTTCGGATTGCTTTTCTTTGGCTATTGCGTAGGATTTGCGGATCGTCGAGTCGCTCCTGCCTACCAGCCTGCCTGCCTCGGTCCACCCCATGCCCATTTCGTCGCATAGGTATAGGGCCAGGACCTGGCCTGGGTTTATATTCCGGTACTTTTTGAAAAATGAGACCGGGATGCATATCTCGTCCTTGCATCGCTCCGTGCTGAGCGCCAGGCGCATGCGGTCCATGTTCTGGTCCTGTTTATTGCTGCGTTTCATGTTGCCTCCGTGTTATCTGTCGGTAGGGTACATTGTACGGTTTTGTATATGTATGATTCGGTATACTGTTAAGGTATCGCTTAAACGTTTTTCGGGCCCTGTGCCTCCGTCCCATCCTGGCTCGGTGGAGTTGGAGGAGTGCCAGGGCTGCCTCCGTCTCCCCCTCTGCCGATAAAATTCCGATCCCGTTCGCCACGGTGTATGGTGCTATCCTCATTTCACTACATTCCTGGATGCCTTGTACCATATTCCCTTCGGGCATTTCACTACCTTGATGTTGTCCGGTATGGCCGCAGGGGCCAGGTCTTCTGGCCCGATAGTGTGTATTTTGTGCGGTTCTTGGATCATCTGGTCCCATGCCTCGTGCCCGGTGGAGTGTGCTGCTCTCCATTTCACAAGGATGCGGATGTCGTTCCTGTACCTGGCCTTGCGGCCTCTGCTGGCGTCCTTGTACATGGTCTCGAGTTTATCGATCAATATCCCCCATGGGTCCCGGCCGCGTGCCTCGTTCATAACCTCCAGGCCCATGAGCGCGGTGTAAAGGGCTGAATGTCTGGTGTTCGTCGTCGCCTCCACCGTGTAGCATGCCTCCTCCAGGGCATATTCCGCTTTTGTCATGAAGCGGTCGATGTAGACCTTCCGGGTGTGGTGCCAGGTGTCCCGGTCGTCGCCCAGGGCAGCGATGTCTGCCAGGATCTTGTCACCGGTCTCCTCGTCCACGTCCAGGATGCGCTGGCGTAGGTATTGCATCACATTCACCGGGTGTGCCATTTTGGCTGCGTTGATTGCGTCTCCTGCTCTGCCTGGCTCCCAGCCCATTGATTTCAGGTGGTATTCTGCCAGGTCCTCCCTGGGCCATATCTCCCAGGGCACGGGTTCGCGTCTCTGTGTGTCGTTGTGGGTCATCGTTTATTCCTCCGTGATTCTGATTACGTGGGTCTTGCCGTCCGCGTCCTTTATCTCGAGGAGTGCGCCGTTGCGCTCCTCGTCTTCTCCGTAGTCGTTTTCGTAGCGCTTGTCCTTGGTGGTCATTCCGTAGTCTTCCTCAAGGATGTACTGCATGTCGTTCAGGATGTCTTTGTGTTGCATTTTGTATTTCCTCCGGGGCGTTTGCCTCTATACCGTACTACGACCCGTGTATATATAAAACCTTCGGTACTACATGCCTTTATATGTGGCTTGTGGGCGTCGGCTGCTTCAGGTCCGTGATTGCGTCGCGGTAGCGTTGTGCTCTGTTGCGCATGTCTGCGGCCAGGCCTGGATATTTAACCCGGAGGTCCTGCGCGTGTTGCTCTGCTGTTTTCGCTGCTTCCTCCAGGATTACCATTGCCTCTACGTTCATGCCTGGTCCTCCCTGTATTCCTCCACCATGGCCGCGATCTGTTCCATGTCTGCCCATGTGGGCACGTGCATGAAAAACTGCACCTTTGCGCCTATGTCCTGGATTTGCTCGTACTGCTCGTAGGGTATAAACGCCCCCTCTGCTGCGGTATATATGCCGCCGTCCAGGAGGGGGATCTTATTCTGCAGGTCATGTATGTACGGCTTGTTCCGGATTTCAACTACGCGATATCCGGGCCCCGTCTCGTTTACTTCTGGTCTCATTATGTATATTGGCATTGTCGTGTGCATTTTACGTCCTCCGGCTCTCGCCGATAAACGTACTACGACCCGTGTATATATAAAACCTTCGGTATTATGGCACACTGTCTATGTTTGCCCCGGGTGTTGTGCTATGCGTCCCAGCGTGTTGTTGGTATGGTTAATAGGGGGGTGGTGGTCCAGAACGTTTGCATTCGTATATCGTTTGGAACCGGTGACCTGGCCCGCACATACCGCCCCCGCGCCGCGTCACGGTCGCTCTGGTCTCCTCGCCCCACGTGTTCCCCCGTGCAAGGAGTATACTCCATTTCCTGATTATTTATGCGCCAGGGTTATTTTTGCCGCTGGTTGTATTGCGTCGGCTGCAATACTAAATTTGATATCGGTTTGCTATTTACTGTTATCTATGGGTCGAGTACAGTTGAACGTCCGGGTCCCCGCCTCGTTGCGGGCCATGGTTGAAAAAGAGGCACAGGAGTCAGAGACCTCAAATGCGGCGGTGGTTATTTCTGCCCTGCGGGCCCGGTACGGCATTGGTGATAACGGTTGTTATCAAAACGATAACACCGCGTCGCACGCTACCGATAACGGCATGGGTGTGGAGGTGTTCAACTTCCTAAAAGAACAGATAGAGACAAAGGACGCCAGGATCGCGGCTCTGGAGGGGGCGAATTCTGCATATATTTCCCGCATGGCGTCCCTGGCCGAGCAGCGCATGGCATTGTATGAACCGCGGCGTGGGAGATGGGCGGCCCTGCGGTATGCGGTCACGGGGAGGTGACCGGGACGAGGATGGGGTACGTGCCTGATCCTGCGTTTATCCATATATTTGTAAAATCCCACCCCACGTAGGTGTTGTCCGCGTAGGGGTCGGTCATCTGGTCGGTTGTTCTTCCATATCCTCCGTAGCTGATGCTCATCCCGGACGTCTCTGTGTTCCAATAAGAATTAGTGGCATTGGTGTGTCCTCCGGAGAGCCCGCCGAGGTTATATGTGCCCTGGACTTGCCCCGTCGAATAACAATTATATACGGTTCCGCCGCTACCAATGAGCCCCCCTACCGTGTCATATCCATGTACGTTGCCCGTCGCGTAGCAATTATTCGCGGTGCCATTATATAGCCAACCGACCAGGCCACCGGACGATTTTCCTCCGCCCGTGATTTCCCCTGTTGCGTACGTTCTCTCGATTGTGCCTTCTGAATATCCAATTATGCCGCCTGCTTGGTCGCCGCAGGAGACGGAACAGTCGGAATGGCAATTTATTATATTGAGGCCGTCCCTACTATACCCGCCTATTCCACCGGCTGCTCTGGATGCGACGATGGTACCGGTTGTATAACAATTTTCAACTGTGACGTTGCCGTAATATTGCAACCCAAACATCCCCCCGACGTTGTGATTACCTTTTATATATATGTCGTCAAATCCAATATTTTTTAAGACGCTGTTCTTTATTTGCTGTATAAAACCGGTTTGATATAGGTCGGTTCTGTCAATATGAAGGCCTGTTATGGTGTGCCCCTGCCCGTCGATTGTACAATCTTCCATGACGGATATAGGGCTAAATCCTGCGCCTCCGTTCCACACCGCCGTTTCACTTGCGTCGATGTCTTCCTATATCACATATTCGCCCGTTGGGTCTGCTTTAATGTTTTGTAGGTCCTCTATGGTCCGGATACAGCGCGTGTGTCGATGTCGTCCTGCAATGGTGCCGTTGATGATCGGATATTTGAGGCCTATGGATGCAGAGGTTGTCTCAACCAGGAAATGCTGACCGTCCTGTCCCGGGTACACGATGGCCGTGTCTCCTACCGCGGGTGTATATTTCGGCAGGGATATGTGCCGGCCGCGGTCGCGTGGGATTAACATCACCCTGTCGTTTACCTGCATTATTCCACGATCCTTGCTTTGATGATGTCACCGCGCTCTGTTTCCACGGTTGCGGTGTTGCCGTCGATGGCCGTGACCGTGCCGATCTGCGGCCCCGGCCGGGTCTCGATCTTGTTGTCCACGATTGTCTCTGTTTCTGTGACTGAGTCGTCGTTGGTGTTCTCCAACCATTCCAGGTTGATGTTCGTGTCCGGGACTGCCTCTATTTGGACGGTGTCGTCCAGGTGGCTGATGCGGTGTTGGATGTTTGTTATTCTCAACCAGCCCATGTCGGTGAGGCTGTCCGGGAACCCTGGGCCCTGGAACCGGATTTTTTGCCATGGTCGCAGGTTGTGCCGCTTTATGAACGTTGCACGGACCTTGTACCGGTCCGTTGTAAAGAAACCGAGCAGGTCAGTTGCCCTGGCGTCCGTCTTTGCCTGTGTGTTCCATCGTGATTCCTCCTCGTAGTATTCCCTGGCCACCTCGTCCCCGTTTGTTACCTCGGCTGTCTCCTCGATGGCGGTGTACCAGGTCCCGCCTCCGTCGTTGCCCCTGACAATTACTCGATTATATTCCTCGTCTGCTATCGTTTGGATGTCTGGTATATCGATTAAGGTGGTGTCGTCGATGGTGACGGTGTATGGTGCCGGTAAGTCGAGCCCGATTGTCGGGTCGTCGATGTCGTCGATATGTACAAAATATGCCGCGGGCCGGAGTTGCGGTTTGTCGTCTGTGCCTTTGTTTATCCAGTAGACATAAAAAATAAAATCAGTATATTTCGCGATTTTCCTGGCTGCCTCGATCTTGGTCGTCTTGGGTGTAAAGGAAAACTCTGTATCTTCTGCGGAGCACGGGTTTATCCGGTGCGGCAGGATCTTGGTCCCCTCTAATAGGTGGGTGATCCATTCGTCCCATGAACTATAATCCCCTTGCAGGTCCATCGTGGTTTCGTCGTAGGGTACCTGCTGTTGTGAGAGGAAAAAGCCATAATCGTATGCGTTCACGCTGGTCCTGGTCTCCGCTACCTGCATTTTGTACGAGCGGTCCGGGACGATGCCTGTGAAGAGCCATTGCGGGTTGCCGTCGGCGTCGATTGCCTGGTACCGCATGTGGCGGTGCATGGCTGGTGCCCGGATGCCTGCAAACTCTGCGGACATGGTCCAGGTCACGTCCGTGATCGCTCTGCGTATGTCCACGGAGATGGGGTTGAATTCCCCCAGGCTTGTATATATATATACCTGGGGATTCCCTGACGAAACCGTGACCGCGGCCTGCAAACTGGAAACCAGGGAGCGGTAGGATTCTATGCCTGCCCCCGCAACAATGACCGCCGCTGTTAAACTGGATGTCAGTATCCGGCCGGTTCCTGTATATACAGCAAACGCCGCGGTACCTGGGTCCTGCGCCTGGCCCGACCGGGTGCTGACGGTGACGTCGCCTTGGGTGGGCTTGCCTGGCATTCCTCTGCCAGAAACGATCGAGACGTTGTCTGCGTCTGGCTGCTGCTCCTGTCGGATTGCTATGTTCAGCGGGGGTTGTGGCATGATATCAGTCGTTTGTTATGCTCTGGATCGCGGGATATGCTGTGGCCGTCTTGTATATGCTGGCGCCGGTTTCGGTGAATGGATCGGAGACCACGAGATATTCCTTGTTCTGCAGTTGCGTTGCGGCCCATTTGCCGTCTGCGTCGCTCTTGCATACCTGTATTATTGCGACGGTGTCCGGGTCAATTATGTATATGACAGCGTTCTCTACCGGCTCTCCGCCGTCGTATACCTGGCCCTCTATCTTGTAGGTTCCTGAATGTTCCACGGTCACTAATTCTGGGTATCCGTTATTTAAATACGATAGCACCACCCATGTCGTCATGTCCCAGGCTGTAAAGGTCCGCGGGTCCTTCATTTCTGCGGTTGTTTTCCCGGTTCCTCCGTTGCTGGTGCTCATCCCGGATGTCTCTGTATCCCAGAAGCAATTGTCTATAGTCCCAGCGTCTTGTTTTCCGCAGAACCCACCGGTGGATGTGCTGTTTGCGTAGGTCACGGTGCCTGTTGAATAACAGGACGCCACAGCGGCACCGCCGTTCTGCCCAATGCCGCCACCTGCCCAACATTCCGAAGTTCCGGTAGCTTCTACGTCCGCGGTGGAATAACAATTTATTACTTGGCCATTCGTGGCGGATCCAATTATACCGCCCACTTTATACCCTGCTTTTACGGTGCCTGTTGCTTTACAATCCGTTACGTCCCCTCTGCCCGTCGCCACCACTCCTCCTGCGTCGTTGCTGCTCGCCTCGATGTTACCCGTTGAGTAGCATCTCAGTATTGTTGTGTTTTCCTTGGCCTCCCCTACGATTCCACCTGCGCTGTTCCTCGATGATGTGACCGTGGCGCTTGTTGAACAGTCCCTTACCGTTGTGTCTGATTCGGCTTTACCGACGATGCCTCCGATGTTGTCGTAGGTGCTTGTTATTATGCCGCTGCTCGTACAGAATGCCACGATGGCATTTTCTGCGGTCTCCAGTTGCCCTACAATTCCCCCCGCGTAGTAGCTGGATGTGTCTACGTCGGCGGTTGATTCGCAATTATATATACCAGCTTCGCATAACCCCGCAATTCCTCCACCTCGCCCCGATTTGCCGGTGACCGTGCCTGCGGTGGTACATCCTGTTATCGTGCCGTTTTCTGCTGTCTGTCCCGCGATTCCACCACCATAATTACCATCCGAGTATACGGTCCCGGTCACGTGGACGTTTTCTATTGGGCCATTGTTGCCTCCCACTACCCCGCCTGTCACGTCGTCACCTTTTATGTCTACGCTTGCCAGGGTGACGTTCTTTATGTGGGCGTCTTTACTCGTGTATCCAAACAGCCCGATGTTCTCTGTGGATTGCCTGTCTATTGTCAGGCCTGTTATGGTGTGCCCCTGCCCGTCGAAGGTCCCCGGAAAGGGCGCATCTGGTGTCCCTATCGGCTCGAAGCCTGCGCCGCTGTTCCAGGTGCTTGTGGCGCTGGCGTCTATATCTGCGGTGAGGATGTATGTGAGCGGCGCGCCCGTGTCTATGTCCTGCAGGTCCTGCAGGGTGCTTATTTCTACAATATATCCAGTTGCAAAAAACGGATACCCGTTGTTTATTGCGCTGCTTAATGCCCAGCCCTTCAATGTCCAGCCGTACCAGTATGATTTGTCCTTCATTTCGGCTGTTGTTCTTCCGTATCCT
>Ga0114983_1000082_pt1 | contig 35076 bp, 33 predicted proteins | sample Shrwel_input2_RT_FD_87182 | JGI IMG/M metagenome (GOLD analysis project Ga0114983, IMG submission 87182) | Subsurface microbial communities from deep shales in Ohio, USA - Utica-3 well 1 S input2 RT | ecosystem: Environmental > Aquatic > Deep subsurface > Shale gas/oil reservoir > Produced... | reverse complement strand
GCATGACCGGCGCGCCGGTCATGCGCGCGATCTTGGCGGTCAGCTTGATGGTCGCGGCATTGATACCGAAGAACGGCGCGAAGACACTGACGTCACGCCCAAAATCCTGATCCGGAGAATACCAGACGTTGTTCCCGGCCTTGATCCGGCGCACCACGCCACGCAGGTCGTGTCGATCGATGGCTCGGCCGAAGATCCGGTTGCGAGCCTTGGTCATGAAGCGCTCGAAGAGCGGATTATCATGAGGGCGATAGACCACGTCTGCGGGGAAGAACAGCGAGTGCAGGGCCCCTCCCAGGTCGAGGGTCGAGAAGTGAACGCCGATGATCAGCACCCCCTTGCCCTGTGCCTGTGCACGCACCATGTGCTCCTGACCCTTGAAGGTGACCCGGTGGCGCAGATGTTCCGGGTCCCTGCACCAGCCGGTGGCGGTCTCAACCAACCCCATGCCATTGGCGATGAAGGCCTCGCGCACCAGCCGGGCCCGGGCCTTTTCATCCCGCTCGGGAAAGCACAGCCGGATGTTGGTCTCGGTGATGTGCCGGCGGCGCTTGGCAAAACGCCAGGCCAAGAGACCTATCAGGCGACCGATGCCGAGCTTGAGGCGCCAGGGCAGCCATGCAATAAGGCGCATCAGCCCAATCGATAGCCAGGTCGGCCAGTACCGAGGATGGGCGAAGGAAGTCTGGGTGTCAGTCTTGGTGTCGTCCTGTGACATGCATTTCTCTAGTTCAGGGTCGGATCAGCCACCATGATACCGCCTTGGCACCCGCGGCAGCACCCCGGTAAGCAGGGTATAGCTGATGGTGTCGCAGTAGCGGGCGACCTCATCGACCGACAGCACCTCGCCGTTGGCCGCTTGCCCCCATAGCACCACTTCGCTGCCGATATCGGCAGCCGGCAGCTCGGTAATATCCACGATCAGCATGTCCATCGACACCTTGCCGGCCAGCCCCGCACGCTGGCCGTCCACCAGTAGCGGCGTGCCATCCACCGCATGGCGGTCATAGCCATCCCCATAGCCACAGGCCACCACGCCGACGCGACTAGGGCGCGGCGCCTTGAAACGACCGCCATAGCCCACCGGCTCGCCGGCGGCGATCTCGCGCACGGCGATGATCTCGGAGCGCAGCGTCATCACCGGCACCAATGACCGGCTGGCGTCATTGGCGCCCTCCAGGGGGTCGCTTCCATAGAGCATCACCCCGGGGCGGTTCCAGGCACCATGGGCCTCGGGCCAGGCCAGGGTGGCCGGCGAATTGGCCAGACACGTTGGGGCGTCAAGGGATTGGGCAAGCTCATTGAGCAGCCCGAGCTGGCGGCGGAAGTAGCCCGGCTCGAGGGCGTCGGCGGTCGCGAAATGGCTCATCAGGTGGAGATCGGCGACGTGATCGGGCGCTGCCTGTAGACGCGCCCAGATATCGGCGGCCTGAGCCGGGGGAAAGCCCAGGCGGTGCATGCCGGAATCGACCTTTAACCAGGCGGGAATGGGGCGACGAGGCGTGAAAGACAGCAGCGCCTCGACCTGCCACTCGCTATGCACCGCCACCCACAGGCCGAGGGCCTCCACTCGCTCAAGCTCCGCGGCCTCGAAGATGCCCTCGAGCAGCACGACCGGCGCCTCGATGCCCGCCGCGCGCAGCGTTTCCGCCTCTTCGAGGCAGGCCACCGCAAAGGCTGGCGCCAGATCCTCGAGCGCCCGCGCACAGGCCACGGCGCCGTGCCCGTAGGCATCGGCCTTGAGCACCGCCACCGACTGGCTATGCGGCGCCAGGTCCCTTGCCAGGCAATAGTTGTGGCGCAAGGCATTGAGGTCGATGTCGGCGATCAGGGGACGAGCCATGGAGGTCTCCGGCCAGATTGGAGAGGACAAAAAAGAGCCTAAGATTATTTGTCATCTGGCGCGCTTTTTCACGAAACTTTTAACCGATTTTAGTTAAAAATACATTCTAAAAGACTATCAAGAATATTTATTTAAGATTATTCGACTACCAATCGCACGCTCGGGTCTTCCACCCTCCATAGCACCCTCGACCCGCACGCGATGATCGGCAGGGAGAGAGGTTTGAGAACGCACAGAGGGGCAATGCCAGCAGCAACGGCGATTATGCCGGCGCACAGCAGTCGCAAAAACGCCGCGATGCAGTCATCGCGGCGTATATGGGGTAGATCACTCGAAAATGGCGTCCAGCGATAGGCCCTGCTTCTCGAGGACGCGCCGCAGCTTCTTTAGTGCCTCTACTTGAATCTGGCGAACTCGCTCACGGGTCAGGCCAATTTCTTCACCGACCTCCTCGAGCGTGGCCGCCTCATGGCCGCGCAGGCCAAAACGCCTGACCACCACTTCCATCTGTTTCTCGGTGAGTTCGGCCAGCCAATCGTCAACGTGCTGTTTTACATCGCCGTCGACCAGCGAGGACTCGGGGCCATGGTCATTGTCATCGGCCAACGTCTCGATCAGCGGCTTGTCGCTCTCGCCACCCATCGGGTAATCCACCGATGATACCCGTTCATTGAGCCCCATCATCTTCTTGACCGTCGCCACCGGCTTATCGAGGAAGTCAGCAATTTCCTCGGCGGTGGCCTCGTGGTCGAGTTTCTGGGTCAGCTCACGGGCCGCACGCAGATAGATGTTGAGTTCCTTGACCACGTGAATGGGCAGTCGAATGGTACGCGTCTGATTCATCAGCGCACGCTCGATGGTCTGACGAATCCACCAGGTTGCATAGGTAGAGAAGCGAAATCCACGCTCGGGGTCGAATTTCTCCACGGCGCGAATGAGACCAAGGTTGCCCTCCTCGATCAGGTCAAGCAGCGACAGCCCCCTGTTCAGGTAGCGCCTGGCGATCTTGACCACCAGGCGGAGATTGGACTCGATCATCCGCGAGCGCCCGGCAGGGGCGCCGGCCTGGGCGAGGCGACCAAAGTGCACTTCTTCCTCGGGACTCAGCAGCGGCGAGAAACCGATTTCGTTGAGATAGATCTGGGTGGCATCGAGACTGTGATGATAGGTGTTCTCTTCCCGGTTCAGGGCCTTCTCGAACGCCCTTTCATCTTTCTCTTGTGCCTCTTCGACCTCATCGCCACCTGTCGTTTCGACATCCTCTATCTCGACATCCTGAATATCCCGTTCAAGCATGCTCATCTCGCTACACCACTATCTGCTTAGCCATGGCCAGGTCGCCCCCAGCGCTTATACTGCGATAGCGAAGGCCTGGCCATTAGGCTTCTGTCGTAGGCTCCCGCCTACGTCAAGCGCTGCGGGTCAACGCCCAGGGAGAAAATCCAGGGGATCCTTGGGCTGCCCATCCTTGCGCACCTCGAAGTGCAGTTTGACGGCATCGGCGTCGGTGTCTCCCATGGTGGCGATCACTTCACCGGCTTCGACCACGTCGTTTTCCTTCACCTGTAGACTGTCATTGTGGGCATAGGCACTCAGGAACTGATTATTGTGCTTGAGCAGGATCAGGTTGCCGTATCCCCGTACGCCATCCCCTGCATAGACCACGATTCCTGGGCCGGCCGCCTTGACAGACTGCCCCTTTTGACCTCCGATATCAATGCCTGCGGTAATGCTCGATCCTTCACCGAAGCCGTTAATCACCTCGCCGTCAGCAGGCCACTGCCAAGGCACCTCATCGACAGGCTGATAAGTGCGTCGCTCGGAAGCCGGTTCACTTTCCCCGGCTACTGCAGCGCCAGCGTCAGCCTGCTGAGATGGCGTCTTGCTTTGCTCGGACGACGGGGCTGAAGCCGTTTCAGATTTGGCCTCCGTCGTGCCCGCTTCCTGTTGTTGCTGCTCGGCGGCGTGAGCCTTCTCACGGGCTTCCCGCTCAGCGCGGTCGGCCGCACTCAGTTCGCCATCGGCGCCTGGGCTTTCGTAGTTGTAGACCGGGCCCGGCGCTTGCTCGCCACCAGCAACCGCTGTGCCGCCTTGGTCAGCTCCCTGATTGGCTGCTTGGCCAGTGTCGGCCGCTGACGCCTGGGTCTGTTGACCGGCCTGCTCACCGGAAGAGTCGGGTAACGGCGCGGAGGTAAGCCGGCGATTACGCTCGATGGCCGAGGTATCCGGCTCCAGCCAGTCCGGGCTTTCACCGCCACCGCTGCGGGCCGCGCTGGCCTGGGCCCCACCAGCCGTTTCGGCCTGAGCAATGGCGGTTCCCTGCAAACTCCCGCCCTGGCCGCCTGACAGGCTCAACTGCTGGCCTGGCTTAATGCGATAGGGCGGAGTAATGCCGTTGAGCTGGGCCAGATCGCGGAAATCCATCTCATAACGCCAGGCGATGCCGTAGAGCGTATCGCCGGGTTCGACGGTATAGGTGCCGGTAGTCGCCTGCTTACGGGTCAACGAGAGATCCTGTACCTGTATGCCATTCGCCCCTTCCGGGGGCTGGGCCGCACAGGCGGCCAGGGACAACGTCACGGCAGAGGCCAACAGAGCCTTGCGCATCACAAACTTCCTCCTTGTCAGTGGCTGTCGGTCGGCGAAGCAAAACGCCCCACCGCCAGCACCAGAATCAGGCCGGCCAGCATCAGAGCCACGGCCGGGAACAGAGCCGACGGATCACCCGTCAGCTGGGCATAGTCATTAGGTAGCAGATACCGGTATTCCATCGGGATGATCTGCTCATCGGGCCCCAGACGGTAGCTGACCAATTCCCGCCAGGGCCACAACAACGGCAAGGACCCGAGAATGAAGCCGATCAGCAGCTGCAGGGTCGCGGTATGAAAACGCGAAAGCAACCAGGATAGCAGCCGCGAAAAGGTCACCAGCCCCACCAGGCACCCCAACCCAAACTGCGCCATCAGCACCACGTCGAAGGCCTTGAGGCCCTCCATCACGCTGCTATAGAGCCCCATGGTCAGCAGCAGGAAGCTGCCCGAAATGCCCGGCAGGAGCATGGCACTGATGGCGATCGCACCCGCCACGCCAAGCATCAGACCCTCGCTGCCCAACCCGCTGACCAGCGGCATCAGCGCTGGCAGACCGTCCGCCAGCAAGAGGCCGGCAGCCAACGGCAGCACATGCCAGATTCGCCAGTCGGTCAGCCGACGGCTCACGACCCAGGCCGAGGCAGCGACCAGGCCGAAGAAGAAGGCGTCGAGCAGCAACCGCTGGTTTTCGAGCAGGTAGGTAACCAGGTGAGCAACGCTTACCAGGCTGACGCCGATCCCCAGTACCAGAGGAATCACGAAACCGAGATTGAGATGAACCGCCACTCCCTTGAGGCCACCACGCCGCCAGGCACCCCAGGCACTGGGCCCGAAGTTCTTGATGGAATAGATCAATTCCTCGTAGATGCCGGTGATAAAGGCAATGGTACCGCCGGAGACGCCGGGCACCGCATCGGCGGCCCCCATGCCGGCACCCTTGAGGAAAACTGAATAGGACCGCTTCAACGTATGACTCCCTGTAATAGCGGCACGAAGCGCACGGGCTCCAGCCGCTGGTATTCAAAATGCTGACCCTGTCGGCGCACCCGCGTCAGCCATTGATGGCCGGCATCATCCTCAAGCGGCGTGATCAGGACACCGCCCTGTGCCAGCTGATCGAGCAGCGCCGGCGGCAGTTCGCTGGCGCAGGCTGTTAGCAGAATCACGTCGAAGGGCGCGGCCTCGCGCCAGCCGTGCCCGCCGTCGGCCAGGCGCAGCGTGACGTTATGCACCAACAGGCGACGAAGCCGCTCGGCGGCCCGTTCCTTGAGCGCGGCGATACGCTCGACAGAAAACACCCGCGGCACCAGCCGCGAGAGTATCAGGGTCTGATAGCCAGAGCCGGTTCCGACCTCAAGCACCCGCTGCGGCGCCTCGGCCACCACCAGCTCGCTCATCCGCGCCACTATCCACGGCTGAGACAGGGTCTGGCCATGCCCGATCGGCAGAGAGCTGTCCTCGTAGGCCCGATGCGACAGAGCCTCGTCGAGAAACAGGTGACGAGGCTCCCGGCGCAGGGTATCCAGCACCCGCTCATCGGCGATGCCGGCCTCTTCCAGGCGCCCTACCAGACGATCCCGGGTGCGCTGAGAGGTCATGCCGACACCGATCAACGCCGGATCTTTCAACTCACGCAAAGGCATCCAGCCACCCCTGTACGTCTCCCAACGCGGCATGGCGCGTCAGGTCGGTTTGCAATGGCGTGATCGACACGAACCCCGCCTCCACGGCGGCGAAGTCGGTATCCGGGCCATCATCGGCGTTCTCACCAACGGCGGCGATCCAATAACGCTCGCGGCCACGCGGGTCGAGCACTTTCATCGGCTTGGCGGCGGGGCCACGATAACCCATCCTTGTGACCTTGAAGCCACGGATCTGGTCCCAGGGCAGGTCCGGCACATTGACGTTGAGCAGGCTGCGGGGCGGCAGTGACAGGGAGGACGCAGCACCGACCAGGCTTGCCGCCACGCGCCCGGCGGTTTCGAAATAGCGCTGACCGACCAGCGACATGGCGATCGCCGACATGCCCAGGTTGCGCCCCTCCATGGCTGCGGCTACGGTGCCGGAGTAGAGAACGTCATCACCCAGGTTGGCGCCATGGTTGATGCCCGATATGACCAGGTCCGGACGCTCTTCCCAGACCCCATTGACGCCGAGGTAGACGCAGTCGGCTGGCGTGCCATCAACGCTGTAGAAACCGTTATCCAGCCCCGACAGCATCAGCGGCCGATTCAGGGTCAGCGAATTGCTGGCCCCGCTCTTGTCACGGTCAGGCGCCACCACCCGCAGGTGGGCATGATCACTCAGGGCGTCATACAGCGCCCGAAGCCCCGGGGCATGGACGCCATCATCATTGGACAGCAACAAACGGTGCATCCGATCTCCTTGCCTTCCCAACATCCGGCCGGCAATCGCCGGCGGAAGGACAGCCGCCCAACGGCTGCCCCTGTTCTATGGCCCGCCCTATAGGGTCGGGTGTGTCATCAACTCACGCAGCACCGCGGTGGCGAAGGCGCCCCGCGGCAGGCCGAAGGCCAGCCGAAGCTCATGACCATCCCGGGTCAGGCGCGGCGCGTCGAGACGCAGACGCAGCGGGCGGCGCCCCATGCGCACCTCGGCCGCCTCGAGCCCGGCAGCAAGCTCGGGCTCGGAGGCGATCATTGCACGCTCCCGTTCTGCCGCCTGGTCCTGACTGGCCAGGCGGCCACTACCCCACAGCACGCCGCTGGGATGGACATCCAGACGCGCCGCACGTTCCCGCAGCTCGTCGTCGACGTCATCGACCAGAAACTGGCTGGCGGTGCCCTCGAGCATGACAAGCTCGCCCGGCAGCGGAGTGGCCCAGCTATTATCCACGATGCGCGCGGCCAGGAGTTGGTTGAACAGGTAACTGCGCGCCGCCGACAGCAACATGCCCTGGCGATCGTCCCGCTTGCGCCAGCCCCGCGCCAGCAGCGCTCGCGCCCTGGCCAGATTGCGCCCCTCGGGACCGAAACGCTGCGGGCCGAAATAGTTGGGCACCCCGCCTTCGATCAGCCTCTGCCAGCGCGACTCGAGCCCGGGATCGTCGACGACATCACCGCTCAGGCGAAGCAGGAAGCGGTTGCCCCGATGCACGCCCCGCTTGAGCTTGCGCGGGTGGCGGGCCTGATCGAGCAGGCGCACCGAGCGGGCATCATCGCTTGCAAGCCGTGCATCCAGCGCCGCCTGGATATCCTCGGGGGCTTCACGGCCAGGAAGATGCACCGAGAGCCACTGGCGTGTCACCGCCTGGCGATCCTTCATGCCCGCATAGCCGATATCGCGCTCCCGCACGCCGCACACCTGGGCCAGCATCCGGGCCAGCTCGTGAGTCGTCAGCGCACGCTTTTCGACCCACAGCCAGAGATGTTCACCGCTGCCTTCCGGGCTGAACCCCAGACACTCCTCGACCACGAAATCCTCGGGCACGGCCCGGTAATCCCCGGCCGGCAGCGCCTCGTGTGATCCCATGCCCGACACCCTGTCCGGTGCCATGTCCGATGTTAAGCCCAGTGCCCTCGGCCAGGCCGGGGGCCAGGGTGTCGCTTCAGCCGTCATGGCGGGCTCCCAACGGTGGACGCGCCTCGAGCAGCACCACCGCCTCGGCGGCGATGCCCTCGCCGCGACCGGTAAAGCCAAGCTTTTCCGTGGTGGTGGCCTTGACGTTGACGGCGCCTGACGCGACCTCGAGATCAGCGGCCAGGTGCTCGATCATGGCCATCAGGTGAGGCGCCATCTTCGGCGCCTGGGCGATAAGCGTGACGTCCAGATTACCGACCCGCAGGCCCTTGCCCTGCACCAGACGCATCACGTGGCGCAGCAGCGCACGACTGTCGGCCCCCGCCCAGGCCTGGTCGGTGTCGGGGAAGTGGCGGCCGATATCGCCAAGGGCACAGGCGCCGAGCAGGGCATCACAAACGGCATGCAGCAGCACGTCGCCGTCGGAGTGGGCGACGAAGCCGCGTTCGAAGGGAACCCGCACCCCGCCTAGCATCAGGTGGTCGCCCTCGCCGAAGCGATGAACGTCGAAACCGTGGCCGATCCGCAGCGTCATGTGGTGCTATTCCCGAAAGCTTGCGAAGACGCGGCCTGGGCGGCCAGCACATGAGCCGCCAGCGCCAGGTCTTCGGGATGAGTGATCTTGAGATTATCGCGACGCCCCACCACCAGGCACGGCGCGAAGCCCAGTGCCTCGACGGCGGAAGCCTCGTCGGTGACGGCCACGCCCTGCAAGCGTGCTGCCTCAAGGGCCTCGCGCAGGAGACCGACGCGAAAGCCCTGGGGCGTCTGGGCATGCCACAGGCCGCTGCGTGGCTCGGTGGTGGCGACCCGCCCGGCGGCATCGGCGCGCTTCATGGTGTCGGCCACCGGCGTCGCCAGCAGCGCTCCTGCCGGTTCTTCCTCGATAGCAGCCCGCAACCGCGCTAGATCCCCGAGGGACACACAGGGCCTGGCCACGTCATGCACCAGCACCAGGTCATCGTCGCCGGCCTGCTCACCGAGCATAGCAAGCGCCCGGCTCACGGTATCGGCCCGCTCCGCGCCGCCCGAGCTGCGTCGCCAGTCGGCAAAGGGCACCCAGGCCGGATCGAACCAGCGGTCATCGTCATCCAGGCACAGGCAGAGGCCGGCCTCGGGAAAGGCCTGATACAGGCGTGACAGGGTGTGTGCCAATACCGGACGACCGCCGAGCTCCAGGTACTGCTTGGGGCGGTCGGCCCCCATGCGCCGTCCCTGGCCGGCGGCCGGCACGATCAGCCACAGACGGCTCATGGGCTCTCCTTGTCGGCGTTGACATCCGGCACCCAGTAGAACTGCTCGTCGCGACGCACCATACCGATGTCGCTCCGCGCTCGCTCTTCGATGGCATCGAGACCGTTCTTGAGGTCGACCACCTCGGCGGCAAGCCGCTCGTTACGCGCCCGCATCGGCTGGTTCTCGTTTTCCATGGCATCGGCTCGAGCGCGGATCTGAGAGTACTCCTTGAGCCCGCCCTCGCCGAACCACAGCCGGTACTGCAGCAGCATAATCAGGGCAACCAGCACGATGGCCAACCACTTGAGCATGAAGGGTCCTGTCAGGGGATTTCGATGGCACGCATTATGCCATCATCTCTCGACCAGCGGCGAGCGGTGCCATCCGTCTACGGTGATCAATGCTTGAACGGCAGCGACGCCTCGGCCTGCTGACAGTAGGCCTCGACCTGGGCGCCTTCCTCGTGGCAGAAGCGGGCCACGGCATCATGCAGGCGAGGATCAGCGATGTGATGCAGCGAGCGCAGTCGGCGCGGCGAGAACCCCCGGGTAAGTTTGTGCTCACCCTGGGTGCCGGGATCGAAGCGACTGAGCCCTCGCTCCAGGCAGTGCTCGATGCCCTGGTAGTAGCAGGCTTCGAAGTGCAGGCAGTCAGCCATGACCTCACTCCCCCAGTAGCGCCCGTAGAGGGTATGACGCCCCTGCAGACAGAGTGCTGCCGCTACCGGCTTGCCTTGTAACCGGGCCTGAATCAGCACCAGAGCCTCGGGCAGGCTTTCCCGCAGGCGCTGGAAGAACTCGACATTCAGATAGCCCTGTCGGCCACGCTCCAGGTAGGTGATCTGGTAGCAGCGATAGAAGTGCTCGAGGGCATCCGCGTCGATAGCCTCGCCTTCCAGGCGGTGCAGGCTGAGCCCCTGATCGGCAACGATGCGACGCTCGCGGCGAATCTCCTTGCGCCGGCGCGACGTCATGGCCATCAGGAAACCGTCGAAGTCCCCGTAGCCCGCGTCCTGCCACTGGAATTGCACGCCCCGTCTCTCGATGAGCCCGGGACGAGCGGTGCACCAGTCATCGACTTCGGCGTCTTCGGCAAACAGCAGGTGCCAGGTGAGAATGTCGCGACCTTCCCAACTGCCCGCCAGCAGCTGCATGGCCGCCAACCGATCCTCGCCGGGCGCCAGGGCCAGCCGAGGGCCCGGAGCCGGCGTAAAGGGAATGGCCGACAGCGCCTTGGGGTAATACTCCCCGCCGGCACGCTCCCAGGCATCCGCCCACCCCCAATCGAAGACGTACTCCCCGTAGGAGTGTGTCTTGTCATAGCTGGGTAGCACGCCGACCAGCACGCCGCCCCGCCATAGCGTCAGGTGCCTGGGCGCCCAGCCGGTGTCAGGCGCCACCGCGCCGCTGGCTTCCAGGGCATGCAGAAACTCGTGACGCAGGAAGGGATGATCATCCCCTACCAGGGCATTCCACTCATCACGCGGGATAGCGGCAACGGCATCGACACAGGAAATCGACAGACCCGTCTGATCGGGCCGGGAAGGAGCGGTCATCGCGACCTCAGAGATCAAAAGAGTGACGAGTGGACGACTGGAAGGCCATTGAGCGGATGACTCAGGCGTGGACGAGCTTGCGTCGCTGATACCTGAACCTGATGGCCAACGCCAACACTTGGATCTGACGTCCAGATCTAATAGCTAGAACTAAAATTAAACCTAGAATCAAGCGCGCTCAACGTGCCCGACTCAAATATTTCTGACTCAAAATACGATAAATAACTACGATTAAACCCGGCGGCAGTCAACGCCCACTCTCACCCAGGTGACGGCTAAGCAGCCCTGTCCTCAGCGGCGACCATCGCTGCCGGTCGCCAGGGGGCGATAGTCGACCGCCCCGGTCGCTGCCGATGAGGAGACATTGGGTGCAGCTTCGTCATCTCGAGCGCGACCCGCTGGCTGGTCTCTGCGCGTGCGCTCGTGGGCCTGCTCAGCGGCGCGGGAAGGCTGGCGTTCCGAGACGGTCCTGTCTTCGCGAACGTTTTCACGCACATTGCGCTCATGGGCAAGGCTTGCCGTTACCAGATCAGACAGCTCGGTGACGCTGAGCGCCACTCGTTCTACGCCCGACTGGCCCCAGTTGACCAGCAGTGCCGGGGCCTCGCGGGACTGATCGATGCCCACGATACGCCCCAGGCGCCCGCTGTCCGGATCACGCAGCTGTGACCCCAAGAGGCAATGTGTGTCTGCTACTGCCTTGTCCATGATGGCTGGCTTCCTGAAGCTGAGGAAGATGATTGACCTTGATAAGTGAGAGCTTAGCAGCTAAGCCGCCAGTGCGAGACCCCATTAGCGCCAAGTCATGAAGAAAGGCAACAAAAAAGGGTGCCTATCGGCACCCTCTGCTGCAAGTAGGACATCCCGCCGGCCTGCGAACACGAGCGGAGCCGTGAGATCGCCGGAACCGCAGGATGACGCGATGTCCGTACCCTTTACCGCCTCAGGAGGCGGCGTGCATGGCCAGCGCTGTGTCCAGCATGCGATTGGAGAAGCCCCACTCGTTGTCATACCAGGCCATCACCTTGACCAGGCGACCGTTGACCCGCGTGTGGTTGGCATCGAAGGTGGAGGAATTGGGATCATGATTGAAGTCGATCGACACCAGCGGCTGGGCGTTGACGGCCAGCACCTTGGAGCCTTCCGCCGCCTTGGCGACGATCTCGTTGATCTCTTCCTTGGTGGTGTCGCGACTGGCGTTGAACACCAGATCGACCAGCGACACGTTGATCACCGGCACGCGCACCGCCAGGCCGTCGAACTTGCCTTCGAGCTCCGGCAGCACCAGTCCCACCGCCGCAGCGGCACCGGTCTTGGTCGGGATCATCGACTGGGTCGCGCTGCGCGCCCGGTACGGGTCCTTGTGGTAGACGTCAGACAGATTCTGGTCGTTGGTATAGGCATGAACGGTGGTCATCAGGCCGTTCTCGATGCCTACAGCATCGTTCAGGGCCTTGGCCACCGGCGCCAGACAGTTGGTAGTGCAGGAGGCATTGGACACGACCTTGTGTTCGGCAGTCAGCACGTCGTCGTTGACGCCAAACACCACGGTGGCGTCGGCATCCGGGCTCGGCGCGGAAATCAGCACGCGACCGGCACCGGCCTCAAGGTGTTTGCCGGCATCGGCCTTCTTGACGAAAAGACCGGTGCACTCCATGACCAGATCGACGTTCAGGGATTTCCACGGCAGCTGTGCCGGATCTCGCTGAGCGTAGATGCTGATGCGCTGACCATCGATGCTGATGCTCTCGTCATCGTGCTCGACCCGATGCGGGAAATGCCCATGCACGCTATCGTGCTTGAGCAGGTGAGCATTGAGCGACGGATCGCCCAGGTCATTGATGGCAACGACCTCGATCCGGTCGCTGTAACCGTTTTCGTAGAGTGCTCGCAGCACATTGCGGCCGATGCGGCCGAAACCATTGATAGCTACTCGTAACGTCATGACGGCATCCTCACGCTGATTCTGCTGGCGTCTGCTTGAATCGAGGGTCATATGCAGGAACATTGCCCGAAGCATACGAGAGACGGTCGAAATACCGCCGCGACCCCCAGTGAAATAATCTTACATTTGCGCCCCAATTTGGCCCAAAGCATGACGACATTCAAGGCAATTTTTTGCTAAATTTACAAACATTGCCACCCACCACCCCTCAGCGAGGCTGCCCATGGCTACACAAGATACCCCTCTGAACGACGTCGTCCGCCAGGTCACCGAACGCATTCGCGAACGCTCCCAGGAGCGGCGGGCTCTCTATGAACGCCGCATGGCCGACCAGCATGGCCGCGGTGTGCATCGCGGCGAGCTGTCCTGCGGCAACCTGGCTCACGGCTTCGCCGCGTGCGGCGATACCGACAAGGGTCGGCTCAAGATGATGAACAGTGCCAACCTCGGCATCATTTCGTCATATAACGACATGCTGTCGGCGCACCAGCCGCTGGAATCCTTCCCGGAAACCATCAAGGATGCCGCCCGCGCCATGGGCTCGACCGCCCAGTTCGCCGGCGGCGTACCGGCCATGTGCGACGGCGTCACACAGGGCCAGCCTGGCATGGAGCTGTCGCTTTACTCCCGCGAGGTGATCGCAATGGCCGCCGCCGTGGGGCTATCGCACAACATGTTCGACGGTGCGATCTTCCTCGGTGTATGTGACAAGATCGTGCCAGGACTGTTCATCAGCGCCGCGCGCTTCGGCCACCTGCCGTCGACCTTCGTGCCGGCCGGCCCTATGACCAGTGGCCTCCCCAACAAGGAAAAGGCCCGTATCCGCCAGCTGTTCGCCGAAGGCAAAGTCGGCCGCGAAGATCTCCTGCAGGCCGAGTCCGATTCTTACCATGGCCCGGGCACCTGCACCTTCTATGGCACTGCCAACTCCAACCAGTTGATGATGGAGATCATGGGTCTGCACCTGCCCGGCGCTTCATTCATCAACCCGGGCACCCCGCTGCGCGAGGCACTGACCCGCTACGCGGCCGAACAGACGATCCGCAACACAGAGGCCGGCGGCGACTATCGTCCCTTCTACAAGCAAGTCGATGAGAAGGCGATTGTCAACGCCATGGTCGGCCTGCTGGCCTCCGGCGGCTCGACCAACCACACCCTGCATCTGGTGGCCATGGCCGCCGCGGCGGGGCTGACCATCACCTGGGACGACTTCACTGCCCTTTCCGCCGTGGTGCCGAGCATGACGCGCATCTACCCCAACGGTCAGGCCGACATCAACCATTTCCAGGCCGCCGGCGGCATGAGCCTGCTGATTCGCGAACTGCTCGGCGCCGGGCTGATCCACCAGGATATCGCTACCGTCTTCGGCACCGACATGAGCGCCTACACCCAGGAGCCCTTCCTCGAGGACGGCAAGCTGGTCTGGCACGAGGGCCCCACCGAGAGCCTCGACCGCGATGTGCTGCGTCCGGTATCTGAGGCCTTCGCCCCGACCGGCGGCCTGACCGTACTTGACGGCAATCTGGGCCGCGGGGTGATCAAGGTCTCTGCCGTGGAAGCCGAGCACCGGCTGGTGGAAGCGCCGGTGCGGATCTTCGATGATCAGAATCAGCTCAAGGCCGCCTTCGAAGCCGGCGAGCTCGACCGAGACGTGGTGGTCGTGGTGCGCTTCCAGGGGCCAAAGGCCAACGGCATGCCGGAACTGCACAAGCTCACGCCTTTCCTCGGCGTGCTGCAGGATCGTGGTTTCAAGGTCGCCCTGGTCACCGACGGGCGCATGTCAGGCGCCTCGGGCAAGGTGCCGGCGGCCATCCACATGACTCCGGAAGCCATCGACGGCGGCCCACTGGCCAAGCTCAAGGAAGGCGACGTGGTGCGCCTTGACGCCAACCGCGGCGAGCTCAGCGTACTCGTCAAGGCCGATGAGTGGGCCAAGCGCTCCCTGGCTGACGCCAACCTGGAGCACTACCACTCTGGGCTTGGCCGCGAGCTCTTTGCCGGCTTCCGCCATCTGGCCATGGGCGCCGAAGAAGGTGCCGGCGTGTTCGGCGGCTTCGAAGCCGACGACCTGGCGCGCCAGCAACAGCAGATTCAGGAAGAGGACGCCTAGTGACCCGCCCCGCTCTGATGGGTGCCGCCGCCGAAAGCGGCGGCGCCCTTTTTCGAACGCCGGAGGCAGATACATGACCCGCCCTGCCCTGATTGGTGATATTGGTGGCACCAACGCACGCTTTGCGCTGGTGACGCCGGGGAGTTTCGCGCCCCACGACATCCTGAGCCTGCCCTGCGCCGACTATCCGAGCCTGGTGGACGCCGTCGATGATTATCTGGTGCGGGTCGGCCATGGTGGCGAGCGCGCCCCGCGGGAAGCCTGCCTGGCCTTCGCCTGCCCGGTACACGACGACTGGGTCAAGATGACCAACAATGCCTGGGCCTTCTCGAAAGCCGAGGTACAGCAGTCGCTCAACCTCAAGCTATTCAAAGTCATCAACGACTTCACCGCCCAGGCGCTGGGCGTGCCTCATGTCGCCACCGAGGATCTCGTCCCGGTGGGCGGCGGCTCGGCCCAGGCACACAGCATCCGCCTGGTGATCGGCCCCGGCACCGGCCTCGGCGTAGCCGGGGTCTTCCCCGGTCAGCACGCCTGGATTCCGCTGCCTACCGAGGGGGGACATGTGACCTTCGCGCCCACCGACGAGCGAGAACAGAACCTGCTGCGCTATTTCCATTCACGCTATGGCCGCGTTTCGGTGGAGCGCATCCTCTGCGGGCAGGGGCTTCTGGACCTTTACTGCGCCCATGCCTCCCTGAAGGGCGTCAACCCGCACTATCAGAGCCCCGCCGAGGTCACGGCCGGTGCCGCCGAAAGCGATGCCATCGCGGTGGACACCGTGCAGCGCTTCCTCAAGATCCTCGGAGACGTGTGCGGCGATGCGGCCCTGACCATCGGTGCCCGTGGCGGTGTCTACCTGTGCGGTGGCATCCTGCCACGGCTGATTGACTGGCTGCCGGATAGCCGCTTTCGTGCTGCCTTTGCCGACAAGGGCCGGATGAGCGCTTACAATGCCGACATCCCGAGCTGGGTGGTGACCGCACCCTGGACGGGGCTGCTGGGCGCCGCCGAGGCATTGCACAACGAGGAGGTCGAATGATTCCAAGGTCCCTGCGCGAACTGCTGGATTCCACTCATGGACAGCGCCAAGCCGAATGGCAGGGGCGCACCCTGTGGCTGGCCCGTGAGCCCTGGGGGGAGCTTGTGGTATCGCTGCAAGGCGCCCAGGTGCTGCACTTCTTAACCGCGCCCGATGCCGCGCGAAAAGCACCCGCCACTCAGACGCCCGAAACCGGGCGAGCCGCAGGCGCTTCACCCGCGCCCAATGCCGCACGAAAAGCGCCCGCCACTCAGACGCCCGATGCTGCGCTAGAAGCAGCGGAATCTCCGGCGGCGGACGCCGATGAAAGCGGCCTTGTGCCCGGTGGCTGGCTTTGGGTCACCCCTACGCCACAGCAGCGGCCGGGCGCGATTCGCGGGGGTATCCCGCTATGCTGGCCCTGGTTCGCCGACGAGCATACCGCCGATGAGTCGCCGGACCGTTCCGGCCCCATGCATGGCCCGGCACGCCTGACGGACTGGCACCTGGACGCCGTGGACGAGCATGAGGAAGGCGTCGAGCTGCACCTCTCGCCTACTCAGCGCCTGCACTCTCAGCTGCTGGTGCGAGCGGTGATCCAGGCCAATGCCCAGCGCCTGCACGTGGAGCTGATCAGCGAGCATGTCGGTGAAACGCCGGTCAAGCTGACCGCCGCCCTGCACAGCTACCTGGCCGTGGCCAACGTACAGGGCTGCCGCCTTACTGGCCTTGCGGGTGCTCGCTATCTCGACAAACGCGCCGGCTTCGCCGAACGTGAGCAGCAGGGCGAGCTTGGCATCCGTGGTCCTCTGGATCGCATCTATCATTCCAACCGGCCACTGGTATTGGATGACGGCGAGCGCCAGCTCACTATCGCCAAGCAGGGCAGCGACTCGACGGTGGTCTGGCATCCGGGCGATGACCTGCCGGCCGACACCTCAGCGCAGGCCGGTCGCCACTTCCTGTGCGTCGAGTCAGCCTTCACGCGCCTCGATCCGGTCTGGCTGGTTCCCGGTGCCCAGCACCTGCTGGGCACTACCCTGTCACGTGCGGAGAGCGATTGATGAGCACCGAGCTTTTTCGCGATGCCCCCTTCCTGCTGGGCATGATGCGGTTGCATGAAGACGAGGCGTTGCACCAGCCGAACGCCATGGCCGACTGGATCGAGGCGCGCCTCGACCAGGGCCTCAACTGGTTCGACCATGCCGACATCTACGGCGACCGTCAGGGCGAAACCCTGTTCGGGCAGGCGCTGCGCGCCCGCCCGGAGCTCGCCAAGCGAGTCAAGATCGTCACCAAGGCAAGCATCGTCACCCCCGGGCGCGATCTCTCGCCGATGGGCGTCAAGCACTACGACAGCTCGCCTGAGTACATCACCCAGGCCATCGACGACGCCCTGGATCGTCTCGGCGTCGAGCGCCTCGAGCACTTCCTGCTCCACCGCCCCGACCCGCTGATGAATGCCGAGGACACCGCCCGCGCACTGGACGCCGCCATTGACGCCGGCAAGATCGGCGCCGCTGGGGTCTCGAACTTCCTGCCCGAACAGTGGCGTCGACTGCAGCACGCCATGCAGCACAAGCTGGTCGGCCACCAGCTGCAGCTGTCGCTGGCCTACCCTGACCCGCTGTTCGACGGACGCTATGACGCTCTGATCGCCGATAACCTGCAGCCCATGGCATGGTCGCCGCTGGGCGGAGGCATCGTCTTCGAGGACGTTCTCGGCGAATCGCTCTCAAGGATCGCGGAGGACCTCGAGACCAGTTCCGCCGGCCTCGCCCTCGCCTGGCTCAGGGCCCTGCCCCAGCGCCCGGTGCCGGTGATTGGCACCCTGAGGCCCAGCCGCATCGATGAATTGCTGACCGGCGCCAACCTGAACCTGGAGCGCCCCACCTGGTTTGCCCTGCTCGAGGAGGCTCGCAGCCACCGCGTCGCCTGAGCGGTCTGGGTGCCGATACGAGCGCTGACAGAGAAACATCCGCCACGGGTGACTCGATTCATCCAATCGACGACCATGATAACAAGCAACCACCACAACAATGACGCCACCCACGATCCCGGAGGACGGCATGTTCCAACTGACCCGCAGCGTCACCTGGCAGGCCCTCGAGCGCCTGCACCAGCAGACCGCCAATGATCGCATCAGCGACTACTTCACGGCTGACCCCGAGCGCTTCGAGAAGATGAGCCTGCGCGTCGGTGGACTCTTCCTCGACTACTCCAAGCATCAGGTGTCCGACGAGGTGCTCAAGACGCTGATCGAGCTTGCCGACCATTCCGCCCTAGTGCAGCGCCGCGCGCAGATGTTCTCCGGCGACATCATCAATGTCACCGAAGACCGCCCGGTGCTGCACACTGCCCTGCGCAACCTGAGCGACGAGCCGGTCTACGTGGATGGCAAGAACGTGATGCCGGAGATTCACCAGACCCGCGAGCAGATCAAGCGTTTTTCGGAAGAGGTGCGCAGCGGCGAGTGGAAAGGCTACAGCGGCGAGCGCATCAAGGACGTGGTCAACATCGGCATCGGCGGCTCGGATCTCGGCCCCAACATGGCCTGTCGGGCGCTGCTCAAGCATCGTCATCCCGAGCTCAACTTCCACTTCGTTTCCAACGTCGATGGCACCCATATCCAGAAGGTGTTGAAGCGCCTCGACCCGGCGACCACGCTGTTCATCGTCTCGACCAAGACGTTCTCGACGCAGGAGACGCTGCTCAACGCCAAGACCGCCAGGCGCTGGTTCCTGGATGGTGCCGGCGAAGACGCCGACGTGGGCGCTCACTTCATCGCTGCCTCGACCAATCGCAAGGCAGCGATGGAGTTTGGCATTCGCGAAGAAAACGTCTTCGAGTTCTGGGCCTGGGTCGGCGGGCGTTATTCGATGTGGTCATCGATCGGCCTGCCCATCGCGCTGTCCATCGGATTCGAGGGCTTCATCGAGCTGCTCGAGGGCGCCCAAGAGATGGACAGGCACTTCATCGAGGCCCCCTTCGCCGAGAACATGCCGGTGCTGATGGCACTGATCGGCATCTGGTACATCAACTTCCACGGTGCCGAGACGCAGGCCATCGTGCCCTATGATCAGGCCCTGCATCAGTTGCCCGCCTTCCTGCAGCAGCTCGACATGGAGTCCAACGGCAAATCCGTGGATATCTTCGGCCAGCCGGTCAACTACAAGACCGGACCGATCGTCTGGGGCGAGACCGGTTCCAACGGCCAGCACGCTTTCTTCCAATTGCTGCACCAAGGCACACGCTTTGTACCGATCGACTTCATCGGCTCGCTGAAGCCCGAGTCCGGCTTCGAAGACCACCACTTCGCGCTGCTGACCAACATGCTCGCCCAGGCCAATGCCTTCATGGAAGGCAGCCAGGACAGCAGCCAGCTCGACCCCTACAGCTGCCCGGGTAACCGTCCGTCGAGCACCCTATTGCTGGATGAACTGACGCCGAAGAACCTGGGCGCACTGATCGCGCTCTACGAACACAAGGTGTTCGTGCAGGGCGTGATCTGGAACATCAATTCCTTCGATCAGTGGGGCGTTCAGCTCGGCAAGCGCATCGCCGGCGAGATCAGCGAGCGCATCGACGAGAACAGCCAGGACTTCGATGCCTCGACCCAGGGGGTGCTGGCCCTGGTACGCGGCCACTTCGGCGAGCGCCAGAGCGGTACCGCCGCAAAGGCCAAGGCTGCTGAAGGCACCAAGAAGAATACCGCCAAGGCCAAAGCCACCCAGTCACCGGCCAAGCAGGATACTTCCTCATGACACCCATCATTGCCTTCGGCGAGGCCCTCGTCGACATGCTCTCCAGCCGCCTGGGCGACGATGCCCAGGGCCCCGAGACCTTCACCCCCTACGCCGGCGGAGCGCCGGCCAATGTCGCCGTGGCCTGCGCCCGTCTGGGTGTGCCCAGCCGCTTTCTCGGCATGCTCGGCGATGACCACTTCGGCGACTTCCTGGCCGCAGAGCTCGAGTCTCATGGGGTCGATACCTCGGGCGTGGTGCGCACCCGCGAAGCGCGCACGGCGCTGGCCTTCGTGTCTCGTGATGCGGCGGGCGAGCGCACCTTCGACTTCTACCGGCCACCGGCGGCGGACCTGCTGTACCGCCTCGAGCACCTGCCGCCCGGGGTCTTCGAGACTCCGGCAATCCTGCACCTGTGCAGCAACAGCCTGACCGAAGACGGCATCGCCGAGACTACCCTGAGTCTCGCCGACATGGCGGCCAAGAGCGGCAGCTTGGTCAGCGTCGATGCCAACCTGCGACACAACCTCTGGTCGACCGGTCAGGCCGAGATCGGCCCGGTGACGCAGCTGATCGAGCGTGCCGCCCTGCTCAAGCTGGCCCGCGAGGAACTCGATTTCCTGCGCGGGGACCACCCCGCCGAGGACTGGCTGGCCGAGCGCCTGACCGCCGGCGTACGCCTGATCCTGATCACCGATGGTCCTGGCGCGGTCGAAGTGCGCACCGTGAATGGCTGTTTCACGGTCACCCCGCCTCGCGTCACCGCGGTAGACACTACCGCCGGCGGCGATGCCTTCATCGGGGGTCTGCTGGCCACTCTTGCCAACCAGGACCTGTCTGCCCAACAAGCCGGCAACGACTGGTGGCACGACGAGGCCCTGCTGCGTCGTGCCGTGGACGTCGCCTGCCGCTGCGGTGCCCATGCGGTCACTCGCCCCGGCGCCTATGCGGCCCTGCCCACCGCCCACGAGCTGGCAGCCTTCTAGCGCGTAGGGATAAAGCCGGGCGATATTCAGCCGATACTCCATGATACGTTGACCGCCTGCCCAACAGACGCTTGGCGCAGGCCAGCGATCACGGAGAGACAATGACGCACCCCGATTCCCCCGATAGCGACGCACGGCGCCTGACGGAGCTTGAAGAAATCGCGCGACGCTATGAGGCGCTGGTCGAGGAAGCACCAACGGGCATCGTGCGCATCGATCGCCAGGGGATCATCCAGGAGGTCAATCCCTTCGCACTGTCGCTGCTTGGCTATGCTCACGAGGCCATCATCGGCAAGAACGTGGCCTGCCTGATGGCCTCGTCGACTGGCCATCAACACGACGATTTCCTCGCTCGCTACCTCGCCGGCGGGGCGCCGAGAATCGTCGGCATCGGCCGCGAGGTCGAGGCCCAGCATCGTGACGGCCATGCCATTCCGGTGCACCTGGCGGTCAACGTGCTGCACGACGAGCAAGGCGAGATCAGCGAGTTCCTCGGCATACTCACCGACCTGACAGAGATCCACTCGGTTCGCCAGGATATCGTGCGCGAGCGCGCACTGCTTCGCGCCATTCTCGATGGCAGCAAGGATCCCATCTATGCTCGCAGCACGCGCGGGCGCTACCTGACCGCCAATAGCGCCTGCTTCGCCCATTTGGGGCTCTATGCGCCTCCCAAGGATCCTCAAGACATCGAGGCTCATCTCCCCACACCAATCGCCGAGCGCCTGGCTGCCGCCGAGCAGTCAGTCATGCGCCAGGGCGAACCCGAGCGCTTCATCCTGCCACCGCTCAACGACACCGTGTTTGATGTAACCGTATCGCCACTGCGCGATGCAAAGGGCACCATTCGCGGCACCGTCGGCGTCGCCCACGACATCACCTCCGCTCAGCGGCAGGCAGCGCTGCTCAAGGTGCTTCATCAGGGCATCACCGACTACCAGGCGCTAATGTCGGGGGAGCGACTCTGGGAGTTCCTGATGGATGGCCTAAGAGAACTCACCGGCAGCGACTATGCGCTGATCGGCGAAGTCATCAAGGTCGACAAGCATCCGGCGCTGAAGATCCACGCCATCACCGATCTGAGCTGGAGCGAGGAATCCAAGGCCTTGATGTTGCGTCTGCGCAGTGGCGACATGACGCTGGATAATCCCAACAGCCTGCTTGGCCGGGTGTTCGCCCACGGCGAAACGGTGATGACCAATGACCTGGCCTCGCACCCTCATCGCGGCGGCTTTCCTTCCGGTCATCCCGCCATCCACAACTATCTCGGCGTGCCGATTCACGACGGCGACCAGGTGATCGGCATGTATGCCATCGCCAACAGCCCCCAGCGCTTCGATGAGGCCTTGCTCGACTGGCTCGAGCCCTTTACGGCGACCTGTGCGCTGTTGATCAACTTCTATCGCCAGCAAGCACAGCGCGAGAACATCATCGCCGAACTGGCAACCGCCCGGGACCAGGCTGAAAAGGCCAACTTGGCCAAGAGCGACTTTCTGTCTTCGATGAGTCACGAACTGCGCACCCCGCTCAACGCGATTCTCGGCTTCGCCCAGCTGCTTGCCAATAGCCGCAAAGCGCCGCTCAACGAACGCCAGCAGCGTCAGGTCCACCAGATCGAAAAGAGCGGCCATCATCTGCTCGGCTTGATCAATGAAGTACTGGATCTCGCCAAGATCGAAGCAGGACACCTGCAGCTATCCCTGGAACCCCTGTCGCTGGGCAGCCTTATCGTGGATGCCAGAGACACCCTGGCAGGCATCGCCGAGAATGCCGGGATCAAACTGATGGCCAGGTCACCCGAGCCGGATATTGCCGTGATTGCCGACTATACCCGCACCAAGCAGGTGTTGTTGAACCTGATGTCCAACGCCATCAAGTACAACCGTGAAGCCGGGCACGTGAAGCTGTACGTCACGCTAATCGACTCTCGCGTGCGCGTCACCGTCAGTGACACCGGCCATGGAATTCCTACCGAGCATCAGGCAGAGCTGTTCGAGCCCTTTCAACGACTTACCGCCGAACACAGTGCTATCGAGGGCACCGGAATTGGCCTGGCCATCACCCGCGAGCTGGTTGTGCACATGCAGGGCTCCATCGGCGTCGACAGCACCCCCGGCGAAGGCAGCGACTTCTGGTTCGAACTGCCGCTGGCCGTTAATGGCGCAGCCAAGGAACATGACGCCTCGCCGGATGCAAATGAGACGAACACCCGCCTGACGGGTCATCGACTGCTCTACATCGAAGACAACCCCGCCAATCAGCGTCTCATGGAGGACATCATCGAGGATCTCGAAGGTTTCAGCCTGCAGGTGGTGCCCAGTGCTGAAGTCGGCCTCGAGCTGATCCGCCACTGCCCTCCGGATCTGGTGCTAATGGACCTGCACCTACCGGGCATGGACGGCTATCAGGCATTGGCCGTGCTGCGCCAATCCACCGAGCATGCCGATCTGCCGGTGATCGCCCTGTCGGCCAATGCCATGGCCTGCGACCAGCAACCCGGCCAAAAGGCCGGTTTCGATGCCTATCTCACCAAGCCGCTAGATCTAGGCACATTTAGCGAGACGCTGGCTCGCCTGCTGTCCTGATGCTCGATACCTGATGCTCACATGATGCCCGCGATTCAAGGAGCCCTACGTTGACGGATGACACCGCCCTGACCCATAAGCGCCTGCTGGTGGTTGACGATAATCCGGCAAACGTCGAGCTGCTGCTCGATCTGCTCGACGATCACGGCTTCGAAAACGTCACCAGCACCAGCGACAGCAGTCGCGTGGTGTCGCTCTGCGAGGCCGATTGCCCGGATCTTATCCTCCTCGACATCCGCATGCCGGGCCTTGACGGCCATGGCGTCATGAGTGCTCTCACGGAACGCTTCGACTCCCAGGCGCCACCGGTGATCGTGCTCACCGCCCAGCACGATCATGAGACCCGGCAAACAGCCCTGTCTCTAGGCGCGCGTGACTTCCTGACCAAGCCCTTTCGCCACGATGAGGTCTTGCAGCGCATCAATAATGTCCTTTCGGTGCAACACCGCTTCGAGGTCCGAGATCAGCAGGCGGAAGCCCTCGAACACCTGGTGTCATTGCGCACCCAGGCGCTCGAACGCCAAACGCGCACCGATCCGACGACCGATCTGCCCAACCGCCATGGATTGAGTGAGGTGCTAGAACAGCGCGCAACGCTTAGCGACCCCACCGGCATCCTCTTCATCGCCCTGGACGAGCTGGATGACATCGTGCGCCTGCATGGCTACAGCGCCATCGAAGGGCTGCTCAAACAGCTCGGCCAGCGACTCGCGGCCAAGCTGCCGCCCTCGCATGTCGTCGGTCCCTGGGGAGGCACTGAGTGGCTGGTGATCTGCCCCGATCCCGTGGATACCGCAACCCTCGTTGAGCTGGCCAACTGTCTGTGTCGCCTGATTCATCAGGACCACCCCGTGGGCGACCTGCTGCTGTCCATCAAGGCGCGAGTCGGCATCTGCCAGGCCAGCCGCTTCGAACCCGAGCGTCTGATCCACCAGGCCGCACTGGCCCTTCCTCATGGTTACTCGCCGATGGTGCAGTACTATTCCGAGACCCTTGAGCAGCAACAGCGCCGTCGCCTAAGGCTGCAACAGGCTCTGCGCGGTGCAGGAGAACGGGGCGAGCTCGAGCTGGCCTTCCAGCCCAAGGTCGATCTTGCCAGCGGACGAGCAGTCGGTGCCGAGGCGCTGCTGCGCTGGCATCATCCCGACTTCGGAACGGTCTCGCCGGCCGACTTCATCCCTCTGGCCGAAGCCAGCGGCGATATCCTCGCCATCGGCGACTGGGTCATCGATGCGGCGCTCGATCAGCTCAAGGCGTGGCGCCAGGAAGCCTGGATCAATGAGGACTTCCACCTGGCCATCAACGTGGCGGCCCGCCAACTGTCGCGACAGGATTTCGCCGAGCGGCTGCTGGAACGTCTGCGCTGGTACGACCTGCCCGGCTCCAGCCTGGGACTCGAAGTCACCGAATCGGGGCTGATGGTGGATGTCGGCCTGGCCCGCGAGCAGCTCACCATCCTCGCTCGCGCCGGCACTCGTATCGCCATCGATGACTTCGGCACCGGCTACTCGTCGCTTGCCTACTTGAAGACCCTGCCGGTCAGCACCCTGAAGATTGATCGCGCCTTCGTCAGTCCTCTTCCGGATAGCGAAGAGGACCGCAATCTGGCCGCCACCGTCATCGCCATGGCGCACAGCTTCTGTTGCGACGTGGTCGCCGAAGGCATCGAGCAAGCCTCCCAGGCGACCCTGCTCCGCGAGCTGGGCTTTGAGACCGCTCAGGGCTACTACTATTCCCGCCCGCTGCCGCCTGAGGCCTTCGCCGACTGGCATCGCCAGCAGCAAGCGGCGATGGCCTAGCGCCTGCCCAGATAGCCTTACGGCAGGGAGTACCGCCGGTAGCGATAGCGATGGGAAGCGACTCGGCAGGTAAAAAAAGACCCGCCAGCGGCGGGTCGAACAACAGCAGAGCTGTCGAGAGAGAAACGTTTAGCGATGAAGCACTCTGCCGGCGGCCGGTTCAGTGGTGGAAACGCTCGGCGGCCTGGCGTGCCAGCTCGCGGATGCCGTCCCAGTCCTCGGCCTCGACCAGCGCCTGGGGCGTCAGCCAGGAGCCGCCCACACACATCACGTTAGGCAGCTTGAGGTAGTCTTCGGCATTGTCGACGGTGATGCCGCCGGTCGGGCAGAAGCGCGCCTCGGGAATCGGGCCGCCGAAGGACTTGATGGCCTTGGCACCGCCACTGGATTCCGCCGGGAAGAACTTGAAGCGACGATAGCCATACTGCCAGCCGGTCATCAGCTCGGAGATGGTGGAGATACCGGGCAGCATGGGCACCGGGCTCTCGACCCCATAGCGGTACAGGGCCTCGGTCGCCCCGGGTGTCACCACAAAATCGGCCCCGACCTGTTCGGCCTGACGGTACTGAGCCGGCGTCAGCACGGTGCCAACGCCAATGCTAGCGCCGGGCAAGGCTTCCCGCATGCGACGGATGGCCTCAAGCGCACAGTCGGTACGCAGGGTGATCTCCAGCACCGGCAGGCCACCCTCGACCAGAGCACGCGCCAGAGGGACGGCATCCTCGATGCGTTCGATGGTGATCACCGGGATCACCTCGGCCTTGAGACAGATGCTGTCGAGTTCGGTCGTGCGGGTGGAAGGCAGCTGCTTGTCAATGGTCATGATGGTCTCCAAAAAATCAAGGAAGCGCTGAATCAATCGTCGAGCGGTTCAAGCACAAGGCGCACGGAGCACAGGAACCGGAGCATATGCGGTATATGTGAGGATTCCGAGCACCGCGCAACGCAGTGATTGAAACGCGCAGGCATTCATCCAGTGTTTCCTAGGGCGCCCAGTAGATCGCCAGCGGACAGGCAAGGAAGGCGCGAATCGGCAGCGCTTGCACGTCATCGCCGCTCAGGGCTGCGGCCAGCTTGGAACGCTTGCCCTCGCCGTTGAGATGTAGCACATGGCGCTTGGCCTGATGCAGCCGATCGGCGCTCAGAGTGATCCGCGCCTGGGGCTGGCTGGGAGTGCGCACCGCAACGACCGTCGCTTCGGTGCTCAGCGCCAGCGGCAGTTCCTGGCTATCCGGGAACAGCGAGGCCGTGTGGCCATCGTCGCCCATGCCGAGAATGACCATGCTCGCCGGCCAGCTAAGCCCCGCCAGACGCTCGCCGACGACCGCCGCGCCCTGCTCAGGGTTGGCATCGTCGGTGGTCAGAGGCACGAAATTGGCGGCAGCCGCTTCTGCCGTCAGCAGGTGCTCACGCACCAGCCGGGCATTGCTGTCGGAGGCCGACTCGGCGACCCAGCGCTCGTCGGCCAGGGTCACATCGATACGCGACCACGGCAGCGACTTGGCGGCCAGCGCATGGAAGAACGGCACCGGGGTGGAACCGCCGGAGACCACCAGCAAGGCCCTGTCCTGATGGGCGAGATCGGCGCGCAGCGCTTCGGCCACGGCCTCAGCCAACTGCTGGGCCAAATGTTCGCGACTGGTGCTCATGTTGCATCCTCGTGCAGTTAACATGGCGCCCCGCTCGCGGGGCACCGGGTCAATAGTCTTCGTACCAGCTACGGCCGTCCTGGGTGATCATGGCGATCGAGGCCACCGGCCCCCAGGAGCCCGCCGGGTAGCGGCGGGGCGGCGTGCCACGATCGTCCCAGCCGGCGATCAGTTGATCGCACCAGCGCCAGGCATATTCGATCTCGTCGCGACGCACGAACAGGTACTGCTGGCCCTTCATCACCTCGAGCAGCAGGCGCTCGTAGGCGTCGGGAATCCGCGTCTTGGGGAAGGCGCTGTTGAAATCCAGGTGCAGCGGGCCGGTGCGCAGGCGCATACCTTTGTCGAGCCCGGCATCCTTGGTCAGCACCTGCAGGGCAATGCCTTCTTCAGGCTGAAGGCGGATGACCAGTTTGTTGGCTGCCAAGCTGCGCTGGTCGGGGTCGAAGATATAGTGCGGCTGCTGGCGGAAATGAATGACGATCTGCGACAGCTTGTCTGGCAAGCGCTTGCCGGTGCGCAGATAGAACGGCACCCCTGCCCAGCGCCAGTTGGCCACTTCGGTCTTCATGGCCACGAAGGTCTCGGTATGGCTTTCGGTGTTGGCACCCTCTTCCTCGAGATAGCCAGGCACTGCCTGACCGGCGCTGGTGCCGGCGGTGTACTGACCGCGCACCACGTCCCTGTCCAGTGACTCATGGGTGAAGGGTTTCAGGGCCTTGAGCACCTTGACCTTCTCGTCACGGATAGCATCGGCGTCAAGATTCGAGGGCGGATCCATGGCCGTCAGGCAGAGCAGCTGCAGCAAGTGGTTCTGCACCATGTCGCGCAGCTGGCCTGCCTGGTCGAAGTAGCCCCAGCGCCCTTCGATACCCACTTCCTCGGCCACGGTGATTTCGACGTGGGAGATATGGTTCTGGTTCCACTGGGTGCCGAACAGCGGGTTGGCGAAACGCAGCGCGATCAGGTTCTGAACGGTTTCCTTGCCCAGGTAGTGATCGATGCGATAGATCCGCGATTCCGGGAACACTTCGCCGATGACGTCATTGATTTCCTGAGACGAGATCAGGTCATAGCCGATCGGCTTTTCGACCACCACCCGCGACTCGTCATCGAGGCTGCCGCTGGTGTCGAGGTTGCGGCAGATGTCGCCATAGATTTTCGCCGGCACCGACAGATAGACCACCATCGGCCGTGGCGACCCCTCTCGCCAGGCGCGCACGGCCTGATAATCGTCGGGCTTGGCGAAGTCGACCTTGGCGTAGTCGATACGCTCGAGGAAGCGAGCCAGACTCTCGGCGTCCTGCTCCTTGGGCTTGACCCGTTTCTTCAGGGCCTCGGCCACCTTGTCGCGAAAGTCGCTGACATCCAGCTCGTGACGCGCCAGACCGAGCACGCGGGTATCGGCGGGCATCAGCCCTTCGCGATCAAGCTGATAAAGCGCTGGAAACAGCTTTCGCAGGGCCAGATCGCCCAAAGCACCGAACAGGGCCAGGTCGACATCCAGGTGGCCAGTGTTCTGAGAACGGGTATCGCGGGTCATGCCTCGCTCCCTGAAATATGGTTAACTTACGCACAAAATACGTTATTCGCGCGACAAAAAGCAATATTTATAAGTAACTTTACCACTTACTCGGCATGGCAATGGCGATGATTTGGCGCACACCTGCCGCTCACGCTAGCATATCCTGCATAATGTAGTTAAATCACTACATGACGGGGACCGCGCCGCGGATCGCTCCGCCAGTGCGGCACAGCCTGCCCATCATGCCGCCTCGTCATGTTCGTCGCTACGGAGACTTTCCCTCAGCATGGCCAGTCACGATCTGATCGCCCGCATCCGCGCTCGCCTGGACGAGCTCAATCGCTCCGAGCGCAAGGTGGCCGACGTCATCCTGCAGGACCCGGCATCTGCCACCGGCATGAGCATCGCCACCCTGGCACAAGCGGCCTCGGTCAGCGAACCGACCGTCAACCGTTTCTGCCGTAACTTCGAGGCCAAGGGTTACCCGGATTTCAAGATCAAGCTGGCACAGAGTCTGGCCGGTGGTACACCCTACGTCAGTCGAAACGTCGAGCGCGACGACGATGCCGCCCACTACGGTGACAAGATCTTCGGCGCCACCATCGCCGCCCTCGACGAGGCCCGCCGCGAGCTGGATGCCAAGCGCGTCGAGCGAGCCGTCGATTACCTGATTCAGGCCAAGCAGATTCACTTCTTCGGCCTCGGGGCCTCGGGGCCGGTGGCCCAGGATGCCCAGCACAAGTTCTTTCGCTTCAACCTGCCGGTGATGGCCTACGAGGACGTGCTGATGCAGCGCATGGTCGCCGCCTCCTGCCATACCGGCGACGTGGTGGTGATCATCTCCTATACCGGACGTACCCGAGAGCTGGTCGAGATCGCCCGGCTGGCCCGTGACAACAGCGCCGTGGTGCTGGGTATCACCGCCCCTGACTCGCCGCTGGCCAGGGAATGCACCGAGACCCTTGAGGTCACGACGCCAGAAGATACCGATGTCTACATGCCGATGACCTCGCGCATGATCCACCTGGCACTGATCGACGTGCTGGCCACCGGCGTGACCCTGCGCCGCGGCGAGGATTTCCTCGACCACCTGAAGAAGATCAAGGAAAGCCTGCAGCCGACCCGCTTCCCGACCGATTCGGATGCATCCTGAGGGCTGCACGGAACGCCTGCAGTAGCCGAGGGCGGCTGTCGGTCACGTGCTGCGTTACACTGACGGCCCTCCCGCATACAGACGCAAGAGAACGCCCGATGAACTACGCCGCGCCCCGGAAGAGATCATGAACGCCAGAGTGCTCGCCCTGCTGCTGCCTCTGGTGCTTGCAAGCCTGCCGGCTCATGCCTTCGATCTCGATGAACTGGAGAAACGTCTGGCCACTCCCGAGCGGATGCAAGGCCACTTTCGCCAACTCCACTGGCTGGCCGAACGAGAAGTCCGCCTGCACAGCCAAGGCCGCTTCCTGTATCAGCGTGACCGACAGCTGATCTGGCTCTTCGAGTCGCCCAGTCGTCAGGTACTGAGCTTCACGCCGGGCCAGGTGGCTTATGGGCCAACTGCCGACGCAAACGACGTAGAAACCGACATCGAGGCACTGTTACCCGAGCGCGAGACCTTTCAGCGCCACATGGTCGATCTAATCGGCGGGCACTTTTCAGCGCTCGATGAGGACTACCGGCTCGACCTTTCCGGTGACAGCGACGCATGGCAAGTATCGCTTCACCCTAGGGCTTTGGGCCTGGAGCTGCCGCTGACAACCCTGACCCTTTCTGGCGGCGAGCGAATCGAGCGCCTGGACATGGCCATCACCAGCGGCGACACCCTCACCATTCGGCTGACTGATGCCAAGGAAGTGGTCAACGAAAGCCTGGTGCCCTGGCTGGTGAACTGGCTAACCGACGAGCCCCTGGCAACGGGGCAAACGCCCGCCTCGGAACCCCTGGAGGATACCGCGACCGGTTCGGCAATGGAGCAGGAGGACAAGGCGGGGAGCGAAGAAGACGCTCCCCGGAAGGGTGGGATGTCGCTCAGCCCTTGATGGCGCAGGTAACGGTGATCTCGACCTTGAGCTCATCGGCTGGCATCGGTGCGGTGATGCAGGTCCGCGCCGGGGCATGCCCTTCGGGCACCCAGGCGTCCCAGACCTCGTTCATGGCGGCAAAATCGTGGCCTTCCTTGAGATAAATGGTCGCCGAGAGCAGGTGCTCGCGGTTGGAACCAACTTCCTCGAGCAGCGCTTCGACACGCTCTAGCATGCTGCGGGTCTGCTCGGCGATATCGCCGTGACGTGCTTCGGGGCCGGCCACCTGACCACACAGATAGGCCACCCCACTATGAATCACCGCGCGGCTCATGCGCGTCTTGGTATCGTGTCGAACAATAGTCATCGGTACGTCTCCTGGCTGGAAATGGGGCAAAATGATAACCCATCATAAGGGGGGAAAGCCGATGATATGAGCAATCTCTTCGCCGCAGTCGGTACACGTCCATGCCACAGGATCTCCCGACAGGCGCCGGGCATCGATCTCCTCGCCACAGGCAATACACTCTCTCTGCTCTTCTTCCTCTCCCTTCTCGCCATGCTTATAATCCGCGCCAAGGGCGCAGCGACGCGCGTCAGAGACAGGGTACGACACTCTTTCTTGGTCTTGCCCTGGCCCTTGAGGGCACTCATGCGCGACAACCTCCTCACCGTGGGATGGTTCATGGACTCTCCCATCGGGGATGACGAATTTTTCGCGACGCCTGTAAGCATTCGCGACGCCGTTCGACTCATTAAGAGATATCGACGCATCGACACGATGCACGTCGGTATCGCAGCCCAGCCAACAACAGGAGAAACACCATGAAGCGTTCCACCATGATGGCCGCCGTCCTCACTACCGCCCTGGCACAGGCCAGCGCCATGGCCACCGCTCAGGCTGCGGATGGCGAGGCGATGGAGAAGTGTTATGGCGTCGCCCTGGCCGGCCAAAACGACTGTAAGGCGGGACCGGGCACCACTTGCGCCGGCACATCCACCGTGGATTATCAGGGCAATGCCTGGAAACTGGTTCCGGAAGGCACCTGCACCAGCATCGAGACGCCCCACGGCAACGGCAGTCTGACGGAGATCGATCGTCCCTGAGGCTTTCCCGGCCCGCCGGCCGGCGGGCCGCCCCGTCGAGGAGATCACCATGCCTCTTTCTCTTGCTCGCGGTGCCTTGGGCATCGGCCTCAAGCACCAGCATGCTGAGACGCTGCTCACGGCTAACCGGCCGGTAGACTTCCTGGAACTCCACGCCGAGAATTACATGGGACCCGGGGGGCCAGAGCGCGAACGGCTTCACGCCATCGCCGCACGCTACCCTCTCTCGGTACACGGCGTGGGAATGTCGCTGGGCGGTGCCGAACGCCCTGATGCCGCCCACCTGCGCCGGCTTGCTCGCCTAGTGGGGGAACTTACCCCGACACTGGTCTCCGAGCACCTGGCATGGAGCCGACTGGACAGCGACTACTACAACGACCTACTACCGGTCCCGCTCACCGAGGAGAGCCTGTCGCTGGTGGCACGCAACATCGACATCGTGCAGCAGGCCTTGGGCCGCCGCCTGTTGATTGAAAACCCCAGCCTCTACATCGGTCTGGACGCTAACACCATCGACGAGGCGGCGTTCCTCGCCGCGCTGGTGGAGCGCACCGATTGCGGACTGCTGCTCGACATCAACAACGCCTTTATAAGCGCCTTCAACCTCGGCCGCGACCTCGACGACTACCTGGCCGGCTTGCCGTTGGGGGCCATTGGCGAATTTCACCTGGCCGGCCACAGCCTCGACATGGCCGTGGACCCACCGCTACGAATCGATGATCACGGCGGGCCGGTATGCGAGGCCGTGTGGTCCCTCTACGCCCAGCTCGCCCGCCAGCAGCCGGATGTGCCTACCCTGATCGAGTGGGATACCCGTGTCCCCTCCCTGTCTCGCTGGCTAGAAGAGGTCGAGCGGGCCAGGGCCTATCGAGGCGAGACGACCTGCGCTGCCGTCGACGACTAGGCTGTGGCGGAGATTCGACGAGCAGAGGCTGGACAAGGCAACAATCAGTGGCAAAAGCGGCCTTTACAAGACGCACGTATACAAGCCGTAAACGACGGCTCTTCGCCTGATTGTTAACGCAGGATTGCCGATCGAAGGCACTTATCAGGCATAGCCTGGACGGCCAGGAGGCCCCCATGGAGACTCTCGCCGAGTGGCAAAGGCGCTTCATCACCGCCATGCGCCGGCCCGAGACCGAGACCGAGACGGACACCGACCTCGGCCGGGTCGACGGCCTCAATGTCTACCGCAACAACATCCGCCAGAGCCTGATCGAAGCCCTCGCCACGGCCTTTCCCCATACCCGAACCCTGCTCGGCGCGCGCTACTTTGCCGCCGCGGCCGGCGACTATGCGGGCGAACACCCCCCTACCGATCCGCGCCTGATGCACTATGGCCAGGGCTTCGCCGACTTTCTGGAGCGCCTGCCCCCAGTAACCGACTACCCCTATGTCGGCGATATCTGTCGCCTCGAACGGGCACGCCTGGACGTCAGCCATGCCCGCGAGGAGTCACCCGTCACAGCCGAGGAACTGGCCGGTCACCCAGACCCGGAGGGCCTGGTCCTCGCACCAAGGGCCGCGACCCGCCTGGTCGGTTGCCGCCATGACATCGAGCCCCTCTGGCATGCTCTCGAGCGAGGCGAGACCGCTACGCGGATCGGTGAGGGCGGGCCCGGCGACTGGTTGGTAGTGCGCCAGGGACACCAGATCAGACCGATCCATGCCACCCCGGCGATGCGCGGGCTCTATCGGGCCCTGACGGGCAAGACAAACCTCGGCGAGGCACTGACGGTAATTGCCGAGGCCCATGGCGAGGCCGGAGCCGCCGACGCCCTCGGCAGCTTGCTCGGCCAGGGAGCGCTAAGTCGAGTCACCTCGCGCCGGCCACTCACCACTACCGAGGAGAAGGCCCCATGAAGAAGCTGCTGTTTCCTCTGGAACTCTATTACCAACGCCTGACGCCAGGCCTGGACCGCTTGCCCTTCGACCCGGTGGCGCTTCTGCTGCGAGGCATTCTGGGCAGCGTCTTCTTCCTCTCGGCGCTGACCAAGGTGGAGGGGCTCTCGATCAGCGAGAGCACCTTCTTCCTGTTCGAGCACGAGTATGCCCTACCGCTAGTGCCGCCGGTGCTTGCGGCCTATCTGGCCACGCTCACCGAGTTCAGCCTGTCGCTGCTGCTTTGGACGGGACTGGCCACGCGACTGGCCGCCATGGGGCTGCTCGTCATGACGCTGGCGATCCAGACCTTCGTCTATCCCGATGCCTGGGTGACCCATGGGCTCTGGGCCGGCGGGCTACTGACCCTGCTGCTGCGCGGCCCCGGACGACTATCGCTGGACCAGCTGCTGTCCGTCTGGCTGCAACGCTCACGACTCACTCGCGGTGACGTCCCCCCCTCTGCCTAACAACCGGCGCCCCGGGCCTCAGGGCTGCCCAACACCGGCTGCGCCAGCAGCCAGCTGCCGACCAGCAACGCCAGCATGCCCACCAGCACCAGGGAGAAGGAGGCGCCCAGGTCAAGCGCCATTCCCAGTATCGCCGGAGCGATACCGGTGGAGAACACCATGGCTGCGCTGAGGGTCGCGCGGACCGCACCCAAGTGCTCGGCGCCCCACAGGCGCACCAGCAAGCTAGTGGCAATGGACTCCTGTGCCCCCATCGCCAGCCCTCCCCCCGTCATCAGGGCTAACACCGCCAGGTGACCGCCCAAGGTGATGGCCAGCAGCAGGGCCAGGGCGAAGGGCAGCAGATAGAGGCGCGCCAGGCGCACCGGGCCCAGCCGGTCGACCCAGTGACCGCCGAGCAGGGCCCCGGGCAGCTTGGCGAGCCCCATGCCGGTCAGGGCCAGGGAATAGATGGCCAGCGAACTGTCCATGGCCTCGGTGAGTTGCGCTTGGTAGATGAACAGCCCCGTCATGGTGACCGGCAGGACCATCAGCAACGGCAGGAGTCGCCAGAAGCGCGCCTCGCGGAAGGGACGCGGGCCATCATCGATCGCCTGCTGGTCTCGCCGCGAGCGCGGCGACGGCGGCCAGGGGGCACCTATCAGCATCAGCATCCACGCCAGGGCGATCACCGCGCCCAGGCTCCACCACAGCTCGCGCCAGCCGAACCACACCAGCAGAGCCGCCACCATGGGGGGCAGCAGCGTCTCGCCAAGCATCAGCCCCAGGCCGACAAGCCCCAAGGCCCGACCGCGCAGTGCGGTGAACTCGCGTCCCGCCAGCGTATTGCCCAGGTGGCTCATCATGCCCTGGCCGCACAGGCGCACCAGACCCAGCCCCAGCAGGCCGACCAGCCACCAGGGCGACAGCGTAAGCAGCAGGATGCCGGTGAGAAGTGCCGCCAGGATGGTCAGGGCGAAGCGACGTGGCGCCACCCAGTCGATACTGGGGCCGAAACGCAGCATAGCGAAGCCGCTGGCCAGGGTGACCAGGGAATAGGCAGTGCCGAATTCACCGGTGGACAGTCCCAGACGTTCGCTGATGGGAACCTGAAAGAGGCCAATGAAGAAGCTCTGCCCCAGGCTCGACGAGAACATGGCCAAAAAGGCGATGCCGAGCAGTCCCCGATGGTCCCTCAGAAGGGTGCGGTAGCTCATGCGGCCTCCGGTTAGCGACTCAGAACGTGAATGGCCCCGCCGGGGCGGGGCCAGATCCTGTCGGGGCCAAGCCACTAGCCTGACCACCACGCATCCTGAGCTCTGCGCCGATCTCGGCTGCAGAGCCCATCTGGAAATCCTTATCTCCAAGGGCTATCTATCAGCTTATCTCAAGAGCAGCACCGGCAGGCTGGCCCGGCGCAGCATGGTGGTAGTCGTGCTACCCACCAGCAGGTGGCGCACCCGCGAGTGGCCATAGGCGCCCATCACCAGCAT
>Ga0114983_1000080_pt1 | contig 35381 bp, 28 predicted proteins | sample Shrwel_input2_RT_FD_87182 | JGI IMG/M metagenome (GOLD analysis project Ga0114983, IMG submission 87182) | Subsurface microbial communities from deep shales in Ohio, USA - Utica-3 well 1 S input2 RT | ecosystem: Environmental > Aquatic > Deep subsurface > Shale gas/oil reservoir > Produced... | reverse complement strand
GTCAGGTCTTTACCTGCACGCAGAGCTTCAATGGCGGCTTCCATGTCGAATGTAGGTTTGGTCATTTGAATATCCTTTTGGGTGTATATTACTCAAATGACACAGATTTATGAACACTACCGTATGGACGGCTTCAAAGCCTTCCCAGAGCGCAATGGGGAAGGTAATATTCGACATTGAGAACGGTTGGGGTTGGTCATTGTTTTTGTTTGGCGACTAAACAATAACTCTCCAACCGTTTTCATTTCCAGTCCACGCTAATCTGCGATGAACCTTTTTTGGCGAACGCTTGGTTAATTCTGGTCAGTGGTTAAGTTTTTTATTCCCTGCAGCTGAAGAAAAAATATAAGGCTTAGAAGTTAATTTAAAACCATCGCTAAAGGGTGAGGTATTCTTCTCTTTTTCTTACCTTGTTCTTCTTTTGTTCGTTTTTGGAGACTGGTTTATAGCTGATGACTTAGCTAATAAGTTTGTATGACCTTTTGTCTAGCTCCACTCTCTCTACCATAATAAAGTTTAGACACTCCTGAAGCAGGTAGCTGGCCGTTGCTAGGAATAACGTCTGTCTTTCATTATAGGTGGAACGATATGTTTTTGACCTCTGCTCGTCCATATGGGTTGAGCTGTCAATATTTTGGCTAAGTGACTTGGGGTGAAATTTATCATTCATACCCATCATCATGAGTAGTTCCGTTATGACGATGAATCTGTTTTGAATGTCGGTGTCAATGTCATGATAGGGCCCGAATTTTCAACTATTTTCCTAGACGATACTAACTTATCTGGACATGAATTGCCTTAAAGGGTTCAATTGGGAGTTATTTGGTGATGTCCTGTTCCTTCTAGGGTTATTACAGGAGTCTAGGAAACCAGCGGCGATTCAATAAGGGATATTTGGATGATCAGAAGGTTCCGGCTGGAGCAGAAGTCTCATTATGAGAAGCTAATTATTGCTCAGCGCTTATCGGATATGCTTGATAAGTTCCTTGACGGACGGCGCGCTCCACTCTCAATCGGGGCTGAAAAGGGTGGTATCGAGGAATGGGATGACGTGGTCATCCTCCACTCTGCAGATTCCTTGGAGCATCTGCAGATCAAACGCCAGACTACAGATTTCTGCAACCAGAATCCAGATAAGACAAAACAGCAGGTCAAGGCGACCAACGGCGGCTCTGCCCCCAGGGAGTCTACGGCTTCAGTCATTGATAAGGCATTTATTAGTCTCGCTAAGCACGCAGCTCTAGGCACTTTTGACAACCCTCCCAATCGTAAGTTTCAGCTCACCCTCGTCGGTGCACACTTGCAGATTAAAAAAGGACTTACAGTCAATCATTTGGAGGAGCTGTGTGAACTATGCAGTAAGGACGGACTTGATCTGGACGAGCTTGCCAGTCGCAAGGACGGCCCCACTGAACGAACCTATCTATGGTTAACGACTTGGTGCGGCTTTAAAGATTGGGAGCAGATTCGAGATACCCTGCGTCGCGTCACCATAGCCTGCGTAGGCAACGATGCGACTTTGGAACAACGCGCTTTTGAATCACTCGGCCGGCACTTTTCCGATCCGAAACGGACTCTTGGACGCCTCATAACTTACATTACTAGCGAGACATCCGATGTATCAGCTTTGGACTGCCGTTCAGTAGCCCAAGAGCTCAAGGACGAGCTTCGCTCAGATATCGGAACCTGGACCCAGTATCATTTAGTAGGCGACGAATTTCAGCCGGCAGGCAAGTCATGGGCTTTCGCAGGGACTCATGATCTTGGTGGGGGGGCTCCTGGAACTGCGCAGGGAGTTGTTGAACACATGTGGAGCACTGAACCCGGGAATCGAAAGCTGAGGATATACGCTCCGTACACGCCCCCCTCTGGAGCAAATCTCACTCTTCCATCAGCAATACTGCGCATGGCTTTGCACTTGCCTTATGGCAGCCAGGGTCTAATGCTAGGCGAATCCACATGGCGCGGTAGCGCCGGTCATGAAGTCGGGCACACGCTCGGTTGTGGGGAGAGCGACCTGAAAAACCTCCCGTGGCTCGAAAACCAGGAGAGTCTTGCGTGTGCTTTGGATCATGAGTTCAAGACACAAGTCGCGGTCCGGAAAGAAGCTGAGGCGCTCGCAAACGCCATGGACGAGCTCGTGTGGCAACGTCTCATAGAAGGTGTTACTGAAAAGTTGACACGCATTGCTGATTTAGACCTTGCTGACGCCATGGAAACGGTTTGGCTAAAATGGTCAGCGGACTTCAGTAGCAATTCAGAAAGTCGTAGAAAATTCCTAGAACAACTACTGTATCCGGAGACAGAAGGGAGAAACCCGAAGCACGCGCTTCGCCTAGGGCCCCGCACCTTAGAGCTTCTGGTCACCGCAGTTGAAACTCTGCTGTTGGTTGCGGTGGGAGTTGTTGGAAACGGTACCAACTGGACTTCTTTCCCGGATTGTGGGCAGGTGTTGAGTATCGCCCTTAAATACTGGTCTGGCCCCGTAGGCCACGCTCCAGAAGTCCGTGAACTGTCAGATGATCATTTGATAACGGTTATCGGCCCTTCCCCAGCACCGATTGTAATTCTTTCTGGCGTGAGCGCTTCTCCCTCAGAGCTATTGAACATAGGGATGGCGGATGACGCTGAAACGGCTACCAGTATGGCGGCCGAACGCCAGCCGCATCTTCTCGTCACACGGTCTAGGGTTTTTCAGCATCTACGTAGGGGCACTTTGGCCTCTGTCCAAAAACACTTCACACAGCAATGGCAAGATCGACTGCGTGCCCGACAGTCAGCCATCGAGACGAATGCGAAAGGAACCTGAAATGCTAACAACCTCGGAGATGACTGAGGCAATTTCGAAGCGTGCCGAAGGTCGCTATGAAGTTTCTTTATCTGATACGTTTGAATTTGCATTGCCGCCGAATGAAATTGACTCCGCTACGGTGCAACTAAAACGTATCGGTAGTGAAGGTGCGGGTTGGCGCACAGTGTTGATTGCAGCCTTTCCCTTCGATTTGGCAAAGATCCAAAGCGCGTTTCGATGGGCTGCGGATGTCCGTGACTTGCTTCCAGAGCCGCAAACAGCCGACCTATACATGTTTATGCTCATCGAAAGCATTGCCCAAGAAGACGCGGCACGCCTTGAGGCTGACGATCGCTTCTGTAGAAAGATAGTTGCCCGAGAGCAGGAAGATGTTGACTCTTTTCTAGACCGTAGTTTCTTGGCGACACTTTCGCCTGAAGGTAGTTCAGACACCATCAGCGATCCACTTTTGGCGTCCCTGAGTTCACTGGGCCGGAAGCATTCATGGGTGGTGCAGCACTTGGATACATGGCGAGAATTACTGCTGTCTGGAAAATCAGGTGGTGATATTGCTGAAGACCTGAAGGTTTCGGCGTTTGGTGACGAGGACTCCCAATGAAACAGTTGAAGTCCATTACGCTTTCCAACATCCGTAGGTTTGGCTCCGATACCACTATTGAGCTTAGTCCGGGTGCAACCATTCTTCTGGCTCCGAATGGTACTGGAAAGACGTCTGTATTCGAAGCTATCGAGTTCGGTCTCACCGGCAAGATTTCTCGACTAGGCGAGAACCTTTCCCCAATCATTCGAGACACTCAAACCATGGCTCGAGTGAGCCTGGATTTCGGTGACATGCAAGCCACTTCTCAGGTGAGCAACATTGGTAATGTTGAGAGATCGGGCGACTTAAGCTCTCTTTTTCCAGATGCAGTACCTGAAGACATACCGTTTTTGCTTAGACTTACCCATTTGCTTGATCAACATGAGGGGGAATGGCTGGTAAAGGCAGATGCCAAAGTTGCAGGCTCTCAATTAGCTCGGTTGCCGATTGGTAAGGATGGCAGCCAGGTGAGTTCTGCCCTTGGCGGCATTCGCCGCGCACTTACAGAGCAACTGAAACAAGCTAAGAAAGCTATCGAAACGCTTGAAGCCGAGTTTGAGGAATGGCTGAGCTTGACTCGTGAGCGTGATCTAGCCGCTTCTCAGTCCCAAGAGTCACTTCGTAGCAAAGAACACATCGCTGACTCCATTTCAGGTATTGCTCGTCAGACTAAAAGCTTCGAACAGTTGCCAGCAGGCTTACTGATGCCGCCGTTGGGCCAGGATGGCTTGGAAGCGTTACACGATGCGTTGGAGCAATTGGTGCAAACTAAGCTAGACCGACTTCGTGAACAAATCACGGCGTTGACTGAGGTTGACGGTATCATAGCTCAGTTCGTTTCTGAGCAAGCACGTTCGGAGCAGCTTGGTAACGAACTTATCACTGCTACGCAAGAGCTTGAACAGAAGAAACAGGAGCGAGCCACAGTAGCCGCACATCATGAGAAACTCCAGAAGGAGTTGGTCACTGCAGAAGGTGAGCGTGATGCCATCGCTCAGCAGCTCGAATGGTACGTAAATGAGACCCAGGCCAAGGAGGCTGTGGATCAACGTAAGCATCAACTGGAGACCGCTGACAAGGCTCTTACCAGTGCTGAGTCCCAGGTTGCTATTTTACGTAGTGAGCATGAACGCAACGAGCAGCTCGGCATACAGCATGAGCTCATCGAGAAACAACGCAAGGCGTTGCTACAAAAAGATGCGGAACTTCTCACTGCTCATAAACTCTTGGAGCGCTGGGAGCAGACGCTTCAGCACGTTGCAGATGTCCAGGGTTCCATCAGTAGTGAAGAGGCGCAAGAAAATGTCCTTCAAGAGCGTCTTCGAACCGCGGTTTCGTTAAGAGTATCCGCTGAAGCTGAGGAGCTGGCCGCGAAGAGCCACCACGAGACTTTGACCTCGGCTGCTGATTCGATACGGCAAGCCGTGGCGTCCATTGCGGCTCACCTGCCAATCGATCGCGGTGACTGCCCCTTATGTGGCGAAGAGCACGGAGCCGTAGTTCTTCATGAACGTGTAGCTAAGGCGTTGGAGGCTATTGATCCTAATGTTCTTGACGCCGAACGACGGGTCAAGAAAGCAACAGATGCTTTGCGTAAATGCGTAGAAGAAGTAATACACGTAGAAGCAGAATTGAGAGCATGCAAGGGTAGACTTGCTGAACTTGAGTCTCAGCAGAAGAGTTTAGCTGAGAACATTAACTATTTCAGAAGCAACTCTTTGCTCGACGGAGATACGGTAACACTTGCGAGAGAGTCGATCCGGCACCGTGAAGATGCAAATGTAGTAGCCAAGCTCCAGCTCGATGAGAAACAACGTAATCTTGCGCCGCCACTAGCCCACGATGTCTTTGAACAGACCAAAAACGCCTACGATTCGACTGTTCGTTCATTAGATTCCGCGCAGCAGGGCCGAGCAGAGGCTAGCAGCAGGCTCGAGCAGGCGATCGCGGCATTGGCAGCGATCACTACAGACACTCCGCCAGAAAAAACGCTTGAAGAGTTATCCTTTGTGCAAAACCAAAATGCCAAACAGATTGCAGAACTCAGTGCCAAGCTGGCGGCAGAGCAGTCCGCTTCGGGGCGGAAGCAGGCTCAACTGATCGAAGTGATGAATAGGGTCTCTGATCTGGAAAAAGAGTTATCTGATGTCCAATCTCGACTTGCTACTGTCCGAGCATCCTGGCGCCAACTAGCATTGTCCGGTGAGCCAACTGCTGAGGTTGCGAGCAGTCGAGAGGCTCAGTTGCAGTCCGCTGTCACCGATCTGGCTCGACACACAGAAACACTACAAACTATCAAAATTGAAATTGGTGCTTGGCGCAAGTTGGAGCAGGCGCGCCTAGCTCAGAGTATCCTTGAACGTCGGCGCGGCGAGTTGTCTGAGGATGAATTTACTACCAATCTTCGTCAGCGAATGGAGCAAAAAAAAGCGAGTCAGGAGCGTCTATTGCAGCTATCCGATGCCATGGACACGCTCGATAAGTCTCTAGCCAAAGAAATTGCTAATGTTCAACAACACGTGCTTGCTGTAGTTCCGCGGTGGCAGGCGCTCTTGAAGCGAGTAGTTAGAGAACAACGTTTTACCGAGACTAATCTGGACTTTCGCAGCGCCTATAAAAAGGAACGAGCTAAGGTATCGGTACCACTACATGGGGAGTCAGTCCCAGTACCGACGATAGCTAGTGAGGCTCAGCTGACGGATTTGCAACTGACTTTCCTGCTGTCAATGGCACTGGATCATCCATGGTCTTCCTGGCGTGGCCTGCTTCTAGACGACCCAACCCAGCATCATGATTTGGTACATGCAGCATCAGTATTTGATGTGCTTCGTGATTACATTGTCGATCATGGTTTCCAGGTCGTAATTGCAACTCATGACGCTCTTCAAGCCCGCTACTTCATGCGTAAGTTACAAAACGACGGGATCGAAGCTCGCATATGGTCGCTCGCTCCAACCCCTGATGGCGTTACTGCCTCAGAGAGTTCATGGTTGGGTAGAAGTTAGCCCTTTCAGCAACGACAGTGCCTCTTGCAGTTCTAGGCTGGTTTTGTAAAGAAAACAGAGCATGGTATATTGATTATTAACGGAAATCTTTGCTGCTTAGATAAAAATGCAATTAAATCAAACTCTTGCATTTATTTTGTGGCCTCAAGTGAATGGAGCCCTATTGATATCGGCATTTGTGCTTGATACCGCAAAAAGCCACTGCAACCGCAGTGGCTTTTTTGTTGGAGTTAGTTTTTCCTGGCTTGTTCTGTCAGTGCCGGTATCTTCACCAAATATTCCAGCGCCTGCTCGGTGAAGCCCAGCTTTAATAGATGCTCACGGCTGAATGGCGCTTGCTTAAGAGGTGCTCCGGAAAGACTGTGCTTGAGCCAATCCGGGTTGCCTATGGCCGCAGAGCCGATGGCAACCAGTTCGGCACCCAGGTTGAATGCCCGTTCGGCGGTATGGATATCTGTGATAGCTCCGGCAAACATTAACGGAACATGGCCATGATAGCCTCGGCGAATTTGTGGCAGCAGCGGGCCTGCCTGTTTGTCTTCATTGGCTTGTTTGAAGCTGTTCCCCATGGAAAAGTGCAAATAGTCGAGCGCCTCTTCGGCCAGCAGGTTGGCGACTTCCAGTTGGTTGGCCAGGCGGATGCCGCTCACATTGGCGTAGCTCTCGGGAGACAGGCGCACACCAATCAAAAATGAGCGCGGCAGACGCTGCCGGATACCGCGAATAATCTCTATGATGATCCTGGCGCGATTGCGGCTGCTGCCGCCCCAAATATCCTCGCGCCGATTCACCTCTGGGTTAAGAAAATTACACAGCAGGAAATGGTGGGCGGCGTGCAGTTCCACACCGTGCAGTCCCGCGGCATAAGCCCGCTCGGCAGAGTTGATAAAGGCCTGAATAAGCTGCCGGATTTCCTCATCCTGCAGCTGTGCTACCCCACTTGGATATCTTGTTCCCTGTGCTATTGCTGAGGGGCCTTTTGGGCCTTCTGCATTTAACTCGGGGAGTGCTCGCAGGCCGCCATGGTGCAGCTGCACCAACACCTTGGCTTGGTAGGCTTCGGCAGAGCGGGCCAAGGGGAGCCAGGATTGCTGCTGCGCCTCAGTCATCAGGGCCGGTTGTCCAGCCCAGCAACGTCCGCCGGGCAAAACCTGGGTGGCAGCTGTTATCAGCATGCCAAAGCCCCCTTGGATACAGAGCTGTAGCCACCGCAACTCGGCTTGGGATGGGTCGCCATTGGCTGCGCTCATGTTGTGGGTCAATGGCGCCAATACCGCACGGTTTTTAAGGCTCACGCCGGCGTTGCCAAAAAGGAACTCGTGTTCCAGTGAAGCTGACATCTCACTTTTCCTTTTGTGTCCAATCTATGTCTCTACTGTACATCTGCCGCTATGGGAAATAATCTGTCATTCAGGAAATGTATTCGTTCCTGGTGGGGATGAATTGGCACTAGAGTGGAACAACAATGGATCATCATAAGCTGGACAACCTTTATCTGATGCGGCTTTTTACCCTGATTGTCCGTCTGGGTTCCTTTGCGGCCGCCGCCCGCCAGCTACAAATCACCGCAGGTAAAGTTTCCAAAGATATTCATTTTCTGGAACAGCGACTGCAAACCCGGTTGTTGCACCGCACAACTCGCAGTCTGACGTTGACCGATGACGGTGAGCTGTATTTTCAACAGGCCGAGCGGATCCTCGAGCTCAATGAGCAGCTGCTCGATAGCCTCCGTCAGCGCAGGCATGAACTGGCCGGCGAACTGAGGATTACGGCCCCGGAACTTTGGGGCGAGCTGGTGTTGACTCCCGTGCTGCTCGGCTTCAAGGCCAAGCATCCGCAGGTAAGCATAGTGGCCGAGTTTTCCAATCGACCGGTAGACCTGCTGCAAGATGGATTTCATATCGCTTTTCGCAGCACCCGGCTCTCGTCTGAGCCCTATATTGCCAGGGAACTGGGGCAGGACGAGTCGGTTCTCTGCGCTGCACCGGCTTACTTGGCATCACGCCTTGCTCCGGCTCAACCCGGCGACTTGTTGCAGCATGAGTTGGTCACTTTGGCGCAGGGTAACAGCCGAAATGAGCTTTGGTGTTTTGAACATTCCGCAGGCCAACAGCAGCTTGAGGTTCGGGGCTCTTTGGTGTTCAACAACAAGAAAGCTATCCATGCCGCGGTTTGTCATGGGTTTGGGATAGCCAGATTGCCCAGGTATCTGGCCGAGCCCAGTCTGAAACAGGGAAAGCTGCAAACCGTATTGCCCGAATACAGGCTCAAGAGCGCCACTTTCTACGCGCTCTATACGCAGCGCCGCCGAGAGTCGGCACTGATCCGGGCCTTTATCGATGCGGTAGAACAGGCTCTGTCATTGCAAGCGCTCGTTTGATATGAAGCTGGCGGGAATTTATCGCGGCATCTTTCGCCCGAAAAGTTCCCTCTGGCCCCATAGCCGTGGGATATTTTTCAGCTGAAATTGGCAATCTTTACATTTGTAATCTGTTTGTGCCCTGCCTTGGTGGTGGGCGTTTTTCGGGCAGTGGGTCAATTTGACTTGATGGCGGTTATTCTGCTCCCCCGGTTGGCTACTGCAGATAGTGTAAAGGTGTTACTGATGTAATACTTTGTTTTATCTGTTATATTCGTTCATTCAGTTATTTCCCCTTGTCTTAGTTGTTGGCTTTTTTAGCACTATCCTTTTCTCTTTCCCGTCGATTGAACCTCAGTTAATGGTGCTTTATCCTGCCTTTTTCGCTGTTGGGACAAAATTTACCTATATGTTTGGACAAAATGTCTTTTGGTGTGTTTTTTGTTCGTTTTGGTGGTATAGGCTATTTCTTGTTTGGTTTTTGGGTTTTAATTCTGATCTTTATTATGTTTGTGGTTTAATTTGTCATAGCTGCCCCTTTGTGATCTTGGTCTCGTGTCATTATTTGTTATCCTGAGTGTCTTTAAGGATAATCTTACGCAGAGTGTGGTCTTTGATTCGACTGCACTTGGCAGGTCGCAGCCAAGGGTTGCGACCCCAATCAAAACTCATAACGACAAGAGTGTGAGGACGCTATGAACAGACGTCAGTTTTTCAAACTGTGCGCTGCCGGGGCGGCAACTTCAGCCATATCTGCGCTGGGGTTGTTGTCCGAGAAGGCTTATGCTGCAGTTCGGGAATTCAAACTACTCAGAGCTAAAGAGACCCGCAACAACTGCCCGTATTGCTCGGTGGGTTGTGGCTTGCTTATGTATAGCCAAGGCAGCGGTGGCAAAAACTCTGAACATGCCATTTTTCATATTGAAGGTGATGCCGATCATCCGGTAAACCGTGGGGCGCTCTGCCCTAAAGGCGCAGGCCTGGTGGACTATGTCAACAGTCCGCACCGTCTGCAGTACCCTGAGTATCGCGCTCCGGGCAGTAATGAATGGAAGCGCATCAGTTGGGGCGAAGCTTACAAGCGTATTGCCCGTTTGATGAAAGACGACCGTGATGCCAACCTGATTGAGAAAAACGCCGATGGCGTAACAGTCAACCGTTGGTTGACCACAGGGATGATGACCTCATCCGGAATGGCGAACGAGAGTGGTTTTGCGACTCAAAAGTTTGCTCGTTCTCTTGGCTTAGTCGCCATCGATACCATTGCACGTAACTGACACTCCCCAACGGTAGCAAGTCTTGCTCCAACATTTGGGCGCGGTGCCATGACCAACCACTGGATCGACATCAAGAACTCTAATGTAGTGATCATTATGGGCGGTAATGCTGCAGAAGCGCACCCTGTCGGTTTCGGCTGGGTCACGGAAGCTATGCAACATAACAATGCCAAATTGATTGTGGTTGACCCTCGTTTCAACCGTAGTGCTGCTTTGGCCGATCACTATGCTCCTATCCGCTCAGGCACAGACATTGCGTTCTTGCTGGGTGTGATCCGCTATCTGATTTCCACCAACCAGATCAACTTCGATTATGTGAAGGCCTATACCAACGCCAGCTATCTGGTGCGGGAAGACTTTGAATTCCACGAAGGTCTGTTCTCAGGTTTTGATGAAGAGAAGGGCGACTACGATAAAGAATCCTGGTTCTATCAACTCGACGAAAACGGCTATGCCAAGGTGGATGAATCCCTTGAGCACCCACGTTGTGTGTGGAACCTGCTGAAACAGCACGTAGAACGTTACGACTTTGCCACTGTCAGCAACATCACAGGGACACCGGTAGACGACTACCAAGTGGTCTGTGAGGCGATTGGCAGCACTTACACCAAAGACAGGGCGGCGACCTTTATGTATGCCCTGGGCTGGACTCACCACAGTAAGGGTGCGCAGAACATTCGTACCATGGCGATGGTGCAGTTGCTGTTGGGTAACATTGGCCAGTTGGGTGGTGGGGTTAACGCCTTGCGTGGTCACGCCAACGTTCAGGGTTCTACCGATATGGGTCTGCTGTGTCAGAGCCTACCGGGCTACCTTAAGCTACCCAATGATAAAGACGTCAATCTGCAGACTTATCTGGATCACTATACGCCTAAGCCGTTGCGTCCGGGTCAGACCAACTATTGGCAAAACTATCCCAAGTTCTTTATCTCGCAAATGAAGGGCTTCTGGGGCGAGCATGCCACAGCTGATAACGACTTCGGCTATGACTGGTTGCCTAAGTGGGATCAGATGTATGACTTTGGCCGCTATCTCGACATGATGTATCGCGGGCAGATCAACGGTTGTATTGTGCAGGGGGTTAACGCGATTAACTCTATGCCAAACCGCAACAAGAACCTTAAGGCGTTGAGTAAGCTCAAGTATTTGATTGTACTTGATAACTTGGCATCTGAAACTGCGACCTTCTGGCAAAATGAGCCGGATTACAACGAAGTTGATACCGCCAGTATCCAAACGGAAGTGTTCCGTCTGCCCACAACCTGTTTTGCCGAGGAAGAAGGTTCCATCGTCAACTCGGGTCGCTGGATGCAGTGGCATTACAAGGGTGCCAATGCTCCCGGCGAATCCATGCCCGACTCTGAGATTGTGGCTGGTATTTTGCTGGAGATGAAAAAGCTGTATCGCGAAGAGGGCGGTAAATTGCCTGAGCCTGTGGAAGCGGTCAAGTGGGACTATGCCGATCCGCATAACCCAAGCTCGGTGGAGCTGACCAAAGAGTTGAACGGATACGATGTTAACACCGGCCGTCAACTGAGCAGCTTTAGTGAACTCAAGGACGATGGCAGCACCGCCTGTGCCTGTTGGATCTATGCCGGTTCCTGGACCGAACAAGGCAACCAGATGGCACGCCGTGACAACCATGATCCATCCGGCAAGGGGGTTACCCCGGGATGGGCATTTGCTTGGCCTGCCAACCGCCGGGTGCTCTACAACCGCGCCTCTTGTGATGTCAACGGTAAGCCTTGGGATCCAAACCGCACCATAGTCGAGTGGAAAGATGGCAAGTGGGAAGGCATAGACGTGCCTGACTTCAACGCCAAGCTCAATCCACAGGACAGCGCGCACCCATTTATCATGCAGGCAGAAGGCGTGGGCCGTTTGTTCGCCCTGAAGCTGCTGAAAGAAGGGCCGTTCCCTGAGCACTATGAGCCGGTGGAATCACCAATCGGGACCAACCCATTGCATCCTAAAGTGGTGCACAGCCCAGTGCTGCGTTGGTTTGAGGGTGTGAAAGAAACCATAGGCACCAAAGAGGAGTTCCCTTACGCCTGTACCACATACTCGCTCACTGAACACTTTAACTTCTGGACGACTCACTGCCGTTTGGCGGCGATCTCCATGCCAGAGACCTTTGTGGAAATGAACGAGCAGTTGGCAGCAGAAAAAGGCATCAAGAATGGTGATTTGGTGAAGGTGAGCTCCAAGCGTGGCCACATCTTTACCAAGGCTCTGGTGACCAAGCGTTTGCAGCCACTGCAAGTCAATGGTCAAACGGTACACACCCTGGGTATTCCACGTCACGGTAGTCATAACGCCCTCACCAAGAAGGCATATACCTGTAACGTGCTGACCACAGAGATGGGTGATGCCAACACGGGTGTTCCTGAGTACAAAGCGTTCCTGGTGAACGTTGAGAAGGCGGAGGTCTGATAATGGCAACACAAGATATTATTCGACGCTCAGGCACCTCAGCGGCAACGCCGGCATCGCAAACTCGGATTGGTGATATCAAGCAGGTTGCAAAACTGTTTGATGCGACCAAGTGTAACGGTTGTAAGGCCTGTCAGGTGGCGTGTTCCGAATGGAACGATCTGCGTGAAGAAGTGGGCAGTTTCGAGGGAAGTTATCAAAACCCGATGAAACTCTCCGGCCAGGTCTGGACCTTGATGGAGTACAACGAGGTGATGGACGAGCGCAACAAGTTGCGCTGGCAGTTCACTCACTCAGCTTGTATGCACTGCGCCGATCCAGCCTGTCTCAAGGCGTGTTCGACCGCAGGCGCCATTGTGCAGCACGCCAACGGGGTAGTGGATTTCGATTCAGACAAGTGTGTTGGTTGCGGTTACTGCGCCAGTGCCTGTCCGTTCGATATCCCTAAAATCGACCCCAAGGACAACAAGGCCTACAAGTGCACCATGTGTTCCGACCGCCTGGCGGTCGGGCTGGAGCCTTCTTGCGTCAAGACCTGTACCACAGGCGCACTGCGCTTCGGTACTCGTGAAGACATGTTGTTCTATGCCGACAAGCGGGTGGCCGAGCTCAAGGAGCGTGGCTTTGCCAAGGCCGGGTTGTACAACCCGGAAGGTGTGGGTGGCACAGCGATGATGATGATATTGCACGATGTCACTCAGCCTGAAAGCTACAACATGCCGGAAGATCCGCAGATCCCACTGTCTGTCACTCTGTGGCAGGACTGGGTCAAGCCTTTGGGTACAGTTGGGATCCTGGCAACCGCCGCCGTGGCTTGTCTGCACAAGATCACCGTTGGCCGCAACATAGTCGAAGAGGATCAACCCGGTTATCAGCCGCCTGAGGAAGATCAGCAAGCGGCTCAGAAAGAGGAGGACGGCAAATGAGCAAGCATCACAAGCAAGAGATGATAGTGCGTCATAAGCTGTTTGACCGCATCTGCCACTGGTTCATTGTGGCGGCAGGTTTGGTCACCTTTCTGACCGGGTTTTCGTTCTTTTATCCTTCCTTCCAGTGGATGGGGGCTATTGCGGGCACGCCTCAATTGGCGCGCTTCGTTCACCCCATTGCCGGGTTGTTTATGTGTCTGCCGCTGATGTTGATGTTGGTGCGTTACTACCATCACAACAAGTGGGAGAAGAACGACCTGAAATGGATGCTGTCCATCAAGGATGTGATGTTTGAGAACGAGGACAAGATCCCGCCTATCGGCCATTACAACCCTGGGCAAAAGGTGCTGTTCCGTGCTTTCGTGGTGACCTCCATCGGACTGACGGTGACAGGCTTCATCATGTGGCAGCCCTATTTTGCACCTTATTTCTCAGCCACAACCATTGGCTGGGCGATTTTGGTGCATGCCATCTGTGCCCTCATCATGCTGATTTTCGTGATGGTGCACTTCTGGATGGCGACCTGGGTAGAAGGTTCGGTTGCGGGCATGCTCTACGGCAAGGTCTCCAAGGCCTGGTGCCGTAAGCACCACCCCAGAATGCTGGAAGAAGATTCGGAAGCGGAGAAACACTAAATGAGTCAAACAGCCGAGATACCCCTGGCCCCCGGCAGCGAGTCGCCGCTGGAGCTCAAACCTCTGAAAGCCGCCGATCCTGTCAGCGTTTATCTGCGCAGAGCCAAGCGTCTGGAAGTGTTGGCCAAGGACTCGCCGCTGGCTGATTACCTGGAGCTGTGTCGCCGTTTGGTCGCCGTACAGGCCAAACTGGCGGCGGAGGAAGACTTCGGCCTTCCTCCCGCCTGGGACAAGTCCGAGGGATTGCCCCTCGCAGACTTGGGCCCCAGTGCCGACAGCTATTGGCAGAGTTTGCTGCAGCAACTGCTCAGTGAACTCCTGCCTCAGGTGGATGAGTCGGTCGCCCGGGTGCTGCGTCTTTTGATGCAACAGGCGCCCGAGCAATTGAGTGCCTGGGGGCAGGCGCTGCGTCAGGGCAACCTGAGTGCAGTGCCCGCCAGGTTCAGTCTGTTTCTGTGGGCTGCCATGGGGCTTTATTGGTCTCACTGGGCGCCGGCAGTTATTCAGCGCATGGATCAGCGCCAGGTCAAACAGCAGAGCCTGTGTCCGGTTTGTGGCAGTCATCCGGTTGCCAGCGTGATAGTCGATGAACCCAGAGCCGGTTTGCGTTATCTGCATTGCAGCCTGTGTGAGAGCGAGTGGCACTTCATACGTGCCCATTGCACTTGCTGCGGGCATGACAAGGAAATGACCCTCTGGTCTTTGGACGACTATCAGGCCGAAGTTCGCATCGAAAGCTGCGAGGCTTGTCATGGTTATACCAAGATGATGTTCCTCGAAAAGTCACCGCTAATGGATGTGGCCGCCGACGATTTGGCAACCCTGATGCTCGACAGTCAGCTCAATGAGAAAGGCTATGGTGCCACCACAGTCAATCCCTTGTTGCTGGCTCACGAGACGGAAGACAGCGAGTAACTAGCTCGTTAGTAACGAAAGCCGGGAGGGCTTAGGCCCTCCCTTTATTCAGTCAATGATGAAACAGATGATGACCCAAACTGCCGATACCCTCAAAGACCTCTATCGGGCTTTGCCTTCCATGGATAGCCTGCTGGCCGAGCCAGCACTGGCTCCGCTGCTGAGCCGCTTTGGCAAGGCCGCCGTCAAACAGGCGCTGGATGGACAACTTCGGCTGGCAAGAGCCGGGATAGGCCGTGAGCAACGCCTGCCCGACTGGTGTCACTCACACCAAGCCTTGTATGGCATTTTGGTTGATCAGCTGTCCAGCGATTATCGCCACAGTTTAAGGCCGGTATGGAACCTCACCGGCACCCTGCTGCACACCAACCTGGGACGGGCGCAGCAGTCCGAGGCGGCCATCGAGGCCGTTACTTCTGTGATGCGTTACCCGACCCCACTGGAATTTGAGCTGCAGGCCGGCAAGCGCGGCCATAGAGACAATGCCGTCAGCTCGCTTATTCACCGCCTCACCGGCGCCGATGCTTGCTGTGTGGTTAACAACAATGCCGCCGCCGTGCTGTTGATGCTGTCGGCGGTGGCCGCCGGTAAAGAGGTGATAGTTTCCCGCGGTGAGCTGGTGGAAATAGGCGGCGCCTTCCGGATCCCCGATATCATGCGTCAGGCCGGAGTGACGTTAGTGGAAGTGGGCAGCACCAACCGAACCCATCTCAGGGATTACGAGCAGGCGATAACCGACAACACCGCCGCCATCATGAAGGTGCACACCAGTAACTATCATATTCAGGGCTTTACCGCCTCGGTGGAAGAGTCACGGCTGGCGACATTGTGCCGCGAGCATGATATTTCGCTGATCTCGGATCTCGGCAGCGGCTCGCTCACCGACTTGCGCCGCTTCGGGCTCAAGCAGGAACCTACTCCGCAGGCGATGCTGGCCGATGGCGTCGATTTGGTGAGCTTCTCCGGCGACAAGCTGCTCGGTGGCCCTCAGTCGGGATTAATAGTCGGCAAACAGTCGCTTATCAATAAGTTGCAAAGCCATCCGCTCAAGCGGGCGCTGCGCTGCGATAAGCTGATTCTGGCGGCGCTGGAAGCCACACTGATCCACTATCTCAACCCGGAAACCCTGGATACTGAACTGCCTATGATGGTCAAGTTCGGCCGCAGTCAGCAGCAACTCAAGCTGCTTGGCAGCCGTTTGCACCAGGCGTTGCAACCCCTGTTTGCCCCCGGTTATCAACTGCAGCTGGTGGAGTGCCGCACCCAGGTGGGCAGCGGCTCACAGCCGGATACCTTCCTGCCTTCGGTGGCACTGGCGTTCAGTGCCAATCCGGGGGCTAGCCTGATTGAGCTTGAGCAACATTTCAAGCAGGCCGAACGGCCGGTGATCGGCCGGATCAGCAATGAGCAACTGCTGCTGGATCTGCGCGGGGTCGACGATGAAGCCGAGCTGCTGGCCGAGCTGAGCACCTTGGGAGTGTCGCTGTGATCTTGGTAACCGCTGGCCATGTAGACCATGGCAAGACCAGTCTTATTCGGGCCTTGACAGGGCAAAATACCGACAGATTGCCGGAAGAGAAACGCCGCGGCATGACCATAGATCTGGGTTATGCCTTTATGTCGTTTGCCGACGAACAACGGCTGGCCTTTATCGATGTGCCGGGTCATGAAAAGTTTATCAACAACATGCTGGTGGGCGTCAGTCATGCCAGACACGCGCTCTTGGTGCTGGCCTGTGATGACGGCGTGATGCCGCAGACCCGCGAACACCTGCAGATTTTAGCCATGTTGCCGCTTGAGAGCCTGACACTGGTGCTTACCAAGAGTGACCTGGTGGAGCGGGCCCGCATCGATGAAGTGGTTGCAGAGAGTGAGGCTCTGCTCTGTGAGTTTGCCCTCAAGGCCTCCGGTGTGTTTAGCGTTTCGGCCAGCAATGGCCAGGGGATTGAATCGCTGAGGGACCATATTCTGGCGCTGGCAGCGAGCGAGCTGCAGCATGAGAAGGCTTGCGTTGCCGCAGACGCGCAGCAGGCCTTTCGCCTGACCCTGGATCGCGCCTTCAGTGTCAAAGGCGCCGGTTGGGTGGTCACGGGCACAGTGATCAGTGGCAGTGCCAATGTTGGTGATAACCTTTATAGCTCGGGTCAGAAAGACAAGCTGAGGATCCGCGGCATTCACTGCCAGGGACAGGAGTCGCAGACGGCGTTGCCGGGCACCCGGGTCGCCCTCAATCTCAGTGGTGTTGATAACCACAGGGCGCCGCAACGCGGCGATTGGCTCAGTAGTTTGCCCCAGCCGGACGCCTGTGGTCGCCCTGTGGTGCAGATCCGCGCCTTTGAGCCTGTGACTCACTGGCAGAGCGTACATTGCCACCACGGCGCCGATCATACTCTGGGACGCATATCCCAGTTAACCGAGGCCGATGAGCGCGGCTACTGCCTGGCTGAGCTGGTGCTGGATAAGCCGCTGTTGTTATGTCAGGACGACCCTATAGTGCTGCGTCACGCCAGTGGCAAGCACACCCTGGGCGCCGGTAGAGTGCTGGCGCTGACAGTTCCCAATCGCAAGAAACGCACCGACGAGCGGCTCGCTCTTATTGGCTGTCTCGCCGATGCCGAAACACCGGCCACTGCACTGGCTTACCTAGGTAAACAGCAGGCCTTGGCTGTGGCTGACTTGGCCTGGCGCTGGCAACTGACTGAAGCCGGTCTGACTCGACTCATTCAGGAGGCCAGACTCAGCCGCCACGGCAGTTTCCTGTTGGCACCTGAACTGCTCGAGGCCGAGCAGCAGCACTATTTGTCCTTGTTGGAGCAATACCATCAACAGCACCCGGATCAATTGGGGCTGGGGCGCAATCGCCTGTTGCGTATGAGTCACAGCAAGTTCCCCTTGCCACTGGCCAGTTTGATCCTGGAGCGCCTCTGTCGCGATCGCCGCATGGTGCTGCGCGGCGCCTTGTTGCAGTTACCGCAGCACAGAATGACCTTGGACCCTCAAGCCGAAGCCTGTTGGCAGCGTTTATCCCCCTGGCTGGAACAGCAGGATACTCCTGTGTGGGTGACTGAGATGGCCGAATATCTTGAGCTGGAGCCGGGTGAGCTGCGGCCGCTGTGTTTCCAGTTGGTGCAGCAAGGGTTTATTACCGCCGTGGTGAAAGACAGATACCTGCTCAGCAGTAAGCTGTGTCACTACGCCGATCTTATTCGCGGTCATTTAGCGCAAAAGGGGCAACTGGAAACCGCTGAGTTCAAGGCGATGATAGGTCTTGGTCGCAAAGTGAGTATCCAACTGTTGGAGTTTTTCGATCGCAGCGGTTTTACCCGCAGGAAATATCGCAGTAACAGTCGGGAGATCCGGGACGCTGAACTTTTCTGGTCCCATGAAGATTGGCGGAAGAACATAGGAGTCGAACCTACCCGGGACTGCTGGCAGCCCCACCCGGATTTGAAGTCCGGACGCCTCACCGGAGACGACGTTCTTCCATCGAAAGACAGGGAGATAATAGAAAATGAATTCAGTTGAAGCAACCCTGTTTTTATTTACTTTATGAGTTTGTGATATAGCTCTTATTTTATTTTAAAGTCTGTAAATTTTTATTATTTAGATAGGTTCAGAGGGTACTTATGGATTATTATTCGCATGACGTTGTCACCGAGAAACAAGTCACCCTTATGGAACAAGGGCAGGCTTCGGAATTAACTGACTATTTAGCGAACGAAGTGAGAATCGCCCTGGTATATAACGGCATTTCCCATACAGTAATGTTGGCCAGTCCGCAGGATCTTGAAGCCTTTGCTATCGGCTTTACTCTGTCGGAGCGCATAGTTAGAAACATAAATGAAATCAAGGGTGTTGAGCTGGAATATACCGAAGAAGGTGTGCTGGATCAGATTGAGATAACCCAAAGATGTTTCATGGAATTAAAGCAACAAAGACGCAATATGGCCGGTAGAACCGGTTGTGGACTTTGCGGTGTTGCCCAACTTGAAGAAGCGGTTAAACCTGTTATTCGAGTTGATAATGGTGCCGAGTTTAATATCAACAATTTAAAGGTTGCTTTGAATTTTGTTAAGGACAATCAACAGCATTTTAAATTAACTGGCGCCACCCATGCTGCAATGGGTTTAAATAATGATGGGCATATTATTGATGCCTATGAAGATATTGGAAGACATATAGCACTGGATAAGTTAATTGGTGCCTTTTCACAGAAACATGCCGAGCGGCCAATCGCGGTTTTATTGACCAGCAGAGCCAGTTTCGAGATGGTGCAAAAGGCTGCCAGTGCCAATATTCAGATTCTTTTTGCCATGTCCGCCGTGACCTCACTGGCGTTGGAGTTGGCCGAGAAGAGCAACATCACGCTGGTGGGCTTTTGCCGCAACGGTCGTGCGACGCTCTACACCCATGGTCACAGACTGACGGGGTTGAGCCGCGATCGCCTGGCCAAGGCCATTTAAGTAAAGACAAAGTCCTCGCGGGACTTGTTCGCCCTTTCTTTAGCACAGCGCCTACTGTCTGCTCATCATCGTTGTTAAACACTGTTTATGGCCGGTCGGAACCCAGTTTCGGCCGGTCTTTAGTGCTTTGATGATGCCAGACAGCCGTCGTTTGCTGCACTCCAGCGGTTTTATCGCCGTAAAGGCATGAAATAAGGTGCGACAGGTCAGTTGCTGTGGGCTGTTTGTTCGCACCTTACAAAATGGTTGACGGACACCCAGTGTCCGTTTTGGCAAGGTCTCGTTCATTAGGGTAATGACATGACATGGCAACAATTTAAACAACAATATCTGGTCCGTTTTTGGGCTCCCATGCCGGCTGTTATCGCTGCTGGTATTCTTTCCACTTACTATTTTGGTCTGACCGGTACCTTCTGGGCCGTGACCGGCGAATTTACTCGCTGGGGTGGCCACTTGCTGCAAATGCTCGGTGCCGAGCCGGAAACCTGGGGTTATTTCAAGGTGATAGGTCTGGCCGGTACGCCGCTGGATCGTATCGACGGCATGATGATTATCGGCATGTTCGGTGGCTGTATCGCCGCGGCGCTATGGGCCAATAACGTCAAGCTCAGAATGCCACAGAGCCGGGTGCGCATCATGCAGGCCCTGGTTGGCGGCATCATTGCCGGCTTCGGCGCCCGTTTGGCCATGGGTTGTAACCTGGCGGCCTTCTTTACCGGTATTCCGCAGTTCTCGCTGCATGCCTGGTTCTTCGCGCTGGCCACTGCCGCCGGTTCTTACTTTGGCGCCAGGTTCACCTTGCTGCCCATGTTCCGCATTCCGGTGGCGCTGAAGAAGGTCACCAAGGCCAGCTCGGTCAAGCAGGATGAAAACCAGGCCAGAAGGCGTTTTCGTATCGGTATGCTGGTGTTTATCGGCATAGTCGGTTGGGGACTCCTGACCCTGTTCAACGCACCCAAGCTGGGTATTGCCATGCTTTGCGGTGTCGGTTTCGGTCTGCTGATTGAAAGGGCACAGATCTGCTTTACCTCGGCATTTCGCGACATGTGGATCACCGGCCGTACCCATATGGCCAAGGCGATCATCATAGGTATGGCGGTCAGTGCCATAGGGATTTACAGCTATGTGCAACTAGGGGTTTCACCCAAGATCATGTGGGCTGGTCCCAACGCGGTTATCGGTGGCTTGCTGTTCGGTTTCGGTATAGTGCTGGCCGGTGGCTGCGAAACCGGTTGGATGTACCGCGCCGTGGAAGGGCAGGTGCACTTCTGGTGGGTTGGCCTGGGTAACGTTATCGGCTCCACCATTCTGGCCTACTACTGGGACGACTTGGCCGAACCACTGGCCACCAGTTGGGACAAGGTCAACCTGCTTTCCAGCTTGGGGGACAAGGGCGGCTTGCTGGCCACCTACCTGATGCTGGGCCTGGCGTTTGTCGCCATGCTCGCCTGGGAAAAACAATTCTTTGCCCGTAAAGCCAAACGGGATGCACAACTGACTGCGGAGGCCGCGTAATGAGCCAATATACTCCTGATTACCAATTGGATATGGTTGGTGAACCCTGTCCTTATCCCGCCGTTGCCACCCTGGAGGCCATGCCCCAGCTCAAACCCGGTGAAATTCTGGAAGTGATCAGCGACTGCCCACAGTCGATCAACAATATTCCATTGGATGCCAAGAACCACGGTTACAAGGTGCTGGAGATAGAACAGAACGGCCCGACTATCCGTTATCTGATCCAGCGCTGAATTAACATTAATTTCCGCTGTTTCAATCGTTCAAAGACGCTGCTTTTGCAGCGTTTTTTTATGCGGGTTTAACGTATGGCGGTTGCGAGGCTTGGTATTGGGGCATCATAACTGTTCAAATATTGAGATTGCCGAACGCGGCGAGACAATGGCCGCCATGACTCTATGTCAGATTTGCACTGCAACGAGTTAAAGGCAAATATAAGCTGTGGTTCGGCTCTTCCCTACATCAAGGAGCAGTAATGAAACAGGTTATTTTTGATACTCCAGGGCAACCGGAAGTGCTCTATTTGGCTGATGCCGAGATCCCTACTCCCGGCCCGGGGCAGGTGTTGATCAAGGTGGCTGCGGCCGGTGTCAATGGTCCGGATTTGGCCCAGCGCAAGGGCAACTATCCGCCCCCTGCAGACGCTTCTCCCGTGCTGGGACTGGAAGTAGCCGGTGAGATAGTCGCGTTGGGGCAAGGCGTAGACCAATGGCAGACCGGACAAGCGGTCTGTGCCCTGGTGCCGGGTGGTGGTTACAGTGAGTATGTGCTTACCTGGGCGGGTCATTGCTTGCCTGTGCCCAAGGGCTGGAGCTTGGAAGAGGCCGCTGCGATTCCCGAGACCTTCTTTACCGTGTGGGGCAATCTGTTTATGCGAGCCAGGTTACAGCCAGGCGAGACAGTGCTCATTCACGGCGGTTCGGGCGGCATCGGCAGCAGCGCCATTGCCCTGGCCAAGGCTTTTGGTGCCAGAGTACTGGTGACTTCCGGGAGCCCGGAGAAATGCGCCTGGTGTCGGCTACTGGGAGCTGAGCTGGCGATCGATTATCGACAACAAGACTTTGTTGAACCTGTACTGGACTGGACCCAAGGCAAGGGGGTCGAAGTGGTGCTGGATATGGCTGGCGGCGACTTTGCCAACAAGAACCTCAAGGTACTCGCCTGTGATGGCCGCATGGTGTCTATTGCCATGCAAAGGGGAGCCAGGGCTGAAGTGGATATCTTTCGCCTGATGGCCAAACGCATTGTTTGGACCGGCTCAACCTTAAGGCCTCAAAGCGTCGCGGCCAAGGCGGCAATTGCTGCCGAACTCAAGGCCAAGGTCTGGCCGTTATTGAATGAAGGTGCCCTGAAGCCACATATCTTTGCCCGTTTTTCGCTGCAAGATTGCGCTGCTGCACATCACTTGTTGGAATCCGGCAATCACTCGGGCAAGGTGGTGCTGACACTGAAGTAAGTAGCTACTGACGCGCCACTCCCTATGGCTGCTGAATATTCCTTCGGCAGCTTTTTCTTCATTGTTGCTGGTTGGCTGTAACATGCAGCCTTAAGGCGTTTGCGTGCAAAATTCAACTTGCCCTGGTGGAAATTTCGGCTAAAGTCCTTTGTGAGAGCACTCTAGGGTGCTCTCATGAAAAATTAATCGTTATTTAGTTGGAAAAATCACGGTTTGCAGCATTGATTCTCGGAAAGATTCTGTAAGAATACGCACTTGAAAACGCCACCTTCCAAAGGTGGAAACCTATTTGTGGCAAAGTGAGCAGTAGTGCGCTTCTTTGGCCGAAAAACTTTAGGGAAGGCGTGAGCAAGTCTAGGCACAAAGCGCAGCGACTTATTGGCAACTTCTCTGGTGTATGTGTTGATTTAAGGGTATTGGCATATATGTATAACACTGCAAAGAAACAAGTTTGGTATGGCGAGCTCAGAACCGCACGTGGCAATGCTATCGTCGTCCATGACAATCAGTTACCCGAAGCCTCTCCTGGACGTATCTACCTGTTCAACTCTCAGCGCAATGCGATTATTGAATATGTGGAAGATATAGTTAAACCCAACTTGCATGAGCTGGGTGAGGATGAAGCCAAGGCTGCCGAGCGTGAGTTCGGTAGTGCGTTCAAAGCGGTCCGCAGCGAGTTTATGCAAAAGCAGCAGGCCAGAGTCAATCTGAACAACGTCAAAGACAGCGCTCCGGCGCGTAAGCCCAAGCCGGAACCTGAGGTCGAGGTTGAAACCGACAACATGGATGATGATTTCGATGACGATTGGGATGACAGCTTCGACGACTGATATCCTTCTGCCCGGCCGTCCGTCTTCAGTTTACTGAAGCGGTGGCCCGGGTATACCGGACAGTCGAATACTGACATTAGCTATTGGATAGCCGATTATTCTTTATCGAAGCTATCGACTATGATGGCGCCCATAGAGGCAGGCATGGCGATCAGCAGGGTGCGCTTCATCGCCAGTAAGGGATCGCTCAATAATGGCCATTTATCCAGGGCCAGTAAGACGACACTCACCACCAGCAAGGTCAGGGCATAAGCCAGCAGGATCCGCAGCCAAAATCCCCACACCCTGGCCTTGATATTGGCCTGAAACACACTCTGATAGGCAAACAGGGCGATAAAGCTCAGGCTTAATACCACCACCAGTACCAGATTCAGCACCGGCAGATTGGCCGCCAGCATCCAGGCTTCCTCGGAAAAGGAGATGGGCACGGACAAGGCAAAGGCGCCTATGCTGATCTGGCCGAGATCCTCGGCGTTGAAATAGAGTTTGGTCATGCCTGGGTGTCGAACTCGTAGCGGCTCAAATGATGATAGATTTGTCCGGGCGTTATCCAGGGATCGCCGTGCAGCTGTGGCTGATTGGCGCCGTCCGGCAGCATTTGTGGCTCGAGACAGACCCCTTGCCAGGCCTTCATCGCCTGGCCCTTACGACCCTTGACGCCTTCGAGCCCGGCGCCTGTGTAAAGCTGCACTCCGGGTTGATTGGTATACAGTGTCAGGCCGCGACCGGATAGCGGCGCGCTCAAACGGCCCACACGCCAGAGCTCATCTTTCTGTTGCCGGCTGATAAAGCAGTGATCCAGCCCTTGGCCGCCGGCCAGTTCCGGCTGTCCAAGCAGCATCTTGAGTGCCTTGCCCTGACTGAGATCCAATATGCCGCCTTGGGTATCGATTATACCGCTGGGAATGCCTTCAGAGTCGGTTGCCAGGGCTTTGTTGCTATCGAGTTGCAACTGGTGCTCACTGATATCTGCCCGGCCATCGAGGTTGAAATAGCTATGCTGGGTCAGGCTCACCGGGCAGTCTTGGCTGCTTGAGGCCATAAACTCCACAAACAGGTTGTTGCCCGCCAGGCGATAGTTCAGTTGTACCCGGCATTCTCCGGGAAAGCCCATGTCGCCATCCGGGCTTATCAGGCTAAGGCGCACCCCGTCCGGCAATGTGCCCAGTTGCCACTGGCGCCGATGAAAGCCTTCGCGGCCGCCGTGCAGACAGTGGCCGTTGAAGTTCTTATCCAGAGCAAAAGTCTTGCCGCGGTAGTTGATTTGACCTTGCTTGATGCGATTGGCGTAACGCCCTACAGCGGCGCCCAAACAGGCGTCCTGAGCCAGATAATCGGCCACAGAGTCACAGCCAAGCACGATATTGGTTCGTTCACCGTGGCGATCCGGTGCCCACAGTGAGCGAATAATGCCACCGAGACTGAGCACTTCCAGTGCCAGAATGCCGTTATCGATTCTGAGTCTTTCTATCTGTCCGCCGCGGGGATCTTCCCAATTGTCGAGCGCGCTGAAACGTATCATCTGCTACTTCCTTTTGGCTTTAGGGCTACAACTCAGTCCAGGCGGCTGGCTCCGTCGCTGGGGCTGCACAGGTACACACTGACCTCCAGCTCGGTTTTGGCCGGATATTGCTGTTCGACGGCGGCGATCACCTTGTCGGTCAACTCATGTTCCACCAGGGCGATGACGCAGCCGCCAAAGCCCTTGCCTGTCATTCGTACTCCACCGCGTTCGCCGACGACTTCGGTTATCAATTCCACCAGGGTATCAATTGCCGGATGGCTGATTTCAAAGTCATCGCGCATCGAGCGGTGCGATTCGGCCATCAGTTTGCTGAGCCTGGCGATATCGCCCTGCTCCAGGGCGCGACAGGCGCTCTGGGTGCGTTGGTTTTCACTGATCACATGGCGGGCGCGGCGAAAGGCAACCGGGTCCAGTTCATCCTCGGCGCTTTGCAGCGCCCTGAGCGACAAGTGGCGCAGGGTATCCAATCCGAAATGTCCGGCCACCTGTTCGCAATGCAAGCGGCGCTCGCCAAACTCTTTGTTGTGAGCGATGGAGGGTAGGCCGGAATTGATGATCAGCAGACTGATATCCTCGGGGAAGGGCACGCTTTCGCAGTCCAGATCCAGGCAATCGATCAGCAGCGCTGCACCGGCTTCGGCCATGGCACAGGTGATCTGATCCATAATGCCGCAGCTATGGCCGACATAGTGGTTTTCACCTCGCTGTGCCAGTTGTGCTATGGCCAGTGGCGACAAGTGCAGTTGACTGGTGTCATTGATGGCGGTGCCGAAGGCGATTTCCAGCGAGGCCGACGAGGCCAATCCGGCGTTGGCGGGCACATTGCCGATCACTGCCAGGTCCAGGCCACGAGCCGGCAGACCACTTTGGGCCATGGCCGAGGTAAAGCCCTTGAGGTAGCTGACCCAGCCCTCATCCTCGTTCATGCTGCCTTCATCGCCATAGTGCCATTCAAAAATGCCGGGAAAGGCACCTGATACGGCGCGGAACTTGTCGTCGTCACGGCGCTTGACCGCGATCACTGTGTGAAAGTTGATTGCCGCCGGCAGCACCAGACCTTCGTTATAGTCTGTGTGTTCCCCGATAAGGTTGACCCGTCCGGGAGCCTGATACAGGGCATCGGGCTTGGTGCCGAAGGTTTTGACAAAGAGTTTGGTAACGCTGGGGGCAGGATTCGACATGCTCTTATGGATTCCGCAAAAAAACGCTCGAACAGCAACATAAATGACTGCTTTTTTGTTGTTATATCATTTCTGTCACTGAGGTGTAAGTGAGATTTTTATCCCGGTTGCATTCCAGGGGGGATTGGGGGTATTCGGAAAGATGAAAGGAAAAAGCCTCACCCGCCGTGAGTGGACAGGGTGAGGCTGAAAGCCGGTACTGATAAGTGGCGCTTGTCGCTTGCGCCGAGTATCAGGAAACCGCTTTCTTGGCGTCGGCTTCCTTGACGGTTTCGGCCGCCAGCAGTTCACAGACCACATGCTCGACGAAACCGGCACCGGCGGCTTCATAGAGGTTGTAAACACTGTGTACGCCGGATTCACGCAGCGCCACACCTTCATCACCATATTGCACTATGGCGCTGATTTTGCCTTGATAATTCAGTTTCTTGAGTTGCTCAACCGCAAACATGTTACCCGCATGATACGGCATCGCCAGCAGCACCAGCTCAAGCCCGGGAGCTCGGTCGAGTTTTTCCCAGAAGTCGGTATCCGAGGCATCACCTTGCACTACGTTACGCCCTTGCTCGCGGTGGAAATCCACCAACTCCTGTTTGTGTTCAATACCCAGAATCTCGCCATCGAATCTGGCCTTAAGCTCATCATAGGCACCTGAGCCTATGCGCCCCATCCCCAGAATAAGGAAGCGCGGATTGCCCACGGGGATCTGCCTGTCTTCCGGATGCAGCGGGTGTTTCTCGAGCTTGACCAGCTTCTGCTGGTACTTCTGGTAGATGTTGCCCACCATGGCGTTGAGTGGTGCCGCCAATACAAAACTGAAGCTCAGTGCCACGGCAATGATCACCAGCCACTGAGAGGGTAGCCAGCCTTTGCTGGTGGCCACCGCAGCCACAATCAGGCCGAACTCACTGAAGTTACCCAGGTTGAATGAGCCCAGCATAGAGGTGCGCGAGCGCAACTTGAAGCGGGTGAGGATATAGACAAACAACAGGATTTTCAGCGGGATCAGCGTCACCAGCAATACAGCCAGCATAATATCTGTCACGCTCGGCAGACCGTTGAGACCTATGGTGAGGAAGAAGGCCACCAGAAACAGTTCTTTAAAGTAGAACAGTGACTTGGCCAGTTCGGATGCCTTTTTGTGTCCTGCCAGCAGTATGCCTATGATCAGCGCGCCAAGATCCGGTTTTAGCCCCACAGACTCAAACAGCCAGGCGCCGACCACCAAAGCCATCACCAAGCCGAAGAGTACCAGGAGTTCACCGTGGCCGACCTTATCAAAGGCTCTGTATATCAATGGTTTGGCTAACGGTAGTAACAGAAGCGCCAGCGCCCATATCGAGGGAAACTCGCCCTTGGAAATGGTCAGGAACAATACCGCAAAGATATCCTGCATGATCAGAATACCTATGGCGACCCGGCCGTAGAGGGATTGCATATCGCCCTTGTCTTCCAACACCTTGACCGCAAATACAGTACTGGAAAAGCTCAGGGCAAAGGCCAGCAGGGTCAGCTGTTCGACTGTAAGATTGGTCAATTGCACCAGGCCAACCAGCCCCAGCAGTTTGAGAATAGGGACAAAGATCACCATGGATAACATCAGGTGCAGGCTGGAGCCGGCCCAGACTTCGGCCTTGAACAGGCTACGGATATCCAGCTTGAGGCCTATGGCAAACAGCAGCAGGGTAACCCCTAAGTTGGCCAGTTCGTTAAGCATTGGCAGGCTGTCATTGTCTACTCCCAAGGTATAGAGCACAAAGCCGGCAGCCAGATAGCCGATAAGCGGTGGTAAATTGATGCGGTTGACCAGCATGCCGCAGGCCAAGGTAATAACAAGAATTGCTGGTTCCATTTTTATTCTTTCGGGAAAAATGATGGCTATTTGAAGGGTATTCTATAAGAAGAGCATTAAATTTAAATAAAAAAGCGAACTTATCTGCTGATAAGTTCGCTTTTCCAAAAGTATTGGTGCTTAAGTAAGGTGTCTGCAAGTCCCATATCTGCTTCGGGTGGGCCTACAGACTAGTGCTCCTTAGTAAAGAGCCTAGATCCTTTGCCAAGGTCCCTGAACACTAATTTTCGAGCAGTATGTCCAGGTGGGCGGCAAACTCTTTCGGGGCCATGAAACCTGTCACTCTCAGCTCATTTTTCAGCTGGCCCTGCTCATCGATAAACAGCAGTGTCGGCAGCCCCAGCACATCGTAGGCTTCCAGCAGGGCGACATCGGTTTCATCCATGGCGGTCACATCGGCCTGCAGCAGCACCATCTGTTCCATCCGCTGTTTAACCTCGGCATTCTTGAAGGTGATCTGCTCAAACTCCTTACAGGCCACACACCAATCGGCATAGAGATCCAACATCACCGGCTTGCCGGCGGCCTTGGCATCCGCCAGTTCGCTCTTGAAGTCTTCAAGCGACTTGATCCGTTTGAAGGTATGAAGCTCGGCTTGCTGCTGCCCCATGAAGTGGTAGCCCATGGCGCTCATAACCGCCTGGAAGCCATAGGAGAAGCTCGACAGCAACAGCAGGGTCAGGATCACGCTGCGCACTGTCTGTTTCCAGTTGAACTGGCTCAGCTTGTTCTGGTGCATCAGGTAGCCGACAAAGACGATGGCCCACACAGACCACATGAGATCCGACACCAATCCAGGCCAGATACGGCCCAGCATTATGATGGACACGGCCACCAGCAGGAAACCGAACACATGCTTGATTATGTTCATCCAGGTGCCGGCGCGCGGCAGCAACTTACCGCCCGAGGTGCCTATCAGCAGCAACGGTAGTCCCATTCCCATGCTGAGAATATAGAGGGTTAAAAAGCCCTGCAGCAGATCGCCGGTTTGCGCCACGTACACAAGTACTGCCGATAAAGGCGCCGTGGTACAGGGCGAGGCCACCAGGCCCGAAAGTACCCCCATGACGAATACGCCCAGCAGATTGCCACCCTTTTGTTTGTTGGAGAGGCTGTTCATCTTCTGTTGCCAACTGGCGGGCAGGCGCAGCTCATAGAGACCAAACATAGACAAACTGAGTACTACAAACAGTATGGCTATGGTGATCAGTACCGCCGGGTGTTGCAGCGCCGCCTGATACTTGAGGCCGGCCGAAGCCACCACCAACCCCAGCAGCGAATAGGTAATAGCCATACCCTGCACATAAGCCATCGACAGGGTAAAGGCCTTGCCGGTGGAGACTTTCTGCCCCTGGCCGACAATGATCCCCGATAGAATGGGATACATGGGGAACACGCAAGGAGTCAGTGCCAGACCTATCCCCAACACGAAGAAGGTCAGGTAGTTGAGTAGGGTGCTGTCGCCGGAGAGCAGTTTATCCAGCAGGTTATCCTGTTGGGTTACCGCCTGGCCCTTGGGAGCCGGCGCTTTTGCATCGGCACCCTTGTTGGCATCGGGCAGTATGCCATCATTGGCCGCCACAGGTTTAAGCAGGGCGTCTCTGGTGGTCGGCGGGAAGCAGAGCTTGCCCTCGGCGCAGCCCATAAAGGTGACGGATAACTTGGCGGCTTCACCTGCCTCTTTGATGGCAACTGGAATTTCGATGAAGGAGTAGTACACCTGCTGCTCACCGAAATACTCATCCGTGTGGCCCTTGCCCTGGGGCAGGGCTATCTCGCCCAGTTCACCGCCATCTATGCTGAACTTGAGTTTGTCGCGGTACATGTAATAGCCGTCGGCTATCACCCAACTGAGCTTGACCTTATTGCCTTGCTGACTGAAGTCGAAGGCGAAGGCCTGATCCACGGGCATCAGCTCAGGTTCACTCTTGAGAAAATCGAATTGCTTGTTGCCAAAGATCCCATCGGCCTGAACCAGTGGGCTGAGAAGCAACAGGCTGCCTAGCAGCAGGGTAAGTATTTTCTTCATAGCTTAGTGTTGTCTTTTATCCAATCCAGATAGGCGGGCAGCCCATTACTGATGGGCACAGCAATAATTTCAGGTACTTCATAGGGATGCAGTTCGAGTATTCTCTGCTCCAGCCTGGGGTAGGCGCTAGCCAGACACTTGAGCTGCAGACTGACTTCAGCCTCCTGGCAGAGTTCGCCCTGCCAGACATAAAAGGAATCCACAGTCTGGCTCACCTGAGCACAGGCCACCAGCGACTCGCGCACCAAGGTTGCGGCCAGGCTTTTGGCACTGTCTGTATCCGGGCAACTGCAAAAAACCAGCAGCGCTTGTTGAGATTTTATGTCCATAATGAGCGGGTTAAATTAAACCTGACTTAAGCCAAGGGGATTAAAATCGAGCGTCTACTTTACGTGTTTTGCCGCAGGCTTGCATTAAGGCTTTGCTGAAACAGTGAGCTTAAGCGCCAAACCCGTTGCAGGCTGCGGACTTGAAATCAGACCGGGTTATCCCCATTTAGTTTTCAACTACTGTAAAAAATGAGGCCTACATGCCATTTCTGATAATGTTGATCATCTTTGTGCTGATCCCTGTCGTCGAACTCTCGGTACTTATCCGGGTCGGCGAAGTCCTGGGCAGCTGGAACACAGTGGCATTGGTGATCCTCACCGCGGTGGTCGGTGTTTCTCTGGTTCGTAGCCAGGGCTTGAGTACCCTGATGTCGGTACAGAAAAAATTGGCCGTCGGTGAAGCGCCGGGACAAGAGATAGTCGAGGGCATGATGCTGGCCATGGCCGGTATTCTGCTGCTTATACCGGGGTTTGTTACCGACCTTATCGGCCTTATTCTGCTGACCCCTATCACCAGGGCACCGCTGGCACGTTATTTCTATCAGCGGATGCAGCTCAAGGTGGTTACCGGCGCCCAGTTCAGAGCCGGTGCCAACCCCTTTGAACCACCTCATCAAAGAGGTCAGGGCGGTGATGTATTTGAAGGTGAGTTTGAACGCAAGGCCGACCCTTCCGATAAGCGTCCCGAGAGCCATCAGCTGGGTGGAGAGAGCGATCAGCAAAGTGAAAAAGGCCATCAGCCGCAGGATACGGAAGATAAAACAGACCAAGATGATAGTCGGCCCGGCAGCGCAGGTGATCGGCACAAACACTGATAAAAAAGACCTTCCGCTCGGAAGGTCTTTTTTATTCACCCCTCATAACTTGCAGCGCTGGTTGGAGAAATTTATCACTTATTTATCAGTGATTTATCACTGTGTCAGTGGCTACTGCAGCTCTTTGAACAGGCGCCGTAACAGGCGCCGCGGCGTCAGGTTTCGGATACTGTGGCGGCAACCACAGCCGTGCATACTCTCAGCACTCTGGAGTCGCCAAGCGCTTATCCTTCGTTGGGGCAGGGAGATTTGATTTTCTGCGGCTCGCTGATATTGCTGGCCAGATAATAGCTGGCAATGCCCATGAGTATGTTGGTTACCGGCAGTGCCAGCATCAGGCCTTTTACCCCGCCGAGGAAGGCGCCCAGCGCCGCCAGCGGCAGCATCAACAGGAACAGGCGACACAGGTTCAGCACCAGTGAGGCCATGGGCCTGTGGTAGGCGTTGAGCGAGGTGGCCACTATGATCACCACGCCAAGAGGGCCATAGGCGGCGGGCAACACCAGAATATAGAAGCTGAGCCATTCCAGCACCTGAGGGTCGGTACTGAACAAGGCGGCAATCTGCGGCGCCAGCAGCGCCAGCGGAATATACAGCAGGGTCTGGAACAGGAGCACAAACTTCAGCGCCAGCAGCAATGCCTCGCGGGCGCGCTCCTTCTGACCGGCGCCCAGATTCTGGGCGATAAAGGGCACCAGGCTGGAAGACAGCCCCATCACCACAATCAGCAGCACAGACTCCAGCCGGGTACCGGCACCGAAGGCGGCCACCGCAGCGTGATCTATCCTGGCCAGCATGGCCATCATCACGGCATTGGCCAGGGGGTTGATCATATTCATCAGCGCCGCCGGTTGGGCGATATGGGCCAGCTGTTTCCAGTTATCGACAAAGCGGCTGAAACACCAACCCGCGGCCACCAACATATGGCGTTTGACCACCAACAGATAACTGGACAGCGACAGCGCCATCAGCCAGGAGATCAGGGTCGCCACGGCGGCACCTTGAATTTCCAGTCTGGGGAAGGGGCCGATACCAAAGATCAGCAGCGGATCGAGGATCAGGTTAATCAGCGCCGCCAGCGACAAAATCGCCGCCGGTGAACGGGTGTCGCCAGTGGCTCTCAGGCCCTGATTGCCCACCATCAACAGCACCAGTAGCGGCGCCCCCAGATACCAGAGATTCATATACTCATGCACCAGCGGCAGTATGTCGTCTTTGGCGCCGAGCAGGGAAAACAGCGGCTCGATACACAAACTGCCCAGCAAGGATAGCCCGGCAGTCAAAATAAAGGTCAGCAGCAGGGCATCATGCAGAAACACCTTGGCTTTGGGGGCGTGCCCGGCGCCTATCAGGCGGCCAAGATTAGTGGACACTCCGGCGCCTATGCCGATGGCAATACTCGACACCACCAGGGTCACGGGGAAGGTGAAGCTGATTGCCGCCAGCGCCTCTGTGCCCAGCTTACTGATGAAGTAGGTGTCTACCAGGTTGAAGCCCAGCACGGTGAGTATTCCTAACATATTGGGAACACTCATATTAAGCAGTACACGACCTATCGGCTGACTGAGCAGCCCGTGTCTGTCTTTCATGGCCCGTATCTGCCTCTTGTGAAATGGATGAAGTCAATCGTGCGGAAGCGCGATTCTAACAGGATTGCCCTGGCTTTAAAAAACGAGGCTCAAAAATTTTCAAAAAATTTTGAGCTGTCCCCTTGGAAGTGCCAAATACGGCCCCCATATAAGCCAACATCAAGCGGCTAAAGCCAATTGGCACGGCCGCCTTTTACATCAACCATGAACCGCCTCATATTGGGCAAAAATCATTAGGAGAATCCATCGATGAATATTCGTCCATTACATGACCGCGTGATCGTCAAACGCCTGGAAGTTGAAAGCACTTCGGCCGGTGGCATCGTACTGACCGGCAGCGCAGCCGAAAAGTCTACCCGTGGTGAAGTACTGGCTGTTGGCAATGGCCGTATCCTGGAAAACGGTGACATTAAGCCATTGGACGTGAAGGTAGGTGACGTAGTGATCTTCAACGAAGGTTACGGTGTCAAGAAAGAGAAGATCGACGGTGAAGAAGTCCTGATCTTGTCAGAAGCTGACCTGATGGCCGTAGTGGAATAAACCACTCGAACCATTAAAGACCTTCCAAAGTAATCGAAAAATTTAAGGATAATCAACATGGCAGCTAAAGAAGTAAAATTTGGCAATGACGCTCGCGTAAAAATGCTGGCGGGCGTGAATGTTCTGGCTAACGCAGTTAAAGTCACACTGGGCCCTAAAGGCCGTAACGTCGTTCTGGACAAGAGCTTCGGCGCACCACTGATCACCAAAGACGGTGTTTCAGTCGCCAAAGAGATTGAACTGGAAGACAAGTTTGAAAACATGGGCGCGCAAATGGTTAAGGAAGTTGCTTCCAAGGCCAACGACGCAGCCGGTGACGGTACCACTACCGCCACAGTACTGGCCCAGGCTATCGTGACCGAAGGTCTGAAGGCCGTTGCCGCCGGTATGAACCCAATGGATCTGAAGCGCGGTATCGACAAGGCTGTAATCGCCGCCGTTGCCGAGCTGAAAGCCCTGTCTCAGGATTGCTCCGACTCCAAGTCTATCGCTCAGGTAGGTACTATCTCTGCCAACTCTGATGAGTCTATCGGTGAAATCATCGCTACCGCGATGGAAAAAGTGGGCAAAGAAGGCGTGATCACAGTTGAAGAAGGTCAGGCGCTGGAAAACGAACTGGACGTAGTTGAAGGTATGCAGTTCGACCGCGGTTACCTGTCTCCTTACTTCATCAACAAGGCTGAAACCGGCTCTGTTGAACTGGACAACCCATTCATCCTGCTGGTTGACAAGAAGATCTCCAACATCCGTGAGCTGCTGCCTATCCTCGAAGGCCTGGCCAAGACTGGCAAGCCACTGCTGATTGTTGCCGAAGACGTTGAAGGCGAAGCCTTGGCGACTCTGGTTGTCAACAACATGCGCGGTATCGTTAAAGTGGCTGCCGTTAAGGCGCCTGGTTTCGGTGACCGTCGTAAGGCCATGCTGCAGGATATCGCTATCCTGACCGGTGGTACTGTTATCGCCGAAGAGATTGGCCTGGAGCTGGAAAAAGCCACTCTGGAAGACCTGGGTACTGCCAAGCGCGTGGTTATCACCAAAGACAACACCACCATCATTGATGGCAGCGGTGAAGAGTCGCAAATTCAAGCCCGTGTTGCCCAGATCAAGCAGCAGGTTGAAGAATCGACTTCCGACTACGACAAAGAGAAACTGCAAGAGCGTATGGCCAAGCTGGCCGGCGGTGTTGCGGTAATCAAAGTCGGTGCCGCTACCGAAGTGGAAATGAAAGAGAAGAAAGCCCGCGTTGAAGATGCGCTGCACGCTACCCGCGCCGCCGTTGAAGAAGGTGTGGTTCCTGGGGGCGGTGTTGCCCTGGTTCGCGTTGCCTCCAAGATTGGTGAGCTGGACGTGAGCAACGAAGATCAGAAGCACGGTGTGGTTATCGCCCTGCGCGCCATGGAAGCCCCACTGCGCCAGATCGCTACCAACGCAGGTGAAGAAGCCTCTGTTGTCGCCAACAACGTCAAGAACGGCAGCGGTAACTATGGTTACAACGCCGGTAACGACACTTACGGCGACATGCTGGAAATGGGTATCCTGGACCCAACCAAGGTTACCCGCTCTGCGCTGCAGTTCGCGGCCTCTGTAGCCGGTCTGATGATCACCACCGAAGCCATGGTAGCCGAGCTGCCAAAGGAAGAGGCTGCGCCTGATATGGGCGGTATGGGTGGTATGGGCGGAATGGGCGGCATGATGTGATCCTAGCTGGTTAAAATCGTCTATAGCGGCGTTATCTTGACACTCGTTTAGTTCACTAAACGTCGCGGCAAGATGCTTGGCTCTAAAACGATTTTTCCTGCGCTAGATGCAATGTCGGTCTTAAGCTCAGAAGCTTAGAACTTAAAAAAGGAAAGCCCCGATGCCAAAGGTATCGGGGCTTTTGCTTATTCCGAGAAAGGAAAAGGCCCGCGCCTCGAACGCGGGCCTTTTCCATTTCAGCGGTTTCTGCCGAGGGCGGGGGAGTGGTTTGGGTTTGGAATGGCTTCCGGCTGATTGTGCCACTCATTGCCTGCCGCAGGCCTTATGCATATGCACCTCAGTGACACGCTGTGAATACATCCTTGTAAGCTCGGCGCCAACATCCATGTTGGCGACGGTCACTGATGCGCATATGCCGGGTCACTTGGTGCAATCTGTGGGTGAAGTGTTTTGGCTGTCCTCACTCTTTCTTTTTTGCTTATTCCGAGAAAGGAAAAGGCCCGCGCATCGAACGCGGGCCTTTTCCATTTCAGCGGTTTCTGCCAAGGGCGGGGGAGTGGTTTGGGTTTGGAATGGCTTCCGGCTGATTGTGCCACTCATTGCCTGCCGCAGGC
>Ga0114983_1000078_pt1 | contig 35429 bp, 33 predicted proteins | sample Shrwel_input2_RT_FD_87182 | JGI IMG/M metagenome (GOLD analysis project Ga0114983, IMG submission 87182) | Subsurface microbial communities from deep shales in Ohio, USA - Utica-3 well 1 S input2 RT | ecosystem: Environmental > Aquatic > Deep subsurface > Shale gas/oil reservoir > Produced... | reverse complement strand
GGCCGTTGCGGATGCGAGCGCGAGCGTGGCTTGATCGAGCGTTCGCAGCAGGCCGGCGGCGCACAGGCGCTGCTGGACTCGCCGGTGGCCTACGCCAAGTTGCGCGTGCAGTTCGGCAGGGTCATCGGCAGCTTCCAGGCCATCAAGCACCGGCTTGCGGACCTGCTGCTGGAACTGGAGTTCGCGCGCTCGGCCGCCTATCGCGCCTGCGAACTGGCAGCCGAAGATCCGTTGCCGCTGCGCGAGGCCGCGGCTATGGCCAAGGCGCTGGCGTCCGACGCCTTCATGCTCGCGGCGCGGGAGGCGGTACAGCTCCATGGCGGCATCGGTTTCACCTGGGAGCACGACACCCATCTTTACTTCAAGCGCGCCCAGGGCTCGTCCGTGCTGCTCGGCAGCGCCGCCGAACATCGTGATCGCTACGTGCTGAGCCTTGCGGCACGAGCAGCCGGAGACCGCCTGTGAGCATCCCCACCGAGGCATCCGTGCGCGACGAGGTCCGCGCCTGGCTGGTAGAGAACTGGAGTCCGGAACTGGGACTGGCCGAATGGCGTCGCCGGCTGATCGAGTCCGGCTGGGGCTGCCCGTCCTGGCCGACGGCGTGGTTTGGCCGCGGGCTGCCGCCGGCACTGGCGGCGGCGGCCGAAGACGAGATGCGCCTGGCCGGTGCTGTCGGCGTCGCGCAGTTCGGCGTGCGAATGCTGGTGGCCGCAACCCTGCTCGAACACGGCACGGATGAACAGAAGCGCCGCCTGCTGCCGCGCCTGCTGACCGGCGAGGACACCTGGTGCCAGCTGTTCAGCGAACCCGGCAGCGGGTCGGATCTCGCCGGCGTGAGCACGCGGGCGGCCGAGGACGCCGAGGGCTGGACCGTGACCGGCCAGAAGGTCTGGACCACCAGCGCCCAGCACGCGCATTACGGCATCCTGCTCGCGCGCACCGACTGGGACCTGCCCAAGCATCGCGGCCTGAGCTTCTTCGTGCTCCCCATGCACCAGGCCGGCGTGGAAGTACGGCCCCTGCGGCAGATGAACGGCTATTCCTCGTTCAATGAGGTCTTCATCTCCGGCGCGCACATCGGCCGCGAGGGACTGGTCGGCAAGCTCGGCGAGGGCTGGAAGGTGGCGCTGACCACGCTGGCGCACGAGCGGCGCCTGGCCGATTCCATGCGTAACTGGGGGCGACTCCAGCTCGGCGCGGGCCGCATCTACGAGGAGCTCAAGACCGAACACGCGGCGGTGATGGAGCCGTACAAGTGGTACGCCCAGCGCGCCGGCCGCGCCGACCTGCTGATCGAACGTGCCCAGCGCAGCGGCCGCATCGAGGATGCCGTGGTACGCCAGGACATCGCGCGCGCACTGATGATCGAGCGCGCCAGCGAGTGGACCGCGGCGCGCGCGCGCGGCGCACGCGCCAACGGCCAGCCGCCGGGACCGGAAGGTTCGCTGGGCAAGCTCGCCGCCAGCAACGTCGCCCGTGCGGCCGCGCGAGCCCATGCCAGCATCAGTGGTGCGGAGTCGATGCTGGCCGGCGAGGATGGACCGGAGCAGGGACTGATCGCCGAGATCCTGGTTTCGGTGCCCGCCTGCTCGATTGCCGGCGGCACCGACGAGATCCAGCGAAACATCATCGCCGAGCGCGTGCTCGGCCTGCCCAGGGAGCCCGGTGGCGACGCCGAGATGCCGTTCCGCGACGTGCGCCGGAATTCCTCCGGCAGCCGATAACCAGGAGAGACCGATGCTTATAGATCCCATCATCCGTGCCTCGCGTGCGAAGACCTTGCGCAGCAACGGCGAGTGGCTCGACATCCCGCTGCTCCGTTACTTCGACGAGGCCGTCGCGGCCAATCCGGAACGGGTCGCCATCCACGATTTTCGCGAGGGCTTGGCACCGCGGTCGATCACCTATAGCGAACTCGACGACGCCAGCCGACGCATTGCCGCCAACCTCGTGCGAGTCGGCGTGCGGCGTGGCGATGTGGTGTCCTTCCAGTTGCCCAACTGGTGGGAATTCGTGGCCATCCACCTGGGCTGCCTGCGCTGCGGCGCGGCCAGCAATCCGATGATGCCGATTTTCCGCCAGCGCGAGCTGTCGTTCATGCTCGCGTTCGCGCAGTCGCGCGTGGTCATCGCGCCCAAGCTGTTCCGGGGCTTCGATCACGCGGCGCTCATCCGTTCGCTCAGGCCGGGGCTGCCGCACCTCGAACAACTGGTGGTGGTCGGCGAGGATGGCGCCGAAGGTTTCGAGAATGTCCTGCTGGCAGCCTGCGAGATGCCGCCGCTTGAACCGCCGCTGTCGGCCGACGAGGTGGTGCAGGTGCTCTACACCTCCGGCACCACCGGCATGCCCAAGGGCGTGATGCATTCCTCCAACACCCTGCTTGCCAATATGCGGCCCTTCGTGGAAAGGCTCGGCCTGAGGGGCAGCGATGCGGTATTCATGGGCTCGCCGCTGGCGCACCAGACCGGCTTTCTGTATGGCATGTGGCTGCCCATCGCGCTGAAGACCACGCTGTCGCTGATGGACGTGTGGGACAAGGAGCGCGCCTGGTCCATCATCCAAGCGCAGAAGTGCAGCTTCACCATGGCCTCCACGCCGTTCCTTGCCGACCTGATGACGGCAAGCGGCGCGCCACCGGCCGCCGAGGTGGCGCTGCGCATCTTCACCTGTGGTGGCGCGCCGATCCCCCGTGCGCTTGCCGAACAGGCGGTGGCGCGCCTCGGCATCAAGCTGCTTTCCGTTTACGGGATGTCGGAGAACGCGGCCGTCACCGTCACCGCGCCGGACGCCCCCGCGGAGAAGGTGTTCACGGCCGACGGATCACCGCTGCCCGGTGTGCGCGTGCGCGTGGTCGATGCCCAAGGCGTTGATCTTCCCGTCGGTGAAGAGGGCCAGCTCCTGATTCACTCGCCGTCCAATTTTCTCGGCTATCTCCTCAAGCCGGAGGCCTACGGCATGGATGCCGAGGACTGGTTCGAATCCGGCGACCTCGCCCGCATGGACGCCGACGGCTACGTCCGCATCACCGGACGCAGCAAGGACATCATCATCCGGGGTGGCGAGAACGTGCCGGTGGTGGAGGTGGAGAATCTGCTGTACCGGCACCCGGCCATCGTCGATGCAGCGGTGGTCGGCATGCCGCACCCGCGCCTGGGCGAGACCGGCTGCTGCTTCGTGAGTCTGAAGCCGGGCCAGAGCTTCGATCTCGCGGCGCTGCGCCAATACCTGGACACGGCCGGCATGACGCGCACCTACTGGCCCGAACGCGTGGAGATCGTCGAGAGCTTCCCGCGAACGGCGAGCGGCAAGATCCAGAAATTCCAGCTGCGCGAAACCGCACGGCAGTTCGTCGAAGAAGCCGTCACCGCCTGATGTCCCGCCATTTTTTCCGTCGCTGAGCACGACCCGATGCCCGGACCCCTTCAGGGCGTGCGCGTCCTCGATCTGACCACGGTCCTGATGGGACCCTATGCCACGCAGATCCTCGCGGACTACGGCGCCGATGTGCTCAAGGTCGAGCCGCCGGAAGGCGATGGCACGCGCGGCATCGGCCCGATGCGCTCGCCCGGCATGGGCGCGATCTTCCTCAACGCCAATCGCGGCAAGCGCAGCATGGTGCTCGACCTCAAGCGTCCCGAGGCGCGCGCCGCGCTGCTGCGCCTTGCCGAGAACATGGACGTGCTGATCTACAACGTGCGCCCGCAGGCGATGGCGCGGCTGGGCCTGTCCTACGAGGACGTGCGCGCGGTCAATCCGCGCATCGTCTATGTCGGCGTCTTCGGTTATGGCCGCGCCGGTCCGTATGGCGATCGTCCGGCCTACGACGACCTGATCCAGGGTGCCACCGGCCTGCCGGCGCTGTCCCTGATGGCCGGCAGCGAGACACCGCGCTACGTGCCCACCACCATCGCCGACCGCACCGTCGGGCTCAGCGCCGTCGGCGCGATTCTCGCCGCCCTGCTGCATCGCGAACGCAGCGGCGAGGGCCAGAGCGTGGACGTGCCGATGTTCGAGACCATGACGCAGTTCGTCATGGGCGATCACCTCGGCGGGCGCAGCTTCGTGCCCGCCGAGGGGCCGACCGGCTATGCGCGCCTGCTGGCATACGAGCGCCGGCCCTACCCGACCCGCGACGGCCATATCTGCGCGCTGATCTACTCCAACCAACACTGGAAAAGCTTCTGCGCGCTGATCGACCGGCCGCAGATGTTCGCCAGCGACGCCCGGCTCGCCAGCCTCACCACGCGCACCCAGCATATCGACGCGCTGTACCGGTTCGTGGCCGAGCAGATGACGGCGCGCAGCACCGCCGAATGGATGAAGGCGCTGGAGGAGGCCGACATTCCCTGCATGCCGATGCACACGCCCGACAGCCTGATCGACGATCCGCATCTGCGTGCCGTCGGCTTTTTCTCGCAGGTCGAACATCCCAGCGAGGGCAGCCTGCTGTCGATGGCCGTACCCAGCACCTGGTCGCACAGCCAGCCTGCGCCCGCCCGTCCCGCCCCGCGCCTGGGCGAGCACACGGCCGAGGTGCTGCGCGAACTCGGCTACGACGAGGCGGCGATCATCACCCTCACCGAACGCCGAGCCACGGTCACCGCCGTCGCCAAGGGAGCGGCATGAAGACCATCGGCATCGGCTTTCACTTCGAGGATCTGCCCGTCGGCTTCCACTTCCGCAGCGCCGGCCGCACGCTGGCCGAGGCCGACCTCGGCAGCTTCGTGAACCTGACCTGGCTCACCGAGGAAGTCTTCACCAACCACGCCGCGCGCGAAGGCCTGTCCCTGCCCGCCAAGGTCGTGCCTGGTGTCCTGGTCATGAGCTTCGCCGAGGGCCTGCTCACCCCCGCCATCCAGCACACCGGCCTGGCATTCCTGCATGCCGATCTCGACGTGCGTGCACCCACCTGCGTGGGCGATACCATCCATGTCGAGTGCGAGGTCATCGAGGCCCGCACCACCTCCAAGGGCGACCGCGGCCTGGTTCGCAGCCTCAATCGCGTGGTCAACCAGCACGGCAGGGATGTGCTGGTGTACAAGCCGCTGCGCCTGCTGCGCCGACGCGACGCCGCCTGATCCATTCAACACGACAGACACACCCAGACGACAAATGCCCATCGAACGACACGAGCGGTTCCCGGAAATGCGCGACGCGCTGCGCGACCTGTGCAGCCGCTTCCCCGACGAATATTTTCTGAAGATCGACGAACAGCGCGGCTACCCGGAAGCCTTCATCAAGGCGCTGACCGAGGCCGGCTGGCTGTCTGTGATGATCCCGCAGGAGTACGGCGGCTCCGGCCTGGGACTCGCCGAGGCCTCCGTCGTCATGGAGGAGATCAACCGCTGCGGCGGCAATGCCGGTGCCTGCCACGGCCAGATGTACAACATGAGCACCCTGCTGCGTCATGGCTCGGAGAAGCAGAAGCAGTTGTACATGCCGAAGATCGCCAGCGGTGAATGGCGCCTGCAGTCGATGGCCGTGACCGAGCCGACCACCGGCACCGACACCACCAGGCTCAAGACCACGGCGGTGAAGAAGGGCGACCGCTACGTCGTCAACGGCCAGAAGGTGTGGATCTCGCGACTCCAGCATTCGGAGCTGATGATCCTGCTCGCGCGCACCACGCCCATCGACCAGGTCAAGCGCAAGTCCGAGGGCATGTCGATCTTCATGGTGCATCTCGACCAGGCGCTGGGCCACGGCATGGAAATGCGCCTGATCCCGAACATGGTCAACCACGAGACCAACCAGGTGTTCTTCGACAACCTGGAGATTCCCGAGGAGAACCTGATCGGCAAGGAAGGCCAGGGCTTCAAGTACATCCTCGACGGCCTCAACGCCGAGCGCACCCTGATCGCCGCCGAGTGCATCGGCGACGGTTACTGGTTCGTCGACCGCGCGACCCGCTACGCCAAGGATCGCATCGTGTTCGACCGCCCCATCGGCCAGAACCAGGGCGTGCAGTTCCCGATTGCCGAGTCCTACATCGAGGTCGAGGCCGCCAACCTGATGCGCTGGCGCGCCTGCGAGCTGTTCGACACGCACCAGCCCTGCGGTGCGGAGGCCAACATGGCCAAGTACCTGGCCGCCAAGTCCTCGTTCGAGGCCGCCAACGTCTGCCTGCAGACCCACGGCGGTTTCGGCTTCGCGTCGGAATACCACGTCGAGCGCAAGTTCCGCGAGACGCGGCTGTACCAGGTCGCCCCGATCTCCACCAACCTGATCTTCTCGTACGTGGCCGAACACGTGCTCGGCCTGCCGAGGTCGTTCTGATGCTGCCGCTGGAAGGCCTGCTGGTCGTTTCGCTGGAACACGCCATCGCGGCACCCTTGGCGACGCGGCACCTCGCTGACCTCGGCGCGCGCGTCATCAAGATCGAGCGGCCCGAGGGCGGCGACTTCGCCCGCGCCTACGACCAGCGGGCGCGCGGCGTGGCCTCGCACTTCGCCTGGTGCAACCGCAGCAAGGAAAGCCTGACGCTGGACGTCAAGCACCCGCAGGCCAATGCCGCGCTGATGAAGCTGGTGGCCAAGGCCGATGTGCTGGTGCAGAACCTGGCGCCAGGTGCGGCGGCGCGACTGGGCCTGTCGTACGAGGCCCTGTCGGCGCTTTATCCGCGCATCATCGTCTGCGACATCTCCGGTTACGGCGACAGCGGACCCTACGTCGAGAAGAAGGCGTACGACCTGCTGATCCAGGCCGAATCCGGCTTCCTGTCGATCACCGGCACCGCCGACGCACCGGCCAAGGCCGGCAATTCCATCGCCGACATTTCCGCCGGAATGTATGCCTACAGCGGCATTCTCGCGGCGCTGCTGGAGCGTGGCCGTACCGGCCGCGGCCGGCGCGTGGACATCGCGCTGCTGGAGTCGATGACCGGTGGATGGGCTATCCGCTGTATTTCGGGCTGGACGGCGCAGCACCGCCGCCGCGCAGCGGTGCGGCGCACGCCACGATCTACCCCTATGGCCCGTTCAAGGCCGGCGACGGCGGCAGCGTGCTGCTGGGCGTGCAGAATGATCGCGAGTGGAAGCTCTTCGCGCGCGTCGTGCTGCAGCGTCCCGAACTGGCGGACGACGGGCGCTTCGCCGGAAACGCGACGCGCGTGGCGCATCGGGAGCTGATCGACGAGATCGCGACCGCGTCCTTTGCCAGCATCACCATCAGCGAACTGGTGCGCCGCCTTGACGAGGCCGGCATCGCCAATGGCCGCATCAACGACGTGCACGAGGTCTGGAACCACCCGCAACTCGCCGCGCGCGGCCGCTGGGACCGGGTGCCGATTCCGGGCGGAGAAATTCCGGTCCTGATTCCACCGGGACGGCGCGATGCCGACGATGTCCGGCTCGGCCCGGTGCCGGCCCTCGGCGAGCACACGCGCGCGATCCTGCAAGAACTCGCCTACAGCGACGCCGACATCGCCGATCTGCGCGCGGCCAAGGCGATCTGAACCCAGCACCCCTCACCCAATCAAAGAACCGCACATGACTCTCACCCTCACCCCCGCCGCCGACCAGGGCGCCGAACTCGCCCGCTTCGCCGCCGAGATTTCCTGCGCCAGCGTTCCAGCCCATGTGCTGCGCCGCGCCGAAGATCTGTTCCTGGACTGGATGGCCTGTGCCCTGGCTGGCCGCAGCGGTGAACCGGTGCAGGCGCTGGAGCGCTTCGTCGAGCGCCACGCCAAGCCCGGCGACGCCGAACTGCTGACTTCGCGGAAGCGCGTCGATCCGCTGTTCGCCGCCATGCTCAATTCCGGCGCCTCGCACATGGTCGAGCAGGACGACGTGCACAACGGCTCGGTGTTCCACGCCGCCGCCGTGGTGTTCGGGCCGGCGCTGGCCCTCGCACAGTCGCGCAAGGCCAGCGGCGCGCAAATGCTGGAAGCCATCGTCGCCGGTTACGAGGTGGGCATCCGGATCGGCGAGTTCCTGGGCCGCGCGCACTACAAGCGCTTCCACACCACGGCGACGGTCGGCTGCATCGCGGCCGCCGCCACCGCCGGACGCCTGCTCAATCTGAATGCCGAGCAGATGGCCTGGGCCTTCGGCAGTGCCGCGACGCAGGCCGGCGGCCTCTGGGAATACCTGCGCGAAGGCGCACAGTCCAAGCAGCTGCACTGCGCGCATGCCGCGATGGCCGGCATCACCGCCGCGGAGCTGGCCGCCGACGGCTATACCGGTGCGCGGCGCGCGCTGGAAGGTGCCGGTGGCATGGGTGCCTCGATGTCCGAGGGCGCCGACCCGGCAAAGCTGGTCGATGGCCTGGGCTCGCGCTGGACCCTGGCCGAGTCCTCCTTCAAGTTCCATGCATCCTGCCGTCACACGCACCCGGCCGCCGATGCGCTGCAGAGGCTCATGCAGCGCGAACATCTCAAGCACGAGGATCTCGCCGACGTGCTGTGCGGCGTGCACCAGAGCGCCATCGACGTGCTGGCACCCGTCGTCGAACCGTCCTCCGTGCATCAGTCCAAGTTCTCCATGGGCACGGTGCTGGGTCTGATCGCCGTCTTTGGCCGCGCGCAGTTGCCGGATTTCGACGCGCACTACCTGGATGCCAAGGTGGTCGCGGTGCGCAAGAAGGTGCGCATGACGCTCGATGCGGAAGTCGAAGGCGCCTACCCGGCGCGCTGGATCGGCAAGGTCTGGGTCAAGACCACCGACGGCCGCAGCTTCGAGGCGCGTGTCGATGAACCCAAGGGCGATCCCGGCAACACGCTTAGCCGGCCGGAACTCGAGGACAAGGCGCAAAGGCTCGCGTCCTACGCGCGCGGCGCAAGCGATGGCGAGATGAAGGCGATCATCCAGCGGGTCTGGAATCTCGAAAACGAGACCAGCGTCCAGGGCTGGCTGACGTGATCCCCGCGCGCAGTTACCTGTTCGTGCCGGGCAACCGCTGCGAACGCATCGCCAAGGCCATCGCCAGCGGTGCCGACGCGGTGATCGTCGATCTGGAAGACGCGGTGCCGCCGGCCGAAAAGGACGCCGCGCGCGCTGCGGTGCTCGCCAGTCTCGATGCTGCGCGACCGATCTGGCTACGCATCAACGGCGAGCAGACGCCGTGGTTCGCGGCGGATCGCGCGCTGTGCGGGTTGCCCGGCATCGCCGGCATCGTGCTGCCCAAGGCCGAGTCCGGCGCGCTCGTCACCGAACTGCACACGGCTGCTGCGCGCCCGGTGCTGCCCACCATCGAAAGTGGCCTGGGCCTGGCGCGGCTGGAGGCCATCGCCACGGCGACGGGCACCGAGCGCCTGGTTTTCGGCAGCATCGACCTGCGCCTGGACCTCGCCATTCCCGGCGACGAGCCCGTGCTCGATCCCTACCGCATGCAACTGGTGCTGGCCTCGCGCCTTGCCGGCCTGCCCTCGCCCGTGGACGGCGTGACCACCAGCTTTTCCGATCCGGCCGTGGTCGAGGCTGACACGCGAAGGTCCGCGTCGCTCGGCTTCACCGGCAAGCTGTGCATTCACCCGCAGCAGATCGCAGCGGTGCATCGCGGCTTCGGCCCGACCCAGGCCGACATCGACTGGGCGCGCCGCGTGGTCGCGGCCGACGACAGCGCCGACTGCCGCGCCGTGGCGCTCAACGGCCAGATGGTGGATCGCCCGGTCGTCGAGCGCGCCCGCGCCATCCTCGCGCGTGCCAGCTGATTTGGTTTTGCCTTCATCCGCATGCTGGGATTTCAACCCAGCCCACTCTCACAGGAACTACTGCAAATGACTGCACCTCTGCTGTTCAGCGTTGTCGACGGCGTCGGCGAAATCGTCCTCAACCGTCCGGACGCCGGCAATGCCTTCGACGAACCCATGCTCGATGCCTGGGTCGCGGCCCTGCAGCAATGCCACGACGACGACGCCGTGCGTGCCGTGCTGCTGCGCGCCAACGGCCGCCATTTCTGCGCCGGTGGCGATCTGCACGACATGAAACGCGAGCTGGAAGGTCCGCCCTCGATCCACAAGAACAAGCTGTGGTCGGGCGTGCACCGCATTCCGAAACTGATGATGCAGATCGACAAGCCGGTGGTTGCCGCGATGCAGGGCGCGGCCACCGGGGCCGGTCTGGACATGGCGCTGCAGTGCGATTTCCGCGTGGCCGCCGCCAACGCGCGCGTCGCGGCGAGCTACGTCAAGATCGGTCTGGTCCCCGGTGATGGCGGCGCATGGCTGCTGCCCCGCATCGTCGGCCTGCCGCGCGCGCTGGAGATGCTGCTCACCGGCGATTTCGTGGAAGCCGAGGAAGGCAAGCGCATCGGCCTGTTCAATCGCGTGGTGCCGCTGGCGGAACTGGAGAACGAAGCCCGTTCACTGGCGCGTCGCCTGGCCGACGGCGCCGCCACCGCGATGCGTCTGACCAAGCGCGCGACGTACCAGGGCCTGCACCTGGACTTCACCACCCACCTCGATCAGGTTTCCTCGCACTTCGTGCTCGCCGCCAAGAGTCCCGAGCATCGCGAGGGCGTGAACGCCTTTCTGGAAAAGCGCACGCCCAACTTCAAGGTGTGAACCGCTAACGACTACCCGGTGGCCGCCAGACTCAGGTCTGGCCGGCCATCTGGCGCTGTCGCTTCATTCCCGAATAGCGGTACATCCCCAGGCCCAGCACGACGACGCCGAGAAGCAGCAGGTAGAACCCGTAGCGCTTCGGCGGGATGCCGACACTGAACGGAAAGCGCGAAACGTATTGCCCCTGGGCTCCCGCCGTCACCAGGCCCACGAATTTCCCCGGCGTGGTGAAGCTGTATTCGAGCGGCACGCTGCCCGACACGTAGATCTTCGGCGGCAGGTGCACCACGGTGACCGCATCCAGCTGGCTCTCGTCGCCGGTGTCGCGGATGATCCTCACCTCGATCGGAATTTCCCGCAGCTCCGGTTCGATCGCGTCCATCACCACGATGGTGTTGCCGACCTTGGGAATGTCCTCGCAGAACTCGCGATTGCCGTTGATCTCCGGCTGGTAGCCGGTGAAGTGCATGTTGAACGGTCCCAGCCGCAGCTTGCACATGTCGTCGTCGACCGACAGCCCGCCGTGCGCTCCTGCCCCTTGACTCAGCGTGAGTCCCAGCACGGCGCTACACGTGATGAGCGTGGAGCGCCGCCAGCTGCAACCAGTCCGATTGTGCATTTCGCAAGCGCTCTTCAGTGAGACTGCGCGAGCTGCAACTGCGTGAAGACAGGAACGATCGGGCCGAACACTTCCGCCATGTGCCTCTGACCTTTCGCGTCGAAGAAGAACAGCATGCCGCCGACGCGGCTGTCCACATTGGTCAGGAAACTCACCAGCCGCTCGATCTCCCAGGCCGCATCGGTAGCCTCGATGCGCAGCGTCCGCTTCTCGCCGGGGGCGATCGGCGAGCTGTCACTGAGCTTGAGACTGGAACCCGCAACCAGGTCTTTCGGGAACGAAGGGTCCACCCCGGCGACGGCAACGTCGAGCGACTTGTCCAGAAAGCGCAGATTGGCCGTGGTGAATTCCCCCAGCCGCATCGGCGATTCGGACTGGTTGGTGATCTCCACGTCGAGCCGCAGGCTGCGGCCCGGAACATCGTAGGTGGCATCCTTCATCTCGACCGCCACCAGGGACGGCACCTGCGGCAGCGGCTTGGTCTTGAACGAACCCGCCTGCAGCGGCACCACGTATTCGTATTTTTGCGTGGTGTATCGATAACCGCCGATCACCACCACCAGCACCAGTACCAGCAGTCCGGCGGCGACACGATCGTCGGTGCGCGTGATCAGCAGGTCCTCGCGTCCCTTCCGGATCGCATTCCAGCGCGGCACGATCAGCGGCCGGCGGATCCACCAGACGATCCAGGCCACGGCGAGCAGGGCATAACCTGCCTGCCACCACTGCACGCGTGCGACGCCGTAGTGCTGGAGATCGTCGATCACCTCGCCGGTCATGGTCGTGACGGGCAGCTTGTAGTCCGCTGCGCTGCCGGCGACTTCCACCCAGTGGCCAGGCCCGACGATGGGACCGGCACCGTGGACGTTGAGCACCGGATGGAGGTGCCAGCGGCCGGGAACACGGCCGGCCATCACCATCTTGAAGGGATAGTCGCGGCCGATTTCCAGTTGACGCACCGACTGCTGCGCCGGCATGTCGTTGATGTACGACTCCACGCGCGTCATCACCGCGCCGGGTGAGGCGTTGGACAGAAAGGCAAGCTCCGGCTTGGACGCGGCATCAGGCCAGTCCGTGAACAGATGGAACTTGCCCTCCACTGTCACCTTGTCGTTGACGCCGATCTTTTCGCTGGACCAGGTCACGTCATACCAGTGCACGGTGCGCGTGCGGATGTAAGGCTCGGTGGCACGCTCGCCGTGGGCGGCTGCGGGCAACGGAACCAGCGTGGTCGCAGCCGTCATTGCAGCGAGCAGGATCGACAGGCCAAAGCGCCGAAGCGACATGCGGTGCAGGCTCATGATGCCGCTCCCGGCTGCGCGACCGCGGCACCGACCGCTTTCCCCGCAGCCTTCCCCTTGTTGCCGTAGATCGACTTGAAGCGCTCGCCGACCGGGAAAAACCTTGCGTTGCAGGCGAGCACGCCGAGGCCCCAGAACATGTAGTACAGGAAGATGCACACGAACGCGGAGAAGAACGCCGAAACCCAGGTCGGCGTGTCGCCGAAGGTGCGCAGGGTGCCGCGTTCGATGATGCGGATGTACTCCGGCGTGCCGGCACGCGGGAAGGTGTAGCCGATCAGGTCAGCGACCGAGGTCATGTCGCCCATGTTCTGCACCGGCTGAAAATAGCCGGCCATGTAGATCCAGTTGGCTGGATAGAACAGCAGGCCGTACAGCACCGCGCCGAACATGCCGGTCACCAGCCAGCTCCGCGACAGCACCAGGATGGCGTCTAGCACCAGCGCGCCCATCAGGCAGGTTCCAGGCACGACCAGACTCAAGGGAAAATAGGCCAGTCCCTGCCAGCTGTGGTAGCGCACGATCCAGGTGCCGAGCAGCAGCAGCAGCAGGCTCGCGGTGGCGCCGACCGGAAGACGAAACAGGTTCCAGAAAATGGCCTGGAACGAAGCGGCCATGATGATGGTGGTGATCGGGATGATCAGGATCCAGTACTGGCGATCCTTCCAGTCGATGAAGAAATCCCAGTCGCCACCCAGCAGCAGGAAGCTGATGTGCGACACCGACCAGACCAGGAAAGCGGCTACAACGATGATGAGCACGTCCAGCGTGCGCGACCAGGGGATCGCCCGGGACGACAACTCGGATACTTTCAGAATCGCACGATCATTTTCAGTCATTTGTCCCCTCCTCGGATTCATCTGCGTCTATCCATGGCGATGCCGACCGGCGCGCGGGACTCGCGACACCGTAATCGGCACCGTCATGGACGACAGCGTTTTGTTTTTCGGTATCGCGACCCGCGATGCGAAGTGGCGACTCAGGCCGGATTTGCGTTGTCTGCCGTACCGCCGACTTCCTTGAACAGCTCCGCCATGCGGCCGATCACCTGGATGAACAGGCCACCCAGGGCGAGACCGGTCCAGCCCAGGATCGGAAAGCCCCAGTGCAGGGGATGGCTGAAGATTTCCTCGGTCATCCAGAACGCGTGACCCCACTCGTTGAAGCCGAGGTTGGGCAGAATCAGACCTGGGCCGAGCACCGCCATGATCAGCGGCAGCGAGTAGCCACGAGCGAACGCCGGGATGCGCGTGGTGGCATACAGCAGGCTGCTCACGCCGAACACGATGTACATCGGCACGCAGGCGTAGAACACCACGATGTGACTGGGCGTGAGCGCGGTATCGCGGATCACCGTCTGGTGCCAGGTGGCATCACCTTCGCCAAAGAAGCTGGCGATCCACAGGAACGAAAACGTGTACATCATGAACCAGGCGATGAGGCCGAAATACCGCTTCAACTCCGTCTCGCCGCTCATGCTGTCCATGTCGCGGTCGCGGGTGAACCACAGGTACATCCAGACGCACAGGCCGCTGCCGAAGATCAGCGGCACCTCGACCTTGAACAGTGTCATCCAGTACGTTGCAAATTCCGGCGACGTGGCGTCGAGTCCGTACTCGAACGAAAACGCACCCTGGTAAAGGCGAAGACCGGCGTATACCGCCAGCAACAGGCCCCAGCCAATGGCAACTGGCCCGAGGCTGAACATCTTGCGCTCCTTGGGAACACTGGAAGCCCGTGCGGACGGGATCGACGACGCCACTTGGATCGACATGCTTTGTCTCCTGATCAGCGGGGGGAAATCTGGCAGAAACCGGCCGGGCGCAAAGTGCGGGCTTCGGGAGCCGGATACAGACCTTTCTGAAGGCAAGGGCTCGGAGAGGCTGCAGAGACAGGGCGCGCTGTACGCTCCAGCGAATGGACCGACCTGTGGATCGATTTCATCATTTTCCTTCTCCTCGCCGCGAGCCCCGTGATCGGGGTCTGTGGGGCCAACTAGAATCTATATTGATAGTGTTGTCAACAACGCGCTGACGAATGATATTTGTCCGCGCAGAATTTCGACTATCAGCCTGCCGGGACAGGGTAACCGCAGCGAGCCCCCGAAGCCCGGACAGATCGCCACTGGAGGCCCTCCGCTGCTATCGTGCGAAGGATGAAGAATCCAAAGCCGTCAAGACGATCCGCCGTCAGGCCGCCACGCAGACGCATGGACCGCGAGACGCGTACACGACAGTTGCTCGACTGCGCCATCACCGCGTTTGCCGAGCGCGGCACTGCTAGGGCCGGTCACGCCGATGTTGCGCGACTCGCCCCGGTATCGGTCGCCACAGTCTTCGAATACTTCCCCACCCGCGAACTCCTGCTCGACGCGGTGCTCAGGGACATCGAGCAGTTCCTGTATGCGGTGATGGCACTCGGAACCACCGCCGCAGACACACGCGGCCGCGTGCTGGAAATCTTCCATGCGTTCCAGCGCTGCGTGGACGATCAGCCCCAGCACATGCGCGTCTGGCTGGACTGGAGCACGTCGGTCCGGGAGGACGTCTGGCTGCATTACATGGAGGTGCAGGAGCGCATCATCGGCATGCTGGAACGGATGATCGAAGCGGGCCGCGCCGCGGGCTCGATCAGTCCCTCAGTCATTGCCGGCGATGCCGCGCGCATCCTGGTGGGACAGGCGCACATGATCGTGATGATGAGATTCGCTCACGTCGATCAGGCGACCGTGATCCGGTTCATCGATCACATGATCGACAGCGCCCTTCCCCGCTGACCACGGCCGTTCGCGAGACACGGCCGGCACGCTGAACCCTGGCCGGAAGCCGCAACCCAAGGCTACGGGCGCCGAACGTACGCAGAATCCCTGCCGTACGGCCGGCGCCGAGCTCAGATCCGGGCTCAGCCCCCGAACGCGGCGATTCCGGTCTGCGCCCGCCCGAGGATCAGCGCGTGCACGTCGTGCGTGCCTTCGTAGGTGTTGACGGCTTCCAGGTTCAGCACGTGGCGGATGACGTGGTACTCGTCTGAGATGCCGTTGCCGCCGTGCATGTCACGCGCAACGCGCGCGATGTCCAGGGCCTTGCCGCAGTTGTTGCGCTTGATGAGCGAGATCATTTCCGGCGCGGCCTGGCCCTCGTCCATCAGGCGTCCCACTCTCAGTGCGGCGTGCAGGCCCAGCGCGATCTCGGTCTGCATGTCGGCGAGCTTCTTCTGGATGAGCTGGTTGGCCGCCAGCGGCCGACCGAACTGCTTGCGCCCCAGGGTGTAGTCGCGCGCGCCCTGCCAGCAGAACTCCGCCGCGCCCATCGCTCCCCAGGCAATACCGTAGCGCGCCTTGTTGAGGCAGCCGAAAGGCCCCTTGAGTCCGCGCACCTCGGGCAGCAGGTTTTCCTGCGGGACGAACACCGAGTCCATCACGATCTCGCCGGTGATCGAGGCGCGCAGGCTGAACTTGCCCTCGATCTTCGGTGCCGACAGGCCCTTCATGCCCTTTTCGAGCACGAAGCCGCGAATCTGCCCGGCGTCGTCCTTGGCCCAGACCACGAACACGTCGGCAATCGGCGAGTTGGTGATCCACATCTTCGCGCCGCTCAGGAGATAGCCGCCATCGGTGGCGCGGGCGCGCGTGATCATGCTGCCGGGATCGGAACCGTGATCCGGCTCGGTCAGGCCGAAGCAACCCACCCATTCGCCGCTGGCGAGTTTCGGCAGGTACTTCTGCTTCTGCGCCTCGGTGCCGTAGGCGTAGATCGGATACATCACCAGCGAGGACTGCACGCTCATGGCCGAGCGATAGCCGGAATCCACGCGCTCCACCTCGCGCGCGATCAGGCCGTAGGCGACGTGACTCACGCCCGGGCAACCGTAGCCGTGCAGCGACGCACCCAGCAGGCCCAGCCCGCCCATCTCGGTCATGATCTCGCGGTCGAAATGCTCGTTACGGTGCGCATCACGCACGCGCGGCAGCAGACGCTCCTGGCAGTAGTTGCGCGTGGCCTCGCGCACCAGGCGCTCCTCGTCACTGAGCTGGGCTTCCAGCAGCAGCGGGTCTTCCCATTGAAAACTGGCGTGGCTCATCTGAGATTCGCGTTCCTGAATGTGATGGTTTGGAAAGTGAAAGATTCAGCCCGTCGCCTAGGGACGGGCCACCTGCGGCTTCTTGCCCCGGCGATAGACCAGCAGCGTGCGGCGAAACGAAATCACCAGCACGCCGTTCTGGTTGTGACCCTCGGTGCGCACCGTGACCACGCCGACGTCCGGCCGCGAGCGTGACTCGCGCGTCTCCAGCACCTCGGAGCGCGAGTAGAGCGTGTCACCCTCGAATACCGGGTTCGGCAGCCGCACCTCGTCCCAGCCCAGGTTCGCGAACACGTTCTGTGAAACGTCGGTGACGCTCTGGCCGGTGACGAGCGCCAGCGTCAGACAGGAATTGATCAGCGGGCGCCTGAACTCGGTCTGCGCGGCGTAGTGCTGGTCGAAGTGCAGCGGCGCGGTGTTCTGCGTCATCAGCGTGAACGAGATGTTGTCGTTCTGCGTCAGCGTGCGGCCCAGCGGATGGGGGTAGACATCGCCCACCTCGAAATCCTCGAAAAAGCGTCCTTCCCAGCCGGTCTTGACCGCCATGCTCGCTGATCCTGTGTTCGTTCATGTATGGGCCGGACGCCCGCCCATTTGAGCCCCGGCGAGCGACCAGATTGATTAGACTGATTACCTACTAATTCTAACAATTGTTTGGCCTTGCTGGCGGCATCCCGGCCGCCTGGCCAGATCGGGGGAGAGCATGGTCGACGCAAACTGGCTGCACGGCATCCTGACGGATGTGCAGGCCAACTGGTTTCTCTACGCCTCCATGCCGCTGGTGGCCGCGGCCATCGGCTACGGCACCAAGATCGCGGCCATTCACATGATGTTCCAGCCGCTCAAGTTCGTCGGCATCCGGCCGCCCTACCTGGGCTGGCAGGGCATCATTCCGCGCAATGCGGCGCGTATGGCAACCATCGCCTGCGACACGCTCACCTCGCGTCTGCTCAAGCCCGAAGAACTGTTCGACCGCCTCGACCCGTTGCGCGTGGCGATGGCCGTCGATCAGCCCCTGCGAGCGGCGGTCGAGGAAATCGTTCACGAAGTGTTCGAGCACTATTCGCCGGGCCTGTGGACCGCGGCGCCCGCCTCGATGAAGCGCACCATGATCCGGCGGGTCCAGGACAAGTCGCCGCAACTGATCGAGGACATCATGTCGAAGATCCGCGGCGACCTGAACTCGGTATTCGATCTCAAGGACATGGTGGTGAGCAATCTTGTGAAGGACAAGGAACTGCTCAACCAGATGTTCCGCGAGGTGGGTCGCGGCGAATTCCGGTTCATCCGCAATTCCGGCATCTACTTCGGCTTCGTGATTGGCTGCGTGCAGGCGCTGGCCTGGGCGTTGACGCACTCGATGTGGATCATGCCGCTGTTCGGCGGACTCACCGGCTGGCTCAGCGACTGGCTGGCGCTGAAAATGGTGTTCCGGCCCAAGGAGCCCACGCGCTACCTCGGCTTGTTCACCTGGCAGGGGCTGTTCATCAAGCGCCGCCAGCAGGTGGCCTCGGAGTACGGCCGGCTCATGGCGCAGCGCGTGCTCACGCCCAGCGCGATCATGGCCTCGGTCCTGAGCGGCCCGCTGTCCGACCGCCTGTACACGATGATCCAGAACGAGGTCCGTGCCGCCATCGACGAGCAGGCGGGATTCGCGCGGCCGCTGGTGGTGCTGTCGGTGGGCGGCGAAAAGTACCTGGAGATGAAGCGACTGGTAGCGGGCAAGATCGTGGAACGCCTGCCCGAGGCCATGCGTCATGTCGAGGCCTACGCCTTCGAGGCGCTCGACATCGAGAACACGCTCAAGTCCAAGATGGCGCAGCTAACGGTCGACGAGTACGAGGGCCTGCTCCGTCCCGCCTTCCAGCAGGACGAATGGATCCTGATCGCGGTGGGTGCCGCATTGGGCTTCCTGGTCGGCGAGATGCAGGTCCACGTGATGCTGGCCTTTGCCGCGAATCCACAATGACAGGCACCGAATAAGCAATGCGAAACGGTTCCGACTGCACCGCGCGATGCGCAACGGGAGAAAAATCATGAATGACAACCGAGCCTTCAACTCCACCGACCTGCACCCTCTAGACGGCTGGGGCGGCGGACCGGAGATGAGCCACTTCGAAGGCGTGATGTGGCGTCTGGACGCCAACCCGCACATGCGTTCGACCATGACCGGGGTGGAGATCCTCGACCACGCGCCGGACTGGCAGCGTCTGCGCGCCGCCCACGAGCGCCTCACGGCGTCGATTCCGCGCTTCAGGCAGCGCGTGGTGGAACCCCTGTTCGGTCTGGGCACGCCGCATTGGGTCGATGACCCGGACTTTTCGCTCGACTACCACCTGCGCCGGCTGCGCGTGCCGGAACCGGCGACGCCGCGTCAGTTGCTGGAACAGGCGCAATGGATCGCGATGACGCCCTTCGACCGTGCCCGCCCACCATGGGAGGTGATCCTGATCGAGGGCCTCGCCGACGGCCGCGCGGCCTACGTGCTGAAGATGCACCACGCCCTGTCCGATGGCCACGGCATGATGCAGTTGCTGTCCCAGGCACACAGCCGCAGCGCCGAACCGGGACCGCCGGTGAAACTGCCGGCGCGCAAGCCTGCCGCCCCGCTGCCCTCCACAGGTGAGGTGCTCGGACGGCAGTTGCGCGCTGGCCTGTCGCGGCTGCCAAAGCAGGCGCGCAAGCTGGCCGCCGACGTGGCGCAGGGCCTGCAGCGTCCTGACGCGGCGCAGGAGGCGCTGCGCTATGCGCGGTCGGCAGCGCGCATCCTCGGCCGCAAGCCGGCACCCAAGTCGCCGCTGATTGCCGGCCGCAGCCTGTCCTGGCATTTCGACGCGCTGGATTTTCCGCTCGACGATTTCAAGGCCGCTGCCAAGCGTGCCGGTGCCAGTCTCAACGATGCCTACATCACCGGTATCGCCGGCGGATTCCGGCGCTATCACGAGCAGCTCGGCCAGCCGATCGCCAAGCTGCCCATCGTCTTCCCCGTCAGCGTGCGCACTGCGGCTGACGGCCTCGGTGGCAACCGTTTCGTTGGCGGCCAGTTCGACGCGCCGCTGGACGAACCCGATCCGGTCGCCTGCATGAAGAAGGTCGGCGCGTTCGTGGAGAATCTGCGCGCGGAGCCGGCGCTCGACGTGCTGCTGCGCGTGATGCCCATGGTCGGCCGCCTGCCGACGCCGCTGATCAGCAAGATGATTGTCCGGCGTAACTGCCGCCCAGGACGTGCAGGCCAGCAATGTGCCGGGGCTGCGCCATCCGGTGTACATCGCCGGCGCGCGCGTCACGCACTTCTTCGGCTTCGGCCCGCTGCCCGGCTGCGCCGCCATGTTCGCGATGCTCTCGCACGACCAGCGCTGCTGCATCGGCATCAACACCGACGCCGCCGCGGTGCTGGAGCCGGATCGCCTAGTGGAATGCCTGCGAGTGAGCTTCGACGAGATCATGGGCATTCCAGGAATCACCGAGGTCTTCGCCGGGCCGGGCAAGCCGTAGAAAACCCCGGCGGCTGGGAGTGCGCACCACGCTGACGTCGTGCGCACTCCCGGGGCCGAACAAAAAAGAAGCCTCTTTGCCCGTCGCAATCTAACAGGTGTTTGATAGACTGACGCCTCGCAGCCGGGGTGTCTGTCGCTTGCATAACGCCGCTGCGATCCATCACGTGACCGAGGAACAAGCATGATCGGCATCACCTGTTACGGCGCCTATGTGCCAAGACTGCGGCTCAGCCGTGCCGCGGCGGCCCAGGCCAACGCATGGGCCAATCCGGGCCTGCTGGCCCAGGCGCGCGGCGAGCGCTCGATGGCCAACTGGGACGAGGACAGCCTGACGATGGCGGTGGAAGCCGCACGCGACGCGCTGGCCGGCCGCAACACGGACGGCATCGGCGCCCTCTACTTCGGCTCCACCACGCATCCCTTCGCCGACCGCCAGAACGCGGGCCTGGTCGCCGCTGCGCTCGACCTGCCGGAATCGATCAGCTCCTCCGACCTCGGCGGCGCGCAGAAGGCGGGCACCTCTGCGCTGATCGCCGCGCTGGACCGTGCGGCTGCCGGACGTCCGGGCGAGGCCCTGGTGGTGGCCGCCGAACATCGCCGGGCGCGTCCCGGCAGCGCCCAGGAGTTGCAGTACGGCGATGCCGCCGCAGCGTTCACCGTCGGCAGTTCCGCGGTGATTGCCGAGTTCCTCGGCAGCCATAGCGTGTCGGTGGATTTCGTCGATCATTACCGCGCGACGGGCCAGGAATTCGATTACATCTGGGAAGAGCGCTGGCTGCGCGACGAGGCGTTCCAGAAGTGGGTGCCGGCCGCGGTGACAGCCGGGCTGGAAAAAATTGGGATCGCCCCCGGCAGCATCCATCACTTCGTGCTGGCCGAGCCGGTCGCCAAGCTCTCCGCGCTGGTCGCCAAGCGTTGCGGCATCACCGAGACCGCCATCGCCGACAGCCTGCTCGGCGTGGTCGGACATGCCGGCTCGGCGCACGCCCCGCTGATGCTTGCCGCGGCACTGCAGAAGGCGCAAGCCGGACAGACCATCGTGGTCGTCGGCTTTGGCCAGGGTTGCGACGTGCTGGCCTTCCGCACCACCGCCGCGCTGGGCGAACTGCCCGCGCGCAGCGGCGTCGCCGGCAGTCTCAAGCGCCGCAAGGAAGAAAAGAATTACCCGAAGTTCCAGTCCTTCAACGAGACCGTCTCGCCGGAAAAAGGTCTGCGCGGCGAAGCCAATCCGCAGACCGCGCTGTCGGCGATGTACCGCAACCGCCGCATGCTGTCCGGGCTGGTCGGGGGCAGTTGCACGAAGTGCGGCACCGCGCAGTTCCCGCCCGCCGACATCTGCGTCAATCCGTCCTGCCATCACCAGGGACCGATGCAGCCGTACCGCTTCGCCGACGAGGCGGCCCGCATCAAGACCTGGTCCGCAGACTGGCTCACCTACACGCCCGACCCGCCCGCGCACTACGGCATGGTGGAGTTCGAGCGCGGCGGTCGCTTCGTCGCCGACATCACCGACTGGGATCTCGGCAAGGTCGAGGTCGGACAGCCGGTCCGCATGGTGTTCCGCGTGCGCGGGCGCGATGCGCAACGCGGCATGGTTCGCTATTTCTGGAAGGCCGCGCCGCTGGCCGGCACGGGGGAGCACTGAGATGAGCAGCGGAATTCGCGACAAGGTCGCCATCCTGGGAATGGGCTGCTCGCGCTTCGGCGAGCGCTGGGACATGGGTGCCGAGGAACTGATGGTGGAGTCCTTCACCGAGGCTCTCACCGACGCCGGCATCGGCCGCGAGCAGGTTCAGGCCGCCTGGCTGGGCTCCTGCATGGACGAGGTCAACATCGGCAAGTCGGCGCTGCCGGCCTCGATGGCCCTGCGCCTGAACAATATCCCGGTGACGCGAGTCGAGAACTACTGCGCCACCGGCACCGAGGCCTTTCGCGGCGCGGTGTATGCGGTGGCGTCCGGTGCCTGCGACATCGCGCTCGCCATCGGCGTGGAAAAACTCAAGGACACCGGCTACGGCGGATTGCCGGGGCTGGATGTCGGCTCGATGCCGCCGCTGTGGTGGCCGAACCTGTCGGCACCCGGTGTGTTCGCACAGGTCGCGAGCGCCTACATGAACCGCTACAAGGTGCCGCGCGATGTGCTCAAGCGCGCGCTCGCGGAAATTTCCGCCAAGAGCCACGCCAACGGCGCCAAGAACCCGAAGGCGCATCTGCGCAACCCGGTGAGCTGCGACACCATCATGGCCTCGCCGATGATCGCCGAGCCGCTGGGCCTGTTCGACTGCTGCGGCGTGTCCGACGGCTCGGCCGCGGCCATCGTCACCACGCCGGAGATCGCCAGGTCGCTGGGCAAGCATCCCGACCAGATGGTCACGGTCAAGGCGCTGCAACTCGCGCTGTCGAATGGTTCCGAAGGCGGCTACAACGACTGGGACGGCTCCTACATCCACACCACGCGCGTCGCCGCGAAGCGTGCTTACGCCGAAGCCGGCATCACCCGGCCGCGCGATGAAATCTCGATGTTCGAGGTTCACGACTGCTTCTCGATCACCGAGCTGGTGACGATGGAGGACCTGTCACTGTCCTCCGATGGCGGCGCGATCAAGGACGTGATGGACGGCTTCTACAACGCCGACGGCAAGATTCCCTGCCAGATCGACGGCGGCCTCAAGTGCTTCGGCCATCCGATCGGCGCGTCCGGCATCCGGATGGTCTACGAGATGTACCTGCAACTGCTCGGCCGCGCCGGCGAGCGTCAGCTCAAGAACCCGCGCTACGGCCTGACCCACAACCTCGGTGGCTTTCCGCACCAGAACGTCGTCGGCATTTCCATCGTCGGACGCTACCAATGAATTTCATCTTTCAACTGCACCGGAAAACCTGCGCATGAAACCACTCGCGGCCATTGTCGCCGTGTCCGAGATGAAGCCCGGACGCTACCCGAACTACAACGGCATGGAGATGTACCGGCAGGTCATCTCGCAGTTCCTGCGCGAATGGCCGCAACTGCGGCCCTCGGATATCGGTGGCCTGCTGTCAGCACCCGCCGGCATGGCCTCGGCCGACGGCACCGATGTGTTCGCGCACGAAAAGATCTCGGAAGAACTCGGCATCGAGCCGACCTTCAGCGAGACCATCAATGCCGGCGGCGGCACCTACGCGCTGATGCTGATCCGCGCGTCCCTGGCCATCGAGCGCGGACTCTGCGATTCCGTGCTCTGCCTGGGTGCCGGGCGCTTCCCCAACGTGGGCAGCGGCATGGCCGAGATGATGAGCAAGCTGATCAGCCATCCCGAGTTCGAATATCCGTACGGCACCTATATCCCGCCGATCTTCGCGCTCAACGCCACGCGCCACATGCACGAATTCGGCACCACGCGCGAGCAGCTCGCGCAGGTCGCGGTGTCGCAGCGCGAATGGTCGCTGCTGCATCCGGATGCGCTGATGGCCCCGCAGGGGCGGCTGACGATCGACAAGGTGCTGTCCTCGCGCCCGATCACCTACCCGTTCAATCTGCTCGACTGCTCGGTGCCCAGCGAAGGCGGATCGGCGGTGCTGGTGGTGTCGCCGAAGATCGCCCAGCGCTACGCCAAGAAACCCTGCTTCCTGTATGGCTTCGGCGAGAAGCACACTCATTCCAGCATCAGCCAGGCGCATGACCTGACCACGCTCGGCTCCAGGGAAACCTCGGCGCAGGCCTACCGCATGGCCGGTGTCGGACCCAAGGACATGGACTTCGCCCAGCTCTACGACTCCTTCAGCATCAACCCGATCATCTACGCCGAAGATCTTGGCCTCTGCGCCAAGGGCCAGGGCGGCGCGTTCTTCGCCGGCGGCCGCACCGCGCCGGGCGGCGAATTCCCGGTCAATACCTATGGCGGGCTGATGTCCTTCGGCCACGTCGGCGATGCCTCCGGCCAGACCATGATCGTGGAAGCGGCACGCCAGATCATGGGTATTGCCGGCGAAGCACGCCAGTTGAAGAAAGCCGATCTCGGCGTCGTTCACTGCTACGGCGGAATGATGTCCGAGCACGCCACCCTCGTTCTCGGGAGCGCGTCATGAGCAACCCCGCCGTCAACCCCAAGCCGATCCCCGAAATCAACGCCCACAGCAAGCCCTACTGGGACGGCGCACAGCGCGGCGAGCTGATGATTCAGCGCTGCCGCGGCACCGGCAAGCCCTTCATGTACGCGCGCTGCTGGAGCCCCTTCGACTTCTCGCCCGACCCCATCTGGGAAAAGGCCAGCGGGCTGGGCACGGTGTTCAGCTACACCGTCGTGTACCAGCCGCCGTATGCGGCATTCAAGGCCGACTGCCCGTTCGTGATGGCCATCATCCAGCTCGACGAAGGTCCGCAGATGATGAGCAACGTCCTCAACTGCGATCCGGAATCCGTGCGCATCGGGATGAAGGTCAAGGTCTGCTTCGAGACCCGCAGCGGCGGCTTCAAGATTCCGCAGTTCGAACCGGCCTGAATCCTTCAATAGCGAGCATCCCATGAGCGAAGAATCCGTCGCTGCCGTCCGTGAAGCCGCCGAGGGGCTCACCCGCGGCATCTCGCGCGAATACTGGTTGCAGTGCGCGAAGGAAAAGAAGTTTCCGCAGAAACTCTGGGACGCGATGGCCGAAACCGGCCTTCTCGGTCTGACCGTGCCCGAGGAATACGGCGGCAGCGGCGGCGGCCTGTCCGAACTGATGGTGCTCAACGAGGTCACTGCCCGCGCCGGCGTCATCTCGCTGTTCTTCGTGCTCGGCAGCTTCGCGCGCATGCCGATCATCAAGCACGGCACACCGGCGCAGATCAGAAAATTCGTCACGCCCACCGCCACCGGCGAGGGCAAGATGTGCTTCGGCGTGACCGAGCCCAATGCCGGCACCAACACCTTCCGCCTGCAGACCACGGCCGCAAGGAACAGCGGCGGCTGGCTGGTCAACGGCTCCAAGGTGTTCATCACCGGCGCGAAGGAATCGACGTCGATGCTGCTGATCGCGCGCACCTCGGCGTTCGATCCGGCCAAGCCGCGCGGCGGGCTGTCGCTGTTCATCCTGGATTCGCACACGCCGGGCATCGAGTACCAGCGCCTGAACATCGACGTGCTCGGCGAAAGCCAGTACCTGGTGTTCTTCAAGGATGCGCAGCTGCCGCAGGACGCGCTGATCGGCGAAGAAGGCAAGGGCATGAAGTACCTGTTCGACGGCCTCAACACCGAGCGCCTCGCGCTGGCCTCGATGGCCGTGGGCCTGGGCAATCGCGCGCTGGACAAGGCGGTGGCGTACTCGAAGGAGCGCTCGCCTTTTGGCACGCCCATTGGCAGCTACCAGGGCCTGCAGCACCCCATGGCACGCGCCAAGGCGCATCTCGAAGCCTCGCGCCTGATGATGCTGGAAGCCGCCCGCACCTTTGATCGTGGGGAGGACGCCGGCCCGCTGTCGAACATGGCCAAGCTGCTCACCTCGGAGGCCTGTGACGAGGCGGTGGACATTGCGCTGCAGGTCCATGGCGGCTACGGCTTCGACCAGGATTACGACGTGGTCACGCTGTGGCCCTTCGCCCGCCTGATGCGCGTGGCGCCGGTCAACAACGAGATGATCCTCAACTACATCGGCGAGCACGTGCTCGGCCTGCCGCGCTCGTACTGAACCACCTGCTCACTCGAACGATCCCCGTCATGGCCAATGATCTGTCCGTCACCGTCGCGCCCTATCTGGTCAGGGAACGCTGGAACGAAAGCCCGTTCATGCAGGCCCAGGGGCTGACGGCCGAGGAGATCGCGCCCGGCGAGGTGGCGATTCACCTGCGCTCGCCCACGCTGGCCCAGCGCGGCGCGGGCGGGCCGCCGGACGCCATCAACGGCGGGGTGATTTCCTACATGTTCGACGGCGCGCTGGGCTATGCCATCGTCTCGGCACAGATCCCGCGCCTGGAGGCTGCAGGCCTGTCCCGGGCTGCCTATTCGCAGCTCACGATGAATCTCGACATCACCTACCTCGCGGCCGCGCAGGGCGGGTCGTTCAGCGCCGTCGGCAGGGTGTTGCGCGTCGGCCGCAGCACCGCCTTTGCGCAGGGCGAACTGCTCAACGGACGTGGCGAGGTCTGCGCCACCGCCAAGGGCATCTGGCGCGTGTTCTGGCCGCTGCAGTGAGCCGCCCACTTCTTCTTAACCGAATCCGAACATGAAACCTGCTTCCCTACGCATCGGCTGCGCCTCCGGCTTCTGGGGCGACACCGAGTACGCCGCCGCCCAACTGGTGACCAGAGGCAACATCGACGTGCTGGTCTTCGACTACCTGGCCGAAGTCACCATGTCCCTGCTGATCCGGGTCAAGGCCAAGGATCCCAACGCCGGTTTTGCGCCGGACTTCGTGACCACGCTCAAGCCGCTGCTCAAGGAGATCAAGGCGCGCGGCATCAAGGTGGTGAGCAATGCCGGCGGCGTCAATCCCGCCGCCTGCCGCGAAGCGCTGGCCAGGGCGGCACAGGCCGAGGGCGTGGAGCTGAAGATCGCCGCCGTGCTGGGCGATGACCTGCTGCCGCAGACGGAAAGCGCACGCGGTGAAGGCACGCGCGAGATGTTCTCCGGCCAGGCGATGCCGGCAAGGATCATGAGCGCCAATGCCTATCTCGGTGCCTTCCCGATCGCCGCCGCGCTGGAAGCCGGCGCGGACATCGTCGTGACCGGCCGCTGTGTCGACAGCGCGGTGGTGCTCGGCCCATTGATCCAGGCCTTCGGCTGGAAGCAGCACGACTACGATCAATTGGCCCAGGGCAGCCTGGCCGGCCACATCATCGAATGCGGCGCGCAGTGCACTGGCGGCAACTACACCGACTGGCATCTGGTCAAGGGCTGGGACGACATGGGCTTCCCGATCGCCGACTGCTCGCCCGACGGCAGCTTCGTGATCGAAAAGCCCGCGGGCTCCGGCGGCCTGATCGTGCCGTCCACGGTGGGCGAGCAGATGGTCTACGAGATCGGCGATCCGCGCGCCTACCTGCTGCCCGACGTGAACTGCGACTTCACCCAGGTGACGCTCGAACAGGTCGGCGAGCAGCGCGTGCGCGTCGCGGGTGCCAGGGGCAGCGCACCCACGCCACACTGCAAGGTCAGCGCGACCTATCTCGACGGCTTCCGCGCCACCGCCATGTTCATGATCGGCGGCATCGACGCCTCGACCAAGGGCACGCGCACCGCCGAGGCGCTGCTCGCGCGCTGCCGGCGTCTGTTCGCCGAGCGCAGCCTGGGAGACTTCAGCGAAACGAGCATCGAGGTCCTTGGTGCCGAAGCGACCTACGGCCCGCATGCGCGGGTGCAGCCGCGCGAGGTAATGGTGAAGATCGGCGCGCGTCACCCGAACAAGGATGCGCTGGACATCTTCTCCCGCGAGATGGCGCCGATGGCGCTGGCCACCTCCCCCGGCATCACCGGCTTCCTCGGCGGCCGTCCCAAGGTGCAGCCGGTGGTGCGCCTGTTCTCCTACCTGTGGCCGAAATCGAAGATCCCGGTGCGCCTGGAACTCGATGGCCAGGACCTGGCCTGCCCGCAGATGAGCGGCCTGCCTTTCGATCCCGCAAAGCTCCCCGACATCGGTGGACCGCTACCGGCAGCCGCGGCGTTCGCCGATGGCACGCGCCTGGTGCCGCTGGTGCAGCTCGCCTACGGCCGCAGCGGCGACAAGGGCGACTCCGCGAACATCGGCATCCTCGCGCGCAAGGCCGACTACCTGCCCTACATCCGCGCGGCGCTGACGGCTGATGCGGTCGCGAAATGGTTTGCCCACCGCGCCGAAGGGCCGGTGCATCGCTGGGACATGCCCGGTGTCCTGGGCCTGAATTTCCTGCTGGAAAAAGCGCTCGGCGGAGGCGGCATGGCCTCGATCCGCATTGATCCCCAGGGCAAGGCTTACGCGCAGATGCTGCTCGACTTCCCCGTTCCCGTGCCTGCCGGGCTTGTGACCGAATGAGCCCGCAACCGATACGGCGACTGCTGGTCGCCAACCGCGGCGAGATCGCCGCCCGCATCCTGCGTACCGCGCGCGCACGCGGCATCAGCACGGCCATCGTGCGCCACCCGGACGAGGAAGGCGGCCTGGCACCACGCCTGGCCGACGCCTGCCTGACCATCAACGGCGCGACACCGGTGGCGGCCTATCTCGACGTGGCCGAGATCGTGCGCGTGGCGCGCGAATGGGGCGCGGACGCGGTGCATCCGGGCTACGGCTTCCTGTCCGAGAACGCGCGCCTCGCGCGCGGTCTGGCCGAGGCCGGCATCCGCTTCGTCGGACCCACGCCCGAGGTCATCGAGCTGATGGGCGACAAGATCCGCGCGCGCAATTTCGTCGTCGAGCGCGGCTTCCCGGTCGCGCCCAGCGCCGTCGAGGCGGATGACCCGGCCACGTTCGCCAGACGTGCGCTCGCCGTCGGCCTGCCCATCCTGATCAAGCCCGCCGCGGGCGGCGGCGGCAAGGGCATGCGCATCGTGCGCGACGCGGCGGTGCTGGAAACCGAACTCGCCACCGCGCGCCGCGAGGGCGAGCGCTACTTCGGCGACGGCCGCCTGTTCGTCGAGCGTTACGTCGAGCGCCCCCGGCACATCGAGGTGCAGGTGCTCGGCGACAGCCACGGCAACGTCGTGCATTTCGGCGAGCGCGAGTGCTCGGTGCAGCGGCGCTTCCAGAAGATCATCGAGGAAACCCCGTCACCGGCGCTGACGCCCAAGAAGCGCGCCGACATCTGCGAAGCCGCGGCCGGCATCGCGCGCGCGGCCGGTTACGTCGGCGCCGGCACGGTGGAGTTCATCTACGGTGCCGGCGGCGAGTTCTACTTCCTGGAAATGAACACGCGCCTGCAGGTCGAGCACCCGGTCACCGAGATGGTCACCGGCTTCGACCTGGTGGCCGAGCAGTTGCGCGTCTGCGAGGGCGAGGCGCTTGGCTACGCGCAGTCCGCAATCACCACGCAGGGTCATTCCATCGAGCTGCGCATCTGCGCCGAAGACCCCGCGCAGGGCTTCGTGCCGGCCACCGGAACCATCCATCTGCTGCGCGAGGCCAGCGGTCCCGGCGTGCGCGTGGACAGCGGCGTACACCAGGGTCAGCGCGTCGGCTCGGACTTCGACCCCCTGCTGTCGAAGCTGATCGTGCATGGCCGTGATCGCCGCGAGGCCATTGCGCGCGCGCGACAGGCCTTGCGTGACACCGCGCTGCTCGGCGTGACCACCAACACGGCCTATCTGGATCGCGTGCTCGCCCACCCGCTGTTTGCGGCCGGCGACTACAGCACCGCGTTTCTCGACGAGCAGTCTGCCGTGCTGTCGGGCAAGGACGAGGTCCAGCCCCTGGACCTGCTGATGGCCGCGGCCGCTCTGAGCGACCGCCAACTGGTCGACGCCGCCTCCTCGGTGCCGGCGATCTACGCCGCGATGGGCGGCTGGCGCAACTGAACAATCGACCATGAAAAAAATTCTAGCCATCGACGGCGAGCAGTACGCCTGCACGCTGACACGCACACCCGGCAGCCTGCGCCTGCAGGCCGGCGAACGCAGCTTCGACTGCGCGCTCGACGCGCTCGGCGACGGCCGCTACCGCGTGCGCGCCGGCGATGCGCGGCGCGAAGCGCTGATTGCCCAGCACGGTGATCAGGTCTGGATCCACCTGGATGGCCGCACGCACACGATCCAGCGCATCAACCCGCTCGACCTCCTCGCCGCCAGCGGCCGCGGCGGCGCGGACAGCGCCCTGTCGCCGATGCCCGGCACCATCCTCACCGTGCAGGTGAAGGTCGGCGAGACGGTGAAATCCGGCCAGGTCCTGCTCACCATGGAAAGCATGAAACTGGAAGTGACCATCACTGCGCCGCACGACGGCGAGATCGCCGAAGTGCTGTGCGCACCCGGACAGAGCGTGCCGGTCAAGGCCACCCTGGTGCGCTTCGCGGCAAAGGCGGAGGCCACCTCATGATGCAGCGTATCGAAACGCGGATATCGCCGGCCTCGACCGCGTTCCGCGCCAACAGCGTGGCGATGCAGCGCATCTGCGGCGACTTCAAGGCCCTGCAGGAACGCATCCGTCACGAGCGCCCGCAACGCGACATCGAACGCCTGCGGCGGCAGAAGAAACTGCTGGTGCGCGAGCGGCTGGAATTGCTGCTCGACCCAGGCACGCCGTTTCTCGAACTCTCCAGCATCGCGGCCTACGATCAATTCAACGGCGAGGCGCCGGGCGCGAACGTCATCGCCGGCATCGGCGTGGTCGGCGGCCGCGAGGTGATGATCCACGCCGACGATTCCAGCAACAAGGGCGGCGCCTGGTATCCCTTGTCGGCGCCGAAGATCGTGCGCGCGCTGGAAATCGCCATCGAGAACCGCCTGCCCGTCGTACACCTCTGCGACAGTGCGGGCGGCTATCTGGAAGACCTCTCCGGCGTGTATGTGATGGGCGGCCGCGTGTTCCGCCACCAGTGCATCCTGTCGAAGATGGGCATTCCGCAGGTCGCCGTGGTGCTCGGACACTGCACCGCCGGTGGCGCCTACGTGCCCGCCCTGTGCGAACACACGATCATGGTGCGCGGCACCGGCGCGGTGTTTCTCGGCGGCCCGCCGCTGGTGAAGGCCGCGACCGGCGAGGAAGTCACGGTCGATGCGCTCGGCGGTGCCGACATGCATACCTCGGTGTCCGGCGTGGCGGACTACCCGGTGGACAGCGAGGAAGAAGGCATCGCGCTGGCCCGCGCCATCGTCTCCAGCTTCTCGCAGCCGAAGAAGCACTTCGACTGGGTGGATGCCGAGGCGCCCTACTACGATCCGCGCGAGCTGTACGGCATCGTTCCGGTGGACTACAAGACCCAGTTCGACATGCGCGAGGTGATCGCGCGCATGGTGGACGCCAGCCGCTTCCAGGAATACCAGCCCAACTACGGCACGACCCTGGTCTGCGGATGGGCGCGGCTGTGGGGCTGCAAGGTGGGCCTGCTCGGCAACAACGGCGTGCTGTTCTCCGACAGCTCGCTCAAGGCCGCGCACTTCATCCAGCTCTGCAACCAGATGGGCACGCCGATGATCTTCCTGCAGAACACCACCGGCTACATGATCGGGCGCGAGTACGAGGAGCGCGGCATCACCAAGGACGGTGCCAAGATGCTGATGGCACAGGCCGGCTCCGAAGTGCCCAAGCTCACCGTCGTCACCAGCGGCGCGTTCGGCGCCGGCTACTACGGCATGTGCGGCCGCTCCTGGGACCCGCGCATGATCTTCTCCTGGCCGCAGGCCAAGATGGGCGTGATGGGGCCGGAGCAGGCCGGCAACACGCTGGCCGACGTCAAGCTGCGCCAGTTGCGCCGTGATCGTCCCGAGGCCGGCGACGAGGAAGTGGCCGAGCTGCGCAAGCGCACGCGCGAGAAATCCGAGCGTGAGACCAGCACCCTGTGGTTCTCCGCGCGCTGCCAGGACGACGGCGTGCTCGATCCGCTCGATACGCGCAACGCGCTCGGCATCGCGCTGTCCTGCGCGGCCAACGTGCCGCTCGCCGAGCAGCGCTATGGCGTGTTCCGGATGTGATTGACATGAACGACACTGCCTCCAGTGAAGACGATGCGCTGATCGACGCCATCGAGCGCTTCCTCGCGGGCGAGGTGCGGCCGGTGGCCATCGCCCTCGAACAGGCCGACGAATATCCGAAGGCCATCGTCGAGCAGATGCGCGACATGGGCCTGTTCGGCGCCATCATTCCCGAGGCCTATGGCGGACTGGGGCTCAGCGCGCAGACCTACGCGCGCCTGATCGAGACGATCGCGGCCGAGTGGATGTCGCTGTCCGGCATCATCAACTCGCACCTGATCATGGCTTCGGCGGTGCTGCGTTTCGGCACGGAAGCTCAGAAGGAATATTTTCTGCCCCGCTTCGCCAGGGCCGAGCTGCGCGGCGGCATCGCGCTGACCGAGCCGGACTGCGGCACCGACCTGCAGGCCATCCGCACCGTCGCCCGCCGCGAAGGCGAGCACTACCTCGTCAACGGCGCCAAGACCTGGATCACCAACGGGCTGCACGGCAACTGCTTCGCGCTGCTGGTCAAGACCGACCCCAAGGCCGACCCGCGCCACCGCGGCATGAGCCTGTTCATTGCCGAAAAAGGCCCCGGCTTCTCGGTGCCGCGCAAGCTGCCGAAACTGGGCTACCGCGGCATCGACACCGTGGAGATGCTGTTCCAGGACTACCGCATTCCGGCCGAGCGCCTGGTCGGCGGCGTCGAGGGCCGCGGACTGCAGCAGATTCTCGGCGGCCTGGAACTGGGCCGCATCAACGTCGCCGCGCGCGGGGTCGGCGTCGCGCGCTCGGCTTACGAGGAGGCGCTGAGTTATTCGCAGCAGCGCAAGACCTTCGGCAAGCCGATCTGCGAGCACCAGGCGATCCAGCTCAAGCTGGCCGACATGGCCACGCGCGTGCAGGCCGCCCGGCTGCTGGTGGACTCCGCCGCCCGCACCTACGACGCCGGACGGCGCTGCGATCTGGAGGCGGGCATGGCCAAGCTGTTCGCCACCGAAGCCGCGATGGAAAACGCCGCCGAATCTCTGCGCATCCACGGCGCCTACGGCTATTCGCGCGAAGTGCGGGTGGAACGGCTGTACCGGGACGCGCCCCTGCTGGCGATCGGCGAAGGCACCAATGAAATGCAGCGCCTGATCATCGCGCGCCGCCTGCTCGACGCGGCGGCCCCTCGCCAGCAATAGAGGATCTTGTGAATTCCTCTACCGCGCTCGGCAGTAGAAGAATTCGGAACCTATCGGTACTGACCCAGTTCTCAGTGCTGACCCAGCGGCGTTCGGGCCACGATGCCGTCGAGCGACTGGGAGAGCTTGATCTGGCAGCCCAGTCTCGACCCGGGTCCGACACACTCGGCGAGTTCCAGCAACGATTTTTCCATGTCCTCTGCCGGCACCAGCTTGTCCAGCCATTCGGGCTCGATGAACAGGTGGCAGGTGGCACATGCGCAGCAACCGCCACAATCACCGTCGATACCCGGTATCAGGTTGCCAACCGCTGCTTCCATCAGCGACGTACCGTCGGCGACTTCGACCGAGCGGACGGTGCCGTTGTGTTCGATAAACGTGACCTTGATCATCTTTCATTCCTGTCTGGGAAGACCCCGCGGCTACGCGGGGCTTTCATGGCTGATGCGGTGCACTGAACGCCTCGCGAAGCGGGGGCTCAGGCGTCGATCCGCACCTGCATCGATTCATAGCCTTTGATGAACGGCGAAGCCACGCGCTCGGGTGCTCCGATCACCTTGATCTGCCCGGGTTTCGGCCAACGCTTAAGGACTTCCTCCCACAGGATGCGGATCTGCATTTCCGCCAACCGGTTGCCCACGCAGCGGTGAATGCCGAAACCGAACGACAGGTGCTGACGCGGCCGGGCACGATCAATGATGAAATTGTTGGGATTCTCGATGGCCTCTTCGTCGCGGTTGCCGGAGACGTACCACATCACCACCTTGTCGCCCTTGCGGATGTTCTTGCCGCCAAGCACGGTGTCTTCGGTCGCCGTCCGCCGCATGTGCGAAAGCGGCGTCTGCCAGCGCACGATCTCCGGAATCATCGACGCCACCAGCGCCGGGTTGGCGCACAGCTTTGCGTACTGCTCGGGATTTTCATTCAGCGCCAGCACGCCGCCGGTCATCGAACTGCGGGTAGTGTCGTTGCCACCGACGATCAGCAGCAGGACGTTGCCCAGAAACTCTTCGGGCGTCATGTTCCGGGTGCGCGCGTCATGCGCCATCATCGAAATCAGGTCGGACCGCGGCTCGGCGTTGACGCGCTCGTTCCAGAGCCGGGTCATGTACGCCGCGCACTCGCCCATGATCTGCATGCGGTGTTCTTCGGAGTCCACCAAGCCCTCGCCCGGCAGGGCCACGGTGGCATCAGACCAGTAGGTGAGCTTGGAACGGTCCTCCCAGGGGAAATCGAACAGGGTCGCCAGCATCTGGGTGGTGAGGTTGATCGAAACCTTGTCGACCCAGTTGAATTCCTGACCGACCGGCAAACCGTCCAGCGCCTCGCCGGTACGCCGGCGGATGATCGCTTCCATGCGCGCGAGATTTTCCGGCGCGACGATGGGGCTGACCGCCTTGCGATGCTCGTCGTGCTGCGGCGGATCCATCTGGATGAACATCGGCAACTGCACTGCCGTATTGGAATCGAGAATGGTGACGCCGCCACGGCGCGAGTCGGACGAGTAGATGCCGGGATGGGTCTCGACCTCCATAATGTCCTTGTACTTGGTCACCGACCAGAAAGGACCGAACAGGCTCTTGGCGCAGTAATGCACCGGGTCCTCGCGGCGCAGTCGCTCGAAGTAGCCCCACATCGTGTTGCTGCGATACAACTCGGGATCGCTGACGTCGATGTCCTCGAGCGGGATCGCGTAGGCGGGGTTCTTCTGCTCCTGCGGAACGTGTGTGTATGCGGCATTCATCCTGTTTTCTCCTCGTGGTGGGTTCTCTGGCCTTCGGCTTCAACATCAAGCCGACCGACAACCTCTGTTATTGACACTTATATCAACGTCTCGAAGTACTGACAAATCCTGCGCTGGTGCATCAATCCGAAAAGCGTGTTGAGACCGGGGATCACGACATCCAGAATCCTTTCCGCTTCCTCCGGCGTCATCGAGCGAAACCGCTTCCCCAGGAGATCCAGTTCATGCGCAATGGCCTTGTCGGCCCACTCGCTGATGTGCGTCAGAAATTCGGGCGGGACACCGACTGCATCGCGGATCGCGACCCACTGCCGGACGAGGGCGGGATCGGGTTCGCTCCCCTTGGGCTCGGGGCCGCGGTCAAGGCCTCGCAGGGCGGTCCGCTCCTTCTCCGTCAGATGCCCGAGATCCATTGGAACAGGCGCTGCAGCGACCTGAACCGGCATCGTCCGGCCGGATTGCAGACGCCTGCTCAGGTGTTCCAGGCGTTCCTCGTCATCGCCGGTGAATTCCAGGCCCTCGTTGGCCAGCACCAGCGTGCGTATGGTTCTGAGCGGAAGGAAACGTTCGCGTTGCAGTTTCTGGATCAGTTCGAGCAGACGCGCGTGGCTGTCCGAGTACCAACCCATGTTGCGCGACGTCTTTACAGGCGCAGGCAACAGCCCCTGATTCACGTAAAAGCGGATCGTCTGGACCGAGACGCCGCTGAGCCTGGACAACTCACCTATCCGGTACGCGGTTCCGGGAGGTGGTTGGGCGCGTCGGCTTTTCACTCGGCTCCTCGCAGGTTTGACGGCGTTACCTCTCAGCTTGTCGCCGCCCCATCCAGGGCCCCGTCAGGCAGCCCTTTGTTCGTCCGGAATAGTCGATTTTCCGGGGACTTTCTTGCGCTTGAGCGCGTTCTCGAAATAGGCCTGGACGTAAGCGTTCAGGCGACGCTCGTGCAAAATCGAGAAAATTGAATTG
>Ga0114983_1000074_pt1 | contig 36067 bp, 29 predicted proteins | sample Shrwel_input2_RT_FD_87182 | JGI IMG/M metagenome (GOLD analysis project Ga0114983, IMG submission 87182) | Subsurface microbial communities from deep shales in Ohio, USA - Utica-3 well 1 S input2 RT | ecosystem: Environmental > Aquatic > Deep subsurface > Shale gas/oil reservoir > Produced... | reverse complement strand
GCTTTCTGTCTCGGTTTCGATGCGGTTGAACGAGTGACGCGCGGCTTGCCCGTCGCGAACGGTCGTGCAGCGGTGGCCGCGGCGGGCTTGGCACGCCGAGCCGGCTTCGCCGTTGCCGGCGGGGCGACCATGCCGCCGAGCATCAGCTCGCAGACCAGCTCGGCGTAGTGCTCCGGTCCGGCATTGCCGCCAAGGCCGGGGAAGCGATCGAGGATGTGGCGGTTCTGGAAGAACAGCACCACGGCACCGCCCATCATCATCGCGCTGGCGGAAGGATTGATATCGGCGCGCAGTTCGCCGTTCTCGATGCCCTGGCGAACGATGCCGACGACGGCGATGAAGTTGCGCATGAACACCGGCTCGACCAGATCGCGCCCGGTGCTGCAGCCGGTGTTCAGCACTTCGCGCACCACCAGATGCGTGGCCAGCTCGTTGGTGAACGCGTCGGCAAAGTCGAAGTGGATCAGTGCCCGCAGCTTGTCGACACTGCGCATGTCGGTGCGCGCGAGCAGCGACTCGGCGAACTCCGCATGGCCCTTGCAGGCTTCCTTGAGCACGCCCTGATGCAGCGCTTCCTTCGATTTGAAGTGGTGAAAGATATTGGCCTTGCTGACGCCGGCCTGCGCGGCGATATCGGCCATCGACACCGAATCGAAGCCGGCGCGCGCAAAGGCGATCGTCGCGGCTTCAAGAATCGCGCGGGCGCCGCTGGCAAGGTCAGTCGGGTTCGGCATCGGTACATGGCAACGGCGGAAGGCGGTGGAGACTAACCGATCGGTCGGTCAGACGCTAGCCGACATTCATGTCGCGGTCGTGACAAGGTCACGACCGCCCGTGGCATTGATTCGGTTTATAGCTGCGGAAGTGCTGCTTCAGCGGCGATCAGCTGCGCGCGCTCTGCGGGCTGTCGCCGCCGCCGGTGGTTGAAGCGAGCAGCGCGCTAGCAGGTGCGAGACGCTGCCGAAGCCGCGCTGCCGCCCCCGGGCGATCATGCGCTCCGCGCCAGACGCTCGCGTCGTGCCGCAACGCCGCCAGCCAGTGCGCGCAGCAAATCGGCCGTGTCGTCCCAGCCGAGGCAGGCGTCGGTGACGCTCTGGCCGTAGGTCATCTGCTGGCGCGGGCCGATTTCCTGGCGGCCTTCGACCAGATGGCTTTCGACCATGACGCCGATCACCTTGTCCGAGCCGTTGGCGAGCTGGCCGGCCACGTCCTGGCCGACTTCCATCTGCAGGCGGTGCTGCTTGCGGCTGTTGGCGTGGCTGAAGTCGACCATCACCGCCGGCTTGAGCCCGGCCTTGGTCATCGCCGCTGCCGCCGCGTCGACACTGGCCGCGTCGAAGTTGGTGCCGGTCGAACCACCGCGCAGGATGATGTGGCTGTCCGGGTTGCCGGCGGTCTCGAAGATCGAGATCTGGCCGTCCTGGGTCGCCGACAGGAAGCGGTGCGGCGCGCGCGCCGACTGCACGGCGTCGACCGCGACCTTGACCGAGCCATCGGTGCCGTTCTTGAAGCCGACCGCGCACGACAGGCCGCTGGCCATTTCGCGATGCAGCTGCGATTCGGTGGTGCGGGCGCCGATCGCGCCCCAGGACACGAGGTCAGCCAGGTACTGCGGCGTCAGGATGTCGAGGAACTCGACACCGGCCGGCATGCCCTCATCATTTAGCTGCAGCAGCAGCTGGCGGGCGATGCGCAGGCCGCGGTCGATGTCGTAGGAATCGTCAAGGTTCGGATCGTTGATCAGGCCCTTCCAGCCCACCGTGGTGCGGGGCTTCTCGAAATACACGCGCATCACGATCAGCAGGTGCTTGGCCAGCTGCGGGCGCAGCGCCTTGAGCTTGTCGGCGTATTCGAGTGCGGCCTTCGGATCGTGGATCGAGCACGGTCCGACGATCACCAGCAGGCGGTCATCGCGACCGGCGAGCACATCCTGGATTTCGCGGCGCGTCGTTTCGACGGTGCGCGTCGCGGCGGCGGTGATTGGCAGCTCCTGCTGCACCACGGACGGCGCCGACACCGGGCGGATCGACTTGATGCGCAGGTCTTCGGTGGCCGGGCGCGTCGGGTTCTGGGCAGAGGCGGTCATCGGGCAACTCTTTATAAGGGGTGGCGGCAAAAATCCGGTCGCGGATGCTAGCAGACCGCTTTTGCTGGAGCGATTGCCGGCCGCGCTCATGGCGGTGGGCAGAAATTTCTGTCGGCCGATGCACATTTGTTCACTTCTCGGCGAAATTCCTAGAGTACAATCGTTCACCGAAACTTTCCCCCAACCGCTCCCGGAGTCACCGATGCCCACGTACAAGGCCCCGCTGCGCGACATGCGCTTCCTGCTCAACGAAGTGTTCGACTTCCCGGCGCACTACCGTTCGCTGTCGAACGGCGCCGACGCGACGCCGGACATGGTCGACAGCATCCTCGACGAATGCGCGAAGTTCTGCGAAGAGGAACTGGCGCCGCTGTATCTGACCGGCGATGCCGAAGGCTGCAAGCTGGAGAACGGCAAGGTCAGCACGCCGAAGGGCTACAAGGAAGCCTATGCGCAGTACGTGAACGGCGGCTGGCAGGGGCTTTCACACCCTGCCGAGTACGGCGGCCAGGGCCTGCCGATGTCGATGGGCCTGCTGAAGTCGGAAATGATGGGCACCGCGAACTGGTCGTTCACGATGTATCCGGGCCTGTCGCTCGGCGCGATGAACACGATCATGCAGCACGCCAGCGAGGAGCTGAAGCAGCTCTACATGCCGCCGATGGTCGAAGGCCGCTGGGCCGGCACGATGTGCCTGACCGAGCCGCAGTGCGGCACGGACCTGGGCCAGGTCAAGACCCGCGCCGAGCCGAACGGCGACGGCACCTATGCCGTCACCGGCACCAAGATCTTCATCTCGTCGGGCGATCACGACCTGACCGAGAACATCATCCACATCGTGCTGGCCCGTCTGCCGGACGCGCCGAAGGGCACGCGCGGCATCTCGCTGTTCATGATCCCGAAGGTCAAGGTCAACGCCGACGGCAGCCTCGGCGAGCGCAATGGCGTCGTCTGCAGCTCGCTTGAGCACAAGATGGGCATCAAGGCCTCGGCGACCTGCGTGATCAATTTCGAAGGCGCCACCGCTCACCTGATCTCGCCGGAGAACAAGGGCCTGGAAGCGATGTTCACGTTCATGAACACCGCCCGCATCGGTACTGCCGTGCAGGGTGTTGCGCATGCGGAACTGTCGTTCCAGGGCGCGCTGGCCTATGCCAAGGAGCGCCGCTCGATGCGCGCGCTGTCGGGCAAGAAGGACGCCGAGAAGAGCGCCGACGCGATCATCCATCACGCCGACGTGCGCCGCATGCTGATGACGCAGAAGGCGATCGCCGAAGGCGGCCGCGCGATGCTGTATTTCGCCGGCATGTACGCCGACCACATGACCAACGGCATCCTCGAGAACGACAAGGCCAAGTACGACCTCTGGGACGACAAGCTCGGCTTCTTCACGCCGATCCTCAAGGGCTTCCTGACCGAACTCGGCACCGAAGCGGCCAGCATCGGCGTGCAGGTGTTCGGTGGTCATGGCTACATCCGCGAACACGGCATGGAGCAGATCCTGCGCGATGCCCGCATCTCTACCTTGTACGAAGGCACCACCGGTATCCAGGCGCTCGACCTGCTCGGCCGCAAGGTGCTGCTGACCACGCGCGGCAAGGCCGTGCGCGACTTCACGGCGATCATCGGCCGCTTCGCGCTCGAGCAGGTCCGCAACAAGGGCATGCGCCGCTTTGCGACCGAGCTGGCCCGCTATGTCACCGAGTGGAACGTGCTGACCATGCGCGTGATGCTCACCGCGCGCACCGACCGCGACATCGTCAGCAGCGCCTCGCACAACTTCCTGATGTATTCGGGCTACGTGACGATGGCCTACTTCTGGGCGCTGCAGGCGGCCGTGGCGACCGACAAGCTGGCCAAGGGCGGTGCCGACAAGCCGGAGTTCTACAAGGCCAAGATCGAGATGGCGCGCTTCTACTTCGACCATCTGCTGCCGCGTGCGAAGGGCCATGCCGCCTCGATCACCAAGCCGAGCAAGACGATGACCAAGCTGCCGATCGACAGCTTCGCCTTCAACTAAGCGTCGCTTGCCGTTCAGGCCCCGCCACGGTCACCGTGGCGGGGCTTTTCGTTTTGGGCAGCCGGAATTTCCGGCACACGCGGACGGCGCTTGTTTATGCTCTGGCGCCCCGGCCCGACCCGCACCGCCCGCCATGACGCCACGCACTCCGCTGCTCGCTGTTGCCTGCCTCGTCCCGCTGCTGGCCAGCGCCGCGCCGGGCTTCACCGTCCGCAACGAAGCCACGCTGAGCCGCACCGCGACCTTGCCGACGCTGGGCGAAAGCCGGGTGCTCGATGCCGGCCAGCTCGCCACCCGCTTCACGGTGGACTGGAGCAACGAGTACGTCGTGCAGGCCAATGCCCGCGAATCGCTGACCGTCGATGCCGAGACGCAGCGCGTCACGTTCGGGTTCCGGCGCGGCGTGGCCGAAGGTGTGGAGTTCGCGGTCGACCTGCCGCTGCTGTTCACCGGTGGTGGCGCGCTCGACGGTGTCATCGAAGGCTGGCACGACGCCTTCGGCCTGCCGAACGGTGGTCGCGAGCAAGTGCCGCAGGATCGCTACCGCGTGCAGTACGTCGTCGATGGCCAGACCCGCATCGACGAGAACCGAGGCGCCAACGGCATCGGTGATGTCGAACTGAGCGCCGGCTTCCGGCTCAGCGACGATGTCGCGTTCCGGGCGCTGGCCAAGCTGCCGACCGGCCGCAGCAGCCGTCTGCACGGTGGCAACGCCGGCGGCGCGCTGTGGTTCGACTTCGATCCGTTCCACGGTGCGGCGAACTGGTTCGGCTACGTGTCGGCCGGCGCCTCGTACAGCGGCCAGAGCGATGTCATCGGCGCGCAGCAGAAGCAGTTCGTGGCGCTGGGCGGCGCGGCGATCGGCTACCGCGTCTGGCGGCCGGTGTCGCTGCTGGTGCAGTTCAACGGCCATACGGCACTGCATGAAGATTCCGGCCTCAACGCGCTGGACCGCGCCGGCGGCCAGCTGAGCTTCGGCGGCCGCATCGACCTCGCACCGAAGCTTCAGCTGGACCTCGGCGTGCAGGAAGACGTGCTGGTCAGCTCATCGCCGGACTTCAGCATCCACGTCGGCCTGCGTTACCGCTGATCTGGTCGGTGGCCTGCGAGCCGCTGGCGAGCGCGTCCGTGATCGACTGACGAGAAAAAAAACCGGGCGCTGCGCGCAAGGCGCAAAGGGAACAGAAAGGAAGAAGAAAGAACGGCGAAGGCAAAAAGATTGCTGGATGAGTAGCCCGAGCGCTTCTCCGCGTTCAAGCTCTTTTTCAGGCGGCTTCGCACTGAAGCTTTTCTTGCTTTTCTTGCTTCTCACCTTCGTGCCTTGCGCGTAGCGCCCGGCTTTCGCGTCGCAGGGCGAGTCGCGACCCGACCCGCCCGGTCAGCGGCGCACGAACGGAGCCAGCAATTCCCGATGCTGCGGGAACCACTCCAGCAGTGCCAAATCGGCAAACGCGTGATCAGCGAAGTCGAAGCCCGGCACCACGGCTTCCGAGACCAGTGCGTGATCGGCAGCGCCGACCAGACGCGATGCCTTCCAGATGCCGCCGGGCACGAACAGGAACAGCTGCTGACCGACGTCGTGCCCCAGCACCACGCGGCGCAGCGTGCCATCGGCCTCATCGAGCAGCAGGTATTCCACCGGCCCGCCGCCCTGCAGGTAATGCAGGATGTCCGAGCGATTGCGATGCAGCCGGCCCAGCGGCTCGTCAACGGTCAGCAGGTAGTGGATCGACGTGACCCGGGCGCGCGCACCGTGCGCCGTGTCCAGCGCATGCGCGGAGGTGTGGATGCGCTTGAACCAGCCGCCTTCCGGGTGCCGCTCCAGCGCCAGCCGGGCAACCAGCGCCGCACCGCGATCGCCGCCGCTCACGGTTCCAGCCGTTCGATGCGCCAGCCGCCAGTTGCTGCACGCGTGAAGCGCAGCCGGTCGTGGCAGCGGTTGTCGCGACCCTGCCAGAACTCGATGACCTCGGGCCGGATCCGGTAGCCGCCCCACTGGCTGGCGTCGAACGGCACTGGATCGGTCGCGTAGCGAGCGAGATTGTCGGCAAGCCGGGTATCAAGCTCGGCACGGCTGGCGACGACCTGGCTCTGGCGCGAGGTGATCGCGCCGACCTGCGAACCCTGCGGCCGGCTGCGGAAATAGGCTTCCGACTCGGCGGGCGTCAGCTTTTCGACCGCGCCTTCGATGCGCACGCTGCGCTCCAGCCGGTCCCACCAGAACGTCGCTGCCGCGAATGGCCGCGCCGCCAGCGCGCGTGCTTTCCGCGACTGGTAGTTGGTGTAGAACGCAAAGCCCTTTGCATCGAGCCCCTTCAGCAGCACCACGCGCGCCGAAGGCCGGCCGTCGGCATCGACGGTGGCCAGGGTCATCGCGATCGGCTCGATCATGCCGACCTTGATCGCATCGTCCAGCCAGTTGCGGAACTGGGTGATCGGGTCGTGATCGACATCGGCTTCCAACAGCGGTGGATTGCTCGTGTATTGCGGCATGGGCGCATGGGGCAGAATAAGGTTCGATTTCATTTTGCCGGAAACCCCGATGCCGACTCCCGTACCTGCAACGTTCAAGGCGTTGCGCATCCATCAGATCGAGAAAAAGACCGAGGCGCGCATCGAAGCGATCACGCTGTCGGACCTGACTGCCGGCGAAGTGGTCATCCGGGTCGTCTATTCGTCGATCAACTACAAGGACGCACTGGCCGTCACCGGCAAGGGCAAGATCATGCGCGGCTACCCGAAGGTGGCCGGCATCGATCTGTCCGGCATCGTCGTGTCGAGCGATGTGCCGGACTACAAGCCGGGCAACCGCGTGCTGGTCACTGGCTGCAACGTCGGCGAGCAGTTCGATGGCGGCTTTGCCGAATACGCGCGCGTGCCGGCCGATGCCGTGGTGCCGCTGCCGCCGGGCCTGTCGCTGCTCGAAGCGATGGCGATCGGCACCGCCGGCTACACCGCCGCACTGGCGCTGCGCCGCATGCTGGAAAACCACCAGACGCCGGATCTGGGTCCGATCGCCGTCACCGGTCCGACCGGCGGCGTCGGCTCGATCGCGATCAGCCTGTTCAAGCGCGCCGGCTTCCAGGTCGCCGCGATCACCGGCAAGCCGGGCGCGGAAGCCTATCTGCGCGAACTCGGCGCCGACGAGATCGTCGACCGCAACACGCTGGACATGGGTTCGAAGCCGCTCGAAGCGGCGCGCTGGGGCGGTGCCGTCGACAACCTCGGTGGCGACACGCTGGCCTACCTCGCCCGCACCGTGAAGCCCTGGGGTTCGATCGGCGCGATTGGTCTGGCCCAGTCGCCAACCCTTTCCACGACGGTGATCCCGTTCATCCTGCGCGGCGTCAGCCTGCTCGGCATCTGGTCGGTCGAAGGGCCGCGCAGCTGGCGTCTGGCGATCTGGGATCGCCTGGCCGGCGACTGGAAGCCGCGCGGCCTGACCACGCTGATCGCCCCGAAGGTGATTCCGCTGGAACAGGTGCCGGAAGTCGCCGAGCAGCTGATCGCGGGCAAGGCCCAGGGTCGCACCATCGTCCAGCTGTCCGACGAAGGCTGAGTCCGGCCGACCGACCATGGGCCAGCATCACGACCACGCCGGCCATGACCATGATCATCACGATCATGGCCATGACCACGGCCACGACCACGCGCCGCCGCCGAAGGCGCGTCGGCCGGCACACGGCCATTCGCATGCGCATGGTCACGCGCATGGCCACGGTCACCACCATCACGGCAGCAGCAACGAGACGCGGCTCGCTTTAGCACTGGCGATCACCGCGACGTTCATGGTCGTCGAGGTGGTCGGCGGCTGGCTGTCCGGCTCGCTGGCGCTGCTCGCCGATGCCGTGCACATGCTGACCGACGCCGCGTCGCTGGCGCTGGCGCTGGTGGCGCTGCGGGTGGCCCGACGTCCGGCCGATGCGCTGTTCACCTACGGTCAGGCGCGCTACGAAGTGCTGGCGGCGTTCGTCAACGGGCTGGCGCTGCTGCTGCTCAGTGGCTGGATCGTCTTCGAATCGATCCAGCGCCTGCTGGCACCGGCGCCGGTGATCGGCACGACGATGCTGGTGATCGCGGCACTGGGCTTCGTTGCCAATCTGGTGACCTTCCTGGTGCTGCGCGATGGCGAGGACACGCTGAACCTCCGAGGCGCGATCCTGCACGTGCTTGGCGATCTACTCGGCTCTGCGGCGGCGGTCGCGGCGGCGCTGGTGATCCTGGCCACCGGCTGGACGCCAATCGACCCGATCCTGTCGGCTTTCGTTGCGCTGCTGATCCTGCGGGGTGGCTGGCGGGTGACGCGGGAATCGGCGCACATCCTGCTGGAAGGCGCGCCGCGCGATCTCGATACCGGCGCGCTGGCGGATGATCTCGCCGCCAGCGTGCCGGGCGTGGTCGGCATCCACCACCTGCACGCCTGGTCCCTGACCGACAAGCGCCCGGTGATGACGCTGCACGCGGTGCTCGACGACGTCACCGACCGCGATGCCGCGCTCGGCGCGATCCAGCAGCACCTGAAGCGGCAGTTCGGCGACGTGCACGCCACCGTGCAGATCGAGCAGCTGGCCTGCGCCGGCGACAGCTGCGGGCCGGCGACGACGCCGCACCGCCACTGACGCGGCGGCGGCTTAGCGCTTGCGGTTGCGCAGCTCGTCCAGCAGGCGTTCGAGGGTCGACTTCAGCTGGGCCGCGCGGCCGTCCTTGCCGGTCTCCTTGACCAGCAGGCCCTCAACCTTGCGAATCAGGTCGTCGACGGTGGCATCGCCGATGTCGACGCCGGCGATCGTACTGTTGCGCCGGGCGCCGCTGGCTTCATCCGATGCGCCGGTGGCGTGGTAGCCGCCGACGGCGCCGTAGATGTTGATCCGCTCCTCGATCTCGCGGCCGGCTTCCAGCACCTGGTAGAACGCATCACCCTGACGCGCGCCCGGCTTGCCGCTGACCAGGTCGTAGATCGACGCGACGATGGTCACCGGCACCAGCACGAAGTTCAGGACGTTGCCGAGCACCAGCTTCAGCTGGAACACCAGCACGTCGCGGACGAACGACCAGCGGCTCGACGGTTCGGGAAGGGGTGTGTTCATGGCCCGAGTCTAGCCCGGCCGCGGGCGGCCTACAGTTGCGCCGCCGAGGTGGCGAGCAGCGTGTCGTCCAGGCTGTCCAGCAGCGCGGCATGCCGCTCCAGCTTCGGCAGTTCCCAGCGGTAGTAGTAGCGCGCTGCCTGCCGCTTGCCTTCGAAGTAGCCGAGATCGGCTTCGTTCGGGTTGGCCATGCCGGCGATGCACTGCAGCTGGCGCAGCCACATCCAGCCGATGACCAGGCCGCCGAGCAGTTCCATGTAGACCCAGGCATTGGCCAGCATCCGGTCGGACTCACCGCGTGCGCCGGCCGCGGCCAGCGCCATCGTGGTGGCCGTGACGCGTGCGCTGGCGGCTTTCAGCGCCGTGCTGAATTCGGCCAGCGACGGATCGGCCGAGGCGGCTTCGATCGTTGCCGCGATGCGGGCCATCAGCAGCTTGAACGCGGCGCCGCCCTGCATCATCACCTTGCGGCCCAGCAGGTCGCCGGCCTGGATGCCGTTGGTGCCTTCGTGGATCGGGTTCAGGCGGTTGTCGCGGTAGATGCGCTCCAGCGGATAGTCGCGCGTGTAGCCGTAGCCACCGAGGATCTGCAGGCCCCAGTAGTTCGCTTCCAGGCAGTAATGGGCCGGCCAGGCCTTGATGATCGGCGTGAGGATTTCCAGCTCCAGGTTCAGCTCGGCGCGCTCGGCATCGGCTTCCGCAATCGCCAGCCGGTCGACCAGTGCGGCGCCATACAGGCACAGGCTCAAGGCACCTTCGGAGAACGCCTTCTGCACCAGCAGCATGCGGCGCACGTCCGGATGCTCGGCGATCATCACCTGCGGGCTGGACGGATCGCGCTCGCCGGGCTTGCGGCCTTGCGGTCGGTTCAGCGCGTAGTCCAGCGAATGCAGGTAGGCCGTGTGGCCGAGCACCGCTGCGTTCAGGCCAACGCCGATCCGCGCCTCGTTCATCATGTGGAACATGCAGGCGAGGCCATGGTTGACCTCGCCGATCAGCCAGCCGCGGCACTCGCCGGATTCGCCGAAATTCAGCAGCGTGTTGGTGGTGCCGCGATAGCCCATCTTGTGGTTGAGCCCGACCAGGCTGACGTGGTTGCGCTCGCCCAGCGAGCCATCGTCATTGATGCGCCGCTTCGGCACGATGAACAGCGAGATGCCGCGCGAGCCGGCCGGGCCGCCGGGAATCTTGGCCAGCACCAGATGGATGATGTTCTCGGACAGTTCGTGCTCGCCGCCGGAGATCCACATCTTGGTGCCGGTGATCCGGTACCAGCCGTGCTCGGTGGCTTCGGCACGGGTGCGGATGTCGCCGAGCGACGAACCCGCCTGCGGTTCGGACAGGCACATCGTGCCGAACCAGCGGCCTTCGATCATCGGTGGCAGATAGCGCGCCTTCTGCGCGTCCGAACCATGGGCCCGGATCAGGTTGGCCGCCGCCATGGTCAGGAACGGATAGGCCGCAGTGCCGACATTGGCCGCCGCGAATACCCAGGCGATGCCCTGTGCCACCGCGTACGGCAGCTGCGAGCCGCCGTCGTCGATATCGAAGCCGGTGCCCATGAAGCCGGCCGCGACATAGGCATCGATGCCCTGCTTCACTTCGGGAATCAGGTGCACCCGTTCGCCGTCGAAGTGCGGCTCTTCGGCATCAACCTTTGCTGCGTGATTGGCGAAATGCTCGTCGGCGACCTTGATCGCGACATCGAGTGTTGCGTCGAACACGCCGCGATCGTGCATCGCGTAGCGCGGATGCGCGCAAACGGCATCGACCTTCAGCAGGTCATGCAGCAGGAAATCGATCTCGCGACGGCGCAGCTTGAGGTTGATCATCAGCGGTGTCCGATCAGGGCAGTAGGCGATTGTGCTGTGCCTGCGCGTGGCAGGCGACCGCGGGCTAGCGCCAAGGCGCAACGAACAGCGACAGCAACAGCGACAGCAAGCTCACGCAAAGGCGCAAAGACGCCAAGAACGGCAAAGATAGAGCAAACACTCTACCTGCTTCGCTTTTCTCCGCGTCTTTGCGCCTTTGCCTGAGGCCTGCCGTCTTCAGGTCCACAAGCGCCATCCCCACAACAGCAGGCAAGCCTGCCGGCAGCGCGAACGGCGACAGCAAGCTCACGCCAAGACGCCAAGACGCCAAGAACGGCAAAGATAGAGCAAACACTCTACCTGCTTCGCTTTTCTTCGCGTCTTCGCGCCTTTGCGTGAGGCCCGCTGTCTTCAGGTCCGCACGCGCCGCCCACGCAACAGCAGGCAAGCCTGCCGGCAGCGCGAACGGCGACGGCAAGCTCACGCAAAGACGCCAAGACGCGAAGGACGGAAAAAAGAGAAAACACTTTTCTGTTTCGCTTTTCTCCGCGTCTTCGCGCCTTTGCGTGAGACCTGCTGTCTTCAGGTCAACAAGCGCCGCCCACGCAACAGCAGGTACGCCGCCGGCAGCACGAACAGCGACAGTAGCGGTGCCGAGATCATGCCGCCGACCATCGGCGCGGCGATCCGGCGCATCACTTCCGAGCCGGTGCCGCCGCCGATCAGGATCGGAAGGAGTCCTGCGACGATCACCGCCACCGTCATCGCTTTCGGCCGCAGGCGCAGCACGGCACCTTCCTCGATCGCTTCGCGCAGTGTTTCGCGTGTCAGTTGAGGGCCGCGCCTGGCGATCGCCTGATCAAGATAGATCAGCATGATCACGCCGAACTCGGCGGCGACCCCGGCCAGCGCGATGAAGCCGACCGCGGAGGCAATCGACAGGTGGTGCCCAAGCGCCAGCAACAGCCACAGCCCGCCGACCAGCGCGAACGGCAAGGTCGCCATGATCAGCAGCGCCGGCGTGAACGCGCGAAAAGTCAGGTACAGCAGGATCAGGATGATGAACAGCGTGATCGGCACCACCCATTGCAGGCGCTGTTCGGCGCGCGCCAGATACTCGAACTGCCCTGACCAGGCGACCGAATAGCCGGCCGGCAGTTTCACCGTGGCGGCAACCGCCTCGCGTGCTTCGCGGACATAGCCGCCGAGATCGCGGTCCGCGATGTCGACGTAGACCCAGCCGTTGAGCCGCGCATTCTCGCTGCGCAGTTGCGGTGGACCGTCGCTGATCGCAACCGCTGCGACATCGCCGAGCGTGATCGTGGCGCCGGTAGCGGTCACGATCGGCAATGCCCGCAGCGCAGCCACCGAATCGCGCAACTCGCGCGGATAGCGGACGTTGATCGGAAAGCGGCTGCGGTCGTCGATCACCTCGCCGATGTTCTCGCCACCGATGGCGATGCCGACCACCTGCTGCACATCGGCGATCGACAGCCCGAGCCGTGCCGCCTTCAGCCGATCCGGTGTCACGTCGATGTAGCGGCCGCCGCGCACCCGCTCGGCATACGCCGAGCGCGTACCGCGCAGCGTCTTCAGCACCGCTTCGATCTCGGTACCGATCCGCTCGATCACCTGCAGGTCGTCGCCAGCGATCTTCACGCCGACCGGACTCTTGATGCCGGTCGACAGCATGTCGATGCGGTTGCGGATCGGCTGCACCCACAGGTTCGCGAGGCCGGGAATCGTGACGGCCGCGTTCAGCTCGGCGATCAGCGCGTCCTGCGATTTCGCCGGGTCCGGCCAGGCGCTGCGCGGCTTGAAGCGGATCGTCGTTTCGAACATTTCCAGCCCGGCCGGGTCGGTCGCGGTATCGGCGCGGCCGGCCTTGCCGAACGCCCGCTCGACTTCCGGAAACTGGCGGATCAGCCGGTCGGTCTGCTGCAGCAGCTGGCGCGCCTTGTCGGCCGACAGCCCCGGCAAGGCCGATGGCATGTACAGCAGGTCACCCTCGATCAGCGGCGGCATGAACTCGGTGCCGAGGCGCGTGATCGGCACCAGCGCCGAAAGCAGCACGGCCGCCGACAGCAGCAAGCTCAGCTTGGGGAATTTCAGCACGCCACGCAGCAGCGGCCGGTACGCGGCGATCAGCGCGCGGTTCAGCGGATTGCGCGCTTCGTCCGGAATCCGTCCGCGGATGAAGTACACCATCAGGACCGGAATCAGCGTGATCGACAGTCCGGCGGCGGCTGCCATCGCATAGGTCTTGGTCAGCGCCAGCGGCCCGAACAGCTTGCCTTCCTGCGCCTGCAGCGTGAACACCGGCACGAAGCTCAGCGTGATGATGGCCAGGCAGAAAAACAGCGCCGGGCCGACTTCGACCGCCGCCGCGCTGATCGCCTTGACGCGCTGCTCGAAGCTCAGCGCGTCGCGTTCCGCGCCGGCGCGCTGCAGATGCTGGTGAGCGTTCTCGATCATCACCACGGCGGCATCGACCATCGCGCCGATGGCAATCGCGATCCCGCCGAGCGACATGATGTTGGCGTTGATCCCCTGTGCCTTCATCACCGCGAACGCCGCAAGGATCCCGAGCGGCAGGCTGACGATAGCCACCAGTGCCGAACGCAGGTGCAGCAGGAACAGCGCGCAGACCAGCCCGACGATGACCATTTCCTCGACCAGCCGTGCCTTCAGCGTGCCGACCGCGTTCAGGATCAGCTCGGAGCGGTCATAGGTCGGCACGATCTCGACCCCTGCCGGCAGGCCGGGTTTCAGCGTTTCGATCTTGCGGCGCACCGCGTCGATGGTCGCCAGTGCATTCTGGCCGGCGCGCATCACGATGATGCCGCCGACCGCTTCACCGTCGCCGTCCAGTTCGCTGACGCCGCGGCGCAGCTCGGGCCCAAGCTGCACGCGGGCGACATCGCCAAGCAGGATCGGCACGCCGCTGGCGCCAAGGCCGACCGGCAGCGCGCGGAAGTCGTCGAGCGATTTCAGGTAACCGCCGGCGCGCACCGCGTATTCGACTTCGCCGAGTTCCAGCACCGAGCCGCCGGCCTCGTTGTTGCCGGCACGCACGGCCGCGATCACGGTGCCGATCGTGGTGCCGGTGGCGCGCAGGCGGTCCGGGTCGAGCACGATCTGGTACTGGCGCACGTAGCCGCCGACGCTGGCTACTTCGGCGACGTTCTCGACACTTTTCAGCTCGTACTTCAGGAACCAGTCCTGGATCGCGCGCAGCTGCGAGGTGTCCAGCCGGCCGCTGCGATCAACCAGCGCGTACTCGTAGATCCAGCCGACCCCGGTGGCATCCGGGCCGAGCGTCGGCCGCGCCGACGGTGGCAGGCGGCCGCTGACCTGGTTCAGATATTCGAGCACTCGCGAGCGCGCCCAGTACAGGTCGGTCGCGTCGTCGAAGATCACGTAGACGAAGGAATCGCCGAACATCGAATAGCCGCGCACGGTGCGAGCGCCAGGCACCGACAGCATCGTCGTGGTCAGCGGATAGGTGACCTGATCCTCGACCAGCTGCGGCGCCTGCCCGGGCCATGCGGTGCGGATGATCACCTGGGTGTCGCTCAGGTCCGGAATCGCGTCGAGCGGCGTGCTGAGTGCTGCCCGCGTGCCCCACAGCGCCAGCAGCGCGCTGACCAGCAGCACCAGCACGCGGTTGGCGATCGAGGCGCGGATGATCGTGGCGATCATGGCGTGTGGCCTTCGTGGCCGGCGTGTGGATCAGATTCGCTGGTCTCCCCTCTCCCTCCGGGAGAGGGCTGGACGTATACGTCCAGCGGGTGAGGGACGCGCTCGGATGAGGGCGCCCCACTCGGCTGGCTGAGCCCCTCACCCAACCCTCTCCCGGGGGGAGAGGGCTCAGCGTCGTGCTCATGGTTGGCCTCGATCGCGATTGGCACCACGGGCGCCATCCGCTCCAGCGCGCCGCGCAGGCTGGCTTCGGAATCGATCAGGAACTGGCCGCTGGCGACCACCTGCTGGCCTTCCGCCAGGCCTTCGAGCACTTCCGTCCGCTCGCCCGCCTCGACCCCGATGCGCACCGCCACCGGCCGGAAGCGTGACGCGTCGTCGGCGATCAGCACGACGCTGCGGGTGCCGGTGCGGATCAGCGCCTCGGTCGGCACGGTCAGCGTGTCGGCGCGCGGCGGGCCATCAAGCCGAACGCTGGCGTACATGCCGGGGCGCAGCTGTGCATCGCGGTTCGGCAAGCCGATGCGCAGCTTCACGGTGCGGGTGGCGCCGCTCAGTTCCGGATAGACGTATTCAACCGTGCCGTCGAAGCGCTGCCCCGGCAGTGCTGCCACCGTGGCGCTTGCGGCGGCGCCTCGCGCAATCGCGGCGCCCTGCGCTTCCGGCAGTTCGGCGTTCAGCCAGACGCGATCCAGCCGGGCCAGCGTGAACAGACTCATGCCCGGCTGCACTTGCGCACCTTCGCGCACGCCCAGCTCGGTCACATAGCCGTCGTGCTGCGCGTACAGCTCGATGCGCCGTTCGGCCTGGCCGCTGGCGGCAATCCGCTGCAACTGCGCAGCGCCGACACCGAACTGCAGCAGCCGCGCCCGGGCTGCTTCCTGCAGGCCGGCATCGCTGCTGCGCCGCGCCAGCAAGTATTCGCCTTGCGCGGCGTACAGCTCGGGCGAATGGATCGCCGCCAGCAACTGGCCGCGCCGCACCGGATCGCCGACAGCCTTGACGCCGAGCCGCTCGACCCAGCCCGCCGCGCGCGACTGCACGGCTTCGATGCCGTGCTCGTCGACGGCGATCACGCCGGCCGCCGGCAGCGCTTGCGGCAGCGCGCCGCGCTCGACGCGCGCCAGCCGCACGCCCAGGTTCTGGACCACGCGCGGGTCGATGCGGAAGCCGGCGGCCTCGCCTTGCGTTGTCGGTTCGCGTGCCTCGTCGGCGTACTTCGGCACCAGGTCCATATCCATGAACGGCGACTTGCCGGGCTTGTCGAAGCGCCGATCGGGGACCATCGGGTCGTACCAGTACAGCGGCTTCCGCTCCGCTGTCGCTGCGGAAGGCGCGGATGCCTCGTCGGCGTACTTCGGCACCAGCTGCATGTCCATGAATGGCGACTTGCCGGGCTTGTCGAAGCGCTGATCGGGGACCATCGGGTCGTACCAGTACAGCGGCTGGCGCTCGGCGACGGCCGCGCCGCCGTCATGACGCGGCCACCACAGGAAGGCCGCGGCAGCAGCGATGACGGCAACGGCCGCGAGGCCGGTCACGGTGGAACGGTTCATGGCGTCACTCCTTCGGATTCGCGGTCATCGCCGTCGCCATCGCGGGCAGCGAGATAGCGCAGTTGCAGCGCGTGGCGGCTGCGGTCGGTTTGCAGATCCAGCCGGCGCAGCCGCGTGTCCAGTGCGGCGCGGCGGGCGGCCAGCACCTCGGACAGGCTGCCGCTGCCGGCAGCCCAGGCCAGCCGCGCCGCTTCGATGCGGGCATCGGCCTCGGGCAGGATCGTGGCGTCGAAGTGCGCAAGGCGGGTGCCCAGCCGGGTCCAGTCGCCATGGTTCAGCCGGGCCTCGGCGGCGTGTTCGCGGTAGCGATCCTCGCGCAGCGCTTCGGCGCTGAGCAGCGCCGACTGTTTCGCGGCCAGACCGCGGTCCTGGCGGTTGGCGGTGAACACCGGCAGGTCGACCGAGACCTGCAGGTTGACGTAGTCGCTGAACGCCGGGCGATGGCCATAGCCAAGCTCGACGCTGAAATCGGACTGGTAGGCCTGTTTCGCCAGCCGCACGTCAGCCGCCGCCACGTCGACTTCGGCGGCCGCGATGTCGAGATGCGGATGGCGGCGCAAACCTTCGAGCAAGGCGCCGAGCGGCGGCGGTTCCGGCAGCGGCGGCTGGCCATCCGGCAACGGCCGATACGCCGCATCGCCAAGCCAGCGCGACAGCTGGCTGCGCGCGTGCCCGTCATCCTGTTCGAGCTTCGCGAGATCGTCGCGCAGCAGTGCCAGCGCAACGCGCGCCTCGCGCAGCTCGGCCTGCGGCTTGCGGCCGCTGGCGTAGGCGATCTGCGTCGCCTCGACCTGCAGCTGCGCCTCGCGCTCGCTGAGTCGCGCCAGTTCCAGAGCCTGGTGCGCTTTCCAGACATCGAGCCAGGCCAGTCCGACCGCACGCTGCAGCTGCAGGCGGTCGCTCAGCAGGCGCTGTTCAGCGAGCTGGGTTTCGGCATCGGCACGTTCGCCGCGCAGGCGCCGTTTCGCGGTGCGCGGAAACGCCTGCGCGATGCCGACGGTGAACTGCGTGTCGTTCTGTCGCGTCAGCGTGCCGATGTCGTCGCCGGTAGCGGTCAGATCGCTGATGCCGCCTTTCAGCACCGGATCAGGCAGCTGGCGAGCAGCGATCGCCGCATCGCGGGCGGCATCAACCTGATGCGCTTCGGCTTCGAGCAGCGGCTGGCGATCCAGCGCGATGCGCCGGGCGGCAGCCAGCGACAGCAGTTCTTCAGCCCGGGCGCAGCCGGGCAGCAGCAGCAACGCGCACAGCGCGCGCGCGAACAGCATTGGGATTCGGGACATGGACCACTCCGCAACATCGAGGCGCAGGCGCGTCGGGGCGAGCCCGACGCGGTATCGGCGTCAGACGGCGGCAGCGATCGGAGGTCGGAACGGGTGTGGCGGCGCGGTGTCGCGCAGCACGGCGAGAATCGCGCGTGCGTTCACATCGGGGCTGGGCAGCAGGTTCAGTGCAAAGCCGAATATCGGCAGCGCGGCGGCACCGCAGGCGGCGGCGCACAGGCAGTGGCCGCCGGTGCCGCAGCAATCCGGCGGTGCCGGGTGGTCGCCCGGCGCAGCGTCATCCGCCGTCGCCATGCTGGCCGAATCGGCCATGCCGGCCATCTCGTGGCAGGGCATCACATCGGGTGCAGCTGTGACGGCTGGCGGCGGCGGCAGCGCCATCGCCGCGCCCATCGCTGCCGTTGCCACGCCCTGCGAGAGCAGGGCGAACACGGTCAGCAGCGACAGCGCGAGGCGGCGGATCTTCATGGTCCAGCGATGGACCTGCAGACGCGGCCCGAGTTCAGACCGTCTTCAGCAGGATGTTGATGATCTTCCGCATCTTGTCGTTGTACGGCGGGAAGAACATCTTCGCCAGCATCACCTGGGTGCGGACCACGGCGCGCTCGTGCGAGAAGTCGCGGAAGCCGTACAGGCCATGAGCGCGGCCGATGCCGGAATTGTTGACGCCGCCGAACGGCAGATTGCCGTGCAGGAAGTGGACGACCGTGTGGTTGATGCAGGTGCCGCCGGCCGAGGTCTGCTTCAGCACCTTGTCGATGGTGCTGTCGTCCTTGCTCCAGATGTACAGCGCCAGCGGCTTCGGATCGGCGTTGATGCGGTCAATCACTTCCGAGATCTGGTTGAACGGCACGATCGGCAGCAGCGGCCCGAAGATCTCCTCGGACATGATCCGCGCGTCGGCCGGAATGTTCTCGATCAGCGTCGGCGCGATGTAGCAGTCGCTGGCATCGACGGCACCGCCGGCCAGCACCTTGGCGCCGCGCGCGGTGGCGTCATGGAGCAGGCCCTGGATGCGCGCGGTGTGGCGCTCGTTGACGATGCGGGCCAGGAACGGACTGGCCTGCTGGGCGCGGGCATCGGCGCCGTAGGTGGCATCGAGCACGGCCTTGCACTGGCGCACGAACTCGTCCTTGACCGAGGCGTGGACATAGACGTGGTCCGGCGCGATGCAGGTCTGGCCGTTGTTGGTGAACTTGCCCCACAGGATGTTCTGCGCGGCGAGCTTCAGGTCGGCGGTGGCGTCGACGATGGTCGGGCTCTTGCCGCCGAGTTCCAGCGTGCAGCTGGTCAGGTGCTTGGCGGCAGCCGCCATCACCACCTTGCCGATCGCCGGCGAGCCGGTGAAGAAGATGTGGTCGAACGGCAGGCTCAGCAGCGTGGTCGACACCGCGGCGTCGCCCTCGAAGATCGCCACTTCGTCCTCGGTGAAGATGTCCTTGACGATCTTGACCATCAGCGCCGACAGGTTCGGCGTCATTTCCGACGGCTTCAGGATCGCCGTGTTGCCGGCGGCGATCGCCGAGATCAGCGGGCAGAACGTCAGGTTCACCGGGTAGTTCCACGGCGAGATGATCAGCGTGCGGCCCTTCGGCTCGTACTGCACCCAGCCCTTCAGGCCGAAGGTCATCCGCGACGGCCAGACCCGCGTCGCCTTCATCCACTTCTTGATGTGGCGCATCGCGTCGTTGGCTTCGCAGACCACCGGCAGCAGTTCGGTCAGCTCTACTTCGGCCGGCGGCTTCTTGAAATCGGCGTAGCCGGCGGTGATCAGTTCTTCACGGCGCGCCATCAGCGCGTCGCGCAGCTTCCGGATCTTGGCGATGCGCTCGGCCACCGTGGAGGTGCGCAGGCGCAGGGCGGTGGCGCGCTGGGAGTCGAAGATCCGGCGGATCTCGACATCGCTGACCTGGGTCTGGAACTGCGACTGAACCGTCGTCGGGCCCGAATTCGGAAGATAGGAAACGACCGTGCTCATGGCGTGACTCCGTGGTGGCTGCTGCGCGTGGCGCTAGCGGTTTTCGTGAACGAGCGTTCAAGAGTAGGAAAAAAGGGGGTGACGCGCCAGCGGCATCGCGTCACCGCCGTCTGCCGCGCCGATGCCGCCGGTGCACGGCTGCCGGCAGCGCTCAGGGATTCCAGAGGTGCTGCCCGTACTTCAGGTAGCCGGCCACGTTGTTCAGGCGCGCGTCCTGATCCAGCGGCATTGCCAGCACGTCGCCCTGCAGCAGCGGGCGCAGGAACGGCTCCAGCGTGGCGCTGCCGCCGCCGGTCAGCACGATGCAGTCGATGTCCCAGTCATCGGCCCACAGCCGGTTCACTTCCACCGCGATGCGCGCCGCCAGCTGCTGGAACGCCTGCTGCACGAGGCCCGTGATGTCGTAGCGGCTGCCGCGGATCTTGATGGTGCCGCGGGTCACCGCTTCGTAGAGCCGGTACAGCTCGATCTGGGTGCCGCTCTTTTCATGCAGTGCGCCGGCGATCGCGTTGAACGCGACCGACATGCCGGAGTCCGTCGACAGCGAACCGCGCTCCGAATACTTGGTTTTCTCGGCGACGGCGAAGTCGGCCGTGCGGAAACCGATGTCGATGACGCCGATCTTTTCGGTGACGAAGCGCTGCTGCACGGCCTTGCCGGCGTCGTTGAGCATCAGGTTGAACAGCGAGCCGAACGGCTGCGGAATCACCCGCACCTTTTCGACGTAGATCGACTTCTCCTCGCGCTCGCCATTGCCATGGACGATGGTCACCGTGTGGCGGTTCTGCAGCTGCGTGGTCAGGGCATCGCGGTGCTTGCGGAAAAAGCTGACCGGCAGTCCGGTGACCAGCCGTACCGGCTCGCCGTGCTCGACATACGGCGCAATCGCGGCGAGGCCAAGCGTGCGCGCATAGCTCTGGATGAACTGCGAAGGGTCGAGTGTGAAGCTGCGGCCGCGACTCTGGCTTTCGGCCAGCTCGCCGACGAACACCTCGCTGCCATCGATCTCGAAATGGCGCGGCGTGGCCAGCTGCGCCGGCAGCACCGCTTCGGCGAACTGCCCGGGATTGGCCTCGCCGACGATGCTCTTGAACAGCTGGCTGAGCCGGCCGTCGGTGGCCTTGGTGTAACCGAAGCCGATGTCGGTGGCGAGAATGCGCATGTGTGTGTTCTCCCTCTCGATGTTGTTGATTTTTAGATTTTTTTGACCGCCGCGGCATTTAGCATGGCCTCGGAACGGGGGTCAAAAGCGCAACGCGGGCGATCGGCGCTCCTGCCCGTCGCCCCGAATGCCGGCGTGGCCGATCGACCGGCTCGACCTGCATAGCCAGCAGCGCCGGCCCGCCCGACGAAGCGCAAGGCTGGCACCCTCAGCGCGCCGCGATGCGGCTTGCAACGGTGCGCAAGCGCATCGATACACTGGCGAGATTCTGACGCCCCATCGGCCCTGCCCGCGACGACACCCAAGCCATTCCTTCGAGCCACCTGCCCACCATCGTCAGCATCCGCAACGGGGCCGAGCGCTGGGCTGCGGTCTGGCAGACGCTTGCAGGCGCCACCGCGCCGCCCGGTGCCTTCGATGCGCTGATGCAGCACTGGCGCGAGCCGCATCGGCGCTATCACACGGTCGAGCACCTGCAGGAATGTCTCGATGCCTTCGACGAAGTCGCGTCGCTGGCGGTCCGCCCGGCCGAGGTCGAACTGGCGGTCTGGTACCACGATGCGATCTACGAGATCGGCGTCGATAGCAACGAGCTGAAAAGCGCCTACCTCGCCGAACGGGCGATGACCAGCGCCGGCTGCGACCGCGAGGCGATCGGCCGGGTGCGCAGCCTGATTCTCGCGACCCGTCATCACGGCCGTCCGGAGTCGACCGACGAAGCGCTGCTGCTCGACATCGACCTGGCGATCCTCGGCGCGTCCGACAAGCGCTTCGACCGCTACGACGCCGACATCCGCGAGGAGTACCACGCGCTGCCGTGGTCGAAGTACGTGGCTGGCCGGCGCCAGGTGCTGCGCGGCTTTCTGGAGCGCCCGCGCCTGTACCTGAGCGGTCATTTCCACGACCGGCTCGAAGCCGCCGCGCACGCCAACCTGAGCCGCGCACTGAAACGGCTGCCGGCGCTGCGCGGCCTGCCGGGCTAGCGGCGCCGCCGTGCCCTTGCTGTGCCCATGTGTGCAACTTGGAATAAGCACGGCATTCGAACTGCATTGCCGGAATGATCGGCCTCGCTTATCGTCCGCCGCGCTGAAGTCCCCGTACCGTTGTCCGACCGTTTCGATTCCGCCCGCCGCCTGACCGTCCCGATGTTCCGCTCCCGCTCCCACCTGCAGTCGATCGCGCTGTGGCTTGCGCTCGCCGGCGTGGCGCTGCGGTCGCTGGTGCCGGTCGGTTTCATGCCGGGCTGGACCGATGCCGCAGCGAACGGTGGCGAGCGAAGCTGGCTGATCATCTGTCCGACCAGCCCGCTGCACGAGGCGCTGGCGTCGCCGGTGGCGCGGACGGCGCAGGCGTCTTCCCTGCTGCATCACGACCACGCCGCAATGCAGGCGGCGCAGTCTGCCGCTGCCGATGTCTACGGCCTTCATTGCCGCACCGGTCATCACGCCGACGCCGATTCCGTCGCCCAGTCAGCCGCCCCGTCCGCCGCCCAGTCGGCAATCGTGGCGGCAGCGGTGCCGGCCGCCGATCCGCACGTCGAACATGCGCCGAGCCAGCACGGCGAGCACCGGATTGCCGCCGAGCATCTGAGCTGCCCGTTTGCCGCGGCTGGTGCGCCGGCGCTGCCGGTCACTACATCGGCCTTCCTGGTTGCCGCTGTCGGCGCCAGCACCCTCGACGTCGCCGCGCCTGCGGCTGCCGTCATCGCGGATCGCCACCGGCTGCCGCCGGCGCGCGGACCGCCGCCCCGCTTCGACGACCGCGCTGTTGCCTGATCGGTCCGGCCCGCTGCTGCGGGCTGCCGATCGGGGTGTGTCGTCGATGTCTGAACCCCGCGTAGCGCCGCACCCCGATCGCAACTGATCCGGCCTGCATCGCAGCGAACGTCACCCCGGTGACCGTGCTCCTGCCCGGCCTGGCTCGGATGCTGTCAGCCAGCCGTCGCGCACGCGGGTTTCCTGCCTCGACTCTCCGATGTCCGCCTGGATACCAGGCTGACTTTTCCTGCGTGTCGGCCTGACCGCCGCACGCAGGCCTTTTTTCTGGAGTCACTGCATGTCCGCTTCATCGATCATTCGCCGCGCTGCGGCATTGCTGTTTGTCGCCCCCGTTTCCCTGAGCCTGTCGGCGCTGGCCGCCGACGAGCCGAAAGCGGCAACCGAAGTCGCTGCCGCGCCGGTCACGCTTTCCGAAGTGAAGGTCGAGGGCAAGGCCCCGACGACGCCGACCGCGCTGAGCATCGACGAAGCCCGCGCGCGTGCAGCGCTGGTCGCTGGCGGCACCGCCGTGATCGATGCCGACAGCTACAAGAACGGCCGCGCCAGCAACCTGCAGGACGCGCTCGGCTTCGCGCCCGGCGTGTTCATCCAGCCGCGCTTCGGTGCCGAGGAATCGCGCATCTCGATTCGCGGCTCGGGCATCCAGCGCACCTTCCACGGCCGCGGCCTGACGCTGCTGCAGGACGGCGCGGCCGTGAACCTCGCCGACGGCGGCTTCGACTTCCAGTCGATCGAGCCGCTGGCCACGCAGTACATCGAGGTCTATCGCGGCGCCAACGCGCTGGAATACGGCTCGACCACGCTCGGTGGTGCGATCAACTACGTGTCGCCGACCGGCTACACCGCGCCGGCGCTGTCGGCCCGGCTGGAAGCCGGCAGCTTCGAATACCGCCGTGCCCAGGCTGCATTGGCGGGTCACAGCGGAAATGTCGACGGCTATGTCAGCGTCAGCGCGCTGCATTCCGACAGCTTCCGCGACCACGCCCAGCAGGACAATTACCGGCTGTTCTCGAACCTCGGCCTGCGCCTGTCGCCGGCGGTCGAAACACGGCTGTACTTCACGTTCGTCGACACCGAATCGGAACTGCCGGGCAGCTTGACGCGCGCCGAAACCGAATCGACGCCGGAGCGCGCCAACCCCGGCAACATCAGCGGCGACCAGAAGCGCGACTTCCGGCTGATCCGCATCGCGGACCGCACGGTCTGGACCATCGGCGATGGCCAGACCCTTGAAGGCTCGGTGTTCTACGCCGACAAGCGCTTGTTCCATCCGATCTTCCAGGTCATCAACCAGGACAACAGCGACCTCGGCCTGAACCTGCGCTACAGCATCGACGGCACGCTGTTCGGCCACCGCAACCGTGTGGTCGTCGGCACCCGCTATGTCTACGGCGAAACCAAGGAATTCCGCGCAACCAACGTCGCCGGCCAGAACGGCGCGCAAACCGATGCCTCGGACCAGACCGCGCGTTCGATCGCGCTCTATGCGGAAAACCAGTTCTTCGTGACGCCGGAACTGGCCGTGTCGGTCGGCGCCCAGGGTGCGCGTGACCGCCGGGTCCGCTTCGACAACTTCGTGCCGGCCAATGAAGCCGATGGCGATTTCAAGAACAGCTACGGCGGTTTCAGCCCGAAGCTTGGCGTGCTGTGGACCGGTCTGCCTGGCACCCAGCTGTTCGCCAACCTGAGCCGCTCGTATGAGCCGCCATCGCTGTCGGAGCTGACCGGCGGCTCGGCGTCGAACCCGCTGACCAATGGCACGCAGCGCGGCACCACGGTGGAAATCGGCAGCCGCGTCGAGCACGCGCGCTTCGCGCTGGATGTCGCGCTGTACCGCGCCTGGATCAAGGACGAGCTGCTGGCGCTGAACGATCCGAACGGCCAGCCGCTCGGCACCATCAACGCGCCGAAGGCGATCCATCAGGGCCTGGAGCTGGCCGGCACGGTCAAGCTGCCGTACGCCTTCACGTTCCGTTCGGCCTACCTGATCAACGACTTCCGCTTCGACAACAACGCGGTCTACGGCGACAACCGTCTGGCCGGCCTGCCGGTGCAGAGCCTGCGCGCCGACTTGAGCTGGAACGGCACCTGGTTCACCGCCGGCCCGAATGTCGAATGGATTCCGAACGGCACCTGGATCGACCACGCCAACACGTTCTCGTCGGACGGCTACACGCTGCTCGGCTTCCGGGTCAGCGGCGCGGTCGCCGGCCAGTGGAACTGGTTCGTCGATGGCCGCAACCTGACCGACGAGAAGTACGCCGCCACGACCGGTGTCATCGCCAATGCCGGCGGCCGTGATGCCCGCCAGTTCCTGCCGGGTGACGGCCGTGCCGTCTACCTCGGCCTGAGCTGGTCGAGCGGCAAGTGAGCACCGCGCGGAAACTGCACCGCGCGCTGGCCTGGACTGCCGCCGTCACGGCGGTGGTCTGGGCCACCAGTGGTGCCTTCCATCCGCTGATCACCGCGATCGGCCCGAAGCCGGTGGCCTTCCAGCCACCGGCCACGAGCTTCGAGGCGGCAGCGCTGCCGGCACCGGCGGTGCTGCTGGCCACCGCCGGCATCAGCGAGGCGAGCCAGCTGCGCTATGTCGCCGTCGATGGCCGGCCGGCACTGCAGGTGCAGCCGGCCGGTCGCGGCGAGCGGGTCTATCTCGATGCCGCCAGCGGTGCGCCGCTGGCCGATGCCGACCGGACGCGGGCGATCGCGCTGGCGCGTCACTACAGCGGGCGTGCCGATGCGGCGGTGGCCGAGACGCGGCTGGTCGAGCACTTCGAGCGCGACTACCCGTGGATCAACCGGCTGCTGCCGGTCTGGGCGGTGCGCTTCGCCGGTGACGATGCTGTGACCGTGTTCGTCGACACCGGAAGCGACCGGCTCGGCACGATGAGCGATGCCAGCAAGCGGCTCTGGCAGGGTCTGTTCCAGACCCTGCACACCTTGAGCTTCATCGAGGTGCCGTACCTGCGGGTGATCGCGATCACCGTGCTGACCGGCACGTTGCTGCTCACCGCCGGCTTCGGCGCGCGCCTGCTGCTGAGCCGCGGCGGCCGCCAGCCGGTGCGCCGCTGGCATCGGCGCATCGCCTGGGCAGCCGTGCTGCCGGCGCTGCTGTTCCCGGCCACCGGCCTGTTCAAGCTGCTGGTTGGGCAGTTGCCGAGCGCGCCGCTGCCGGTGCCGCCGACGCTGGCCGCAGCCGCGCTGACCGCCGTGCCATTCACCGAAGCCGATGGCGCGATCCGCGAAGCGGTGGCGGTACCCGTGATCGGCGGGGCGCCGGTCTGGCGCGTCGTCGCACCGCGTGGCGAGGTGCTGAACCTGTGGCTCGCCGAAGCCGATGGCACGGCGATCCACGGCGATGACGAAGCACTGGCCCGGCGCATCGCCAGCGGCGCGCTCGGCAAGCCGGTGAGCGAAGCATTGACCCTGGTCAGCGCCTTCGATCGCGATTACGGCTTTGCCAACAAGCGGCTGCCAGTCTGGCGCACCACGGCCGACGACGGCAGCGGCTGGTACTTCGAGACCCGCAGCGGTGTCGTCGCGGCCAAGGTCGGCGGGCCGGACGGCGCGCTGGACCGCGCCCAGGCGCTGGTCTTCAACCTGCTGCACAAGGGCCATGTCCTCGACCCGCTCGGCGTCACGCCGAACCAGCGCAACATCGTGATGAGCGCGCTGGCCGCCAGCGTCGTGCTGGCTGCGCTGTTCGGCATCGCGCTGCGCCGCCGTCGGGCCGCACGCACACCGGAGCACGCCGCATGAATCCGATCCTTCGCAACACGCTGCTGGCCGCGAGCCTGCTGAACACGCTGCCGCTGTACGCCGACAACGCTGCGCCGACGCCGCTGCAGATCACCGAAGTCTGGACCCGGCCGACCGGGCCTGGCGTCGGCACCGGTGCCGGCTTCCTGCGCATCCGCAATCCCGGCTCGCACGACGAGCGCCTGCTCGGCGCGGTCAGTGAACGCGCCGCCACGGTCGAACTGCATCAGCTCATCGAGCATGACGGCGTGGTCGGCATGCGGCCGCTGGCCGACGGTCTGGTAATTCCGGCGGGCGGCGAAGTGCGGCTGGCGCCATCCGGCACGCACCTGATGCTGATCGACCTGCGCGCCCCGCTGGTGCCTGGCGAACGGGTGCCGCTGCGCCTGCGCTTCGAGCGGGCTGGTGAGCTGCCGGTGGCGCTGCATGTCGAGGCAGCCGCGCCGGAAGCGCCGCGCAAGCCGGCTGCGGTAGTTGCCGGGGCCGGGGCGGCAAACGGCCACGAGCATGGTCATCACTGACGCCATGCGCGACGCGCCGCCATGACCTGCCGCCGGCATCCGCGCCTGCACCGCCTCGTCGCCAGCGTCCTGCTGGTGGCGCTGCTGCTGCATGCGCTGGTGCCTGCCGGATTCATGCCGAGCGTCGGCGCGGGTGACGGTACTGCACCGCGTGCCGCCGGCTGGCTGTCGATTTGCCCGGCCAGCGCGCTGGCCGTGGCGCTGAAGGCGCGTGCCGACGGGGCCTCGGCGCCGACCGGGCCGATCTGCCATGGCAATCGCCGGGCAGACCATGCGTCTGCAGCGATCGCCGGTGCAGCCGATACCGACAGCGATCTTGACGCCGATGCCGGCAACGCGACGCCGGACGGTGATCCGGCCGCCGACGCGCATGACTGTCCGTTTGCAGCCAGCAGCATTGCCGCGCTGCCGGCGAGCGTCGCCGGCAGCGAAGTACCGGTCCTGCCACCGATGGCAGGACCCGCCGCGAAGAGTGCTGCCGCAAGCGCCCTGCTGCACCGGTTGCCGCCGTCGCGCGGCCCGCCTTCGGGGCCTGTCGTTCCGCTGCTGCACGGCTGACACGACCGCCGCCCGCTGCGTCCCCACCGGACCACGCGCGGCACCGGCCCGGCCACGGGCCTGCTTTCCGCTGGAGCGTCCTGCGATGTCCATTCCTGCCTTGCGCGCCTGCGCGCTGCTGCTGCTGGCGGCCTGCGCCGCCGTCGCTGCGCCCGGTGCCGATGACGGAGCTGTCCGTCACGACGACGAAGCCCACCACCTGCTGCTGATCCGGATCGCTGACGCGCCGCGCTGAACGCGCCAGCCGGCATCCGCCGCCCTACTGTTTACGGAGTTCTCTGATGCGCCTGTCCCTGCTGTCCCCCTTGGCCCGCCGCGCCGCGGCGCTGTCATTGCTGTTCGGCCTGTCCGCGACGGCGGCCGATTCCCCGCCCGCCGAGCCGGCCACCGGCCCGGCCGAAGTGTCCGCTGCGCCGTCGAAGGCCGACGCTGCGGTGGCACTCGACGGTGTCGAAGTCACCGGTGTGAAAAGTCTCAAGCCGCCGGCTGTCAATGTCGGCAACAAGAGCGGCCTGCCGCTGGAGCGCGTGCCACAGAGCGTGCAGGTGCTGTCCGCGGACGATCTCGACGAACGCGGCGTGCGCTCGATCGGCGACGCGCTGCGGGCAGTGCCGTCAGCGAATGTCGGCAACCCGCGCGTGGCCCGCTACCAGAGCTTCAGTCTGAAGATCCGCGGCTTTCTCGCCGACCAGCAGCGCAACGGCCTGCGCCAGCGCTACTTCGAGGATGTCGATGCCTCGGCGATCTCCAACATCGAGCGCATCGAAGTGCTGAAAGGCCCCGGTGGTGTCCTCTACGGGCAGTCGGCGGTCGGCGGTCTGCTGAACCTGGTCACCAAGGCGCCGCAGGCGCAGTTCGGCGCGTCGGCCAACGCCAGCTTCGGCAGCTTCGACCAGAAGACGCTCGGCTTCGACGTGACCGGGCCGATCAGCAGCGCGCAACGGCTGTACGTGCGGCTGACTGGCGAGATCGAGCGCAGCGGCACCTACACCGATTTCCAGGATCTGGATCGCGAGAACCTGGCGCTGGGCCTGTCGTGGCAGCCGGTCGAGGCCGTCACCGCGCACCTGAACGCCGAATGGCATCAGCGTGACACCGCCAACAACCCGGGCCTGCCGGTGACCGGCACGCTGGTCGGCAACGGCGTGGCCGAGCTGCGTCGTGGCCTGTTCCTCGGCGAGCCGAACTTCACGACCCTGAAAGCCTTCGCGCCGCTGGTCCAGGCCTGGGTCGACATCCGGCTGTCGGACGACTGGACGCTGACGCCGCGCGCGCAGTACTCCGGCTTCGACACCGGCCTGCAGCAGGTGCGCGTGCTGGCTCCGGTGGCCGGGTCGCCGACCACCATCAACCGCAACGGCCGCGAGGGCCGCGAGAACGATGGCTACTCGGTGTTCCAGCTCGATCTGGCCGGCCGCTTCGAGACCTTCGGCTTCGAGCACCGGCTGCTGACCGGCGTCGAGCAGAACCTCGAACGCAGTCTGTTCACGCAGTTCAACCTCACCAACATCGGCAGCATCGACGCGCTGAACCCGGTCTACACCTACGACAGCGTCGCGCCCGAGCTGGCGTTCGCCTTCCACGCCAAGCAGGCCATCGACACGCTGGCCTTCTATGCCCAGGACACGCTGGCGCTGACCACGCAGTGGGATCTGACCGGCGCGGTACGCCAGACCCGGATTCTCGTGGCCAGCCTGTTCAACGACACGGTTGATGCCACCGCGCAGGCGGCCGCCACCTTCCAGGTCGGCAGCACCTTCCGCGTCGACGAGCGCTGGTCGGTCTACGCCGGCTACAACACCGGCTTCGATCTGGAGAACAACGCCGGCTCGCGGACGCCGAGCGGCGATGTCGCCGAGCCGGAGGAATCGGATCAGGTCGAGGCCGGCGTCCGCTATGCCAGCGACTCGCTGCGCGCCAGCGCCGCGATCTTCCGCACCCGGCGCAAGAACTTCGTGGTGCCCGATCCGGTGGACCCGAACGTGTTCACGCAGGCCGGTCTGGTGCGCGTCGACGGCATCGAGTTCGAAGGGGCCTGGCAGGCGACGCGGCTCGTGCAGCTGCAGGGCGGCTATGCCTACCTCGGGGCCAAGGTCGTGCGCGGCGATGGCGACGACAGCGGCCGGCGGCTCGGCGACACGCCGCTGCACACCGCGAACCTGCGTGTCGAGGCGCGGGCACCGTCCGCGTGGCTCGATCCGAAGTTCGGCACCGTCAGCCTCAGCGCCACCGGCGCCTATGTCGGCAGCCGCACGCTGACCAACACCAGCGCCGTCGAGCTGCCGGACTACGGCACGCTTGATCTCGGCCTGAGCTGGGCGCTGCGCGGCCTGAGCGCCGAACTGTTCGTGCTGAACGCCAGCGACAACCGCTACTTCACCGCCACCGGCAACAGCAACTTCGTGTACGCCGGCGAACCGCGCACGGTGTTTGCGCGCGTCGGCTGGCGCTACTGACGACGAGTGCCGCGCCATGACCCCCACTGAACGCCGTGCGCCCGAGCCCCGCATTCCCGGCCTGTACGGGGCGGTCTGGCGCTGGCACTTCTACGCCGGGCTGTTCGTCGTGCCGGTGCTGCTGATGCTGGCAGTGACCGGCGCGCTGTACACCTTCGACGACGAGATTGAAGCCTGGTGGTATCGCGACCTGCTGGTCACGCCGGCCTGCACCGCGCCGCTGCCGGCGGCGGTGCAGGAACGCGCCGTGCTCGGCGCGCATCCCGACGCGGCCGTTCGCCGGTATACGGTGGCCGCCGCCGCAGACCGCGCGGCCCAGTGGACGATCCAGCCACCCGGAGCGGCCGCGCTGAACGTGTTCGTCGAGCCCTGCACCGGCGTCGTGCGCGGCGCGCTGCCGGTCCGCTGGCAGCTGATGAACGTGATTTCGGCGCTGCACGGCGAGCTGCTGCTCGGCGAGGTCGGCGACTGGATCGTCGAGCTGGCCGCCAGCTGGGCGATGGTGCTGCTGGTCACCGGGCTGTATCTCTGGTGGCCGACGCCGGGCGATCGTCTGCTGGGCACGCTGATGCCGCGGCTGAATGCCAACGGCCGCGTGTTCTGGCGCGACCTGCACGCCGTGCCGGCGGCCTGGAACGCGCTGGCGGTGGCCTTCCTGATCCTCAGCGGCCTGCCGTGGGCTGGCTTCTGGGGCGGTCAGCTGGCGCGGCTCGGCACCGTTTCGCATCTGACAGCGCCGACGCCGAACTTCACCGCGGCGCCGACGATCGATGCGGCTGCCAGCGCCGATCCGCACGCCGCGCATCGGGCGGCCGCCGGCGGCGACGACACCAGCATTCCGTGGGCCATCCGCCACGATGCCGCCCCGCAGGGCGGCCCCGCGCGGATCGGCGTCGCCGAAGCCGAGGCGGCGGCGCGCGCGCACGGCGTGCTCGGCCCCGGCCTGCGGCTGATCTACCCGGACGGCCCCGGCGCGGTCTGGCATCTGAGCTACGTCCCCGGCGGCGCGACCGGCCAGCGCACGCTGTATCTCGATCCGGTCGATGGCCGCGTGCTCGACGACATCGGCTACGACCGCTACAGCCCGCTCGGCAAGGCGGTCGAATGGGGTGTCGAGATTCACCTCGGCCGCCAGTTCGGCCTCGCCAACCAGCTGCTGTGCGTGCTGGTCTGTCTGCTCACGGTGCTGACCGTGGTCAGCGGCACGGTGATGTGGTGGAAGCGTCGCCCGGCCGGCGGCCTGCGCGCCGGTCTTGGCGCGCCGAGCCGGCCGAAGGCCTATCGCACGCAGCTTGGCGTGCTGCTGATCGCTGCGGTGCTTGGCATCGTTTTCCCGCTGCTGGGTGCCAGTCTTGTGGTCGTGCTGATCGTGGACCGGCTTCTGCAGCGGATCACGGCACCGTCGGTGACCGGGGCTGCGTCATGAGCGCGGCATGGGTGTTCCGGCGGGCAGCCGTCGTGCTGGCGCTGGCGGTGGCCGGCGGGGCATCGGCGGACGATGAGCGGGAGGCGGTGCAACTGGAAGCGGTCGAGGTCCGCGCCGAACGGCCGGCCGCGTATTCGGCGGACAGCAGCCTGTCGGCGACCCGCAGCGACACGCCGCTCGACGAGATTCCGCAGTCGGTGCAGGTGATCACCCGCAAGCTGATCGACGACCAGCAACTGCACCAGCTGAACGAAGCGCTGGCCAATGTCTCCGGCGTGTTCGCGGCGCGGCCGGAGGAGGCGATCCTCGTCAATCCGATCGTGCGCGGTTTCGAGGCCGAGGTGTTCATCGACGGCCTGCCGGCCTATGGCGCGACCAGCACGGTCGATCCGGGTGCGCTGGCCGGCATCGAGCGGATCGAAGTGATCAAGGGGCCGTCCGGCAGCCTGTTCGGCGGCGGTGTCGGCGCACCGCTCGGCGGCATCATCAACCTGGTGACGCGGAGCCCGGTCGCCGAGTCCAGCGGCGAGATCGGCGTGCGCGCCGGCAGCTTCGCGACGATCAAGCCGTTCTCCGACGTCAACGAGCCGCGGTTTAAGGGTGTGGCGGTGCGCCTGTCCGGCGAGTACCAGCGTGCCTATGCCGACATCGACGCCATCCAGTCTCAGCGCTACGCGCTGTTCCCGTCGCTGGCGATCGGACTCGGCGGGCCGACGACCTTGACCGTACGCGGCCAGTTCAGCCGGCAGGCGTATCTGGAGTACTCCGGGCTGCCGACGGCGCTGACCTTGAGCGATACGCCGTATGTGCGCGAGCACTTTTCGGGGGCCACGAACGCGCCGCACACGGTGGTCCTGAATAAGGGTGGCTCCCTGACCCTGAGTCATCGTTTCAGCGCGGGACTGGAAACGGTGCTCGATGCGCGTCTGTACCGCAGCCGCTTCGAGGAATACGGTTCGTTCACGTTCCCGGCGCTGTTCCCGCCGCTGCCGCTGCAGCCAACCCGGTACCCGGTGCTGTCGGGCTTTCTGCCGAGCGCCGTGCGCGAAACCACGGTCGATGGTCGTCTGATCTGGACGCTGAGCGGCGAACAGGTCGAGAACCGGGTGATCGTCGGGGCCCAGTACGACCGCACCCGCTACACCGCCGGGCTTGGCCTGCGGCTGCTTCCGAATGGCCGCGTCGACTACGCCGACCCGGACTCCGATGTGCCGTTCGGTGCGGTGCCGCCGGTCAGCGACACGCAGGAGGATCGTTTCGTGACCGGCGCGCTGTACCTGCAGGATCAGCTGTCGCTGTTCGAGCGCGTGCATCTGCTGGCCGGGCTGCGCTGGGAACGGCTGGCGCTCGATCGCCCTGCTGACAACTTCGATCGCGACCAGTACCGGCTGTCGCCGCGCGGCGGGCTGGTCGTCGAGCTGATCGACGGCCTGTCGCTGTTCGGCGGCTATGCGCAGGGCTTTCGCGGCGTGACCCTGATCCGAAGCAACGAGCCGATCCAACCGGAGACGTCCCGCTCGGCCGAGGCCGGCTTCAAGCTGGCGGCACGCGAGCTGGGCCTGTCCGGCACGCTGGCGGTCTACGAGCTGCGCCGCCGCAACGTGCCGACACCGGCCGGCACGCTGCTCAATCCGTCGGCGCAGACCCAGACCGGGGAGCAGCGCGCCCGCGGCATCGAAAGCGATCTGATCTGGGAGCCGGTGCTTGCGCTGTCGGTGCTGACCGCCTACGCCTACACCGATGCCGTGGTCAGCGAAGACAATGCGCTGCCGGTCGGAGACCGCCTGCCGCGCATCGCGAAGCACAGCGGCCGGCTGGCGATTCGCTACCGCCTGCTCGACGGCTTGCTCGATGGCCTAGGCGTCGGCGTCGGCGTGACTGCCGGCAGCCGCCGCGAGATCACCTTGCCAAATGTCGATTCCGTCCCCGGCTGGTACGTCATCGATGCGCAGGCGTCATGGACGCAGCCCGGCTACGAGTTCGGCCTGTCGCTCATCAATCTGACGCAGCACCAGTACCTAGAACCGTATCCCTACCTCGCGCAGTCGGTGACCCGCCCGGCCACCGGCCGGTCGCTGTACGCGACCGCGATCGTCCGCTTCTGATTCCGCCGTCCCCACCGAGCTCGCACCATGAAAATCACCCGCAGGAAATTGATCACCAGCGCTGTCGGCCTGTCCGCAGTCGGCGCGGCTGCTGTTGCCGTGAAGGACCAGCTGCCAAGCGTCGACGAGGCCCAGCGCATGGCCAAGGCGCACGACGCGCTGATGAAGCTGCCGGACCTGAAGCTGTACGGCGACGAAAAGATCGCGATGCTGCTGTACCCGGGCTTCACGGCGCTCGATATGGTCGGGCCGAACTACTTCCTGGCCTCGATGATGGGTGCCAAGGTGCATCTGGTCTCGGCCACGCTGGAGCCGATCAAGACCGATCTAGGCTACGCCCTCGTCCCGGACACCACGTTTGCCGACTGCCCGGAAGCGCTCGACGTGCTGTTCGTGCCCGGCGGTGCCACCGGCACGCTGGACGCCGCGCGCCATGCACCGACGCTCGACTTCGTGCGTTCTCGGGCGGCTTCGGCGAAGTACATCACCAGCGTCTGCACCGGCAGCCTGATCCTCGGCGCGGCCGGTCTGCTGAAGGGCAAGCGCGCAACCTCGCACTGGCTGGTCCGCAACGAACTGGCAGGCTTCGGCGCAATACCGGTCGACGAGCGCGTGGTGGTCGACGGCAACCTGTATACCGGCGCTGGCGTCTCCGCCGGGCTCGACCTCGGCCTGACCCTGCTTGGCCAGCTGCGCGGTGCTGCCTATGCCGAAGCGATGCAGTTGCAGGCCGAGTACGCGCCGAAGCCGCCGTACGACGCCGGCACGCCGGACAAGTCGCGGCCGGAGCTTCTCGAAGCGCTGCGGGTGATGTACGACAATTTCGTGCAGCAGACGCGGAGCATTGCGAGCACATCCGCGGTCTGAGCCGGACAACCCCGAAATCAGGAGCACTCGATGACTCGATCCCGCCATTCCCGCCTGCTGCTCGCCGCCGGCTTCGCCAGCGCTGCCCTGATCGGCCATGCCGCCGACGCAACGCCGAAAGCGGCTGCCGGTGGCTGGACGCTGGCCGCCACCGATTCGCGGCTGGCCTTCGTGTCGATCAAGAACGACGCCGTCGGCGAAGTGCACCGCTTCCCGGCGCTGGGTGGCACGGTCGATGCCAGCGGCCGGCTGGCGCTGGAGATCGCGCTGGATGCCGTCGAAACCGGCGTGCCGATCCGCAACGAACGGATGCGGACGATGCTGTTCGATACCGCTGCGCATCCCACCGCGAAGGTCAGCGCGCAGGTGGATGCGGCGGCGGTGCGCGCCCTGCCGGTCGGGGCCAGCCTCAGTGTCGCCACGCCGGTCACGCTGAGCCTGCACGGCCTCAGCGGCGAGCTGCCGGGCGAATTCCGGATCACCCATGTCAGCGCGCAGCAATGGCGGGTCAGCACCGAAGCGCCGTTGATCGTCAACGCGGCGACCTTCGGTCTTGGCGAAGGTGTGGAGGCGCTGCGCAACGTCGCCAAGCTGCAGGCGATCTCGGCAGCCGTGCCGGTGACCGCTTCGCTGCTGTTCGACCTGTCCGGCCGCTGATGCTTGAGCGCCGCCCGGACCGGAACCTCGGCTTCGCCGCAGCGGCGGATTCCGGCCCTGCCGATGCGGATAGCGGTGCGAACTCAGATCGCCTTGGCGGCGCTGATGGTCTTGCCGCAGGCATCAAAGCAGGCCCTGCAGATCGCGTGGTGCTCGACGTGCGGCTTGCAGGCGGCGGCGCAGGCTTCCATCGCCGCGATCGAGGCCTTGGCGAAGCTGGCCGTGAACTCGGAATCGAGGCGCGCCAGCCGGGCCACGGCGACGCAGGTGGTGTCGCAGGCCAGTGCCGTCTTCAGGCACTCGGCCAGGCTCTTGTCGCCACTGGCGAGCACGGTCTGGCAGTGGGCGATGCAGTCTTCGGCGGCAGCGGCGCAGTCGCTGAACGTGGCGGCCAGCGCGGCGTAGCGGCCGGATGCGGCATGGTGGGCGCTGTGGTCCATGCCGGCATGCGCCGAGTGATCGACGGCGGCGGCTTTGGCTTTTTCGGCCTTCGCGACATTGCGCGGATCGTCGGCCAGCGCCACCAGGCTGCCGAGCGAGGCAAGGCCAAGGGCGCTGCGGGCAAATTCACGTCGGTTCATCAGGTTGCTCCAGGTCATGGGTTCGTCCGGCGAATGGGTGATGCCGGCATATCGTCAGCAGAAAGAATTGCCGACGCGTGGTGGCATTTTCCGCACTCTGGCCTGTGGCAGCCAATACCGTTGACCGCCGCCGGTCCGGAATCCTCATTCCGTTTCCACCTCCGGCCTCGGCTCGGTTTCCAGCAACTGATCGCGTGAATCACCGCTACCGCCTGCGCCCGTGGATGCAAGCACTGCTGATGCTGGCAGTGTGGATGCAGCTATGTGCGCCGCTGCTGCATGCGCAGGCGATGGCGTCCGAGACGACGCGGTTTGTCGATACCGCCTTCTGCGGCGACAAGCTTCGTGGCGAGCGCCAGCAGCTGCGCAACTTGCTGCCGGCCGAAGTCCGGGTGCTGATGGCCCGCAGCCAGTCGGAAGCCCCGTCGACGGCGACACCGGCCTGCGATGACTGCGTCTGCGCCAGCCCCGCAGCGCTGCCGGCGTTCGCGGCCGACCTTGTCGCCCGCGCGTCGGGCCGGCAGCCATTCGTCGCCGGCCATCCGCCGCAGGCGGCGCTGCCCGGCAGCCTGCTGCTGCCGCCGTCCACCGGCCCACCTGCCGTGGCCATCGCCCGCGTGACCGGCGACGGCCTGACGGCCGTCGTTATCCCCGACTTGTAGCGGCCCACGCATCGT
>Ga0114983_1000070_pt1 | contig 36554 bp, 40 predicted proteins | sample Shrwel_input2_RT_FD_87182 | JGI IMG/M metagenome (GOLD analysis project Ga0114983, IMG submission 87182) | Subsurface microbial communities from deep shales in Ohio, USA - Utica-3 well 1 S input2 RT | ecosystem: Environmental > Aquatic > Deep subsurface > Shale gas/oil reservoir > Produced... | reverse complement strand
GCTGACCCGTTTGCGAGCTGGGCCAGCTACAGCGATGCCGACCTGCTAGTGGAGTACACTCACGGTAACGGCAGCTACAGCTGGTGTCAGGAAACGAATGGGGATAATACCGGCAATCGCGTCGCTCGTGGCAACCTTGGTGTGTCGGACTTCTATCGCGATGCTGCGACGTATACGTATACCAACGGCGGGTGGCGGCCGGCTTTAGAGTTGATTACCTAATGGTAATCGAGAGTGAGTCGGCGTCGCCAATAGTGTAGCGACATAAACCCTCCCCAACACGGGGAGGGATTTTATGCGTCAGGACGGATCAATGAGAACCATTTAACATCAATGAAGTCAATGTCCACGTACTCCATTAGCCAAATACGAAACCCCATGATTTCTTCTTCTTTTTCTTCGGTAGATAATTGACTGGGATCTCGTTCAAAGAGCTTTGGGACTATGATGTTCAACCCGGGACACTTCTGTTTCGGGATATTGAAACAGTGGTGTTTAATCCACGGCTGGAAGTCAAACATAATAACCGCCGCATAGTGGTCATGTAATACCTTCGGTGTCAGTTCTTCCATCGGACGTGAGACAAAGGTGACCGGGAGAGACTGATACAGATGGTACTGAAGCGCGGCTTCTAAATCCTCCATCTCTTCTAGTTCCAGGGCGTAAGGCCAGACGTTCACTTCTAGTGTGACATCCTCTTTCACCATGCCGTCTTGGACGTTTTGGTTGTAGTCCGCAAGGATCTTGGCGATGACCGGAATCAGGTTTGTTGCCATGGAGGCTCTTAGGGTGTCGTTGTCCCGGGCTTTCCATTTCTCAAGGAACGTGTCATGGGTGAGCTGACCATTCGTCAACACACTCCAATCGGTGTGTTCCCGATCCCAATAATCACTACGTTGAGCAACCGCTTTAGCCAGCTCAGGGTCCAGGGTCTCCAGCACCCCAAGTCGGGTGTCCATCAGACTGTCTAGATCCACCAGAATCGTCTTCATTGCGTTTTACTCTCCTGTGACGCCATGGCCGGAAGGGTCAACATTTCCTGAGGCACAATGCGAGCCAGGTGACGCTCGAGTGTCACGGTGAATGTTAGCCAGGTCTCCTGCAATAACAACTCTTTCAACGCAGTCCCATTGGTCATCTTCTCTTGAAAGGCGGTATCCGTGACGCCCCCATTACGACCTGCACGGGGTTGGGTGAGTTCCCCTAGGGCGTTACCCAACCCCGTGCAGTATTCCCGGTAGAGGTTACCCTGCTCGTGACCTTCCATCTGTAAACGAAAGCTAACGGCCCCCCGAAGGATCACTTCCAGTAGATCCTCATCCCCGCGCAGACGCGGCCAAATGACGTCACGGGCGAGGGTATCGCTTAGGTAATACAGCCGGAAAGAGAGCCTCAGTTCTATCAGCCAACGGTACAGACTGGTGTGGGTATCACGGGGAACCAAAAGAAGTTCTTCCCCAAGGGCCTGGAGCGCCGCATGGGCAGCGTTATCGTGGAGACCTGCCATAGTGTCCTCAGTTATCGAGACTGCCGGGGTCTAGGTGCATGGACTTCAAGAACACACTCAACGTCTGAGTGGCCTTGACCGTCGTGGGACCTCGGGCATTAATTTCTTCCAGGGAGGCATCCCCGGTTTCGAGAATAGAGCGGTTCATGGCGTTATAGGCTTTCTCATCACCCCCACGGTACTTGATCAATTCAAGGACCATGTTATCCAAGCCTTTGGCGGCATTGACCTGGAGTTCAGGATACGAGATACGGGCCCCTTTACTGGGACCAGTGGCCTGACCGCTGCGCTCATCGACCGCCTGGTTATGCTCAGGCACACTCATCTTCTTATAGAGCATCTGGACCTGACGGCGAAGAGGGAGATCCACCACCAGGTGACGGATCGGGGTTTTATACACTTGCCCGGTCTGTGGGTCGGTCAAGTACAGGTGTTCAAACAACTCCACCCCTAATTGCTTGGCAATTTTCAGATTGCGTTTCAGGTTAAGTTGATGTTCGCTTAAGTTGGGGATAAACAACGCCAGCACTTCTTCCCCAGATGCTAAACGATCCATCAGTTCCCCGAACTCAGCATTGGTGAGGTTGTTTAACCGCTTCTCGTAAATATCGCGGTTATTGGAACCGGGGGCGAATTGGTCGATGAAATACAAAAGCTCATTCGTGGCTTTTTCGCGAGGTGTCATGGACAGCTCCTGTGGGTGGGTCTATAGGATGGGACTAGACCCGAATCACCTTGGTGGGGCGCTTGATACCATCGTCTCCTTCCAGGGGGTCACGTAACCATTGGGTTTTCCCGTCCCAGAACAGAATCACATGAGTCGCGTAGGTGACAATGTCCCGAGCCATGGCACGGAAATCATCCACCTCGTCGCCTCCAGGGATGAAGCTGGAATACACCCAATGGCTTTCTCTGAGAAATGGGGTGATGCAGTGTCGGTGACCGATGGTCCGTATTGGCAATACCACCTCAGGGTCAAGACGAAGATTTGACGGGTGACTGAGCACCCGTCGTATCAATGCCACATCAGGAACCTCCCATCCATGGAGTAATGCCAGGCGGGGTTCATGCCATAGCAGGTCCGGCGAACTGGCCATAGAACGGACTCACTTCTTTCGCGGTCAGGGGAGGGAAACGCAGTCGACACAGCACCGGGAGGCCGTCACGTTCAAAGTTACGTAACCAATCTTCCATGCTCATGTCATCACCCAGACACGCACGAGCCTGAATGGGGCAATTCTCTATCTGTGAGAAGATGCGGTGAAAGAATGCATTCAACTCCATGACGTCACGCACGTCTGGACAACGGCGTGCAAAGGTTTCGGCTAATTCGACATCGTAACGACGGATCAGGTAGAACACCTGGGCCCGCAGGGTGAGGTGGGGATACATAAAAACTCCTAGGGATCGTTTGATAAACATTGCGGTAATTCACCCAGATAAGTAGTATGAGTGTGGCGGGTCAGAAAATCAACAAGTAAATAACGGTGACAGAAATGCCCGGGTGGGCAATAACACCCAAAAGCCACATGGGGATAACGTAGTAGTTGGTCGAAGTAATCGGGGTCAGCGAACCACCAATGGTTGAGAATGGCGTGATACTGCTCCGTATACGATCGCTCACTCAAGTGCCCCTTCTTAACACCTAACACCATGGGCCAGGTGGGACACAGACGATAATCCCCGGTTTTCACCGTACTGTCGATCAGTGGTATACCCAGCGACGCCAATCGGCGCCACTGGGAAATTTGATACGTGTAGACAGCCGTCATGACGCGTCGGACTTACCCAAGTTCGGGTTGGGTTTGATCTTGGCTTTCTCATCTTTGGAGAGCCAATAAGGGACATAGGTTCCAAGACGCATGTTGAGAAGATCCAGCGTGGACAGGAACTGTTTGTCGTGGGCCTTCTCTTCCTTCTCAAAGACCCAGTAACCACGGGTATTCCCTAACAGGACGTCCCAATCGTATCCCATGGCCTTAAGGTCTTCATACAGTACCTTAGGCGCACACAGGAGGTTCTCGGGATACCCACGATGGAACTGATGCATCTGCAGAATGTCGGCAGTGATCTGAACAGCCCGCCGTAGCTTCTCGTCCTGATGGAGTTTCTGACGCACCTTGGTACGTGAAAGCGTCACGTCCGGGAGCAGTTCCATGTAGTAGTTCTGCATGTTACCGCCAATCCCGAAGCGATCATTGTCCTTACAGTAATGGAACTCCGAGAGCGCTGGGAGGATGCCTTCACTCTGGGAGACCACTAGGGAGATCGGAAGACCCGACATCCCGTTCTTACCCCGCAGGTTCATCATGGTGATGAGCACCAGATCGGTATCGCCCTGCATGGCGGTAGAATTATCCCAAGGGTACTCAGGCATCTTATCTTTGTTCTGGAGCGGTTTGTTGTGGGTGATCATCCACACGTTATTGGGGAGTGAATAAAACCCACTGGAAACCCCTTTCAACACCGTATCCTTCTTCATGTAAGACAGGTTACGTTTGTCGGTGGGGAACATCTCCATGTTGATGATATCACCCAAGTGTGCAGTCAGAATCAGATAGGTTCCGGTACGGGCACAAATAGACGGCATCTGATTGAACATCTGGTTCTTGGCTTTGCCGTTGGTCATGGCATCGGTGTTGGCACCACTCTCACCGATCTTATTCTTGTTGTAGATTTCCTCAACCGCACTCACCACAAATTTACTGAAACTATCAATCAAACCGCCCGTGGGGTAGAGGGCCTCTTTGGGCTTGCCATTTCCATCCAGAAAGGGGGTGGTCGCCAACCAATCTTTATCGTTCTTGGCCTTCTCATTGACGATCTTGCGGAATTGATCAAACCACACGTCCCCGACGTACTGAGACATATCAGTGAAGGCGAACTGCTCATCGTTGTCGTAGTCGATAGTGCTCAGGTAGGGATCATTAGCCGATACGGCCCCAAACCGTGAGGTGGGGTACATGGTGCCTTCGCTGTCGTAGGTGATGGTGTGTGCCTCACGACACACACGACGCAGCTGTGCCAGGAAATGCACGGCTAACCACGTCTTGAAGTTGTTTGGGCGAGCACAGATGCCCGTCATGCTGGAGAGACCGCCATTGAGAATGGATTCCCCGTGCTTACCGGTCTCGAATTTACCCGTGGGAATATCCATCAGCGCACCGACGTTGATCGCGGGACGAAAGCGCGGACGAGAAAACGATTTATTAAACATGCAGAGACATTCCTGTCGGTGGAGAAGGTAACAGACTTCTGGTCATTAGATTGGACAGCTAGGTGTTTTTGCTCTAATGGTTATGAATCACCTATTGTTGTGTACGCCCCTAAGGAGACTCTACCATGTTAGGTTATGAAACACGACACGAAACCGAACGCTTTATCGACACCTGTGTTGCGGTATCTCAAGAAACGTACAGCGCGGAAGATTTCGCAGGTATGCTCACCAAGCGTCTGCCGAAACTCACTGCTTCTCTGAAAGACGCTTTTCGTTTTATCACCACCTGGGATTACGCGCGTCCCGAAGTGATTAATGTAAGCTCACTGCGTATGAAACTCCGCCAAGTCCAGTACACTGACATCGACGGAGTGGTGGTACCTAAGCCCGTGGGGTTCACCGGGAATTTGCATGACTACCTCCAGGGCGTCCATAAGCAGCGCCTGGATGTGATGGTCAAACTCAATAAAGAAGTCTTGACCAAGATCTTGCGTAACCTGGCCTATTACATGGAAAATCCCGATGGGCTGAAAGAACACCGTGACACGCAGAAGACCGTGTCGTACGATCAGCGTTTCCTGGATAGCCTGATCAATGAAGAACGCAAGTGGCTCTTGGAAGGCAACCGCTCTAGTGAAGCGGAATTTGGGGAACTGTTTGGTAGTAACACTGAATGCCTGAATGCCGTGGCCCTGATCAATGACATCAATCAGGTACGCTGGAGACAGGCCAACCCCAAGGATGTTTCTCATCAGGTGAAAGCCCTTCAGCAAACCGCGGAGATGTTGCTGGACACAGTGAAACAGAACCAGGAACCCCCGAGCAAAGTGGTCATGGTGAAGATCGCCGATGAGCTGGAACTGGCAGCACGTTGGGTGGAATGGTTCTCAGTAATGCAAACCCGCATTATTGATACCACCACCGCCATGAAACAAATGGAAAAAGTCCTACTGCGTGCCCTGTAATGCGACATAGTCCCCTCCCGAAGGAGGGGACTGTTCTACCGTTACCCCATCTGCTGCTGACGCCCTTTACAGAGTTCGACCAATTGTCGAATGTCTTCATGGCGGGTCTGTTGATCGGCATACCACAACCAACAGGGTGTCTTCTTAACCAGTCTGGAAATATAGTGCTCCTCGTTCTCCCCTAAGCGTATTTTCCTGAGAGGGAGGATATTACGCCAAATCCACCGACTAATGGCGGCGGGGAACTTCAGTGCACAGGTATCTCGACTCAGTTGAAGTTGACGGTTCACTCGATCGAGACATTCTTCATCGTGATAGTCACACTCCATGAGTCTGGCGTAGAGTGATGCTAATACACATAGGCGTTTGCTTTGGTCAGGTGTTCGGTACCATAACAGGAACCATAAGAACATGAACGGATTATTGAAAGGGAACTGGTAATGGTGGAGGAAACGCATGTTGTAAGACCTATCACTTAGGTGGGTTCGCTGTGTGACTTAGGTAGCACGAAACGGGTATACGGCGACTGGTAGATGGCACTCCCCTGGGCCGTCTGAAAGACCGTTGCAAAGGAGTACGCCAGTGGGCCGTCCGCCATCACCAACACCGAAACGCGGGTATCCTCTCCGGCAAGCTTAGCCAGCGCATTGCGCTGGGGGATATCCACTCCCAGCACGAGTTTTAGTGTTACGGTTTGTCCTTTAAACTCGGTTGGGATATCAAGAGTGGGGGTGGTGTTGGTGATGTGTTTGTGAAGGGAAACCACTTCCTTGGTTTTCCCTTTCAACTCGCGCCCGTAAAAGGTGTCGGTAATATCAATTACATCGACATGTTTGCCCAGGGTATTTTCTAGCAGACCATTGAGTTGACGTTCCATATTAGCAAACGTGTTCACCGCCTCCATGGCCAACCGAGGCGGATCGAGAGTCTTGGTGACTAGGTCATCATTTGGGGTAATAAGTGACCCATTACTTTTAATGGGAATGAGTGCTTTATCGCCTACCTGCCGAATTCGTTGATAAACAGCGGGTTTATAGGCGGTATCCAGTCGGGCAATGGCCAGCTCTACGATATCACGCTGGTGTGCTTGGGCGTGGTACTCGATGAGGGATTCCAGGTATTCATCAGCTTCCGGGACTTTCACCACACAGAAGGTAGCATCAGCAATCCGTCGACCCAATAAGAGATCTGTTTTATCGTGTCGATCTTTCTGAGTGTCCTGTTGTTTGTGACCGTAGGACTGAAGACGCCCAAGTTGGTACTGGTAGTAGTAGCAACCCTCATCAGTGCGGTGATCACTCCCACCTAGATTGAAAAGCATTCTGGTTTTCAGATACAGTGGGTTCACATCAGTTTTGGGGTTATGGTATCCTTCCACTGGCGAACGGGACAAATACGACTCACCGCCATTACCAGACCCTGTGCGGGCATTAAAGTCCGCCAGGTCATTACCCACATCCCCACTGTGACCTTTGATCCAAACGAGTTCAACACTACGGCCGTCTTTGAACTTTGTTTCAAGATCGATCAGTGTTAACCAGTACGACTTATTGGCAACAGGCTCACCTTGAGACGTCATCCAGTTACGCTTAGTCCAACCCTTAACCCATTGCGTCAAACCTTTCCTGACATACTCACTGTCGAGAAGTAAATACAAATGCGGGACATCTAGTTCAATGGCCAAACGGAATGCTTCAATTGCCGCTTGAAGCTCGCCTGTGTTATTGGTCGGAGACTCAGTCACTGGACCAAAAGCATCAAAATATTCAAGTGGGGTGACTGTATCAGGCAACGCCATGGGGGCATACCCTTTGGTCGTGGGCAGTTGTTTTATACCAATGCCGCGGGTCAGTGGTTTGTCTTGGTAGGTATACCCATGAAACCCCCAACCAGCACGGCCACGCCGGAAACTCCCGTCCACGTATAAAACCATGCCATCTACGGTGGGTGTAGTGTCACTCACTGTGTTGTTCCTCATTAATGATCATCGTCTTGGCTACACCATTGCACGATTGGGTGAAACTAGGACGTATCGCATTGGTCCCGATATTGCTGATACCGCGACGTTAATTGTTGACGCTCCTCGCGAATATACTGTCGGAGGTCCTGGATGTGCCCGACCAATACCCGCTCGACCGCATCCTGGGTGTCAATCTCGGGATTGCGGAGGTCTTCCATTGAAGGAACCGGTTTGGGGGTGGGTAAATGGAATGGCGGACAAGGGGGTGGCGATACAGTAGGAGATTTTTCGACCACCACCGTTGTGGGCTCTGGAGGCTTCTCAGTGCTTCCTGTCCCTTCCCAGCGGCTGGTGGTCATCTGTATCGAGATATCCCCCTGTGGGGCAGCTGCGGGCGAATCCGGAGGGGTTACCCAAACCACGCAGCTAGAAAGAAATAAAAGGGTGGCTAATACACCCAGGTGTAATACGGTGTTCACAGACCCCCCTCCTCAATCAGGTTCAATAGATGGCGTTTATCATAGCGTGTGGGACGGCAAGCTTCATCAACCCCTCGAAGGTCAAGGGTGAGTTGGGTGATCTGTTGTTCCGTTGCTGTCAGTTTACGGCGGAGTTGTGTTTGCTCACGTCGCTCTTGTAACAGCTGTTGTCGCGTCAACGCCAGTGTTTCAACCGCCATATACAAGGTTAGTGCCAAGAACATGGCGATAACAAACAAGTAGGTGAATTGTTTATTAGCGCGAATCACTTCCTTGACGGGACGGTCTTTAAAGATAACGCTTTTGAAAAAGGGCCAGAATAAAAGTAACAGCTTAAAAAAGTTAACCATCGGTGCCTCGACGCTGCTGAGTGACACCCTCGGAAAAGCTACCTACCCAATGCCGTCACGTCGGTTGCGTCCAGTAGGTGTCGGTCCCTGCGGGCAAACATGAGATAAATTCACTGACTAGATGGCGTCTTACTGTGTGACGTTATCGTTATGATTCTACTCACACATCTCTCGGGTGGTTGATTTTATAGGTACGTTTACCCACCCATCACCAAAAGGACAGCTTAATGTTCCAGTTAAAAGGGTTTTTCTCGTTCTCTCCTCTGATTGATAATGCAAGAGATGAGGTGGCTCCTTTCGGGGAGATTTCCAGTGACAGCCTCACCTATGCTAAGGATAAAACCTTTCATACCAATGATGCAACTCCACAGACTACACTAATTGTATTTAGTAGTCAAGATAGCACGGGCTACGTACCCACCCCCAATCCATTGGCAGTCACGACCCTCCAGGTGGGTCAGTGGTTACTGGATCGGGCGGTGAGCGGTACCTTGGTGGCTGACCCGAGCGTCATGCTCTCTAACATTCAAGCCGAGTTTTCCACTCTAATTAGTGACGTAAGCTCAGGAGAGATTAAAGAGAGTGGTGGTATTCGCCTTCCCGAGTGGGTGCGTTTCTCGGTGGTCAGTGAGCCCGATAGTGATGTCATGGTGTGGCTCGCCGATGAAAGCTTCCAGCGCCAATACACCGGGTATCATATCGAGGTGGTTCCGCCCATTTGGCCGTTAGATGACTTCTTTAAAGATCCAATCCAAGTCAAAGCACTCCTAGATGAGTACGATTTGGTCGAGAAGATCAATGAGGTCCAAACTGCCCGGGGTGAGTATCCGTACACCCAGCTGATCGCACGTCAGTACGATTACACCGATCCGTTAGGGGTTGTCAGTCCGGTTCCGACGAACTGGATGTTGATGATCTATGGTCAAGCTGGCAATAACCCCGATTTGATCCGCAATACCCTGATCGAATACATTCTGGATAACTCCACCCACACGAGGGAGGAGTGGACTGAGATCCTGCCGGATTTGTTTTTGACCACGGAGTTTATCATTACTCCGTTCTGGACCCACTATGGCGTGCCCAACCGTGAACTCCAAGCCGGCATCTATAGTCCCACGGTAAAGCCGAAAGACGTTGTACCGATCCTTAAGCAAACCACCCAGGGGCCTAAATACACCGAGACCTGGATTGAGGAAGAGTACGAGTTATCCAACCTGATCTATAAGTCACTGGCCTTTGGTGTAGTAGGCAATCCTCAGAACCGTGATGGAATTACAAGCTTCTACGAGAAGTTCCCTGATTACCTGGTGGTGACCAACGACTCTTCTGATTATAATCGCATGAGCGTTTACACCCAGGAATTCTTTACCCTGTTGGGGGAGATGACTCGGGTGGCGGAGAATCTCCATGACATGGCCGATGTTCCGGTGGGTATGGCCCGCCTCACCCGTAACGGGGTTGAGTACATCACCGCCCTTTATGATGATGTCACTTACCTGATGGTGGGTAAGCCCTACCTGGAAGAGTTAATGGGAGTCTGACATGGCATTAAAGGACAGCCTGGTAAATTATGTTAATGCAGTGAGGGGAGCGTTTCGCTCCCCGTTTAACGCCATGGGTGAGTTGGTAACATACAGAAATGGGGAGCTGGTTGGGCGGCCTGTGGTGGTTCCGGTAGGTATCGTGGAAAGTGATGCCGAATTGACTTTTCAGAAAGAGCAGAAGGAGTCTTTTTCTGATGTCTTTGATTCCTGGATGCGTTTCGCACGTACGTCAAATACCACATACAACACAACCGGCGACCCCTATCATGACGAAGCTTATCCCGCTGAACTCGATACATGGTCGTATGATGCTGTCGAAGACCGTGTGGTATGCACAATAAAATCCGCAAGTATGGTGGGGTTTATTTCAAACGAACGTTATGACAAGTATACACTGGAAGCTCGCATTAAGTCGTCCAATAATGATGACGATTATATTGGTCTTGTTATCGCCCACGCAAAGGACAGTCAAGGACGCAGCCACACGTTGGATGTGATGCGGTCATTGATGGGTCAGGCACCGATGCAGATTATCAAAGACCGTTCGGTAAACCCCTACATAGTGGAAGATGTCTACGATGGTCTCATTTGGCCCGACGGATCAGTAGCAACGGGAGCGTTTCCTGGAAACCAAAATAGTGCAGCATACGGGTGGGGAAACTGGCCTAACGGGATTTTATTAAAGATCACCCGTGAGGGAGATGTCGTCACTGTTGAGACATCACAAATAAACGAAACAACTTACTACGCTCCAGCAACGACTACAATCGACCTTTCATCTGATCCTGAGTTAACGGTTTTTCGTGGACCCCAGCGTTATGGTTATACCTGCCAATCACAGCCTAGCAGTACGTGGGATGTATTGCAACGTGCCGGCGATCGTCTTCCTATTGTGGATATACGTACTTACGACTGGCACGCCTATGAGAATGGGGAGTGGGTGTTAAAAGGAACGGGGTTAACTACCCTCCTGGAAAATAACATCCTTGTGTCGGGGAGTCTTCATTACAATCCAGTTACACGAACGTTCTTTTACATCACCGACGATGAACAAACTATAAAACTACAGCGGGGTTAATGACGTGTCGATAACTAACTTACGCGATGCCGTAAATAGGTATTTGTCTTTGTTGGTAACTCACCTAACATCGGTGACTGGAAAGAAAGGACATGCGCTATATGTAAACAACCCTGACGGCGAGTATCGTTTTGATGTCGCTCCCATTGTTACGGAATATCCGATAGTGGTAACCGACAATGACGAAATTCAAACCCGCTCCGCAATCGAACAACTCCCCAACGGCGTGTACTATGACACCCGTACTGACCAACAGGTTGTTTGGGATGGAACCACATGGACCGGTAATTCGACATTGCGCGATTCGGTATTTGTTATGAAAAGACTCTATATTTCACCCTACACCTGGAAAGCATTCTATTACAGCACTAATGGACAACTAGAACAAATACGTGGAGGTATCTGATGCTTACCGAGGTAAATACCTTGTTAGGGGAGGTATCGGGACGCTGGAACGCAATAAAGCAACCGGGAGTGGTCATTATCGAAAAGACCGACATTCCTTCGTCCTTCATGACAGCGTTACCCTTCGCTTCGACGGTTGTGGTTGAGGATGACGCGGATATTACTGCAGCTCAGACTGCTGGGATGTTGCGCTTCATTGATCTACGTGATAACACCCTGTATGAAACAGACGGGAGCGGTGGTTATACTACCCGTGTTTACATGGGTGAGGACGCCTTCTTCCGGCCGATGACATTAACATACTCTTCTCTCCAGAATAAATTTTATTATGCGGATGAGTCATTCAATTTACATCCAGTTAATTCACAAACAACGTAAAGGCATGGTATGACTTCACCTATTCCACCGATTGGGACTCGGGGTGTCTACGCGTTAAAGGCGCCGTGGAGTACAACCCCTGGCGTTACCTATACCTGCTCGGCGATCCGTTATTTTGTGGATGTGGAGAACTTAGGGACAGATGTCTATGAAACCTATTACGCCGCATCCGGGTTAGATCGAACGGATTATGAGCGAGACCGGAAGAACCAAGAAGCGATCGTCACGCTCACCTCGGAGACAACGGCACCCATCTATGTCCCGAGCAGTTACATTGCGTCTTTCCCCGATCTCTCCCATCGCAACTATCACCATGTGGTGTTAAGTGCTTCTTTAGGCCCACTGCCTGATTATATAGACCTGACCTTTGTGCGTGATCAGGTTGCTACCGTCGTATCGGACGTGATCGGTCAGGAAGCCACCGTCCACCTCAGCGTAGCACCAATGCAGGGCACGGTGAGTCCAGAAGAGCATGAGACGCTTGAAGCGGCCCGTGAAGCGGCCATTGAAAACCGGACCACCGACTATGCAAGGCTACTCGAAGCCCAGCAGAAAATTACATCGCTGGAGCAACGGTTAGCCATTGCAGAGACCATCCTGAAAGACAATGGTCTGATCCCAAGCTAACCCACTACATCCCGGCCGGGTGTAATCTCCTAGGAGACTGATATGTCTACCAATATCCGTAATTGGCTTAACGCTTCCCTGGAAGAGAACAAGGAAGCACCTGTGAAGATTCAAGAAGGCGAAACCCCGAAAGAGGATTTCTCCACCGCCACCAACGAAGACAGCGGCGACGTCGATACCGACAAGCCGGCTACTGCCAAGATCGACGCCGCCTCCGACGGCGATGAGAAAGGTAAGGATATCGACCAAGGCCATCAGGAAGTCCACGTTCCTGACAATGACGGTAAGGTGTCCAACGAAGATGCCTCCGATGACGCTGCTGCCTCTGAGGAAGCGGTTTCGACCGAATCTTCCGAAGAAGAGAAAAAAGACGACATCGATGGTGAAGATGACGAAAAGCCCAAGCACGATGATAGCAAAGAAGTCGATCCTGACTCCCAGCATGAGGCCGATGTCGAGAAGCCCGTCGAAGCCGAACTGAAGACCCCGGAAACCGGTGACGACCAAGACACTCCGGAAGCAGACGATAACGTCAAGGCGGACCCCAAGGGAGCGCAGACCGATGAGGTCTCCTCCGAAGACCACCATGAAGCCGTCGAACAGGAAGACGCTCCGGCCCCCGTGGAAGCGCCCGAGGCCCCCGTGGAAGAGGAAGACGCGCAGGTAGAAGGCGATGAAACGCCGGAAACTCCCGCCGAAGATGACGTCGAAGCCGTCGATGATATGGAAGACGATCTCCAGGCCGTCGCCAAAATCGAAAGTGACATCGACCACTTTGAACGCGTGTCTGAGTCCCTGGAACGCTACTACGATATCCTGTCCCGTGGGATGGACGTAAACGACGGCGTGTCCGGCGAGACCGCTGATGCCATCCGTATCGGTCTGGAGAACCTGGACCCGATGTTCCAGGAAGAAGAAGTGATTCCGGCCATGGAAGCCTTTGGTCAAATCTCTTCGCGCCATACCGCTACCTACATCTCCATGGAGTCGCTCTCCGGGAAGATGAAGACCGTGGTGGAAGCGACCAAGCGCGCTATCGCCAAACTCTTCGAAATGCTTTACGACCTGTGGACCAAAGTCTCAGGTGGTGCCGCTCGTGCCAAGAAGCGGGTAGCGAAGCTGGGTGCACGTCTGGAAGACCTGAAAGGTGATGCCAGCGTCCAGACCGAGATTTCAGGTTCGGCTAAACTGAACATCGGCACTCAGTTCATGGGTAATGACCCGCGTGGTGTGGCGGCCATTGAAGATGTAGCAGAATACGTCTACAATGACTACCCGCGCATTGCGACCGGAATTGCTGCTGACACGGCGAAAATCTTCACCGACATGGAACGTTCATTCCGAGGTTTAATGGGCGGGTCTAAGGAAGCCATGAATGATATTAATGTCGGGCTTATTAAGGCAATGGATGATTTTCCGCAAGTCATCAAACGTCATCTTCAGAAACTCCCCAATCAAACCCAAGCGCAATCGAATGAACTTCCTCCGAAATATGCTCGCGTCCAGGGTGTAATGCGCAGTCATCGGTTACCCGGCGATTACGCTATGGTGCAGTATATCGTACAAAAGATCCCAGCCAAGGTGACTGACGAAAGAGGTCAGGCCGCCACCACGATGTTGGAGTTCAATAAGGTTTTCAATGTCGGTTTTGAAAAGCTGCAAGGGTCGTCCAAAGCTGGCAAGGAAACGTACCGTGTGCCCAGTATTCGTGAGATGACCGAAATCGGCAAGCGCATTGAAGCGGTCCTTAAACTGACCGACAAAGGGGTGGAGAACAAAGAGGCATACAAGAACGCCAAGAAACACATGGATGAAGCTGCGGACACTGTAGCAAAAACCTTCTATCAGTTGCCGCGATTCGCTAACCCTCTGGTTAGTGGAATCAATAACATGTCTCGGATCCTGACTCAGCCCGCCGGACATTTCAACGGTTATGTGATCAGTACCATCAACGCCTATCTGGCGGTGCTGGAACACAACATCGATGAATTGGCTAAGCAAGTGGGCACCGAGTCAGGTAAGACCGTGAATGGTAAGGCGGAGGAAGCTAAGTCTTCTGATTCCACCTCCATGGTTCCGGCGTAACGCAGTAACGTCATAATCGGGCTCCCTTCGGGGAGCCCTGTTATGCGTCAATCAATAGAAAACCACCCACTGCCAGTACTGGTGTGCCCACAACTGGCTTTATGGCCTTCAAATACCACAGGGATACCATTCCAGGTAAACCACGACGATCCCTCTACCATCACCGCCGACGAGTGGGGTGAGTCGCCATGGGACGCCACCCGGTCGCCTTTGACCACCACTAACGACCCCTCGATCTCGAAAGTGGATTGACCTCCCCCCAGATGGACACCGCCCGCGGTGTCCTTTCCAACCAAAGCAACACCTCTGCCCATTACGCACCTCCCGAGAAACTGGGTGTTTTCAGTGTCGTACCGCCTGGCGTCAATGTGAATGTAGATCCCCCGGACTTCAGTGTCGCGGAGGACCCCCCTTCCATGGACGCTGTACTACCCGCTTTGATACTGCTGTTATTTCCGGCATTCATCCGGTAGTTGTTCCCCACCTCAATGGACATGTTGTTACCCGCTTCCCAATACACGTCATTACCGGCACGAAACTCAATGTTGTTGTCCGCTTTTCCGTAGATGTTCGTGCGGTCGAGTTGAAGATGGGTCTGGTCAGCATTGATCAACTCCCAGAAGACACGTCCGGAGTCGAGAAAGAGGGAATTACCAATAGTGTCTTCTAATACCACCTGTCCTTCCCCTGCATTGATCTGAGCTGTATAACCAAAAGGTTCCCCATTTGATTGAGAGGTACTCACAGTGATGGTCTTTTTGTGTGTAGAGACTTCCATAAAGTAACACGTCGCGGAATCAATGCCTTTGCTTCCTTCATCGGGAGATCCGTTAAATGCAAAGATGGCAGTCTCGAGTCGCCGTAGGTCATCTCGAAGACCCATACAGCGCCAAAAGAACTGATCACTATCGGCGACGCGATAGATCTCCACCAGTTCTCCACGGCGGATGTCGGGTGGAGTGACGCGGTTACTAGAAAGAGGTAGCCATTCCGCCGTCAGTGTCATGTCCTGGGTAGTTTTGACTTCGTAGCGGTTGCCGTCGGCATCTACCCCACTGACCGTGTTGTCCTGAGGGGCAAAGTTAATTTCGCCATCCAGTGCTGAGAGAACCTCGACAGGGGTGATGTTGAGGTGACGGCTAGTAAGCGGTTTGTTTTCCGCCGCAATCCCGATGCTGTAACGGTCAAGTTGAGAGACTTGCATGTGTAATCCTCCGTGTCAAAGTTCACTGTGTAGGTTCTTCCTATAGTGATAGATACCTTTGATAAAAGGATGTCGACGACCATGGTCATCGAAGAATTTGTGTTGGAGAAATATAAACGGTTATTGCTCTCCAACATCCAACGGATAGCGATCTATCCGAAGAGCCATATGCAGCTGATTATCGGCTCAAATGGTGCAGGTAAAGCCCAGCCTTTGGATAGTTGGGTTAAAGTCCCCGGTGGGTGGAAACCCATGGGGGAAATGAAAATCGGAACCGAGGTGATTGCCAAAGACGGTACGACAACGAAAGTGAACGGTGTATTTCCCCAAGGCAAGAAGCAAATCTACAAGATCACGTTTGCTGACGGACGCACTGCTCGAGCAACTGGAGATCATCTGTGGTCGGTTTACCATGGAGGGAGTGTCTACCCCATTGTTCCCAGAGTGATCACCACGGAAGACATCATCCACAAACTTAGCACTGCTAGAGGCCACCTCCTGTGGGTGGACCTCATCGATGCAGAGGGCGGGGAAGATAAGGAGCTTCCGGTTGATCCGTACGTCATGGGGGTTATCCTAGGAGATGGCTGTATTGACGGATCGATTGTGATAACCAACCCGGAAGAGTTCATCTTCGAGAAAGTCTCAAAACGACTCAGGAAGGGACTTGAATTGAAGGTGCGGAATGTAGTACCAGATAAGTGTTTAACGTACAGTATTGTTACCAACGAAGACACTGAACTTAGAGGTCACAACAACATCCGTGTGAATCACCACATGGTCGCCCTGCGGGAATATGGGTTAGGGTATAAACGGTCTTGGGATAAATCGATTCCTAAAGATTATCTACTGGCATCACGGCGCCAGCGTTTAGAACTCCTCCAGGGCCTCATGGATACCGACGGCTATATCGGTAAAGGGTCAACGTCGAGCTACTGTACGGTTAGTCACACCTTGGCAGAGCACGTCGCGTATCTGGTTCGCTCCCTAGGGGGACTTGCAAAGATCAGTCAGAAACGGACAAAGTTTACCAATAGTAAAGGCGAACGTGTTCCGGGACGACTGGCGTACAACGTCAATATTCGCTATAAGAAACCATCGGAGTTGTTCACCCTTCCTAAGAAAAAAGAGCGAGCCAATGATAACGGTCAGTATAACCAGATCCTAAAACTTAGAATTAAGTCCATTGAGCCAGACGGTATCGAGGAAGCACAATGTATTTCCATCGATCATCCTGATAGTCTTTATGTGACAGATAACTTTGTCGTAACGCATAACAGCAGCATCTTAGAGGAACTTACTCCGTTACCCACCAACCATCGTCAGTTTGCTAAAGGTGGGAGTAAGTCTATTGTCTTGACCCATCGTGGGCGGCGGTACAAACTGTACTCGGAGTACAACAGCGGTACCGGGCACCATACGTTTGAAATAGATGGTGAGGTACTCAATAACAAAGGCACCATGGCGGTACAAAAAGAATTAGTAGAAGAACACTTCGGATTGACCCGTGAAATCCATGAGCTCTTGATCGGTATTACCAAATTCACCGATATGACCACCGCCAAACGTCGTGAGTGGTTAACCAAACTATCCCCGGTGGATCTAAAGTACGCTTTTGACGTATACAACAAGTCGCGTTCTCTCCATCGTGACCAGCAGGGGGTGATCAAACACATTAATAAACGGATGGCGCGAGAGAACCAAGACCTCCCTGATGACAGCGAGGTCGCCCAGCTGCGTAAACGGGTCGGCGTCCTTACTGATAAGCTGGATTCCCTGTTCACCCTGCGTCAGCCAAACGTCACTGCGCCGTTTTCATCGAGTCATGACTTCCAACAGCGGCTACAACGTCTCACAAGGCAGGCACAGCGTCTTCTTTCCCAACAGATCACCTTACCCCCGGAGTGGGGGGTAGGAACGCTCACAGGGCTTTCTGAGGCGATTGAGACGGTGTCGACACAGTACCAGCGCCAGCAGGCCGTACTCGAGAAGCTCCAGGAGGATCACCAGCAGTTAATTCAACAAGCCCCTTCTCGTGATGTGGTGTTATCAGAAGAAGAGATTGCCACCCTCCGTGGTACTGTTCAGTCCTTTGAGCAAAAACAGGAACAACTGGGTAAACGAATTGCGGGCTATCACGGAATGTTTCCTTTGGTGGAACTCCCTGCAGATCGCAACCCTCACGAGTTGTTGCAATCGGTGTTTAATGATTGGCAAACGTTACTGCAGACCTTTCCGGAGAACGCTGAAGGGTATTACAGTTCAGCGAAGGGTATTGAAGTAAAAGACCGGGTAGAGGCGTTCCAAGCACAACGTCAGAAACTGGACGCTGAACTCACCTCCCTCCTTTCTCGACTATCGCGCATGAAAGGTTGTGAGACCATTCAATGTCCTAACTGCCAGCATCACTTCCAGCCGGGGGTGGACCCGAAAGAAATCACCCAGTTGGAGATGCGGAAAACGGAAACCCAAAACCGTATTGACGTCGTTGACAAACAGCTCAAGGAGGATCGGGAGTATTTAGAAGCTTATGACGACTATCTGGGGTATGTTCGCCAGTTCCGTCGGCTGGTTAATGATAGTCCAATGTTCCAGCCCGTCTGGGATGTGTGCATTGAATCCCAAGTAATGACACGCCAACCGCGCCGTCACGCGAATGCGGCGATTGCCTGGTTTGATGCCATGCAGCTCACGCTGGAGCGTCAGGACCTTTGTCAGGAACGCGATGTCCTTAAGCATCGTCTGCGGTATGTTGAGGCCATTGACCGCCACGCGATGACCCAACAGGACGCCCGTCGTAAAGAACTGGAGGATCAGATAGACTCGCTCACCAATGAGGTACGGGGCCTCCATCGACGCCATCAGGAAATGCGTTCTTTTCAAGAACAGGTGATGACTCTGCGTGAAGATCTCTCCCGAGTGGCGACGGACATTGAGGGCTTCTTGGGCGACACCGAAACGCAACGGGACGCTTTGTTCCAGAAAGCCATCGGAGAAGAAACCCAACAAACCCAGATGCAGCTGGCGCAGACACAGGAGCAACTGTCGCGCATTGAGTTACGTGAAGGGGTATTGAAGGATCTGGAACTCCAACACGAACAGAGCAAACAAGCGCAGACCGACTATCACATCTTGGTCAAGTCCTTATCCCCTACCGATGGGCTGATTGGTCGGTATTTGATGGGCTTCATGCAGGGTGTGGTGAAGATGATCAATGCTGTCATCGCCGAAATCTGGACCTACCCGATGGAGGTATTGCCCTCCCAGGTGGAAAAGGATGAACTGAACTATAAGTTCCCTCTGGATGTCAATAATGGCGCTGTCATGCCGGAAGACATCAGTCGGGGGTCGGCGTCCCAGCGAGATATCATCAACTTTGCCTTCAAGCTTCTGGTCATGAAGTTCTTAAAACTCGAAGAGATGCCGCTGTATCTCGATGAGTTTGGTAGCACCTTTGATGAACAGCATCGATTGAACTTAATCCCTTTCATCAACCAGATGTTGGAGATGAATCAGATTCGACAGCTGTTTTTCATCAGCCATTTCAGCGCCACCCATGGGGCATTCAATCAGGCAGATGTCTGCGTGATCGACCCCAGCAACATTACCGTCCCACAACGGTACAACGAACATGTCGAAATTAGCTAAGGAGTCACCGTAATGTCTCAAGAAACATTCACCATGGAAGACGCCCACGAGATCATCGCGGGGGGTGTTGCGTACAACACGACCGCGATCAATGCACCGATGGGCCTTCCGGTGGAGGCCATGTTCAAAGAAGAGGTCTTCAATGAGTTGGATGACACCTTAGCCGACACGATCAAACAGGGCTACTATAACGCCGTCGCCACTGCAGGGAGTGCGGGCATTGACCTGCGTTACGTCGGGGCGAAGCCTTTGGAGATCAAACCCGGTGAACAGGCACTGGTGTCCACGGGTCTGGCGATTTACCTCAAAGACCCCCGTTTTGTAGGGATGATGTTCCCCCGCAGTGGACTGGGCAACAAGGGACTGGTCCTGGGTAACCTGACCGGCATTATCGACTCCGATTACCAGAATGAGATCAAGGTCTCGCTGTGGAACCGTCACCAACCCCCTGCCTTGTTTGAAGAGTATGTGGCGAAATGCATTACCATTGAACCAGGTGAGCGGATCGCACAATACTTGGTGGTGGAACGGTTTGCTCTAAACTTCCAATTTGTGGAGGCGTTCTCCGAAGAAACCGAGCGCGGGCTCGGTGGCTTTGGCAGTACCGGGAGGGTGTGATTGTGGCTCTTAGTCGAAACGAGAAAATCAACCAGGAATGGGAGCATCGACGTCGCGTCCGCCGTGTCGAAAAGTGGGCCCTGATGGCGTTTACGGTTCCCGCCATCGTTACCGTTCTTGTAGGTGCCTTTTACATTGCTCAATGGTGGTTGGGGTGAGACGGACATATGGGAGGGCTCACGCCCTCCCATTTATGTCGTTACCTCTGACTCCCCATCAGACGATAAAACGCCTGTGTGTGCTCGTACGGGCGGTATGGATAGCGTCCTGCGTCGATTCCCTCACTTTTTGTCCAGGGACGCCGGAAGAAATCATAATTATGACGTTTATTCTCCGTCGTACACATCACCGTGATACCATCTTCTTCAATCGGATGGTATTCAAGCATACGACCATACGCACCCATTAATGGATAGCGAGTGGTCTCGTAGTCGTAATACCGTCCAGGGAGCCCTGAGTGTTCCACCGGAATCAATTCTTGAAAGAACGAATCCGTTCCCACCGCCACAAAGAAACTCTGCGGCATTGTCAGGAATTTACGTACGGTTTCGTCTTCTAGGATTTCACCGACCTCAAAGAGGGTGTCATTGAAATCATATTGGGTGAATCCTAATGTATCTGCCAAATCGAGATCTTTCCAGCTATCATAGAACCGCTCTACCATCATGAGGTTGGCTAGCTCGATTCGATACGTTCGTTCACCCACTCTGGTATATGTTTTCCCTAGTACCTGGAGATAACCGCCCAGTACAACCAAGAACATTTTTCCGTTCATGTCGGTTGTCTCCGGGAGTGTTACGTATACTCCAGTATGTAAAGACGCACCGTCGCGTTGTGCCGTCACCATTTCATCGGTAATCGGAATATAACTCAGGTTTCCGACATTAGCAAAAGAATAAAGGCCGATCTGGTTATCGTTAGACTGCCGGAGAGTCCGGTTTCCCATATGAACATGGACGCCGTCCGGGCCATACTCTGCAGGGTGGAATAGTCCATTAACGGTGAACATGGCATTACGTGCCAATGTTTCCGGATTGACATCATCACGCCAAATCAGAAGGTCTTCTTTATCCCATTTACTCCCCGTTTGTGATAATGTACCGATCCGGGTAATGGGTTCAATTTTATAACCAGCATGCCAGACGTTAGTGTATTTGACGTAGTTGACCTCAAACGACGGTGCATCGTAACGGAATGGTAAGGTCTCATTGCCAAGAGAGGTCAACCATTCCTGTGTGGTGACGTCCGCCTCCACCCCATTGAGGTAGTTGATGATATCTTCCAGTAACAAACCTAATGGCTCGATCTGTGAGGGATAGGTAAGAAATAACCATACATGATGGTAATTAGCCGCCACTTCCTGAATTGGGACGTCAGCAATGTCTTCTTCAACCCACAGTCTGTTGCGGGCACCGCGTTTAACATAAGCCGTTTCGAGTATGTACATGTATAACCCTCGTTTTGTAAGTCTCGACAATGTTATGATGATTCACATGATGTAGCCGGAATTCCCGGTTGTTCACCTTTAGGAGATCTCTCTCATGGCCACTGTCTCCACCACTGGACTTTATCCATTTGACCCTTACGGCAATAACCCGGGGTGTCGCATTGTCGATGAACTCCAAGTACTACAAACGCCGGGTCGTGATGATTATTATTTTATCATCCCCAAGGCTGCCCCATTTTTTACTAAATCCCTGGTTGTAAAAGATGACGCCACCGGCACTAAATATGTCGAAGGCATAGATTATGTTGTTGGGCATCATTTCGTTGAAGCAATGACGGAAACCGGAAAGGCACTTGCGGGGTCTATTCGGTTTTTGAAACGCTCCATTACAGGTGTTGTGTCACTGACTTACCAAACGGTTGGGGGTCAGTGGGGATTCGATGATCAAGCGATCCTCGAGGAACTGTCGAATAAATCCGTCAATCCGTTGGTCCGGACGTGGGCCGAGATCGATGTCTTACCGGCGGCTTTTCCGCCGGTCGAACACGATCAAGAAGCTTCTACGTTGATTGGTTTCCAGGAAGTCGTAGATGAGGTAGGTCGCGTTGCTGATGCGATTTCACTGACAGACGAAGGTACAAACCTCGACCATATCTCCAGTCGAAGTAACCCCCACCAAGTCACCAAAACGCAAGTCGGGTTGGGTAACGTCCCCAACTATGGGATGGCCAGTGATGTCGACGCCATCGCCGGTGTACGTGATGACCTATTCATGTCACCACGAGCAGTCGAACTTCAAATCACCAATGGCGTAGGGGCAGGATACGCAGATCATCTTAGTGATGTCGACAACCCACATTACGTGACCAAGTTCCAAGTGGGCCTGGGTAATGTAGAGAACTACACCATCGCTGATGAAACCACGGCGCGAGCCATGGTGGCAGGGGATCAATATATCACCCCGTTAGGTGTCGGCTATGCGATCGATCAATTCTATCAAGACAGCATCGCGCCTTTCTTTTCAGGTACGGAAGAAAACCCAACAGGGGTGACAAAAGAACAAGTCGGGTTGGGTAACGTCCCCAACTATGGGATGGCCACCTTGGCAGACGCCGAGGCAGGGGTGATTGACACCGCTTTTATGTCACCCTACACCACCGCAGCGTCTATCGACGTACGGGCAGTACAGCCTCTCACGGCACACATCAATGACTACAATAACCCACATAATCTGACTGCGGATGATTTGGGAGCGCTTACAGAAACCGAGATCAATACTTTATTGACCGGATACCTCCCGCTTGGTGGTACGGCTCAGAATAGTTCTTTGGCGTTTGGACTAGACCAGCCCCAGCTGACAGATGCCATTCTCGCCGGTCAGGCAGCCGACACTAAGCTGTTCGAGGGCCGCACTCCCCTTGAATACAAGCGGGAAGTGTTGGAGACGGCCCTCCGGGTTTTCTCGTTCCCGATCAATGGTGGAAATGCCGGTAAATATTTACGACTTATTCGGCGACCCACTATGACCGCTGGGGATGGTACGCCCCTACCGTCGGGTATGGTGGCGTTCATGATAAGTGGTCATGTCACTAATGGTGAAATAGCACTTATTCATTTGACCCTCAGTGAACCAGGAGACGCAGTCACCGCCAAGGTGTTAAATGGCGTCACCTCTGACTTAGAACTGGTAACGACACTGGGCGCCGATGGCACCCAGAGTGTGTGGGTGAAGTCTTCAGGACAACTGGAACATCTAAACATCATTCCCGTAGATTACGTGGACACCGATGAAACATGGATTGACGAGCCCTCTCTCCCTGTCCTGCAGGATGTGTTGTCCGACCCAACCACACCGGTTACGCTTCCTCTCTTATATGAGCAGAAGTTTGCCGATATTGATACCATGATGGCCGACATGGCTGCGGAGTTTGACAACGCCACGGCTCAACTGACTTGACCATAATCAGGTGTGAGGGAGTGTTAATCCCTCACACTAAGGGAGGATAAATGACACCTATACTGAAAAAATACCCACTGGACCTCACGGGGACCAGTCCCGATAACCTGATTATCTCAGAGCCTCACTCTTTGGTGGATAATGCTCGAGACGGGATGCGGGTATTCGTGCTCGATCAGGGTAGCTTTTATACCGAAGGTCTGGTTGTTAGAGATGCCAGTGGGACGAAGTTAACCCCCCATACCGACTACATCTCAACGTACCTCTACGAGGAAGCGACCACGCGGTCAGGACTTGAAGTTTGTGGTGCGGTTGTTGTCACGAACCCCAATGTTAGCACTGAAGTCTATGTTGATTATCAGTGTGTGGGTGGGGACTATGCGCAATCAATCAATGCCCTGGAGCAGGTGATCCAAACCCTGGCGGATGATACACGGCCAGTTGAGTGGGCAAACATCATCGGTAAACCGAGTGTATATCCACCTGGGGGACACCTCCATGCGTTGTGGGAACTTTATGGTTTTGAGTACCTCGTGGTCCAACTGGAACGAATTACTCAAGCGGTGATGGTCGGTGATCAGTCAGCTTTTGACGAAATGCGCCGGTATTTTCAGCAGCTCTACGAAGATAACCTTGCGCTCATCCAAGACCTAGATTCCCGTTTTAAAGACCATAAAGCCGACTACACCAACCCCCATCGTGTTACCAAAGCCCAGGTGGGGCTGGGACTTGTCGATAATTACCCTACCGCGACGTTGACTGAGATTCGGGGTGGTTCAGCTACTAACCGTTTCGTGAGTGTTGCTGGACTGGTGGAGGGGATTGACTACCATCTGGGTCGAGAGTTTTATGCCCACAAAGCCAATAAGAGTAATCCCCATAACGTGACCAAGTCACAGGTCGGTCTTGGGAAGGTTGCGAACTACGCGCCGGCGTCGACCTACACGGCCGAACAGGCGGGTGTTCCGGGTGGCAACTACAACGACACAACCTACATGACTCCGGCGAACGTCCATAGTGCCATCTGGCGGGCCTCTGAAAGTAACTGGTTCGATTATCGGTACCCTCGTCTGAACGTGGCATCTGAGGGCGCAATTAAAACCTCTGGCCAGAATGTTTATATCTACGCTGGCGGGGCATGGCGCCATGTATTCCCGGCCCAGTGGGTGTAAATGTGAGTCTAATCGAAATGGCAGGTCGGAAACGACCTGCCATTATAGGGAGATTTCACAAAACAGAGCAATGATGTAGGTAAATTCACGACCTATGAGTGTTTACAAATGAGCAACCAACCACCCCGGAACACACCTATAATCAGCCAAACTGGACTGGATATGGTGAAACATACCGTCTCTTGCCAACTGCGCTTATTGATGGAAGACCCCCATATTGCACTGATTGATGGATTCGCCACCAAGGAAGAATGTGAGTACCTTATCGAACGGTATCGCGACCAGGCAGTCCCGTCGGTAACAATTGGGGACGATGGGGTAGAACGACCTTCGCCACGACGAACCTCCAGAGGCTGTTTTCTTTCCGTCGAGGACGATCCTCTATTGCAGGAACTCTCGCAACGGATCGAGCGTTTAACGCTGTGGCCCACGGTTAAGACCGAAAATCCGAATTTCTTACATTACCGACCCGGCGAAGAGTTTAAACCACACTGTGACTTCTTTGCAGAGAACACGCTAGTCGAGCGCCACGGGACCACGGGTGGCCAACGGATCGCCACAGTCGTTCTGTACCTTAACGATACCGATGGAGAAGGAGCAACCGTCTTTGATCGTCTGGGACTCAGTATAACCCCACGCCTCGGTACGTTACTCTTCTTTTCTTATCCGATGACCACGCCCGACAGCTTGACCCTCCATTCTTCATTAGCCACACACACCACTGATAAATTTGTGTTGGTCAGCTGGTTTCGGGAAGGCTACACCATCAGCTGAGAGACTTTCATGTCAAAAGCGATATATGTAAAGACGTCAGATACCTGCAATCTACATTGTGACCACTGTTTTACGAGCGGTCGTAATGGCAGTAAGGTGCGATGGGATGTCGATGCGGCGAGTCGATGGATTGATGACTTTATGGATCACTACGGTCCCGATGAACACTACCGGTTGATCTTACATGGTGGAGAACCGTTCTTGGCACCGATGGAAGATTTGGAACGTTTTGTCGATACCTACAGTGGACGACCCAATATTGGGATTAGTATCACCACCAACCTCGTAATAAAGCTCGACGAACGAAAGTTAAACTTTCTCAAACGTCTAGGGTCAGTCGGTACCAGCTGGGACGTCGATACCCGATTCGAAACTGCAACTCAGAAGCGGTTATGGGAATACAACCTCGCGCTGCTTAAACGTTCCGGTTTGGAATGCTGTTTATTCGTGAGTGTGAACAAAGCCTTGGTCGATATGGATATTGATGCGTTTCTTGATGAAATGCACCGTCTCGGTCCAGAACGCATTCGATTGGAACGGTTAACCTTAGACGGCAATGCCGAACGTAATCCGGAAATATTTCCGGATAATGAGGTCCAAGACCAGTGGTTCGTTGAAGTGTACAGACGTTATCAAGAACGTAAAACGGAATGGTCGTTCAGTATCGTCACCCTAGACCTAATCCGTAAAAAGCTTCAAACGCAGACCGTAAAAACGGATACCAACTGCCGTAACTGTGAACAGAACCTAGTGACCATGAACGCTGATGGTTCCCTAGCAGGTTGTCCTAATACTGCAGGATCAAATAACTTCGCTCATCTCAACGATGGCGTCGATCAGTTCCTTACCAGCGATGGACGTTTGGAAGAAATCGCCGACGAGTTGGATTTTCATCCCCAATGTTTGCAATGCGATGTGTTTCACCTGTGTGGAGGCGACTGCCATCAGCTTCCTTGGCAGGGCGATCGGTGTGGCGGTCTCAAACATCTCCTGCGGTATGTTCGTGACGAACAATACGACCACACGCGTCATATTCCTATTTTAAACCTATCCTGATGGAGTAAATCATGGCAGACATTCGTCCCCAAGATATCGTCAATATGCACAATACCTACATTAGGAACTACCTTAATGGCGGTATAAATTGGGGGACCAACAATTGGCCTCCCAACTACAATGGACTGGCTAACTCAACTTACAGTAGTCTGTTCGGTGGGTCAACCAGTGGTGTTTACTCCAGTCCCAGTGCAGCAAGCTTTGGTGGGGACATCCGCTCAGCCCAGGTACGTAATGAGATACTTGCACACGCCGCCGCTTACACGGTCATCCGCCGCGTTAGTATTTACATGCGCTATCAATACAATAACCCTAGAAGTAGTGACGGTGGTTCACGGGTGGGACCCACCTACTACATCGTGTTTGCCAATACCTCAGGTATCGGACATCTAAACAGTGGGTATAAGCGGTCTGTTCCCGACCCCTCTGCGGAAGATCCAAATGCAGGTAAAGGCGATATCAGTTGGCCAGCGACGATCCGTTGGGTGAAGGCGGTATGTGGCGAGGTCAGTAAGATCCGTAACCAAACAGTCAGTATCAGTAAGACCTTTTGTCACACCAGCTGCCACAGTTCCTGTCATGATTCTTGTCATGGGGATAGCCCAGGGACCGGCGACGGCACCGATTCTGATGAGCGACTGAAGATGAACTTCGAAGACATCCCTCAAGCATTAGCAAAGCTGGAGGAACTCCGGACAGTCACTCACGAATGGAATACCACTGCGCGCCAGATAGATCCTTCGGGAGAGCGGTTTAAACCCCGTCGCGAGCATGCGTTTATCGCCCAGGATCTGGCCCACATCATGCCGGATGTGGTCGAAGAACACCGGGACGGCTATTTAACGGTCAACTATGCCAAGGTAACGGTACTTTTAGCTGCCGCCCTGAAGGAACTGCATCGCCACCACCGATCGCTCAGTGACCGCGTTGATGGCATCGAGCAACGTCTGAATCCCTAATCGTTAGGAGTACCGCATTCATGTCAGAACCGATCACCACGACCGCCCCGATCCCCAGCGCTACCCTTAAGTCCATTATCATGAACGGCTTTAAGGACGAGGTGGTCATTAATGTGGACGAATCGTCGTTATCCCCCCAAGCCCTCCTGACGTACCTGACCAATCTCGGCGTTACCATAGAGTTTCATTTCGATACCGTGGAGGGGGCTTACGCATTGATTCGCGCGTATATGCAATCTCCCATGCTGCACGACTTCCGTCAGTTGGAAATCTCTGTTTTGGAACTGCTCATGCAGATCAAGGGACTCCAGCCAGCGTCAGGTCTTGATTACCACGACATCATTGTCGATTCCGATATGCGTGAGACTATCACTCAATGGTTGAGTCTGGTCGAGTCATTGGGACTCTACGCGAGTGCCCGTGAGGCCGGTGTCGATGCAACGATGTTTCCTCAGAACCCCACCACCGATTTGCGGGGTATCAACTTTGTTAAGTTGTTGGCCTATGACGACCTCGCCTTGGTGATGTTGGAACCCGACCCTACCCGGTTGAGCTACTATCCGCACTTCTTCGATAAACCGGTGTTCAAAGGCTCCACGTTAGAAAACTACTGGGTTAATTCGGATAATCCCGTTTGTGTCATAAGTCATGTTTATAACGAGGACCCGGAGTCCATGGTGGAATCTGGTGAGCTCATCCATGCAGACATTGCCGCATTACAAAAGGAACTCGATAATGTTTCAGCTGTTTAACCGCATTTATCTTGATCATATCGACAATCTTAACGGCGAGCACGACCGGATTGTGGTAGGGAAGGAGGCAGCCGACGAATATCTGGGGTCGTCAACCGATATCCTGGCGAAAGAGCTGGGAATCACTGATCTTCCCAAGACGTGGCGCCATACTCAGGACGGCGAAGCGTTTATTGCCGAAGAGTTTCCCAAGTTACTCCCGCAGTTAGCACAGACTGATCAGAAGGTGGTTATTTACTGTGACGACGATGTGCTGGTCGGACTCTTTGTGTTTTGGATGAAACACGTGTTTCCTGAGGTAACTTATGCCCAACTTCAAGAACTGTACTTCATCTTCAATATAAACCGGAGCTTTTCCGAACCCGAATTTGACTGGCAACGTGCGAGCTACCTCGAAAACCGCCTTAAACGTCACTATCATGTAGATGTCCCGGTTCGCTCCGACGTCGTGGAATTCGTGGCCGCCCACAAGGATAATCTCCCGTTGGAATACCAGCTGATCGGGTTCCTTTCGGGCGATACCGACATGGCTGATGTGGCTGGGGAAGTGCGCGAACGTTTACGTCGTGTGTTAACCAACATCGTGACCTCCCTGGATAATCGGCTGCGGTTTCTGTATTACTCAGCACATCTTGAAACCATCTTGGGTGGTGCTCCCACCAAACCCGGGCCGGGTAAAGACCCCCTGCGTGAGATTGACGGTCTCCACCTGAGTGGTGTCGGTCCTGAGCTGTACGATCAGTTGAGCGATCCCGATTTTCTGGCGGAATTCAAGGCTCAGTACATTCATGATCAGCGACGTCTACAGAAGACATTCGCCCCCATCATAGATCCTGAGGCCAACCTCCAGGAACTGCTATTACCCGTCACCTTACTGGAGATCCAGGACGATACTGAGCTTTTGAGCGGGTACCTGAATGGGTTTCGTCAGGTCGATCGGTTCACGTTGTTGGTACCAGGCCGAGAAATGCGGACATTCACCATGAACCTTTTATTTTGGGTGCAACAGTGCAAACGCAATGCACAACCAGTCATTCGCCCAGCTTGGGTGGTTAATAGAACGTGAGGTCACATGGATCTGGTAATAAAACCCACAGAGCGGTGTAATTTTAAATGCACGTTTTGTTCGAGTACCTCGATAAGTGACGACGCCGGGGATGAACTACCGCTTGAAGAGGTCAAACGGTTTCTGCTGCGTTATCCGGAAACTAGGACCATCATTGTCAACGGTGGTGATCCACTGATGATGCCACCAGCGTATTATACCGAGCTATTGGCGTTCCTCGACGATAACGATTTACCGGCAACGGTATCAATCACCAGCAACTTGTGGCCCTTCTATAAAAATCCCGAACGCTGGCGTGCGGTGTTTCAACATCCACGATTCTTTGTGATGACCAGTTTCCAATTCGGCGGAAAACGACTGAAGGGGGATTTAACACCTTTTACCGCTGGTGAGTTCTGGAAGGTTTCCGACTTGTTACTTGAAGTGTGTGGATATCGTCCAGGCTTTATCGCGGTCATCGATGAACATAACGCTGATACGGTGGTCCAGACGGTGGAACTAGCCAAGGAGATGGGCGTTGACAGTAAAGTCAACTACGCCATGGCATCGGGACCTGTCGTTCAATACAAATCCATCACCATGGGCAACGAGGGCCACCTTTATTTACTCGCCGACATGTACGCCCATTACGTAGAGTTGTGGGAACGAGGACTGGCACAATGGGAACATAACACACGGCAGATGATGCGAAAACTGCGGGATGAGTTGACCGTGTGTCCTCTGTCACGGACGTGTGATCAGGGAATCCGTACCCTGCAGCCGTCAGGGCGATACTACAGTTGTCCGGCACTGGCAGACGACGACAGTCACCGTATCGACTTCGATGCTGAAATGAAGGGCGAGCAGTTTTTTCCCTTACAGTCTGACCCCGAACTGACCGCAATGAAAGAGAGCTGTTTTGGGTGTCCTTTGTTCGGTATCTGCAATGGGTGTCGGAAAACCATTCGGGACCACAAACGGTTAGGGTTGGTGGAACAACACTGTCGGAAGATGAAAACGCTGGCCCCCAAAATCATCGAAGCGAATGGACTCACCGGACAACTCATCCCCACCCCCTACGTTAATGAAGATAACGTCATCGCACGGGATAGTTGAGATGGTACGGCGTATTGTCAGTGGCTTCCCCGGCGTGGGGAAGTCCTTTTTTCAAAAACAGGCGGTTCCGGGAACCAGCGTCTGGGACCTAGACATAAGCGGTTACCTGCACGCCGAGGACTTTCCCTTCAACTACGGTAAGGCGATAGAGTCTCATTTACAACAACAACACTCCGTTATGGTGTCATCGAGTCGTCACCTCCGCCACGTGTTAGAGGTCTACCAGTGGTCCTATTACCTGGTCTATCCCTCGGTCGATTGCTTCGAAGAATACATCGACCGTTTTATTGACCGGGGGTCTGATATTCGATTTCTTCGCTATATGGGCGAGAACTGGGACTCCCTTCTTCGCGACTGTAAGATCCCAACTGCAGGTGCGCACCAAATCGAACTTCGTCCAGGTCAGTACCTAAGCGACGTGTTGTTAGCAACACCCCGTGGAATTGTATGCCAGTAAATGTAGATTACTAACGTCTTTTATCTTCTGTAAAACATACCCATCATAAGGAGTTTGATCACTCATGGCCTCGATGGATCAAGAAATCATTGGCATCACCCGAACGATTTATGGCACCTATCTCCAAACCCTCAAGACGTTAGGTTTGCCGTTTGAACTCATTCCCAATACCACACTTAACGAACGCTTTGATGTTCAGTCAGGTATCGAACCCCCCGTGACTCAGATGCCCTCCATGCGGTATCTGGCCATCGGTAATCTAGGACACAAAACCATTAAGGCCGATGACGGCAGTGACGAGACCGTTCCAGTCCCTCACCGAGCATCGGATGCTGGCCTTTATGGACAGATCCCTTTTGTGCTGCGTGAAGTGACCAATGATCTTCCTGCCCATATTAGGGATCGATACGCGTTGCGGGTTCAAGAAACCCACGACGGTGTGAACTACTACGCATATTACCTACGTCGTATTCCCATGCAGGATGTCGTAGCCCAGCTTCAGCGGGTAGAAGTCGTCGACGGGATTGCCACCACCACCCCATTCACGCCCACTACCGATAACCTGAACCCGGATCGCCCTAATATTTCCAATACCGGTGTGGTGTTGGGCTCTTCCAGTTCCGAATCAGCCAGTGCAATCCTCACGGTTCAGTTAGGCCCCGACGACATCGCCGAAATCCTCCATGCCCACAAGGTCCGCACAGGGTCCAGTCGTTCACCGGTGATCTCAGAGATTGCCCTGTGTTCGGGTGTCGATAAAGAAGTCACGGGCAACAGTGGCGGGTCGGCCACGTTCACTTACAACGAGGTGCTGGCGTGTCAGGTGAATGTGCATATCTCCACTTACCATGCACTTGGGTACGCGTCCAACGGAGCAACGTTTACCCTGGATGTCGGGGGTGTGGAGCCGATGTTGGGTGAAGACGACGTCAGTAACGCCACCTTCCTGTAACCATGCTGACCCTACCTCCGGGAGGGCGACCGTTCACGGTACTGGGCATTGACCCAGGTACGTCAACGCTTGGGGTCTCGTGTTTGACATGGGACCTCCAATCCGCGTCGCTCACCGTTGACACAGCCTTTACCTTGAAGGCGACGAATAACACCGTGGGATATCATGCCATTGAAGAACTCCATGGAAGTCGAATGGCACGACTTCAGCAACACCATGACGAGCTGATACAATGGTGCCATATCCTCAAACCCCATGCAGTCATCGCCGAATCTCCTTTCCAAGGGAGGTTCGCTCAATCCTTTGCTGCCCTGACGGAGTGTATTAACATGATCCGTCAGGCAGTCATGGTGTATGACAGCCACATGCCGTTGAACTTAGTTGACCCACCGACAGTCAAGCGGGCAGCGGGGGTGGTGTTACGTCGCGGTACCGATAAAGAAGACGTCAAACAAGCCCTACTTGGACGTCAGGACTTGGTGTGGGGAGTCGATATCCACGTACTCGATGAGCATTCGATCGATGCCGTGGCGGTCGCTCTCCATTATTACCAGGCGATTCTCTAACGAATGAGTGCGACCCCATGCTACAAATGGTTTTCTCTAAATTGAAAACGCCCATGTTGGCGTGGTATGAGTGGATGGTCTTGGGGGCATTTGGATTTTTAGTGGTGGTGCTTCTCTGGTACCGTCAGGAGTTAAGTGACACAGAGCAACAGCTCAAGGTTTCCGAAGAGGCGATTGAGCAGGCTGTGACGATAACCAAGACGGTAAAGGAGCAACAAGAGCATGATCGTCAGGTACTGACCTCGTTTAGTGATACGTTGGTAAAGCGCCAGCGGGAACAACAGCAGCAGCGCGCCGCGCTAATGAGTGAATACCTGATATTAAAGCCAGGAGAGGTACTCCCACCACGTCGAGAACCAACAGAGAGCCACCATGACGATTCTAACACCACTACCCAAACCAACCCCCCTACTGAGACTGAAACGCCTCCTGAGCGACGTCCTGGACCCACAGTGGCGCCCACCGAGACTCCCCCTGCTGTTGATGACCATAGCCGCATTAGGCGTTTGGCTCGGGGGATGCACGACGCGTACTGTCGTGCAGGAGGTACCAACTCCGATTGTACCCCCTAACTCACTTCTTACTTCATGTTATGTGGCACCACCCCCAGACGAGGAAGTGTTGATCAACGCGTTGGAATATTATCCCCAAGTGAGCGGGGAATGGGAAGCGCGTTTTGTTCTCATGTCCGACGCTTGGGTTGAACAAACACAAGGGTTAGAGAACTGTAATCGTCAACTATCATATCTGCGGGAGTGGTACCGACCTTACCGAGAAAAGGAGGAGGGCCGTGAATGAACGTCGAGCAAGCCCTCATTGAGTTGGGGGAAAGCCCACTAAAAGAAAGTCCTTACTCGAATACCATCCTCGTGATAGCCAATGCGTTTCTACCCGATGGCGTCACGGTTACTGCACAGACCACCGGTCGGGCTCTTTTAACCAGAATTTATCGGTTAAAAGACGATAATGTTCGGGAGCGCATTCTTGCCCGAGAACTCAACCCGATTCGCAGTCGGGATTCTTACCGCACGGTCATGCTGGCAGCAGCAGGTGTCATTGGGGTTATCGGTATTCTATTGGCATTCGATGAGATGACACGGGAAATGGGGGAAGCTCCAGGACCCGGCATTCAAGTGCTACAGAACTTTTTTAGCGGGCTGTTGGGGGTCGCTAAAGCACTTTTGGGACTATGAGCATACGCCGGGGTCCAAACGGACCCCTTTATTGCCGTCAACTGGTAATCTTATGAGTTAGCCCAATATTCTGTTTTGTTGGGAGTCACCGGGGGAGTTTGATACATTAAGGAGTCGTTATGTCAACGATTTATAATTACCATAAGCGGGGACGTGATGCATTGGTCGATTTGATCAATACAGTCTATCCTCGTTTTGGTGTGCAAGATCACACCGTGGCATTTGAAGAGCCGATCTTTGTACCAACGGCCGCTGAACCAGGTCGGACCTATATCGAAATGGAGCTGTTTGATCGAGGCGTGAAGGTCCCCTTCTATTATCGCCGTCTGGATCTCGCGATCTCCATGGGTTCTATCACCTTGACCCTGAATAAAAACCTACGTGTGACGCCTAGGTTGATTGCTGAAACCATCAACAATCGGTTAGGGTTTAATCTTAATAGCCGGGACGTGGACTGGAGTCAGCGGGAGTTGTTTCGTCGGGGCGATAAGATCTTCTACACCCTGAAAGCCAAGCCGGGTTCTTACGTTTGGTATGGGGAAACAGAAGTGGACATTACTCTGTCCAACGTGACGGGCCATGAACGTCTCTTGGAGGATGGGTCCTATCGTCTGATGGAAGAAGACGCTGACGCGTTCCGTCAGTTAGAAACCGCCCCTTAATCTGAGGAGACCTTATCATGAGAACACGTTTCCTGAGAGGGAATACTCAAGAGAACAATGGCCTCACGCTTCCCGCAGGGGAGCTGGCCATTGACTTAGAAAAGATGGCCTTACGGTTACATGCCGACGGTGTACCTGGCGGGTTTGAAGTGGTGGGGACTCGGGCTTATACTCCCCCGGTGGGTCCTGGTCCCACCACACTCCTCGCTGGAGACGACCAACTGGGTTGGTACGGCGAGGTCACCGGTGAAGAACTGATCACGTATAGCGGTCTTTCAAGTGCTGTAGGGATGTCCGCGGGGACGTTGCAACATGACGCCGAGTCTACTTGGTTGAAGTTCGCCCACCAGGGACAAATCCTGTTTGTGGCGAAGAAACCCATTCGTCATACCGTAACGTGGGACGACATCAACGCGGTGAACGCAGTGTATGACGACGTGAGTGCCCCCACGGTACAGGTTGGGTCAGATAACCTGCGTGTGACGCTCCTCACCGGTGGAGACGCGGACCCCACCTCCAGTGCCGGGGGTGAGTGGAACGACCTGCTCTACCGCGTCCACGTCGACGACCCCACCGGTACCCGCTGGGCGTCCTACACCAATGGGGATATCAGCGTGGGGACAGGTAACGGACGCTCCTCATGGACGCAGGAGACCTATGCATCTGACGCCTCACGGCGTGTCAACCGAGGGCTTTCGTCCTTGACGTACTTCGGCACGTATACTTCGTCGGTTACGATTTCGGTTTATGGTTGGCGGCCCTGCCTTAGGTTGGTTTAATGAATGTTGTCGAGGAGCCTGTCGACGAGGACATTCGTCCGGGTTTTCTCTTCTAAAAACGATATGATATGGTGTAACACACACCGTTTAACCCAAAGGAGTTTTATCCCATGGCAGATCATGATCTGTTCGTCGGTTACAACGACGACACCCAGCAGTTTGAACCCAAGCGCCTCGAAGCCCGTTTCTATGACCGCGGTACCCTGCGTGTCAAGTTCGATGACTCCGAGCAGTACTGGCGCGAGTTTGTCAACAAGTGGTGGCACCACGATGGCCTGAGCTTCCGTCCGGTGGAACTCTCCGCTGAGCAACAGGCCCGTCTGGATGAGGTCAACACCAACGCTGTCGCCGTGCAGTACCTGTCTGAGGTCGCCGAGTACGTGCAGTACGGTGCGGTGTCCGCTGAGACCACCGAGCCTTACCTCGCCACCATCGCGGCCGATGTTGCGGTGGCTGAAGCCCGTGTCGAGAAGCGCCGTGACGAGCTGCGCCAGCGTCTGGCCGAGCGTCGTTACGAGGAAGAAGTCGGTGGTACCTCTCTCGCCGATGGTACCCCGGTAGAGACCTCACGCGCCGCTCAGGGTCAGCTTACCACCGTACACCAGACTCTGAAGGAAGGTTTCCAGACCGAAGTCAATTGGAAAGGCCCGACCGGTTGGGCGCTGGTGACCCTCACCGAGATTGCCCCGATTGCACAGGCAGCGTCTGACCATGTGCAGGAATGTTTCAGTGCTGAGAAGGCGGTGGATGACCTGATCACCGCAGCCACCGAAGCCGATCTGGAAGAATTCGACGTGGCCGCCAACTTCGAAACCGAACTGGCCGCCCTGCGCGCCTAACCGGTAACGTCATACAGGCCCGCCCACTGGGCGGGCCTCCTATGTAGGAGTGTAAGAAATGCGCACTAGATTTCTTAGAGGTAACACGAGTGAGAACAATGGACTGACGCTTCCCATCGGTGAACTGTCAATCGACTTAGAAAAGAAAGCGGTTCGTCTTCATGACGGGAGTACCCCGGGTGGATATGAAATAGTGGGTCAACAAGCGCATGTACCGCCGGTGGGACCCGGTCCCAAGACGTTGGTGGGGGGCGATACCACCTGGGGTTTCTACGGTGAAGTCGCCAGCACGGATTTCATCAGCGGTGACGCGCTAGCGTCCGCGATTGGACTCAGTGCTGGCACCAGTCAAAACAGCACCAGCGACTGGCTGAAGTTTGCCAGCAATGGGAGTGTGATACTGGTACCGAAAAAGCCCTTCCGTCACAGTCTCTCCTGGGAGCACATTTACCAGGCGGGCGCCGTGTACGGGGACGATACCAACGGCAGCAATCCCTCCGGTACCGCCCGCTTGCAAGACGCGGTGGTGACCATCGATGGATTCGACTATCGGGTCCGTTTGCTGCGCGGCGCAGTAGACGACCCTACCGTCCAGGGGGCTGACGCACTGTGGTATGGCTACGATATTGACCTGTCGCATGGCTCAGAATGGAACCGATTGTTCTACCCGATTCATTCGGGTCAGCATACCAATACCTCCAATCCCACCACTCACTCAGACCCTAACGCTGACCCGTTTGCGAGCTGGGCCAGCTACAGCGAT